>ERZ772807.6-NODE-6-length-164955-cov-14.371176_pt1 | contig 164955 bp, 129 predicted proteins | sample MGYA00511472_ERZ772807 | MGnify/ENA primary metagenome ERZ772807 (study PRJEB29015, sample SAMEA2737947) | human oral metagenome | biome: human oral; feature: human-associated habitat; material: dental | place: China | collected 2039 ... | reverse complement strand
AATTCGAAATAATTTCCGAAATTTGTCCTTGTGTAAGTTTCATATTCTTGTTGTTGTTTATTACTTAATGCAAAGATAAAAATTATGTCGAGCTTACACACTTTTTTAGACAATACCGGTGAAATGTACCTTTTAAGAAAGCTATACAGCGTAAAAGCTATGGAATTACAGCGCAAAGTAAGCCACTTTGTGGGGTAATTCCATAGCTTTTACGGAGTAATTTGCATGCTATTCTGAAACCATCTATGCCCTTTTATTTTCTCTCCTCTATGCCTCTCTGATCAGAAGCCTATTCAAAGAGGTCGGGATGCATGAGGTTTCCTTCGTAGCGATTGCGTCCAAGGTGTTCATAAGCCAAGGTGGTTGCCATGCGCCCGCGTGGTGTTCGTTTGATAAAGCCTTCCATGATGAGGAAAGGTTCGTAAACATCTTCCACAGTTCCTGCATCTTCTCCAATGGCCGTAGCAATGGTACTCACGCCCACAGGGCCACCTTTGAACTTATCGATGATGGTTAAAAGAATTTTATTGTCGATTTCATCGAGCCCATATTCGTCGATGTTGAGCGACTGAAGCCCTAATTGTGCAATGTCATGGGTGATGGTTCCGTTGCCCTTTACCTGTGCGAAGTCGCGCAAACGGCGTAGCAAAGCGTTGGCAATGCGGGGCGTTCCGCGGCTCCTTCGGCTGATTTCTACGGCGGCATCTCTCTCTATCGGCACTTTCAAGAGCATGGCCGAGCGCTGGATAATGCGCTGCAACGTGTCGGGATCATAATATTCTAAGTGCATATTGATGCCGAAACGCGCACGTAAAGGGGCAGTGAGCATGCCGCTTCGAGTTGTGGCTCCGATGAGCGTAAAGGGGTTTAAGTCTAACTGAATAGAGCGTGCCGAAGGACCTTTGTCTATCATAATATCGATGCGATAGTCCTCCATCGCCGAGTAAAGGTACTCTTCTACGACGGGCGACAGGCGATGAATCTCGTCGATAAACAGTACATCGTTGGGTTCTAACGACGTGAGAATGCCGGCCAAATCGCCCGGTTTATCAAGCACCGGACCACTGGTCAGCTTGAAGCCCACGCCCAATTCGTTGGCAATGATATTGCTCAACGTGGTTTTTCCCAAGCCAGGTGGCCCGTAAAGGAGGGTATGGTCGAGCGGCTCTCTGCGGTATTTGGCGGCCTCAACAAATATCTCTAAGTTCTCAACCACCTTCTTTTGCCCGTTGAAATCGCTAAATTTCAGCGGTCGCAAAGCATTTTCAAAGTCGCGTTCGGCGTTGGAAAGCGTCTCTTCTCTTATATCGAAATCTTCAGACATGCCTGTTTTAATTTCTGCAAAGGTAACGGAAAAGGGGCGAATAGGCAAACGAAAGGGTAAAAAACGAGGTGCCTTCGAAGCTAAAAACACAAAGAGGTGTGCCTCCATGGCACACCTCTTATCATGCTTTCAAATACTTACACCTGAAGGCTGCAACTTGCTTTGTGATGAAACAGCAAGCATCACTGCATCTGGTCTAAATGGTTTCTATGCGATCAGCCGCACGACGTATGCGTTCAGCAAGGTCACATAGTGCCCCTTTAAGCAACTTACGCTCCTCGAGATTAAATTCTGTTGGCTTTCGATTTCCATCTACGCCATCCATTTTGTGGTAAAACCATGATGCCGACTTGTTGAAATATTCCTTTGCAAGTGCACCCCATGAGATGTTTTCGTCGATGTCAGCTAATTGTTGATACATCGTAAGTTTCTTTTCAAATGTTGTTGTCTGTTCCATATTCAATTCCTTTATTCTCCCGATTCATGCTGTGGATGATGAGACTATCTTATCTGTAAATCATTTTATCAAATTCTTTCTTTGCGTGTCTTTTTAATTCTTTAGCCCCGTTTGGGTAGGCACGTTGAAAGTTTCTAATTGCTTCGATAAGCTCATTTTCCTGTTCTGTAATTTCTTTTAGCATGTAGCTTCTTCTTTAGATGAACCCTACAAAGATAGTGAAAAAAATCGTACTAACATGGAACAGCACCTTTTTTATGAATTTTTGCAGGGAAAAATATTCATTATAACCACAGCACTGCCTCGTTACCTTCGTTGAAAAGCAGGTCGAGAATGCTCATGTTGGGTTGGAAACCTATTTTTTGTTGATACACCTGGTAGTAGGGTTTTGCAACAAACGTAGGGTCGTTTTCGGGGTGTTTGGGGCGGATGCTGTTACGGAAATCGGTCTTTTCAGGGGTGGAATTGAGTGCCATCGCTGCTTCTTTGGGTGGTAAAGGTTGGAATGAAGCGGTGTATTGGGGTTGTTTTTCGATGTCCAACAAGTTGAGCATGCACATCATAATGGCATGGTTAAAGTCGATGAGGAAGTCCCATTTCTTTTCAAAAAATGGGCGGATGTCGTCTTGATAATATTCAAAAAAAGGGCTTTCACCGTATGCCGAGCATAGGGCATTCCAATGGATGTGTCGCCAATTTCCATGATCGGCGATGCGAATGTCGCGGAAAGGAGTTTTGGAAAGTTGCCGGTTGTCAGGGCAAGTCACAGGAATGCTCAGTGCTTGTGGGCCGTTGGTGGTGGGAATGATGCAGCGGTTACGGTAGGTTTGTTTGACGAAATGCTCGTGCTGTTCTATCCAAACCTGCGGATAGCGATTGATTTTTTGGTACCATTGAATGGGACCAAAATAAGTAGAACTGAGGAGAACGGTGTCGTTCTGAACCATAGGCTGCGTTTGAAAAGTGGTGGGTTGTGGTGCGTTAGAACGGAAGATGATAAAGCCAATAGGCCTTACCGATAATTTGATGTTGCTGAATGAGTCGGTAGCCGTTGCCCGTTTGCACTAAGAAGGTGTGGCAATCGGTGCACAAACAGCGTTTGCAGCAGGTGGAAGGGATGACGTAACGTTGCTGTCTGATGCGGAGAGTATCACCGGGTAGTGCCTTGATGCGGCCTATTTCGTTGGGTGTTTTCCCGAAAACAATGAGTTGTCCACGTTGAAAATCTTTTCGAGCGAGCTTGTTGACGACGACGCAATCGCCTTGTTTCAACAGCGCATGGGCAGGCACTTGGTAGATGGGGAAGACGAAAGCTCTGACCAAGAGCGACAGGACAAGCCCCACACCGATACTGAAACACCATGCACGAAGTTGCTGCATATTAAAAAAATCACGCTGCATCGTGTCGTTGTTCGCAGGCGAAAGGACAGAGATGCAGCGTGGTGGGATGAATGATTTTACTTAATGTGGTCGACAATATTGAACAAACGGCTCCATCGAACGCCCTTAAAGCCCGAATAGTCGGGGTTCTTGCTCCACCAAATGAAGATGGGTTTACCGACAATATGGTCTTCGGGAACGAAGCCCCAATAGCGCGAATCGGCACTGTTGTGGCGGTTATCGCCCATCATCCAATAGTAATCCATCTTGAATTTATAGGTGTGAGCGAGTCGTCCATTGATGTAGATTTGTCCATTCTTTATCGTTAAATCGTTGTGCTCATACGCGCAAATAGGACGCTCATAGAGCGCGATATTCTTCATGTTCAGTTCCACTGTGACACCTTTTTTCGGTATCCATATCGGACCATAATTATCTCTTGTCCAACCCGTATAGCCATCAAGTGGATATAAATCGCCCGTTTGTGCATCGGTGTTAAGCTTGATGCTTGCCACGAGGTCTTTGCGCTTAGCTAAAGCCATCACGGCTTTTTTCGTCAAAGGCAGATAGCCATATTGCGAAAGTGAAGCCATATCCTCGTTGGAAATGCCCAATTCATCGGTCAGTTCTGTGGGTAATGGTTGCTTTAACTTCACGTAATAGGTGTATTGAACATTGTCGGGTTCCTTGTTGGCCTTGCCATTTAAGTAGACAATGCGGTTTTTGATTTGCAAGGTTTGCCCAGGCAATCCTACGCAACGCTTGACATAGTTTTCGCGTCTATCGGTGGGACGGGTAAACACTTCGCCATATTCTTCGGGATGGGCTGACACATAACGGCGCCCTAAAGCATCGATATGGAGCAGATAATTGCGCTGTTCCACCGGGTTCATCAACTTCAAATCGGGAGTTGATTCACCCTTCGATTCGGCAATTTGCCGGCCAATGCTGTGAATCAAAGTATAGTAATCGCTCTGTTGATACTGCTCGGCTGCGACTAAAGTGTCGCCGGCAGGGAAGTTGAACACGACAATATCGTTGAGCTTTACGTTGCCTAACCCCTTCACTCTTCGGTAGTCCCAATGAGGCCATTCAATATAACTTTTGGTGTTAATCACCGGTAGAGTGTGCTGAGTGAGTGGCATCGTGAGTGGCGTTTCGGGAATTCTTGGTCCATAACTCACCTTGCTCACAAAGAGATAATCGCCCGTGAGGAGGCTCTTTTCTAATGAGCTTGAGGGAATAACGAAGTTTTGAAAGAAGAAAAGATTGATGAAATAAACCGCCACTAAGGCAAAGACAAGGGCATCAACCCAACTCATAATGAAGCGTGTGGGACCTTCACTGTCTTTCCACCACTGCCATCTGATCTTCTTAGTGATGTACACATCGAAGATAAATGGAACGACAAGCAGCCCCCACCAACTACCAATCCAGTATAAAAAGAGCAGATAGGCGATGATGGCGATGACGAATTTTGTCCACTGAACCCGTGGGTTTAACTTTGCTTTTTCTTTATCTATCATGAGAGTTTAGAATTTAAACAGGTCGCTTGTGGTGAGCAATCCGGTATGATCTTTTGTATATTCGGCCGCGAGCACAGCGCCCAAAGCAAATCCTTTGCGGTTGTGTGCGTCGTGAGTGATGGTAATTGCGTCGGCATCGCTGTTGTATTGAATGCTGTGAATGCCCGGAACTTCGTCGCGACGGATGCTGGCTATCGGCAGCTTTTCAGCTGAAACAGCATTCGTTCCCTCTTCTTTTCCGTCGGCATGGTGTTGAAATCCTTTCACCCACTCGGTCTTTCTATCAAGGTTTTCGATGATTTCTTCGGCTAAGGTGATGGCCGTTCCCGAAGGAGCATCGAGCTTATGGACATGATGAACCTCCTCCATGGTGACATCATATTGCGGAAATCCATTCATGATTTTTGCCAAATAGCGGTTCACTGCCTCAAAGATGGCGACTCCAATCGAGAAGTTACTGGCCCAAAAGAGGGTTTGCTGACCATCTTTTGTGAGCGCTTCTACATCGGCTTTATGGTCTTTCATCCATCCCGTTGAGCCGCTAACGACTTTCACATGATGCTTGAAAGCCTTCAAATAATTACCATAAGCAGCGGTGGGATTGGTGAATTCGATGGCTACATCGGCGCTTGAAAAGGCTTCAGAATCGAAGTCTTCAGGATTATTAACGTCAATGATACACACGATTTCATGTCCCCTTTGTTGGGCAATCTCTTCAATCATGTGTCCCATTTTTCCATATCCAATCAAAGCTATCTTCATGTTTAAATGCTTTTTATCAGTTGTTTCTATGAGGATATATGGGGCAAAGTTACGAATTTATTGGTTGATTTTTATGGGCTTTTGTAGCAAATCTCTTGAAAAAGCATGAATGTTATCATTTTTTTTGTATTTTTGTGACAACCAATAACCCTAAGAAACCATCATGGAAGAGTTGATTCACTATGCTTGGAAGCATAAGATGTTTCCGCTTTCTGCGCTGAAAACCCATCAAGGACAGGCGTTAGAAGTGATTGATGTGGGCTTGCATAATCGGCATGCAGGGCCCGATTTCTTCAACGCTAAAGTGAAGATTGATGGCATTTTGTGGGTGGGAAATGTGGAATTGCATGTGAAATCGAGCGATTGGTATGCCCATGGGCACGATAAAGATGCGCATTATGACAATGTTATTTTGCATGTTTGTGAAATGACGGATGCAGAATTGTATGACCATCAGGGGCGTCTGATTCCGCAATTCGCCCTACCTATTCCTCCCTTGTTGCGGCAATCCTATGATACGTTGCGGCATACGGCCGAATATCCACCTTGCTATCGGGTGATTCCTCAGCTGAGTAGTCTGATGATTCACGGCTGGATGAATGCGCTTCAAGTAGAGCGATTGGCTCAAAAAGAGCGTGCCATCTTGCAGCGTTTAGCACAAAATAATGGGTCATGGGAGGCGGCTTATTTTGCTACTTTGGCACGAAATTTTGGCTTTGGTGTGAATAGTGACACGTTTGAAACGTGGGCATTGCATCTTCCTTTGCAACAGATTGCCCACCATCGTGACAACCTTTTCCAGCTCGAAGCTTTGTTTTTAGGGCAAGCTGGACTGCTTTGTGAGGAGGCAATTCCCAATCGTTATCGTCAGCAAACGCTTGATGAAGGCTACTTTTTAAGACTCAAAAAGGAGTATCTTTATTTGCAACACAAGTTTAATTTGGTGCCCATTGACTATCATTTATGGCGTTTTCTGCGGCTAAGACCCCAGAATTTTCCTCACATTCGATTGGCACAATTAGCAAATCTTTATTATCAACGGCGCACCGAATTGAGCCAGTTAACCGATTGTCTTACTGTGGAATCGGTTGGCAATTTGTTGCAAACCGATGTGACAACTTACTGGAAAACACATTACACTTTTGGTGTGTTGAGTAAGGAATGTGAGAAGAAACTCTCTCCCCATTCGCTCTTATTGTTGGTGATTAACACGGCCATTCCCGTGCTTTTTGCCTATGGTCGCTATTTAGGCAGGGAGGAATATGTAGCCCGTTGCTTCTCTTTTTTCGAGCAATTAAAGGCCGAAGACAATCACATCGTGCGGTTATGGCGGGCTTGTGGATTGGCTATTGAGCATGCAGGTGACGCACAAGCGTTGATACAATTAAAGAATGAATATTGCGATAAGCGTGAGTGTTTGCGTTGTCGCATTGGATATGAGTATCTCAAACGCACGACTTTAACAGAGCATGTAACAACGAATACTGTGCAAACAGCATCTCATACAATAATAAAATGAAGAAATATGTTTATGAAACGCGTATGGAAGTGCGCGATTATGAGTGTGACATCGAAGGGATTGTGAACAATGCCAACTACTTACATTACACAGAACACACGCGTCATCGCTTTTTAAAACATGCAGGACTGAGCTTTGTTCAGATGCATGAGAAGGGAGTTGACGCGGTTGTTGCGCGTATGAATTTGGCTTATAAGACACCCCTTCGTTGCGATGATGAGTTCATTTCGCGCATGAATTTGCAAAAGAATGGCATCCGTTATGTCTTTACACATGATATTTTTCGGGCGAGTGACGAGCGACTTTGCTTCCATGCTACGGTTGAATTGGTGTGCTTAATTCATGGAAAGTTGGGGTTGAGCGAGGATTACGACCGTGCATTTGCCCCCTTTATTCAAGCTAACGACGGAGAATAGCACGATGATAGCCAATCAACAAGAGGTGCTCAACACCCTCATTCTCTCACGCATTGGGTTCTATAGTCTGGCAGGAATGCTCGAGTTATATCGGCGTATGGGGACGGCTACGGCGATTATGGAGCATCGAAAGGATATTCGTTCGATCCTTCCTGATGCGCCTTCACGGCTCATTGAATTACTCCGAGGGGGCGATTCTGTGCGCCGATGGGCTGAAGATGAATTAGCTTGGGCTGCTAAAAACCATGTAGAAGTGTTGTGTTTACATGATGAACGTTATCCAAAACGTTTGGCAGAATGTCCGGATGCGCCCTTAGTCTTGTTCTATCAAGGTACTGCTTCGCTCAATCAAACGCATGTTTTGAGCATGGTTGGCACACGGCATTGCACGACTTATGGGCAGGATTTGGTGCGAAACTTTATGGCAGAGCTGCATCGTTTGTGCCCCAATATGTTAGTTGTGAGTGGATTAGCCTATGGAATCGATATTCAAGCGCATCGCCAAGCACTGCAAAATGGCTTTGAAACCGTTGCCGTTCTGGCACATGGATTAGACCAAATTTATCCTCGTGTGCACCAAGAAACGGCACAAGCCATGCTGTATCAGGGCGGTTTGCTGACTGAATATGCCACACATACCAATGCCGATAAGCAAAATTTCGTTCGTCGTAACCGTATTGTTGCAGGGCTTTGCGATGCTTGTATCTTAGTAGAAAGTGCCGAACATGGCGGTGGTCGCATCACAACACGCTTGGCTAATGACTATTTTCGTGATGTGTTTGCCTTCCCAGGTGCTGTGAATATGCCTTATAGTATGGGCTGTAATACTTTAATAAGGGATAACAAGGCTGCACTTATCACTTCGGCTTTCGACTTTGTTCAGGCGATGAATTGGGAGACGGAACAACGCATACAAGATGCCAGACAGCGTGGAATAGAACGACAACTCTTTCCTGATTTAACGGCCGAAGAACAGCAATTAGTCACTCTTTTGGCAAAAGACAACGATCAACAGATCAATGTTTTGACCGTGAGAAGTGGGCAACCTGTGGCACATCTCATCAGTTTGCTTTTCCAATTAGAACTGAAGGGGGTGGTAAAAGCCTTGCCCGGCGGGTGTTATCACCTATTGTGTTAGCCTCCTTTTGATGGGCTTGACAGGCTTAAGCACAGCTTACTTCAGAAAAATATCGTAACTTTGCGCACATGAAAATTGGTTCTTTAACGTTTGGTGAGCGTCCCCTTTTCCTCGCTCCCATGGAGGATGTGACCGATATTGGTTTCAGAATGTTGTGCAAACGCTATGGTGCGGCAATGGTTTATACCGAATTTGTATCGGCAGATGCCATCATTCGCAACATCCAATCAACGCTCAACAAGATGAAAATCAATGCTGAGGAGCGCCCGGTTGGTGTGCAAATTTATGGACGAGACGTTGATTCGATGGTCGAAGCAGCACGGGTTGTGGAGGAAATCCATCCCGATGTCATCGACCTTAACTTTGGTTGTCCGGTGAAAAAGGTTGCTGGTAAGGGCGCCGGATCGGGCATGTTGAAGAATATTCCCTTGCTTTTAGAGATTACAAAGCGTGTGGTTCAGGCTGTGAAAACACCCGTAACGGTGAAGACTCGCTTAGGTTGGGATGCAGAAAACCTTGTGATTGAAACACTTTGTGAGCAGCTTCAGGACTGTGGCATACAAGCATTAACCATTCATGGACGTACACGTGCACAGATGTATACAGGCAAAGCCGACTGGACTTTGATAGGCCGCGTGAAGCAAAATCCACGCATCCATATTCCAATTATCGGCAATGGCGACATCACTTTGGGTGCAGATGCGGTGCGTGCTTTTCAAGATTATGGAGTAGATGCAGTGATGGTGGGGCGTGCAACATTTGGTTGTCCCTGGATTTTTAGCGAGATGCGCGATGCGTTGGATGGGACTTCGGTGGCAAAACACCTCACGATGGATGACAAGATTGATATTTTAGAAGAGCAACTGCGCATCAATGTGGCGCGCATAGACGAGGTAAGAGGCATCCTACACACGCGACGTCATTTGGCAGCCAGCCCTATTTTTAAAGGCATTCCAGACTTTAAACAAACACGCATTGCGATGCTTCGTGCGACAAAGGTCAACGATTTAATCGCTATTTTAGAGGAGTGTCGAGCACGTTTGTCGGCAAACCATGAAGCCAAAGGTTAAGTTCATAACGTGAAATAACTGGTCATTACACCAAAAACAACAGGCGGAGTTCCATCAAGAACTTCGCCTGTTGTTTTATATTCTATTTATAAAGGTGTTGCTTACTTGCCAAATAATTCGTCTAAATATTGATAGAAACTCTGGTCTTCGCCTACAAAAGTCTTCACAATCTTGCCGTCTGGCCCCACAATAATCTTCGTTGGGAAACCTTGAATGCCATAGTTTAAGAGCACTTTGCTATCGCGTGGATTGTAAACATGCAGCCATGGCATCTCATGTTTCTTTACGGCTTCTTTCCATTCTGCTTCGGGATCATTGCAATCGATACCCAAAATTTCAAACTTACCGGCATACTTCTGATAGTAGTTCTTCATCTCTGGAATGCCACGGATGCACCAAATGCACCACGATCCCCAGAAATCTAACACGACATACTTGCCTTGCAGACTTGCAAGTGACAGCGGTTTGCCATGAATATCGTTGAGCGTAAACGCCGGAGCTACTGCGCCTGAAACCTGTATAGCCTTTGCTTTCTTCTCCGTTTCCAAGACATCTTTGTAAGTTTTAATCAGCTTTTCGTAGAACGCTTTCATGCGACCTGCCTTCACACGATTAGACAAAAGCGCCACTGCATCTTCCATTTTCTCGCCGCTCATGTGCGCAATGGCCACAGCACTGGCATCCCAATCGGCATGTGTTTTGATGAATTGCGTCAGCATCTCATGCTCCTTCTCAGCGAGTTCAACAGACTTTTTCTCATATTCGTCCATGACTTTATTGCGGTCTTCGCCCTCTTTTAAACGTTTGCTGAGCGATTCTCCAAGCTCCTTTATAGGTGTTTCGGCTTGCTCTATCACCTTGTGTAGCTCTTGATATTGTTTATAAAAAGCACTTCCTGCAATATCAAAACGAGTTGTTGCATCGCCGGTTAGTTCAGCCGTTTCATTGGGAATGGCTATCAAATCTATTTGCTTACGCTCCAAACGATGCAGGGTTCGCATCGAAAGAAGATAAATTTGGGCAGGCTCTTTGATGTCAAAAGTTGCCGTAAACTTATCGTTCTTTGCAATGATGGTGTCGCGTTTGTAATCGTCTCCTTGTGGAATAAAGGCCACAATCGAGTCGCCAAAGTTCTTTAAATTGGCCTTAATCGTGAAGTTTCCTTTTGCTGCGTGAGCCATTTGTGTGGCTGCGAGTAGGGCAGAAACCATTAACATTTTGTTCATAATCGCTGAATATTGATTGATATTTATGATAGTAGAAACCGCATCTTATTAAAAAGGTCATGGTTTCTATGCGAGCAAATTTATAAAATAAAGTGCCTATAACAAGCAACCTTCCGTGCGATTTAATATTTTTTTCGTTTGGAGGGTCGCTGGTTATAGGCCTTTTAGAAAGCCATAACATGCTGTTAGGCTTCCGTGTTATTTCTTTTTGGGCCGGCGTCGAGCCCATCCTTCTTCGCTAAAGTCGGGTTCTTCGCCTTTCAGTTTGAAGTCTTTCCCGTTGATGAGACTACGCCAATCGGTTTCATCGGTTTGGGGTTTAGCTTTTGTTCGGCCACCTTTCTGGTCGTTGCCCTTTCCCTTTCGGCCTCCACCTCGTGCCACTTTCCCCACTCGTTCGCTGCGCGATGTGCTGCGATTGCTACGCCCATGTCCATCTTCTTCGGCATCGTTGCATCTCACTTCCCGTCCTTTGTAAGTCGTTCCGTTGAGGGCTTTCATCACCTTTCGGGCATCATCTTCGGGCACTTCGATATAAGCAAATTTCTGAAGCAGGTCAATATGCCCCACATCTTGGCGCCCATGCACGTGCTTGTTGATGTATTGCATGATCTCACCCGGGTAGAAACCATCGCTCTTTCCAAGATTGATAAACAGCCGTTTATAGCCCGCTTCGGCCTCATGTTTGCGTCGTCCGTTGCTGACTTTCCCACGCATCTTTTGGCCATCGCGTTCGCTTCGGGCGTTTTTCCCCATCACAGGCTTCTCGATTTCGGGCGCATGCTCATAGTAATCCAGAAAACGTCCGAAAGTAACTGTTACCATTTTCTTAATCAAATCCTCTTTATCAACATATTCGAATTGGCGCATAATGTCGGCCATATAGGGGGCTATCTGGTCTTCATCAACATCGGTTTTCATGATGTCGTCCATCACTTTGAAAAGTTGTTTCTTGCAGATTTCCTCGGGCTTCGGCAGTTCTCCGTCGATAAACTCCTTTCCAATTTGTTTCTCTATCTGCTTCACTTTCCACTTTTCCTTGATGTGGATGATGCTGATTGATGTTCCTTTCTTTCCCGCACGCCCCGTTCTTCCACTGCGATGCGTATAGCTTTCTATATCATCGGGCAGGCCATAGTTGATGACATGCGTTAAATCGTTCACATCTAAGCCGCGTGCTGCCACATCAGTTGCCACGAGAAACTGCACACGATGCTGCCGAAATTTCTGCATAGTGAGGTCACGTTGTTGCTGACTTAGGTCGCCATGCAAGGCTTCTGCATTATAACCATCTTTGATAAGTTTATCGGCTATCTCCTGTGTTTCTATCTTTGTGCGGCAAAAAATGATGGCAAAAATGCGGGGATAGAAATCAACAATGCGCTTGAGTGCCAAGTATTTGTCCTTCGAATGCACCAAATAATAGATGTGATTGACGTGTTCGGCACCTTCATTGCGGCTCCCTACCACAATTTCTTTATAGTCATGCAAATAGCTTTTCGCCACTTTCTCTACGTCGCGGCTCATCGTTGCAGAGAAAAGCAACGTGTTGCGGTTGTCGGGGAGCTGCTCAAAAATGGCGTTGATACTATCCGAAAAACCCATGTTAAGCATCTCATCGGCTTCGTCGAGCACCACATTGTTCACCGCATCAAGCACCATTACACCACGATTAATCAAGTCAACCAAGCGCCCTGGCGTAGCAACAATGATCTGTGCACCATGCTTAATGGCCTTCATCTGTGGGCGAATGTCGGCGCCTCCATACACGGCTACCACATGAAGTGCATTGATGTACTTGCTGAAATCTTTTAAATCGTCGGCAATCTGCACGCAAAGCTCACGCGTGGGACTCAGGATGATGGCCTGGATAGCCTTGTTTTCAGCATCAATCTTTTGCAACACGGGCAAGCCAAAGGCTGCTGTTTTGCCGGTTCCCGTTTGCGCTAAAGCAATGACATCGTTCTTGTTGCCCAACAAATAGGGGATAACTTCTTCCTGAACAGGCATCGGATGTTCGAAACCTAATTCCTCAATGGCGCGTCGAATGTTTTCGTTCACGCCCAATTCTTCAAATGTTTTCAAATTGTTGTATGTTATGTTGAAGGTTCTTGCGCCCCTCCTAACCATAACATAGGGCGATAATCCTTCGATGTGATGGAAGTTTATTTATCTTTATACTCACTCAAACTTCCTTAAAGCTGGCGGCAAAGGTACGGCTTTTTCATCGATATGGCCTATGTTTTCACCCTAAAAATGTCTTTTGTTTGCGACAAAATTGTGATAAATCAATCATCAAACGCCTATACATCCAGTAGTACAAGCGTTTGATTGGCTTAAGGTGTAGATAGAATATGGTCTAATTTGCGACTGAAAAGCGGGTCGGAAGGTCGCAACATGTTGGCGTCATAAATCGTTCCATCGGGTTGAATGAGCACAAACCGAGGGACATCTTCCACCGCCAAACCATCTGAAATGACATCGTTTTGCTGCTTATCAGCATAAAATTGAGGCCAAGCAGGGTTCTCAAGAGCAATCTGTTGTCCCCATGCACGCCGATTTTCATCTAAACTGATGCTGATACATTTCAGTCGAGGTTGGTTTTGATAGCGTGCCACTTGCTGTGCCATATAGGGGCGTTCGCACATGCTTTGCTCGCTCCATGTGGTCCATAATTCTAACAATATATAGCTGCCAAAGAAAGTTTTGAGATGGTGCAATGTGCCTTTTAGGTCGCTAAACGTGAGGTCGGGACAAGCAATGCCGTTCATCATGAGCTTCTTTGTGTTCACTTTTTCTTGATAACGCTTTAACAGTTGCGGCGCAACAAGCGGTTGGGCAGCCGTCCAAAACGAGTCTAACTGTGTTTCGGTGCTTTCGTTTACCATTCGGTTGAGGATGGAATCTGTGAGCACCTGTCGCAGCTTTTCGTTCTTAAGGTGGCTGTTTACGGTCTGCAAATAGGCCACGGCATAGTTGCTTACGGGCGTATCTTTACCTGCTTCGGCCTGCATTTTCCCCCGCACATAGTAGTCAATGAGCGGCCTGTTTTGCAGCGTTGTGTCGTTTAAGTCAATCTGTGCAATCAATGTTTGATAAAGACTGTTGCGCGATGGGTTCTTATGTTGTTGATAGGCTTCGGCAATAATCCTGGCCAATGCCGCATTGAGGTAGCGTTGTTGGTTGCTGATCAAGCGTTGCTGCCGCGAGGGTTCATTCGGCAAAAAGTCGGTTTGCTTCTCAATCATCTTCTTTAATGCCATGTATTGATGCTCTAAGTGATGACGAGCCTCTTTGTCGTTGATGAGCCCATAACGTGGATTGGTAGCCGTTTCGAAAGCATTTTGAGCGGTGAGCAGTTCGGCTAACGCCACATTATCACCTTTATAAACAGCCCGCACGCGTTGCGCTTTGTCGCGGGTGAGTTTCACTTGCTGCATCTTTCCCGGCTCAATCACCATACAAAGTGTCTGTCCCGACGACAGTTGTAGGGTGAGAGGCGTGCGTTGTTTCAACTGTGGCACATTGTAAAAAGCCAAGCCTTCGCGTGTAAGTAACAACTTGGTTGTGCGACCTGTTGCATCCATCAATCGGTGTTGATGCAGCAAAAGGGTGTCGGGGCAGTCGATAACAAGCTGCTGCGCCGCTGCAGATAGGGAAAGCAGCAACAAAGCTGCCATGATAAATTGTCTCATTGTGAAAATAATCGTTGTGCAAAATTACGCAATCCCTATGACATAAGCAAACACAGTCTGCACGAGGACTGGGCCGATGGAAACAGAACGTGCGACAGAAGCCCCACTAATCTGCACTATTTTGTGTTGTAATCTGCACCTTATTACGCCCTAATCTATGCTATATTGTGCGACAATCTCTAACACATTGTTTCATCATACCAACCGAATAGTGAAATCATCAGGGAAAAATAGTGCGGCAATCCTCATCCTATTGTCGCATGATACCACCCGAGTGGCAGGATGATAGGAGAGAGATGAGATGGCAACCTCCATCACCTTGTTTTGTGATGTTGGCCGAGCAGCAAGAGAGTCAAGGAGAGATGGGGTGGCAACTCGGTGCGCGTTGCGTTTCCGATAGCCTCACGTTGGTGAATGCAATGTGCCAACATGGAATGAGAGATGCGGGGGAAATAAACCGAGTACAAGTTTCACTTCTTCGCATTTGCTATGGATTTGAAACAAGCATTTCCCAATACGCTACAAAAAATGCGGCCACCCACAAAACAACTTCAAGGAAATTGTGACGGAGTGGCCGCATATTGCTCCTTTGTTTTAATCACATTATCCATTTGCTACGGCGCGATACCTTTGTAGTGCGATGCTTGTAGGCTGCAACTACCATGCCAACTTATCATTCAAAATAGTACCGTCTTCGTTGATGTCGTCGCTCTTTGTGAAGCTGTTAGCCTTATATTGCACACAAAGCATGAGCATTTCGTCCTTGCCTGTGTTCTTTAAAGCGCGCTTCCCGGCAGGAGAAACCCGCACAATACTCCCTTCGCTCACGGGGAAAATGTTGCCGTCTACTTGATATTGTCCTTCGCCTTTAAGAATGAAATAAAGTTCCTCGTGGGTTTTATGGGTGTGTAAAAAGCCACTGTCTTGGCCTGGAACGAGACTTTGAAATGAGAGTTCACAGCCCGTTGTACCTAAATCCTGCCCCACAAACACCTTCCCCGGGATAGCTACTTCGGGCGAAAGCTGCAGTACATAGTCTTTGATCTCACTAAGTTTACCTACGTTTACGGCACTGAAATTCTTGCCATTTTGAATTGTTGCTACTTTTTTCATTATGCTTTTTTGTTTAAATGGTTGTTTAATGCTCATTTTATTTCGGTTGCAAAGGTAGCTGCTATTTGCAAGCAATGCAAGTAGGCACGCCAAAGTGAGATGGTTACATGGAGGTAAGTAATGGATGAAAAGAGGCGTTTGTGCGCTGAGGTTTTACATTGTTTAACTTTAAAGATTTCACAAGACTATCTACAATAGTTACCTTTGTAGTGTAATATACAAAATATATCGTTATGACACGTAGTGAAATCCGTGATTCTCTATATCCTAAATGCCCTGTTCGCAACGTGTTGAATAGGGTGGGTGACAAATGGTCTATGTTGGTTTTGTTCACGTTAGAGAGCACACCCACCATTCGTTTCAAGGAACTTCAGCGCAATATCCCCGACATTTCGCAAAAAATGTTGACCACAACGCTAAAGACTTTAGAAGCGGATGGACTCATCATTCGTAAGGCCTACCCCGAGATTCCACCCCGGGTTGAGTATGAATTAACGTCACGTGGCAAGAGTCTCTTACCGCTTATCGACAACCTTCTGTCGTGGGCTTCAACTAACATGGATGGTATTATGCAATCGCGGGAGACGTTCTTTTTGAAATAAATGCAATGCACAAACGCGCACTGTGGCGACATTCTCTTTGAAAGAGAAGCACATTTTGAGGGATAGGTCTCATTTTCCTGTCCCTTTTAGTTGCTATTTTCACAGAAAAAGAGTAATATTGCAACGACAAACTAAAACAATAAACGATATGATGAAACGCTATTTGATATGCCTTTTATTAGGTATGGTGTCGACTTCGATGTGGGCAAAGGTGAAACTGCCCCATCTTATCAGCGACAATATGCTGTTGCAACAACAGCAAAAAGTCAGGCTATGGGGATGGGATAAGCCGGGAAAGCAAGTTGTCGTTGTGCCTCCGTGGAACAAAAAGCGCTACACAACCCGCACCAATGCGCAAGGAGAATGGGAAGTGGAGGTGGAAACGCCGCGCGGAAGCTATCAAACCTACACACTGTCGTTTGATGATGGCGAGATGGTGAAGGTTAAAAATGTGGCCATTGGCGAAGTGTGGGTGTGTGCAGGACAAAGCAATATGGAGATGCCGATGCGCGGATTTGACCGCTGTCCCACAGAAAACTTTATGCAAGAGATGATGGCTGCCGACACGATGAGTGCCATCCGCTTTGTGAAAATCCCCAGCGTCATGAGCACAAAACCACTGAAAGATGCTGTATGCCAGTGGAAAATGGCCAACCGTGACGGCCTCCCTGACGTTTCAGCGGTGGGCTATTTCTTTGCAAAGCCCTTGCAAAAGGCGCTCCATGTCCCTGTTGGGCTTATCCTATCCAATAAAGGTGGCTCGCGTGTTGAGAGCTGGTTAAACCGCAAATACCTTGCTGCGCACACGCAAGAGCCTTTGGATTCGGCGACTTTTGCAAGCAAATTCAGGGTTGAATTCTACTATCCCATGCTTTGGGGATATGGCACTTTCGCCCCCATTCTTAATTACACGGTCAAGGGAGTGTTGTATTATCAGGGATGTTCCAACGTGGGCGATCCCGACAATCAATATGCAACACGGCTCGCAGCCTTAGCAAAACAGTGGCGAGAAGGCTTCCGCCAACCCAATTTGCCTTTCTATTATGTGCAAATCACTCCCTTTTGGTACAACAATGTGCAGGGAACGGCTGGTGCAAAGTTGCGTGAACAACAGTTCAACGCGCAGCAACTCATTCCCCATAGCGGCTTGGTTTGCACGGACGATTTGGTGTATTCTTACGAAAAGAAACAGATTCATCCTGCCCAAAAACAGGCCATCGGTGAGCGATTGGCTTTACAAGCCCTGCACAAGACCTACGGAAGGGAGAACCTTTGGTGCGAGAGTCCATCTTTCCGCGACATGGAAATCAAAGGCGACTCGTGCTTTATTCGGCTCAATAACGTCTATACGGGGCTTAGCAGCATGACCGATTTTCAAGGATTTGAAGTGGCCGGCGCAGACAAAGTGTTTCATCCGGCCGTGGCCATGAGTGCAAGAAAGAAAGGAAAGGAGACGATTTTGGTTATCTCTGAGGAAGTGAAAGCGCCCGTTGCCGTGCGCTATGCTTTCAAAAACTGGGGCTATGGCAATGTGAAAAACAGTGCGTTCCTGCCATTATTCCCATTTAGAACCGACAACTGGGAATAGGTTTTTCATCTTGATTAATCAAGAAAGGAGCGAAGAGGCATGCTGCCTTTTCGCTCCTTTTATGTTGCTTTGTTGACTAAACTCGTAGTGGCGTTATGCCTTTTGCAGCCGCTTCAAGATGCGTCTTGCACAATCAACCAACACAATCCAGGCTCCTGCGAGAATGGCTGTGTCTTTAATTACTAAGCGTCCTGCACCTGATAGCAGCGGAAAACCGTGTTCGCCACTTCCTAAATCGGGCACCCAACACTCGGGAGTTGTGATTAAGAAGGAGAGCGTTCCTATGGTCATGAGGATGACAAAGGTTGCTCCTACAAAGCCAACACGTGGGAACCAAATGCCCAAGAGCGTCAAAATGCCAAACGACATGATGAGTAAACCCAACCCATGAGAGAAAGTATAGGTGTTGTTTTCGGTGTGCCAAGCCTTCTTCTTGGCATCAAATTCTCCCTCTTTCAACTTATAATCCTTATATTCGGGTGCCTTTTTCTCATAGAAAAAGTTCATAAACGGACTATTTGCCACGAAAGGAACGATGCCTTCTGCTTCATAGTTCCAAAACTTTAAACCGCCAATCCATATAAAAATAATAAAGATGGCAATACGAATGGCATGTACACCCCATTGATTGGTGGACACGATAAATTGCAAACCAGCTTGCAAACGTGATGAGATTGTCTCCATAAACTTTTCTTTTTAAATCTTATGATAATGATATTTTATGCGCAAACATTGCCTGATAACGGGCGAAATGCGCGGTTGCAAAAGTAATATCTCGTTATCAAAAATGAAAATAAAATATGTAAAAAACACTTTTATTCACATCTTTTCTAAACTTCTTTTTCCGTCATAGACAATGGATTAAGGGCTATATCTTAAAAAAGTAGAAAATATTTCTTTATAATAAGGTGAGAGAAAAAGTTTTCATTACTTTTGCGCCCTTAGATAACAACAAGAGGAAAGCAACATGCAAGAGAACTTAGTTATTGTAGAAAGTCCCGCAAAAGCAAAAACAATAGAGAAATTTCTGGGTAAAGATTACAAGGTAATGTCATCCTATGGCCACATAAGAGACCTCAAAAAGAAAGAGATAAGCATTGACGCTACCACCTTAGAACCGACTTATGAGATACCCGAAGAAAAGAAAAAGTTGGTCAATGAATTAAAGGCTAACGCCAAAAAAGCAAAGAAAATTTGGTTGGCTTCCGATGAAGACCGCGAAGGAGAAGCCATCTCTTGGCATCTTTGTGAGGTTCTTGGCTTGGACGAAACAAAGACTAACCGCATCGTTTTCCACGAAATTACGCAGTCAGCAATCTTGGATGCCATCCAACATCCGCGTCATTTGGATATGAATTTGGTCAATGCACAACAAGCACGTCGTGTACTTGACCGCTTAGTGGGCTTTAAACTCTCGCCCGTTTTGTGGCGAAAAGTGAAGCCAGCGCTTAGTGCAGGACGTGTGCAAAGCGTAGCAGTTAGGCTCATTGTTGAACGTGAACGCGAGATACAGGCTTTTGTTTCGGAACCCTATTACCGTGTAACGGCTACATTTAGTGTCGACAATGCGCAGCGCAATAAGAATGCGTTTAAAGCCGAACTCGACCGCCGTTTTGCCACACATGAAGAGGCTTTGGCTTTCTTAAACCAATGTAAAGAGGCTCAATTCACGGTGGCTGAGGTTACCAAAAAACCTTTAAAGCGCACGCCTGCCCCACCTTTCACCACTTCAACCCTGCAACAAGAGGCGGCAAGGAAATTGGGATTTACGGTGAGTCAGACGATGATGGTGGCGCAACACTTGTATGAAAATGGTCGAATCACCTACATGCGTACCGACTCTGTCAACCTTTCTCAGCTGGCTTTAGGTACGAGTAAGGAGGAAATCACAAAGCTGTGGGGTGAGAAATACAGCAAAACCCGCAACTATCACACCCATGCTAAGGGGGCACAAGAGGCGCATGAAGCCATTCGTCCCACCTATATGAGTGTGCAAGAGATAGAAGGAACGGCACAAGAGAAGCGGCTTTACGACCTGATTTGGAAACGAACGATTGCTTCACAAATGGCGGATGCACAGATTGACAAGACCACTGTAAACATTCATATCAGTGGCATTGACGCACAGTTCGTTGCAACAGGCGAGGTAGTTACTTTTGATGGCTTCTTGAAAGTGTATCGGGAATCAACCGATGATGAAGAAAATCGCAACGAAGAAAGTGCACATCAGCTGCCCGTTTTGCCTGTAGGCGCTCCACTTTTGCGGCAAGAAATCACGTCGACAGAGCGCTTTAGCATGGGTCCTACCCGCTATACGGAGGCCAGTTTGGTGCATAAGTTAGAAGAGTTGGGCATCGGGCGCCCATCAACCTATGCACCAACCATCTCTACTATCCAACAAAGACAATACGTACAAAAAGGAGATAAGAAAGGAGAAGAGCGCAAATATGCTGTCGACATCCTACAAAATAAGGAAGTTTCACACACCGAACGCACCGAAATAACGGGTAATGAGAAAGGCAAACTCTTACCCACAGACATCGGTATCGTGGTAAACGACTTCTTAATGGAGAACTTCCCCGACATCATGGACTACAACTTCACGGCACGGGTGGAGCAACAATTCGACCAAATCGCCGAGGGAAAAGAAGGTTGGAGCATGATGATGAAAAACTTTGACAAGCATTTTGAACCCACTGTTGACAAGGTAATGAATGCTCGTTCAGAGCATAAAGCCGGCGAACGCCTCTTAGGAAACGACCCTAAAACGGGTAAACCGGTCTTCGTAAAAATAGGAAGATTCGGCCCGGTTGTGCAGGTTGGTACCGCAGATGACAACGAAAAGCCACAGTTTGCACAACTCCCTGCCCAAAAAAGCATGGAGACTTTATCGTTAGAAGAGGCCTTAGAGCTCTTTAAACTGCCACGCACCATTGGCACTTTTGAAGATAGTGATGTGGTGATTGGTGCCGGAAAGTTTGGTCCTTACATTATGCACAACAAGAAATATGTGTCATTACCCAAGTCAGAAGACCCCTTAACGATAGGGCTTGAGCGGGCGATTGAACTGATTTCCGCCAAGCGTGAACAGGAAAAACAGCGTCATCTGAAAAGCTTTGAGGAAGACACAAAGCTCGAAGTGCTCAACGGTCGTTACGGACCTTATATCGCTTATGATGGCAAGAACTATCGGTTGCCCAAGAACTTGCATGAGAAAGCGGGCGAATTATCCTACGAACAATGTATGGAAATTGTGAAACAAACTCCCGAACCTAAAAGCAGACGTCGCAAAGCATGACGCGAATTATCCTCCTTGGCTATATGGGAGCCGGCAAAACCACACTCGGAAGAGCTTTAGCTAAAGCCCACAACATACCGTTCTATGATTTAGATTGGTATATAGAGTCGCGCATGCGAAAGACGATTCCGCAAATCTTTGCCGAGCAAGGCGAAGAGGGTTTCCGGCGCATGGAGTACAACATGCTCCACGAAGTGGCCGAGTTCGACCGGGTAATTCTTAGCTGTGGAGGAGGCACTCCCTGCTATTTCGACAACATAACTTATATGAATCAACAGGGTGAAACCATTTACTTAAAGGCTTCACCCGATGTGCTTTATGCCCATTTGCAAATGGGAAAGAAGGAGCGTCCACTGTTAAAACAGAGAGAACCCGCAGCTGTTTTGGCCACCATCCAAGCACATTTGCAGGAGCGTGAGCCCTATTATCGACAAGCAAAGCATACACTTTCAGTAAATCTTTTAGATAATTTTGAGAAAATAAATGCTTCGGTTGCACAGTTAAGTGCATTGCTCAACTTGCAATCATCACCGATTGACAGGTAGAATAAATAACACCCCATTAACTTTTTTGGATAGAAAATGAAAAAATGGACTATTGAAGACTCTGAGGAACTCTACAACATCAAGGGTTGGGGTACCTCGTATTTTGGAATTAACGACAAGGGAGATGTCTACGTTTCACCCTGCAAAGACAACACACAGATTGATCTTCGCGACATTATGGATGAGCTATCACTGCGAGATGTCACGTCACCCGTGCTGTTACGCTTTCCTGATATCTTAGACAACCGCATTGAGAAGACCTTCAGTTGCTTCCAAAAAGCCCGGAAAGAATATAACTTCCAGGGTGAAAACTTCATCATCTACCCCATCAAAGTCAACCAAATGCAACCCGTTGTTGAAGAGATTATCTCACACGGTCGCAAGTTTAATTTAGGGTTAGAAGCAGGCTCTAAGCCCGAACTCCATGCGGTTATTGCCGTGCAATGCCAAAGCGATTCACTCATTATCTGCAATGGTTATAAGGATGACAGCTATATAGAGTTGGCCTTGTTGGCACAAAAGATGGGTAAAAGAATCTTTATTGTTGTTGAAAAACTCAATGAATTAGAGGTTATTGCCAAAGCCGCTAAGAAGCTAAAGGTGAAACCTAATCTTGGAATGCGCATCAAATTGGCCTCTTCAGGGTCAGGAAAATGGGAAGAAAGTGGTGGCGATGCTTCGAAATTTGGCCTCACCAGTGCCGAATTGTTAGAGGCACTTCAAAAGCTCGACGATATGGGAATGCACGATTGTCTGCAGCTCATTCACTTCCACATTGGTAGCCAAATCACCAAAATCCGCCGCATTCAAACAGCACTTCGCGAAGCAGCTCAATTCTATATCAACCTCCACAAAATGGGTTATGATGTGCGATTTGTGGATTGTGGCGGTGGTTTGGGCGTGGATTATGACGGAACACGCTCCTCAAACAGCGAGAGTTCGGTCAACTATACCATACAAGAATATGTCAACGATTGCGTGTATACGTTTGTTGATGCTGCGGACAAAAACGGCATACAACATCCCAATATTATCACCGAAAGCGGTCGAAGCCTGGCTGCACACCATTCTGTTTTGGTGATAGATGTGCTCGAAACGGCCAGCCTTCCCGAAATGAAAGAAGAGTTTGAGCCTAAAGAAACCGACCATCAGTTGGTGAAAGACCTCTACGATATATGGGACAATCTCAACTCACGCACGATGCTTGAGAACTGGCATGATGCCGAACAGATACGCGATGAGGCGTTAGAACTCTTCTCACATGGCATTGTCAACCTCAAGACCCGTGCCGAAATCGAAGCCATGTATTGGAGCGTTTGCCACGAGGTGAACATGCTTTGCAAAACCATCAAGCACGTTCCCGAGGAACTTCGCAACTTAGATAAGACTTTAGCCGATAAATATTTCTGCAACTTTTCGCTTTTCCAAAGTCTTCCCGACAGCTGGGCTATCGACCAACTTTTCCCGATTATGCCCATACAACGGCTTGCAGAACGCCCCAACCGACAAGCAACGTTGCAAGATATCACGTGTGACAGCGATGGAAAGATTGCCAATTTCGTCACCGATGGCCATGTCAGCCATGTGCTCCCCCTACATGCTTTGAAGAAAAACGAACCTTATTATTTAGGTGTTTTCTTAGTGGGTGCTTATCAAGAAATCTTAGGAGATATGCACAATCTCTTTGGCGATACCAACGCAGCACATATCTCTGTGAAGGATGGGAAATATCATATCGACCAAATTTTCGATGGCGAAACGGTTGAAGAGGTGCTCGATTATGTGCAATACAACCCCAAAAAGCTCGTCAGACAATTAGAACAATGGGTGACCAAGAGCGTCAAACAAGGAAAGATCTCGCTTGAAGAAGGCAAGGAATTCCTCAATAACTATCGTTCGGGGCTCTATGGTTACACCTATCTTGAATAGGGAATGGGAAGCCATACCTATCACCTGTTTTAAGGATGCACCACGTGTGCGCCCTTAAAACAGTAACTCCTACGGACTAATGGCATTGCTCCCCATGGTAGTTTGTTGCTTTATTCTCCCTCCCTTTTCCGCCTTTTCAAAGCCCCTTACAAGGCTTTTAGCCCTTAATTAGTGTTAAAAGCAGGTTCCTGTTGTAACATTTTTATCCGCCAATCGTCATCTTTATAGCGCGCAGATGAAACATATCAGTTTTAAAAACGATATTCTTCCGCTGAAGAATCAGCTCTTCCGCCTTGCACTTCGCATTACAACAAATCGTGCAGAAGCAGAAGATATTGTGCAAGAGACGCTGATAAAAGTGTGGAATAAACGTGAGCAATGGGATGAAATCGCGTCGATGGAGGCCTTCTGTTTTACGATATGCCGCAACAAAGCTTTAGACAGCATTAAGAAACATAGCGCGCATGATGTGCCGCTTGAGGAGCAAACGCAAGTGCCCTCACCGCAGCATTACAACCCTTACGATGATATTATTCACAAAAATCGTTTAGACCTTGTGAAGCAAATCGTAAACGAACTGCCCGAGAAACAACGCAGTTGTATGCAGCTACGTGACTTCGAAGGGAAGACATATAAAGACATATCGCTGTTGCTTGAACTGACAGAAGAACAAGTAAAAATAAACATCTACAGGGCAAGACAAGCAGTGAAACAACGATTTTTAGAACTCGAAAATTATGGACTATAAATACATATCACAACTTTTGGAACGCTATTGGAATGCGGAAACCACCCTTGAAGAAGAGGAAATCCTGAAGGCTTTCTTCCGACAGGACAATGTTCCCGCCGACTTGTTGCGCTACAAAGCCCTCTTTAGCTATGAAGCACAAGAGGTGGAAGACGACCGATTGGGTGCCGATTTCGACGAGAAAATGATGTCCATGATTTGCGAACCTGAGACGGTGAAAGCCAAAATCATCACGTTCCAGCAAAAGCTTAAGCCGCTATTCAAGGCAGCTGCCATCGTAGCCATTATGCTTACCTTGGGCAACGCTGCACAGGTTTCGTTTAAATCCAGCACCACCCCTGCGCCCACAGCAGGCACTCCGGCTCTGCAACATGGGCAATCGGTAGCGATTAGTGACTCGGCTGCTGTCGACACCATGCATCAAAGCTGCATTGATGTGCCGCAACAGCCCACCCCATCGCTCATCAAATAAGAAATATTTTATGCTTTCTCTATAAATCATTTTACATTAAAACAAAAACCGAAGCTGGGAAGTTTCATTTCTCTCAAATGTTTCATAACAAACAACAAGAAAGGCTTGCACTCAAAAATGAGTGCGGGCCTTTTGATTTTTTGTAGCTATCATTTTCAACAAAAGCGTTAGCGTGTGCGTAACATCCCATCAATCGCCTCACGATTTATAACCACAACCACAACATAGCACATAGACAGCTTCGCAATAGCATGCTAATTAGCCCATAAAAGCAGTGGAATTAGCCCACAAAGTGGCTTACTTTGCGATGTAATCTCACAGCTTTTACACCAATACCCTTTCTAAAAGACACATAACCTCATCTCACTTCATCCCAATCCCCCATCGGCCTTGCTCTCCATGCTCTTTGCCTGGCAACAATAGGAACGACTATCTCACTGAAAACAGCGCAAGCTATGGCAAAAGATGGAAACAGACAAGATGCCAACATACACTAAAAGATTGGTAGGAAACGATAGGAACGACATAGAACGATGATATCAATAAACTTCATCATCAGGATAGAATAAAACGAATAAAATAATATCTAAAACCCAATTTTATTTATAAAAATCATCATTTAAACCTTGTTTTCTTATTAAAATGATAGTTTCCCTTCAAAATGTTTGGTAGTTTTTTATACATTCATTAACTTTGCATGTCGGATAACAAAACTATCGTGAAATAAGATTGTAGCATTACTTTTTTTTAAAAGTGATTTTTGTTCATTCCTAAGTTAAATTTTAAAAGAGAAAGATTATGGGAAAAAGACTCTGTCTGTTTCTGGCAGTGCTATTCGTAAGTGTAGGAATAGCGTTCGCGCAAACACAGGTAAACGGAACCGTTATCTCGTCAGAAGACGGTGAACCCGTTGTGGGTGCATCGGTGGTTGTGGTGGGAACAAAGACGGGAACCGTGACCGATGTCGATGGAAAATTCAGCCTCAATGTGCCTACCGGCAGCAAGATTACAGTGAACTACATTGGTATGCAATCGCAGACTGTTGTGGCAAAAGCCAACATGAAGATAACGATGAAGGCTGAGGCTAAAGCGTTAGAAGAAGTCATTGTAACGGGTTATGGCAACGTAAAGAAATCGTCTTTTACGGGTTCCGCAGCAACAATGAACACCAAAGGACTTGAAGATGTCCCCGTTGTATCGGTAGAAGACAAATTAGCCGGCGGTGTTTCGGGCGTAACGATTACGTCAAAATCGAGTTCTCCCGGCGGAACAAGCAGCATTCGCATTCGCGGAATGGGTTCTATCAATGCGGGAAACGATCCGCTTATCGTGATTGATGGTACACCTGTAAACTCGGGTAACCTCAGTGAATTTGACTATTCTTCTGCAGGAACAAACATTCTTTCGACCATCAATAGTAATGATATTGAGAGCATGACTGTCATTAAAGATGCTGCAGCTGCTTCACTTTATGGGTCGCGTGCAGCCAATGGCGTTATCGTTATCACGACCAAAAGCGGAAAGACCGGTAAGACTCAGGTTGACTTCCGCAGCGATTGGGGCTTCTCCAACATGGCTATCAACTATCGTCCTCAGCTCAATGGCGATGACCGCCGCGCAGTATTGCTCAAAGGTTTAGAAAACTATTATATCTATAACCAAGGGCAAACGGCTGCACAAGCTGCTGCTTCGGCTGCCGGTGACATTGATGACTATGCGCCACTTCCTGGCAAAGGACAGACCTGGACCGATTGGAAAAAGTTGCTTTTCCGCACAGGTCATCATCAAAACTATCAGGCAAGTGTCTCGGGAGGTAGTGAAAGCACGCGCTTTTATGCTTCATTGGCCTACACCAATCAAGATGGTATCGTGGCTAATACGGGGTTAAAACGTTATACAGGTAATGCCAACCTCACCCATAAGTTTGGGCATTTCAATGTAGATGTGACCACTTTGTTCTCAAAGATGAAACAAAGCTTAGCCAATGAAGGTAACTCTTACATTGCACCTACCATTAACTATGCTTTCCTTCAGAACCCATCTACAAGACCATTTGACAACAAAGGCGGTTATAATATGAAGATTGGGCGTGTGCAACGCAACCCGCTTTACGAGCAATTACACAACAGCGACGTGAACAATGTCATTCGTTCGTTGAACACTTTAAAACTGACTTGGCACATTTGGGATGGGCTTAGCGCCAGTGGTAAATTGGCTTATGACTATACAGCTGGTACAGAAGATGTGCTTTGGGATCGCTATTCGGGCGATGGTGGCAGCGTGAACGGTTCGTTACAACGCTTGAAGAACGAAATTAGACAGCTGAATTCGCAATTCCAATTGAACTACATCAAGTCGTTTGGCTTGCATAATGTGGATGCTTTAGTAGGCTATGAGACCGAGAACTTCCAGTATGGTTATGATTTTATAAAGGCACAAGACTACCCGGGTGAGCTTTATGAGATAGGCAATGCGGGCACAACGAATGCAAGTTCTAACAAATCGCAGTCCAAATTACTGTCTTACTTAGGACGTGTGAATTACAACTATAACAACCGTTACTATGCAAGTGTCAGCTATCGCCGCGATGGTAGTTCGCGATTGAGTAAAGATAACCGCTGGGGTGACTTCTGGTCGTTATCGGGTTCATGGCGTTTTGGCGAAGAAAAGTTCATGGAACCGGTGAATGGTGTAGTCACTGATGGGAAACTTCGCTTGTCGTATGGTGTGAATGGTACGCAACCTTCCTCATACTATGGTTATTTAAACACCTATAGCTATGGCGAATTCTACAATGGCGTGTCGGGCATTGGTATCGTAGGTGTAGCCAACCCTGATTTGAAATGGGAGAAAAATGAGACTTTCAACGTAGGGTTAGACTTGACATTCTTGGAGAAATATAACCTGACGTTTGACTATTACACGCGCACGACATCAGATTTGATTTACAACATGCCTATCTCTTCTGTCCCAGGCTATTATGGTACGTCTTATCAAACCGTTATGCCTACCAACATAGGTTCGCTGAGAAACAACGGTTTTGAGCTTACCTTGTCGGCTAATTGGCTGAACAAGAAAGATTTTTCTTGGACATCTACGCTCAATATGGCGCACAACAGTAACAAAGTGGTTAAGCTCAACGGTTCGGACAGGGTGATGGACAATGCTAACACCGTGTTGGTTCACCAGGTGGGTTCACCTTATTATTCTTATTATGGTTATGAATATGCAGGCGTTGATCCACAAACCGGTAAGGAACTTTATTATATAAATGATGGCACAGCCAATGCCCGCAACACGACAACGGATGTAAACAAGGCGCAAAGAGTGGTTATTGGTAACAACCAAGCGGCTTTACAAGGTGGTATTTCGAACACCATGCGCTGGAAATTCATCGACTTTGGCTTTACCTTCACCTATCAACTTGGGGGTGATGCTTTTGACTATACCCGTTGGCAAGAGTCAAACGGTGGTTCAGACCTGTATTTAGGAACGGTTCCGGCCTACTATAAGTTGAGCGATATGTGGACCGGTCCCGGAGACACACGTGCAAAATTGCCTAAGTTTCAATATGGAAGCGTATATCAATATTCATCGCGTTGGTTGATGCCTTTGGACTATTTACGGTTGAAGAATCTATCATTAGGCTTCTCGGCTCCACAGCAATATCTCCGCCCATTGGGCCTCAATAAGGCACGTATTTATTTCTCTGCGGCCAACCTTCTCACGTTTAAATCAGAGAAGTTGCGGGTTGATCCGGAAGTACCCGTTAACGGTATTGCTATTTTCGAAACACCAAATCTGCGTACATTCACCTTTGGTGTAGAACTTGGTTTTTAAAAAAGAATGGTTATGAAGATTAGAATATTAATATATAATATAGGTATTGGTGCAGTTCTTACAACAGGATTGACCGCTTGTGGCAGTGACTGGTTAGACGTATCTCCCAGCGATGGTGTGCCGGCCGATGGTGCATTAAAGAATAGTGACGCATTAGAAAGTGCGCGTGTGGGGTTGTATAAAGCACTCAAAGGCACTTCGAACATGTCAGACTATTATGGAAGAAACATGTTTGTGTATGGTGAAGTGCGTGGTGAAGACATGCAACATAGCATCTATGGCAGCAACAGAGCTGACTTTTATTACAAGATGGAATATAGCACCGCAAATGACTTCTCGCGTGCAAATTCTGTGTGGCAGTCACCTTATGTCGTTGTAAGCCGTGCCAACCGCATTATAGAAGCCAACAATTTGAGCGATGCTTCATCAAATGCTGCCACCATTAATCGCATCAAGGCAGAGGCTCGTGTGTTGCGTGCCTTAGCTATTTTCGATGTTACCCGCGTCTATGGCAAACCCTATTTGCAGGATAACGGTGCATCGTGGGGCGCAGCTTTATCCACGCAAACGCTAAATCCTGCGGCAAAGGTGAAGCGTAGTACCGTTGCAGAATGTTATACGTTCGTGGAAAATGAATTAAAGGCTGTCATTGCATCGGGTGCTTTATCGACCGAAAAGACTGAGGGTTATGTGAATCAATGGTTTGCAAAGGGATTGTTGTCACGTGTCTATTTAACAAAGGGAGACTATGCCAATGCATTGACATTAGCGAAAGATGTTATTGACAACTCGCCCTATCAGCTTTGGACTCGTGACCAATATGTGCATGCTTGGTATAAAGATGATGTGGCACATGGCAACGAAATGCTGTTTGAAATCGCCGTTACCGGGTTTAATGACTGGAATGATCGTGAAGGTTATCCTTACTTAGTGACCGAAGATACAGACAAAGGACCTTCGGGTTATGGTGACATGGTTATCACAAAAGCCTTTTCAGATGCATTGCTTTCAGATGCTAACGACATCAGAAATAATATCGTTTCGGCTCCCACGTCACAGAAAGTTGTTGATGCGAACACATTCCTTGGCCGTAAAGTCTATTTGCGTAAATTCATAGGTTCGACCACACAAACCGACCCTCGCTATTCAAATGTTCCCTTGATGCGGCTGTCTGAGGTGTATTTAAATGCTGCTGAGGCTGCTTTTAAATTAGGTAACACGACAGATGCTGCAACCTATTTGAATGCCATTATCAGTCATAGAACGACCAGTGCAACAACGGTTACAGCAAGTTCTATCACGGCTGACCGCATTTATATGGAGCGCCGAAAGGAATTAGTGGGCGAAGGACACCGCTATTTCGATGCATTACGCAGAGGAGAGACCATCACTCGCTATACCAATGCAACGAATCAAGGATGGCACCAAGTATTAAATGCCGACGTACAATCTTTTAATACGTGGACATTTAAAAAGGAACTTCCTTTAATTCCTTCTATGGAACTGAATGGAAATGATATTCAACAGAATCCGTCCTATTGATTTTTTTGTGCACGGATAGGCTGTGCATGTGAGGGAAATATGATAAAAAGGCCGTCCTTTGTGGGCGGTCTTTTTATGGTTTTATGGGGCGTTTATGCACTAAGCGTAAAAGATTTTTCGTAAAGTATTGCATTTTTTCTGAATAAATACTTAATTTTGCAGCCAACAACTAAATACGAAGATAAGAACAAAGAGACTATGGAGCAGGAACAAGCTATGCACCACTATACAGTAAAGCGATGGATAGGAATGTTGTGTTTGGGTAGTTTGTACACCTTGATGTCGGCACAGGTGAGCAACAGTGTTGCTATTTTGCCTACCGATACACCCGAAAAGATTATTGAAAAGGCGGCCAACGTGCGCCCTTCTGACCGACAATTCCGCTGGCAACGGCAAGAATTGACGGCTTTTCTGCATTTCGGCATGAACACTTTCACAGGAAAGGAATGGGGAGATGGCAAGACTCCCGCTGCAACCTTTAATCCTTCGGGGCTTGATGCCGACCAATGGATTAAAGAGTTAAAAGCAGCTGGGTTTAAAAGTGCTATTCTCACGTGTAAGCATCACGATGGGTTTTGCTTGTGGCCATCAGCCTATACCGACTACAGTGTGAAGCAATCGCCTTGGGAAAACGGGCAAGGTGACGTGGTGAAAGCTGTGAGTGATGCCTGCAAAAAATATGGAATGGGCTTTGGAGTGTATCTCTCTCCATGGGACAGGAACTCTGCTTTATATGGGACAGACGCTTACAATGATTACTTTGTAAACCAACTCACCGAATTGTTGACGCACTATGGTGCTGTGAACGAGGTGTGGTTTGATGGTGCCTGCGGTGAAGGTCCGAACGGAAAGAAACAAACTTATGACTTTGTTCGTTGGTATCGGCTCATTCGAAAGCTGCAACCCGAGGCCGTTATTGCTGTGATGGGGCCTGATGTGCGTTGGGTTGGTACTGAAACAGGGCGTGGAAGAGATACCGAATGGAGTGTGGTTCCGATGAATAACCTTGACCAAACGGCGATTATGGCCAACTCACAACAGGAGCAATTACATCAACCTGCGGGGGACATGCGTGGCCAAGATTTGGGCAGTCGGCACGTGATTATGGATGCCAAGGCATTGGTTTGGTATCCTGCAGAGACCGATGTGTCGATTCGTCCGGGCTGGTTTTACCATCCAGATCAAGATAACAAGGTGAAGACACCCAAAGAATTGATGGATATTTACTTCACTTCGGTGGGGAAAAACGGCGTGTTGTTGCTCAATGTTCCACCCAATAAGGCGGGGCGATTTGCTGAAGCCGACGTGAACAGTCTGCGTGGATTTGCACAACTCCAACAACAGATTTTCGGGCATAACCTGCTGAAAGGAGCTACTGTAACGTGTAAGACGATTGCAGGAAAAGGCTCTGCTGTCGTGGATAACAACTATGATACGAGTTGTGAACCGAAAGCCATTCAAGGCAAAGCTACCTTTATATTTACCACACCCCAACCGATTTCTTTTAATGTTTTGTCGGCACAAGAAGATATTCGCAAGGGACAACGAGTGGAGAAATTCACCTTATCATATCTCAATGCCCAAGGAAAATGGACTAAAATAGCCTCTGGAACAACTATCGGACACAAGCGATTGCTGTCGTTTCCGGAGGTAAAGGCGAAGAAAATAAAACTCACGATAGACGAAAGTCGTGGCATACCGACCATAGCTGAGATAGGATTTTATCGGCAGTCACCATAAAGACGTGCCTCCACATGCGATGAAAGTCTGCTGAAAAACCTATGGAAAGAGGTTTTGGCGGCTATTGATGTTGGACAATATCAGCAGGGAATGTAGGATATAGGAATAAATTGTTTTCAAGGATGAGATGAATATCGAAACAAAAAATATAGCTTATTAGATTATAAAATCAGATGGAGTAAATCGTATTTCACCATGCGTGACAAAGTATCTATTTAGGATAAGGATTACAACAAAAATAAAAATCAACATTAGAATGAAAAAGGGAAAACTCTTTCCGTTGAGCGTTCTCTTCCTGACCTGTTGCAGTTTGCAAGCTGCCGCAGAAGGGAATCTGACAACAAATCCGGCGCCTGTTACCGCTTTATCAGCGATGCAGAGCGTGAGAGCGCAACAAGCAAGTGGTAATGTTAAGATTACCGGAACCATTGTTGACAACACAGGGGAACCTGCTATTGGTGCAACTGTGCGTGTAAAGAATGGGCAACATGGTGTAGTGTCTGACATTGATGGTAAGTTTATGATTGATGTCCCGAAGGGAAGTACACTCGTTGTGAGTTATATTGGTATGCAAACGCAAGAGGTGAAGGTTGAAAATGCACGCGACCTTCACATCACCATGCAGCCTACTGCACGCCAAATTGATGAGGTTGTAGTAACTGCTTTGGGTATTAAACGCTCGGAAAAAGCGTTGAGTTACAATGTGCAAAAGGTCGGAAGCGAACAGCTTACCAACGTGAAGAACGTGAACTTTGTGAACAGTTTGAATGGTGCTGTGGCCGGAGTGAATATCAATGCATCGACAGCTGGTGTAGGAGGACCGACCCGTGTAGTTATGCGTGGTACGAAATCTATCACCGGAGGCAATAATGTTCTTTATGTGATTGATGGTGTTCCCATGCTCAATAAGAGTGGTGGTGATATTGGTGGCGGCCGTTATTCGAGCCAACCCAGTGGCGAAGGTATTGCGGATATTAACCCCGACGACATCGAAAGCATCAGCGTTTTGACAGGTCCTTCTTCGGCTGCTCTCTATGGTTCGGCTGCCGCTAATGGTGTTATCATGATCAATACGAAACGCGGTACGGAAGGAAAGGTGAGAGTTGCTGTGTCAAGCAGCATGGAGTTTTCAAATCCATTCATCTTGCCTAAGTTCCAAAACACCTATGGTAACAAGGCCGGATCGTTCTATAGCTGGGGCGACCGGTTAGCAACCCCGTCTTCATATAACCCAAAAGATTTCTTCAACACGGGTCATAACTACATCAATTCGGTGACGTTGACAACGGGAACGAAGACCAACAAGACCTATATCTCGGTTGCAACAACGAATGCTACGGGTGTGTTGCCCAACAATAAATACAACCGTTATAACTTCACCGCACGCAATACGAGCGATTTTCTCAACAACAAACTGCACTTAGATGTTAGCGGAAGCTATATTATACAGAACACACAGAACATGTATCGTCCTGGAGAATACTACAATCCACTAACAGCAGCCTACCTATTTCCACGTGGAGAGGACTGGTCTGCGGTAGCGTTGTATAAGCGTTATGATGCATCTCGCAAGTTGGCTACGCAGTATTGGCCCTATGGTGACCAAGGAATGCAGCTGCAAAATCCTTACTTCATCGTGAATGATATGATGACACCAACGAACCGTAAGCGCTACATGTTTATGAGTAGCTTGAAATATGACATCCTTTCTTGGTTGAATGTAACGGGACGTGTGCGTGTTGATAACACCAATACCGAGTCAGAAAGCCGTTTCCATGCATCTGGACAGGGACTCCTTTACGCAGGAACTCATGGCAATGGTATATACAATCATTCCATGGGTAGTGACCAACAAACCTACTTAGACTTTATGTTTAACCTCGACAAGAGCTTCGGAAAAGACTATCGTTTGACGGCAAACTTTGGTGCAAGTTTGGAAGATTATCGTTCGAGCAGCGTTGGATTTGGTGGCCCTATATTGAAAGTCCCCAACCTTTTCTCATCGGCTGCACTCGATCCTGCTAACACACGTGCGAACGATTCAGAATTCCGTAAACGCGGAACAGCTATCTTTGCCAGTGCAGAGTTGTCGTGGAAGGATATGCTTTACTTATCTTTGACAGGACGTAATGACTGGAGTTCGCTCTTAGTGAATGCGAAAGAACCCTCATTCTTCTACCCATCTGTGGGCTTATCGGCCATCGTTAGCAAAATGGTTAAATTGCCAGAGGCTATCTCTTTCATGAAGGTGAGAAGCTCTTTTACCGAAGTGGGCTCTCCTATTCCTGATCGTTATCGTGGGGTAACACGCGGAACAATCACCTATCCTATCGTAGATGGTATTCCTTCTATTCGCACCATTCTGCCTTTCTACGACTTTAAGGCAGAGCGTACCCGTTCATACGAATTGGGTTTAGACTTGAGAATGTTCAATAGTAAGCTCAATTTTGACTTCACATGGTATCATTCAAATACTTATAATCAGACTTTCTTGGCAGAGCTTTCTGCAACATCTCCTTACACGGGTATGTATATTCAAGCAGGTGATATTGCGAACTCTGGTGTAGAAATGTCGTTGGCTTACAACGATCATATCGGCGGTGTTGACTTCGAATCACGCCTCATCTATAGTCGTAATGTGAACAAAGTGAAGAAGTTAGTGCACAACTATAACACGGGAATTGATGGTAAGATTATCAACTTCACGGAGACATCGGCCGGCGGAGGCTATATTCGTGAAGGCGATCGCATGGGTGATGTGTATATAACGAAAGTGTTAAAGCGTGATGCAACAGGTAAGATTGCCGTTGGTGCTGATGGTAGTCTCTCGTCAATGGATTTGCCAAATGGTGAGCGTTTGCGCATAGGTAATACCAATCCCGACTTCAATATGGGCTGGAGAAACAGCATTTCGTGGAAGGGAGTGAACCTTTCGTTCCTCATTAATGCACGTGTTGGTGGCATTGTTACTTCTGCAACGCAGGCCGTTCTCGACCAATTCGGTGTGTCACAAGCATCTGCTGAAGCACGTGATCGTGGTTATGTTGAGTTGGCTGGCGGCTTAAAAGTTGACCCACAGAAATATTATGAGGTGGTTGCCAATCAGCAATTATTGGGCTACTACTATTATAATGCAACCAATGTGCGTTTGCAAAATATCAGTCTTAGCTACACCTTACCGCGCACTTTGCTGGGACAAGATTGGCCAAGTGTCACGGTTGGTTTCATTGCCAACAATCTTTGGATGATTTATAACAAGGCTCCTTTCGACCCAGAGATTGCTGCTTCAACAGGAACATACGGTCAAGGAAGCGACTATTTCAGTGCACCAAGCTTAAGAAACATTGGTTTCAGCTTGAAACTCAACTTCTAAAAAATGACGATTATGAAACAAAAAATTTATTCAATACTGTGTGTGTCAGCATTAGCTATGACACTCTTCACTGCTTGTCAAGCTGACTTTGAGGACATAAACCGTGACCATCGTCAGCCCACGGAAGCACAATTAGAGCAAGACAACCTCAATGTTGGTGGCTTTGTAACGGCATTCGAGGAGAATATCTTCCCTGTAGGAGCCTCCGGTACAGGCTATGTGAACGACTATCAGATACCTTATACCCTCGGAGGTGCATGTTGGATTGGTTACATGGCGCCCGCAGCTAACAAGTGGGTTGGACGTGGTTTCCCCAGTTTTGCTTTGAAACCTTGGAGCCAATACACTTATAATGTGATGGCCGGAAAAGCTTTTCGTAATTGGTTTGATGTGAAAAAGCGCACAACAAACGACCCCGAAGGCTTTGCTGTTGCACAGATTATCAAGGTAGCTGCCGTGCATAAGGCCACAGATACCTTTGGTCCCATCCCTTATACCAAGGCTGGTCAAGAAGGATCTACCGAGGCAGAGTATGATGCTCAAGAGGATATTTACAAAGCTATGCTGAAAGAGTTGGACGAAGCAGTGCAGGCTTTGGCCAACGGTGGGCATGATGTTTTCCCGAAATATGATATCATCTACGAAGGGAACTACACCAAATGGTGCAAATTTGCAAACTCTTTGATGCTGCGTTTAGCGATGCGTATCGTCTACGCTAACCCCACATTGGCACAACAATATGCAGAGAAAGCCATCAATAATCCATACGGAGTGATAGAATCTACACGCGATGCAGCTCAGTTATCCAAAGGAGCAGGCGTGTCTTTGCGCAATCCTTTGGTTATCATCAATGGCAGTTATAATGATGTTCGCATGGGTGCTGAGATCTTATCTTACCTCAAAGGCTACAACGATCCACGTATTGCCAGCTACTTTGTGAAAGCAAAAAACAATGGCATTGAGGGATATTATGCCGTTCGAACAAATATTCCGACAACCGATGACTATTTGGATAAAGCCAAATCATCCTCACTTAACGTGCAAGATGGCACACCTATCTACATCATGAAGGCATCAGAAGTCTATTTCCTTCGTGCTGAAGGTGCCCTCCGTGGCTGGAATATGGGTGGCGGAACGGCCCAATCTTATTACGAGAAGGGTATTGCGACTTCTTTCGAAGAGAATGATTTGAGTGCATCACAAGCAGCAGCCTACGCGGCAAACAGCACGGCTACTCCAGCAAATTTCGTTGATGCTTTGCATTCAGAATACGATACTCCTGCCACATCTACCATCACTATCAAATGGGAAACAGGAGCAACAAACTTCGAACGCAACTTAGAACGTATCATCACGCAGAAATATCTTGCCATCTATCCCGATGGACAAGAAGCATGGTCAGAGTATCGTCGCACGGGTTATCCCCGCATTTTCCCCGCCGTACTGACGGCTACAGATTGCGATGTTGATGGTGATCTTCGCCCAACGCGCATTCCTTATTCAAACGATGAGTACATTAAGAATCTGGCGAATGTGAAGAAAGCTGTTCAATTACTCCATGGAGCAGACAACGGTGCAACCCGTCTTTGGTGGGATAAAAAGGTTAAATAACAATTAAAGATTACGTCAATGAAGAAATATTTTATTTTCAGTTGTCTCGTATTGCTCTTCACTGCAACCGCTTGTAGTGATTGGACCGAGACCGAAGGCAAGAATATTGATAAGCTATTAGCTGGTGCCGATGCTGCACAAGCTAAGGCTTATGAAGCCTATTTAGAGAACTTACGTGCTTATAAGAAAACCGATCATCCCGTCACCTTCGGATGGTTTGGTGGATGGAACGGCGAAAGTCCTGCATCACGTTGCCTCTATAATCTTCCCGATAGCACCGACTTTGTGTCGCTATGGGATGGCTTTTCAAACTTAACAGCTGCACAACAAGCCGATTTGAAGCGTGCAAAAGAGGTGAAAGGCATTCGTGCTTTGGCTTGCGCTTTGCTCTTTGATATCGGCAAAGGCGTAACACCTGCACAGCCGGAAGCATCAAAAAAGGCAGGCGAATCGTGGGAAACCTACAATAAAAAGTATTGGGGTTGGGTCGATGGCGATGAGGCAAAGATTACTATTGCTATTCAAAAATACGCCAATGCCATTTGCGATACCATCTATAAGTACGACTTGGATGGCTTCGATCTCGATGCAGAACCCAACTATGCACAGCCGTTCCATACGAACAAAGAGATGTGGCAAGGCGACCGCATGAATATCTTTATTCGCACAATGGGCAAGCGTATCGGTCCGAAAGCCGAAACTCCTGAAGGCAGAAAGAAACTGTTGGTTGTCGATGGTGAACCCTATTGGTTCTCAGCTGATATGGCTTTATACTTCAACTACTACATCCTTCAGGCCTACGACTGCCGTTCTTATGCCGACTTAGATAACCGCTTGGGGGGTCTTGTTGCACAATTCTCTTCGAAACAAAGCGAAGAAGAAATTGCCAAGAAGCTCATTGTGACCGAGAATTTCGAAGCTCATTCAGGCACAGGCGGTGTGACTTTCACCACACGTGACGGCAAGAAAGTGCCCTCTTACATTGGTATGGCTACCTGGCAACCGCTGAAAGGACGCAAAGGTGGTATCGGAAGTTACCACATGGAGAAGGACTATGCAGCCACTCCTGTTTACAAATACTTGCGTCAAGGCATTCAATTAATGAACCCTGCTGTTAAATAATAAAAATAACGAATATGAAATATATCATTAAAGTCTTTGGTATCGCTTCTTTAGCGTGTCTCACATGGGCATGTTCCAGTGTTGATTATGACGACGTAGGCGATGAAAGCAAGTTACCCAATGCGGTTTATATCGACGGAGCGGATGTGGCTCCCTTGACAAAACTCACAGTTGATGGCACCGGTGGAAAAGCTTCTTTCACCGCACGTGCAGCCAATAAGCTGAGCGGTTCCGCCACCTTGAAGTTTGCTATCGACGAGAAAGCGTTGGCAGAATATAATGCAGCCAATGGCACCAACTACAAGTTGTTGCCTGCAAACTATTATAGCTTGTCGGCAGAAAATCTCACTATTGCAGCCAATAGCGTGTCGAATGGAGCTATTGATGTCAATGTTCGTCCATTAGGAACCGATTTAGATGCCTCTACCAAATATGCTATCCCTGTAAAATTGGTATCAGCTGAAGGTGCAACCCTCTTAGGGTCGAGTGCAACAAAGATATTTGCTATCGACCGAGTGCTTTATACAACTTCTATGCGTCAGCAGGGTTTCTACCTTAAAACAACATTTGCGACACCTTATACGGGCCTGCAAGAGTGGACGATGTCGTATGCTATCAAGCTCGATCGTAACAAAGACAACCAGGCAGTGCTCTCACCTGACTTCTATTCTCGCGTCACTGCTGATGGTGCTTTGCAAATGAAGGTGGGCGAAACGGACGATCCTAAGGCATTTGCTAAAACCAAACTCCAGCCCGGTAAGTGGTATTACATCGCATGGGTTTATAACCGTCAACACGTGAAATGCTATCTCAATGGTGTGCTCGACAACGAGTTTGACGTGCCAAAGGTGGAGACTTTCACGAAGATGAATATGAGTTGGGGTGCATTTGTAGGTTATGTTCGTGAGATACGTCTCTACAACAAGGCGCTCACCGCATTCCAAGTGATGGATAATCTCTATATTGAAACGCCCGAGAATCCGAATTTGTTGTTCTACGCACCGCTCAATCAGCAGACGGGTGTGAAGGATGTTTCCAAGAACCATCATGCCATTAAGGTGTATGTTGCAGGTTCTAACACGAACGAATACGATCAAAATATGATTACTTGGCACAACGAACAGTTCCCCGAATAATCCTCATCTTTAAATAAAACAAAATGAAAACAAACATATATATCATCGCATTTGCATGCGTAGCTACAGCCTTTACGGGCTGTAGCCCCGACTATAACTACGATGGCGAATATGATGTTGCAGGTTATTTCAGTGGTTCTGACCCACGCAACAACCTCATCAGTTTCCCATCCAATGTGCAAGAATACGACAATGCCTTTACGGCGGGCATTCCTGTTGGGCAAGATAGCCACACCTTTACTTTCACAGCACGCATTAGCCGCAACCTAACTGCGCCCACAAAGGTGCAAGTTGTCTATGCCGCCGATGCGCCTTTGCTCACCACTACCTATAAAGACTATCAGGTGGTTGCAGCTAAGCAGTTGGCCATTCCCAACAATGGTGCTTTCGAATGGAACAAAGATAGCATACAGCAACAAGTTGCTTTAACAGTAAATAGCCTTGGCACTTTAACGAAACCTTCAGTAGTTCCTGTTCGCATCACGCCTACTACCGACGCCCTGTCAAGCCCTTCTACGGCGAAACAGGACTATGCTTACATTCTCATCCAGCCCAAAGAGATGTGGTCAGCAGAACTCGATGGCGATGGATCAACCGTGAGAATGACGGGCTTGGGCAATAGTTACACGGGCTCTACAGCACTCAATGTGTTGTTTGCTACCGAAAAAGTTGTGCGTGAGAACTGCAAAGTGGGACTTGAGCGCGACAATACGCTCTTCAAAAGCAATAGCGGTAAAGAGTTGGCTCCCGAGGGAATCTCTACCACTACGCAAGTAGATGCCACCAATCAACAGTATGTCCAGGCTACCGTACACTTGCAACATGCAGAGAAATTCACTGTAGCGGGTGAATATGTACTTCCCATGCGTGCCGTGTTCTACGACAAAGATGGCAACAAACACAACATTGCAGGTGGCGAGGTGCTCATTCCTATCAATGTAGTTGACATTGCTTTTGCAAACGCTGCAACCACACCATCGGGCACAATGATACCCGGTAGCAACTATCAGCTCTCACTTTCTACTCCGTTGCAGTATGGAACGATTGAAAATCTGACTGATGGTGATACCGAACAATATGGCTATCTGCCTCATGGGACATCGACGTTGACGATTGATTTAAACCAAACGACAACGGTTAAAGGTATCAGAATTGGCATGTATATCCTCACAGGATTTGAATACTACACCGATAAAGTACGCGTGTATGGCAGCACTGATGGTACCAAATGGTTGCCGCTGTCCGAAGATATTCGTTTGCATGAGACCACATGGAACAACATCAACGCCACAAAGTCTGTCAATGTGCGCTATTTGAAGTTAGAGTTTAGCGTCTCAGATTCTTACGGTTCATTGTCCGAAATCGAGGTCTTTAAATAAACAGTGCTCGTTGTAGCAGCAAAAACAAGGCGAGCTGCATCAAGGATGAAATCCATCCAAGATGCAGCTCGCTTTTTGTTTTTAGCTCCCTACAAGATACTTCTCGTGGGCTATACATGTCTATGCGATGCCCTTGTGCAGCAACTATTTTTACCTTTCGTAACACTTAAAAAGAACCTCTGCAAAGCATTTGGGGAAGAGCTTTGCAGAGGTTGGATCAATAGGTGGCCTGCACACGTGCTATGGACAGACACTTTCTCTCATGAAGGCTATCGTTTCCACCGGCCTTGTTGCCAAGAAAGCCTATAGGTCTGGCCTTTCTTAGTGTCAAAATGCAACGTTTTTCCGTGGTAGTTGAGCGTGCAAGGTTCGCCAGCCAGCGATTTAACCACTACCGATTGCAACATGCCCTGCTGCCATTTCAGCCGCACTTCAAAGCCACCACGGGCACAAAGTCCACGCACTTCGCCTTGTTTCCAGCTATCAGGCAGCGCAGGAAGCACGTCGATGAAGCCGGCATGGCTTTGCAATAACATCTCGGTGATGCCGGCAGTGCCACCAAAATTACCATCAATTTGGAAGGGAGGATGCGTGTCCCAAAGGTTGTTGAGCGTGCCATCTTTCAACAGGTTGCGCACCAAAAGATAAGCATGATTGCCATCGTGCAGGCGTGCCCACTGGTTAATTTTCCATCCCATGCTCCAACCTGTAGCACCATCTCCCCGATGTTCTAACACCACTCGTGCAGCTTTTGCTAAGGCTGGTGTGGTAGAAGGCGTAATGGTGTGGCCGGGATGCAAGCCAAAGAGGTGGTTCACATGGCGGTGATGGTCGTTGGGATCGTCGATATCTTCCGACCATTCTTGCAGCTGACCATAGCGTCCTATGCGATAAGGTGGCAACTTCTTCAGCACCGTTTGCCACTTCTTGCGAGCTGTTTCGTCTACTTGAAGCACCTTGCTGGCAGCAATGGCATCGAGCAAAATCTCGCGAATAACGGCGTGTACAAAGGTCACTCCTTCGTCAATAGGCCCATGTTCGGGCGAAGTTGAAGGTGCCGCAGTATAGGTTCCATCGGGCTTATGCCACAGATAATCCACCGCAAAGTCGGCACTCTGCTTGATGATGTCGTAGAGTGTGGAGCGCAAAAACGGCTTGTCACGGGTGAAATCATAATATTCCCACAAATGCGTAGCAAGCCAAGGACCACCCATTGGACAAAGATTCCACGACATATCTTCACTCGCAAGAGGGGCAGTGAAGCCGAAAATGTTGCTCGAAACCGAAGTGGTCCAGCCGCGTGCACCATAATAAGCCTTCGCAGTTACTGCACCGGGCTTCACCAATGTGCGCACAAAGTCGACCAAAGGCAACGCACACTCGTTGAGATTTGTGGTGTGCACGGGCCAATAATTCATTTGCACATTGATGTTATTATGGTAGTCTACGCGCCACGGACCATCGACATTATTGTGCCAAAGGCCTTGCAGATTGGCAGGCAAATTGCCGGGACGCGAGCTAGCAATGAGCAGATAACGCCCAAACTGATAGTAGAGTTCCTCCAAATAATTGTCGGTAGCGCCGTTGCGATAGGCTGCCAAACGCTGTGCCGTGGGCACATCTTTATCGTTCGTTTGCGCCGCATTGAGTTGCAACTTCACCCGCTGAAAGAGAGGCGAATAATCCTTGAAATGACGCTGGAACAGCTGTGCGTAGCCCCTTTCCGCGGCTTGTTGCATCCACTTTTCGGTAGTCACTTCGGGCTGAACGCCCACATAAGTCTTGGGATTATGGAAGTCGGGATCGAAATTGATGCGGTAATCGGTGTCCGCCGTGATGAGGAAAATCACCTCATCAGCCCCTTTTATCGTCAGCGTTTGCCCCGAGTTTTCGAGCGTTCCGCCATGTGTCACCGCCTGAATGCGCACCACATACTGCATGCCATTGCTGTCTAAAGCACCGCGATACACCAACCCGTTGGCACCATCGGCCTGCATCTTGCCCGTTGAAACAGGGTTGGGTGCATAGTGAAAACACAGGTTCTGCATGCCTTTAGCATTGGCCTTGAAGCGCAACACCATTACGTTGTCGGGATAAGAGATAAAGGCCATGCGTGCATAACGCACACCATCGTACACGAATTGCACCAATGTGCGCGCCGAGTCTAACGACAATTCGCGCCGATAGCCACTGATCTGTGCATCGTTGAGCCCCGTTTCGATGGTCAATTCGCCCATGGTGGTGAAGTTTCCAAAGCGGAAAGGCTTCTCAGCATACGATTCATAGGCTGCCAAACCGTTGAAGTTTTTACGCGTTAGGCTGTCGGCTTTGGCCTTATCGCCTGCCAAAAAGGCCGCCCGAATGGCCTTAAGCACAGGCGCAGCATGCTTATTGACGTTCCAATAATAGTTTGCATCGCTACTCACTCCGGGGCCTCCGCGCCACAAACTCTTTTCATTTAAGGTGATACGTTCTGCGGCAATCGACCCCAAAATGTTTGCCCCTAAGCTGCCATTGCCGATGGGAAGCGATGCCGACTCCCACTCTTTGTCGGGATTTTTGGCCGTGTCACCCGCCGATTCGGGTTTGTTTTCTCCTTTCCACATCTCTGGTCGCCCCCCATACCACACGGCTTTACCTTTTAATGTGCACGGCGTGTCAAACCAAATGTGCAGTGGTCGCTGTGTGACAGCACTGCCGGCATACCCCGAAAGGACACTGAAAAACAGGAAAAACAGGGTGGAAACACGAACAGGGCATCCCATTTTCGTCATCGTTTTCATCTGATTTTAAACTTAAAAAACTGCTGAAGCAAGCTTAAAAGCACTTGCTATCAGCAGTCCAAACTAATACTATATGAAAAATTAAATTCTAAATAAAATGATTTATTCGGCCATAGCATGGTGGAAGCCATTGAGCTTTTTCCAGCCACCGCGCGTGAAATCGGGCACCGCTACAGGCGCATTGCCATTTTCAATCGACAATCTTGTGAGTTCAGCCATGCAGCACCACTCTGCCAAGTCATAGACATCCATGTCCAAAGGCAGACCATTGTGCAAGCAATAAACCAAGCGATAGTCCATGATGTAGTCCATACCGCCGTGGCCACCCACCTTTTTAGCCTCTTCTTCCAACATCTTTGTGATGGGATGCTTATATTGTTTCATCAAGGCTTCCTTCACATTCTCAGGCACAGCAGCGTGCATATTCAAGTTCTCTAAGTTGGGAACTTCGCTATCTTTGAGCTGCTTTGGGCGGAAACAATATTGCTCAATGGGATATTTATTCGCGAAACCATCGGTTCCGGTGAGCTGATACATGCGGCTATAGGGGCGAGGATTCATCACATCATGCTGAATTTGAATGGTCTTTCCATTCTCTGTTCGAATGAAAGTCATCGTGTGATCGCCGTTCTGGAAAGGCTTACTGTGGTCGTCAACACCATATTTCTTCGCCAATTCAGGGCCTGTAACGGCCTTCGTATCCATGGCAACAAGCGTCTTTAAACGGTCACCTCTGTGGATATTCAGCAACTGGCAAGCCGGGCCTAAGCCATGTGTAGCATACACATCACCACGATATTCGTTGTTATAATTCAAGCGCCAGTTGTTATAATAATAAGGCCAGAACTCCTCAAGGTTGTGGATATACGAACCTTCTACATGCAGAATGTCACCAAACAAACCGTGTTGCGCCATGTTGAGTGTGGTCATTTCAAAGAAGTCATACACGCAATTTTCCAACTGCATGCAATGCTTACGGGTGCGTTCTGACGTGTTGATGAGCTGCCAAATCTCATCTAAAGTCATGGCAGCAGGCACTTCTATCGCAGCATGTTTACCCTGTTCCATTGCGTAAACACCCATCTGTGCATGGTGTTTCCAATCGGTTGCAATGTAAACCAAGTCAATATCCTTGCGCTCACACAGCTTTTTCCAGGCATCTTCACTACCGGTATAAACGGCAGCTTTAGGGAACTTTCCCTTTACAAGTTCGTTTTGTGCGCGCTCAATGTTTTTCGGAACCAAGTCGCAAATGGCCTTGATTTCGACACCGGGCAGGTGCACCCAGCGCTCAATGACGCCGATGCCACGCATACCTAAACCGATAACACCAATGCGAACGGTTTTCAATTTGGGAGCGGTGAGGCCTATAACGTCTTGTTGTCCGGCAGGACGTGCGGGGGTTACTACTTCAATTGGCGCATACTTCTTGTCCAATTGCTGAGCTGTTACAGCTGAGGCCGCAAAGCTAAAGAGTGCAAATGCGGCACAAATGAATGATAATCTTTTTTTCATAAGCCATTAAAAGGAACGGTCTTTTAGTTATAAACAACCAACCAATCCATATTACGTATTCTACCTTTATTTATTTTCTGTCTTTTAATGTATAATAACATTTCGGGATAAGCACCGTGTGATGACACCAAGGGTTGCCCCTACATTGCCTCATTTTGCAAGTCTCGGTTTCATGTTGGCAAACTGAATGGTGCGAAGTTGGATTATACGGTGGGTGATTTGAGCCGTTTGCGCGACCCACGTTCACGTGCTGAGTTGCTGAACTATCGCATTACGCCGAGCCTGCTCTACCACTTTGGACGGCAAGCCATCGGTCTTTCGGGTTGGTATGACCGCCGAAAAGAGAAGATAAATGGGCTTACTACCGTGCAACAAGATGCCAACTTGAAGTATTATTTGATGGCAGGTATGGAGCATGCCGTGGGCACTTTGGGCGGCTTTAGTGCGTTTCAGCGCGAATGGGTGAACCACACTTTGGGCACAGAACTGTCTTTGTATGCTCAAACAACCGACGAAGCGCTGCGCAGTTTGACCACACTCACACTGCAACGTGGCAGCGAAAGTGTGTTAGGGCAATATAAATACCGGCCGGGGCACTACTACACTTACGATTATGGTTTCACCCATCAAACGCTCGTTCGCACGCAACATCTGTTGCATCGCATCGACTTGGGGGCGCAATACGAAGAGGCTTATGCCAACGAATATCGTCCACAGTTGGTCATTACCACCGACCCTGCGACGGGTATCAGCTCCTATCGCTACGACAATCAGCTCACTTTCAAGAAACGTTACCAAGTGAAAGTGCTTAATGCCAACGCACACTATCGTTTGAGCACACTCGAAACGCAAGGTAGATGGGGCTACATTGGTGGCTTGCTTACCTATCAAACTGTGACCAATCGCTATTTGTTGCCCACCTCAGAACTGCAATATCGTCGACTCAATGCGGCTTTAGAAATAGGTGGAAGCTGCCATGCCGTCACACTAAACGTGCAAGGTGGCTACAGCTTTTCTACGCGAAGCCGACTCGATTTGGCCGATGTGCATACCGATTATGCACGGCAAGTGCTGTTGCCCGATATGCGTTATTACAGTCTCAACTATGCTTTCGGCCACGTAGATGTCGCTTATGAGCATCCCCTCGCGTTTAAAAACTATCGCACCAAAGCATTCATCAAGGGGTGGATAGATGCGATTGCAACGGCAAAGTATCGGGGCAACAACTATCATCAATATCAGATGGGGGTGAGTTTGGGTGTCGTTTATTGAATAAAGGTGAGCCAACAAGATGACAATTACTGATGGATCATGATTTATACTATAAATACTTTTATTGATAAAATCATTTGGTTTGCAATTCGTTTTTGTCTATCTTTGCCACAACAGAGAACGAAATAGAAAGATAAACATTGTATTTTTTAAAAATATAGAGATATGAAAAATTTAGATTACACAGGCTTAGATGCTAAGAAAGTAGAGAAAGTTGTAAAAGAGTTAAGTCAACTGTTGGCTGATTTCCAAGTTTATTATGCTAATCTTCGTGGTTTCCATTGGAACGTTAAGGGTGATAAATTCTATCAACTCCATGAGTATTATGAAGGTCAGTATAATGATGCAGCTGCAAAAGTGGATGAGGTTGCAGAACGTTTGCTGCAATTGGATGCTCGTCCTGAGAACCGTTTCAGCGAGTATTTGAAGCAGAGTCAGTTGAAAGAGGCTGGTTTTGAGCCCGAGAAGATGGAAGGTTTGAAATACATCTTGGACACGTTGAAGGTGATTATTGCACAGGAACGTCGTGTATTGGCTGCTGCACAAGAAGCTGAGGACGAAGTAACCGTTGCCTTAATGGATGACTATTTGACCGGTCAAGAGAAGAATGTTTGGATGTTAGTTGCTACATTGAGCTAAGCATCTGTAACAAATGAAAGAAAGGCTTTTGCATGTTTGCCATGCAAAAGCCTTTTCTTTTTATAAGCCGCGCGCCTTTAATAAGGCCGAAGTATCGGGCGATTTCAACCCTGTGAAGCGGGTAAAGGTTTGCATTAAGTCCTCGGTGTTGCCCTTGCTCAGCACTTGTTGGCGGAACGCTTGCCCCACTTCGCGTTTCAAAGCACCACGCTTGGCAAAGCAATCGGCAATGTTATCGGCCAAAACCTCGGTCCAAAGATAGCTGTAATAGCCTGCAGCATAGCCGCCACCCCACACATGATTGAAATAAGAAGTGCTGTAACGGGGTGGAATTTGCGCATCCAACAAGCCCACTTTAGCCAGTGCCTGCCGTTCAAAATCGTCTGCTTTATCGGCTGAAGGCACTTCGTTTTCGGGCAAAGTAGTCCATGCCATGTCGACAGAAGAGGCGGCAAGGTTTTCGCCTAAAGCATAAGCTGAATGGTAATTCATCGCAGACATGATTTTATTGCGCAACGTATCGGGCATGGATTCACCCGTTTTTACATGCTTGGCAAAGTGATTAAACACCTCGGGAATGGTGGCAAACGACTCGTTAAATTGCGAAGGCATCTCCACAAAGTCGCGCGCTACGGCCGTTCCACTCAACGTGTTGTATTTGCAATCGGACAGCATACCGTGCAAAGCATGACCGAATTCATGGAACATCGTCGTCACTTCGTCCCACGTAAGCAGGGTGGGTTGCCCTTCGGGAGCTTTGGCATAGTTGCACACATTATATATAATAGGCTGTTGATGGCGCGCTTTACTCTGTTTGACAAAGCTGCTCATCCACGCTCCTCCACGCTTCGTTGGTCGGCGAAAATAGTCACAATACCACAAAGCCAAGGGCTTTCCGTCGTAATCAATGACCTCAAAAACACGCATATCGGGATGATAAGTGGGCAAATCTTTACGTTCTTTGAAGGTCAATCCATAAACCCTGTTGGCCGCATAGAACACGCCATTCACCAAAACGCTGTCGATATTGAAATAGGGTTTCACGTCGTCTTCGGAGAAATGAAACTTCTCTTGCTTCATCTTTGCCGAATAAAACATGCGGTCGTAGGGCTGTAATTGGAAATCGTTGCCCATGGTTTGGCGTGCATAGGCTTCAATCTCGCGCGTCTCTTGCTGTGCCTTGGGTCGATAAGCCGTGGTGAGTTGCTGCAAAAAGGTCTGCACATTTTGCGGTGTTTTGGCCATCGTTTTCTCCAAAGAATAGGCAGCATAGTTGGGATAGCCCATGAGTTTTGCCATCTCGGCGCCCAGTTTAGCCAACTCAACCACAAGCGGATAAGTGTTGAAAGCGTTTGTTCCGTCGGCACGATGACGCGAAGCCTCGTAGACTTTGCGGCGCAATTCGCGATTTTCCAAGTTGGTTAAGATGGGTTGTTGCGTGGTATTGACGATAACAATGCAATAAGGAGCCTTGCCACCACGACTTTCTGCATCTTTTTTACATTGCGCAATGTCGGCCTCACTCAAGCCTTTCAGCTCGTCTTTACTGTTCACCCACACCACACCAGCATTGGTAGCAGCAGGCAAAACATTGCTCCATTGCTGTTGAAGGTCAGAAATTCGCTTGTAGACTTGCCCCATCCGCACCTTCTTTTCGGGCGAGAGCAGTGCACCATTGCGAACAAAATTTTTATAGATTTCATCTAACAAGCGCCGATCTTCGCCCTTTAACTGTTGGCGTTGATGGTCATAAACATATTTAATGCGCTGGAAGAGCTTCACATTAAACGTGATTTCGTTTTGCAAATCGGTGAGCAACGGCGTGATTTCCTGCTGCGTTTGCGCGATTACGGGCGTCTTGTGTGCGCCCACCAGTGCATAGAAAATGCTCGAAACACGGTCTAAAGTCTGCCCACATTGCTCGTAAGCCAGCACCGTATTGGCAAAAGTGGGTCGCTGTTTATTGTTCACAATGCGCTGAATTTCTTCGCGTTGTTGCCGAATGCCCTCTTTCAAAGCCGGCAGATAGTCGCCCTCTTGAATGCGATTGAAGTCGGGTGCACCAAATGTCAGTTTGCTTTTTTGGAGCAGTGGATTGTTCATTGCGGTGGCAGGAGCAGTTTGTGCGGCCGCAACGAGTGCCATTGTCGAAGCCAGCCCCGTTGTCATCAGGGTGCGCTTCATCATTGTTTGTAGTCGTTTCATTTTTTCTTTCTGTTGGATTTGAATATTCTTTTCTGTTCAATCACACGTGGTGTTGCACGGCATCGCACAGCTGTCGCAACGCTTGTTCCACTAATTGCCGTGGACACCCCACATTTAATCGCATGTAACCCTCGCCGCCTGGCCCGAACATCTCACCGTCATTGAGGGCCAAATGGGCCTCGTCGATGAAGAGATGCAGCAGGTCCTCGTGCGACAAATGCAGTGCACGACAGTCTAACCAAATGAGGAATGACGCCTGAGGGCGCAGGGGTTTGATGACCGGCATGTGCTGTTGGCAGAACGCTTCCACAAACAAAATGTTGCGTTCTACATAGTGAATCATCTGTTTGCGCCATGCTTCGCCCTCACGAAAGGCCGCTATCGTGGCAATAGGTGCGAAGAGATGCGGCTCGTCCAACTCGTTGACTGCAAGCCAATCGTAGAACACTTTTCGAATCTTTTCATTGGGAACGATGGCATAAGCCGACACGATGCCCGCAATATTAAAGGTCTTTGTGGCCGCTTGAAACGTGATGCTGATGGCCGCAGCATTGGCACTTACCGACGCAAACGGCGTGTGTTGGTGGCCAAAGAGGGGCATATCGGCATGGATTTCGTCGCTCACCACCAACAAATGGCGCTCCATACAGAAGTCGGCCAAGCGTTGAAGTGTTACCTTTTTCCACGCCAAACCTCCGGGATTATGGGGATTGCAGAGCAAGAGCACGCGGCATTTGTCGTCGCATACCTGCACCAAGTTGTCGAAATCGATGTCATAATAGCCATCGCTGCGCTTGCGAAGAGGGTTCCAAACCACCTCACGATGGTTGCCTTGTGGCGTTAAATGGAATGGATGATAGACGGGGGGCATGACAATTACCTTCTCATCGGGCTTCACAAACAGATTGCAAATGATGCCGATGCCTTTCACAATGCCTGGAATGAAGCGCACCCATTCGCGCTGAATAGCCCAACCATGATGGGCTAACACCCAGTCGTGAATGGCCGGAAAATAGTCCTTTGGCTCGACGGTGTAACCCAAAATGGGATGATCTAAGCGCGTTTTCAGTGCCTGAATGATAGCCGGACAGACGGGAAAGTTCATATCTGCCACCCACATGGGCAGCAAATCGTCGCGCTTCCAACGCGGGAGCAGTGCCTCGTGCATGAGGTCTCCGCTGCCTTTTCGCGAAATTAAGGTGTCGAAATCGTAGGTCATGCGAGGGCTTGTTGAATGTCGTTAAACAAATCATCCACATCTTCCAGCCCAATACTGAGGCGCACTATGGTGTCGAGCACGTCCATCTTCGCCTTTTGTTCGGGCGTGAAAGCTACGAAGATGGTGCTATAGGGATGAATGGCCAGCGTGCGATTGTCAAACAAATTGGTGGCGCGATGAATGAGTTTCAAGCGATTGATGAAACGGGAACAAGCTTCCTGGCTCGCCAATTCAATGCAAACCATGGCGCCAGATGTCGCACCAAACTGGCGTTTTGCAAGCTGATGGTAGGGATTTTGGGGCAGTCCGGCATAATTCACATAGCGAATGGCGGGCAAATGCTGCAACCGAGTGGCCAATTCCAAGGCGTTTGCGGCCTGAACCCGATAGCGTGCATCAAGCGTTTCGAGCCCAAGTGTTTGCAGATAGGCCACTTGTGGCGTCATGTAGGCACCGAAATTATAAAGCTGTTCGATGCGGATTTTGTGGTCAAAGCCCTTCACCGTGCCATAATCAATAATGAGTCCGCCCAAAGACGTTGCGCCACCACTGATATATTTGGTCGACGAAACCAACTCAATATCCACACCTAAGGCGTGGGCAGAGAAGCAAGTGAAAGGAATCATCGTCGTGTCGGCCACCAAAGGCACATGCTTTTCGTGGGCCACACGCGCCAAAGCAGCGATGTCAACAATCTCCATTTGGGGATTAGTCATGATTTCAAAGAACACACATGCCGTGTTTTCATCGATTAATTGTGCTGTCTCTTCTATGTTAGAGAGGTCGGCTAAGCGCGTTTCTACGCCAAAACGAACGAGCGATTCGGTGAGCAATGAGTAGGTGTTTCCAAAGAGATGCTTCGACGTTACAATGTTCTTTCCTTGCGAGGTCAACGCCAAGAAAGCATTGCTTATGGCAGCCATGCCACTGTTGAATGCCGTCACACCATGCGCATCGGTGAGTACTTTCACGCGGTTTTCAAAATAGGTCACCGTGGGATTGCCCGTGCGCGAATAGTCAGGAGCGCCCGAACGGCCGGCAAAAGCCTCGGTCATGGCTGCGGCATTGTCAAACTCATAGGCCACAGCATGGTATACAGGCATGCTCAAAGCATCATAAACATCGCGGCGAGGATAGGCCAAATGCAACGCCTGGGTCGCCTTTCCCTGCACCTTTCCCTCTTTCTTTTCGCCCTTAGGTTCCTCTTTTTCTGACATTTCGTTCATGTTTTATTATTGTTTATCGTTATGATTTTCCTTGCTTTGGTCTGCACCTTGCGCCGCCATGGTTTCCTCTGTGGCAGACGATGCCACGCTTCACGTGCGCCTGTTTGCAGCAGCCTTTGGCAAAAGTAGTAACTTTTAATGAGTTGTGCAACAATCTTTTCATTGTATTTCGCGCATCATAACCCACCTGTAAAATAATGTTTCAAAAACACATCGCGCAACAAGAAAAAGGTTTTTAAGGCTGCTTAAAAGAGGATTATCAGGCACATCTGTCGCCATAATCATCGCTGAACATTGCTTTTTTATAGGTGGGGACAAACTTTTTCCGCATTTTTTAGTCTGCTTTTAAAAAAAGTTTGTACATTTACACCGCATAACTGAGACAAATCAAATCGCGTAAGTGAATGAATAAAACTATCCTACTATTGCACTTTACCGCATCTTCCATACGACAAAGCGTGGAAGAACAAGTTCCTTTATCCGATATACTCCCAAGCAAACGGCGCGGAGGTCCTAAGTAAAGTGGTGCAGATTAGGTTGCAATTTATGCTGTTTTCTACTAAAATATCATCTATTTTAATACGTAATATATATGACTTTACACAAGAAACCTATCAGTTTTGCGCTATGGTTAGGCGCATCGCTCGTGACTCCTGCCGTGGGATGGGCAACGCAAGTGCCTGCTCCACAGCACACGCAACAAAGCAATCAGTGCACAGGAACCATTACTGACGAGCAAGGAGAGCCCGTTATTGGGGCAACTGTTCAAGTAAAAGGCACGAACAATCGGGTGATAACCGACTTCGATGGCCATTTCACTTTGCAGAATGTCAACCGTGGTAGTGTGCTCATCTTGAGCTACATCGGCATGGATTCGCAAGAAGTGAAATGGAATGGGCAACCGCTTAAGGTGCACATGAGAGAGCAATCGCATGCCCTGAACGAAGTGGTTGTGACGGGTTATGGCGGACAACAGAAGCGTGCCACGCTGACAACGGCCATCTCGAAGATGGATAATAAGGTGTTGGATGCGGCTGCTTTCGCCAATGCGGGTAGCGCTTTGCAAGGCAGTGTGACGGGCTTGCAGGTGTTTAACGGTTCGGGACAGCCGGGAACAGCACCTTCCATCACGCTTCGTGGTGGCGCTTCGATCACCGGTAATGCACCTGCTTTGATCATTGTTGATGGTGTGGAGCGCACGCTTTCAGAGGTAAACCCATCGGACATTGAGTCGATGGAGGTGCTGAAAGATGCGGCTTCGACCGCCATTTATGGTGCAAGAGCCAACGGAGGTGTTATTTTGATTACCACAAAGCAGGCAAAACGTGGCACATCGAGCATCAATTACCGCATGAAAGTGGGTGTGAACTTCCGTCGGGATGACTACGATTTCATGAACGCACGCGATTATATCTATTATAATCGTTTAGGGATGAAGCGTTATGCAACGTCAATGGCCGGGCACGGAACGCCTGCAAATGTAGATGCTCAGAATGGTTATTCGGGCTATGGTTACAGCCATTACACCCCACGCACCGATGTGTTATACTATGATGCGACCAATCCCGACCACAAACGCATGTTGGAACAAGAGGGATGGCAGCTGATGGACGACCCTTATTACAACACTGGGCCCGGCAAAAAACTGATGTTTAAAGACTATAGCGGCCTGTTGGAAGATGCTATTTTCCACAATCAGACCACCACACAAGACCATTACATGAGCTTTTCGGGTGGCAACAACTTGGGATCGTTTGTGGCTTCGTTGGGCTATTACCACGAGGATGGTGTCGTTCGCAACACCTCTTACAAGCGTTTCACGGGCAGTGTGAAGGGCGATTACCAAATTAAACCCTGGCTAAAGGTGCGTGCCGGTGCACAATACACCTGGTACACGCAGCCCAATAGCTATTATGGCTCGTGGTCTTCACTCTTCTATCGCACGCGTTCTCAGCGTCCAACATGGAACCCTTACTTGGAAGATGGTAGCCCAGCACCAGGTTGGAGCTCCTCAGATGGTAACTATTTATATTGGAATGACAAGCTCACTACGAGCAATGGTAACCGCGCAGAGACCTACAATTTGGGCTTTGATTTAACGATTATCCCGAAACATCTCACGCTGACAACCAATGCTTCGGTCTATCATACGTTAGATCAACAGGAGACATTCAATAAGGCTTACTACACACAAAGCAATCCCGGCAAGATGAATACCACGCGTCGCGCGTATGGTTATTTGATGAAAGACACGCAAACGCAGCTCAATGCTTTCTTGAACTATCGCAATACGTTTGCCGAGAAACATAATGTTGACGTGATGTTGGGTGGCGAATACTTCGATTACAACTACTATCAGTTGTATGCTTCAACGAAAAATTCGCCCACAGACGATATTCCTACGCTCAATGCTGGTGCTGATAAAGACGATAATCCCAGCTCATATAAATCGCGTAACCGCATAGAATCGCTCTTTGGTCGCCTCAATTACGACTACATGCAAAAGTATTTGCTCTCGTTTACTTTCCGTTATGACGGCAATTCTAAGCTCAAAGATCATCGCTGGGGCTTCTTCCCTGGTGTGTCATTGGGCTGGAATGTGATGGAAGAAGACTTCTGGAAAGATTCTAAACTCGCAAAAGTGGTGAGCAATATCAAACCGCGTATCAGTTATGGTAGCAACGGAAACGTGAGCGGTATCGGCGACTTCTACATCTATGGTGTGTATGGTCAGCAGACAAACTACAACGGAAACACGGCCTTCTACGACCGTTCGCTCGTTAACACCGCACTGAAATGGGAGCAAAGTCATACGTTTGAAGGTGGTCTTGACCTTGGTTTCTTCAAAAATCGATTGGCACTTATCCTCGATTACTATGTGCGCAATACCAGCAACCTGCTGCAAAGTGTTAACCTTCCTTCGTATATGGGTTTCCAATCTATCCAAACCAACTTAGGAAAGTTGCGCAACCAAGGTTTCGAAATGGAGGTGCGGGCCACACCAGTGCACCTGAAAAACGGCTTCCGTTGGGACCTTTCGTTCAACCTTTCAACAGTTAAGAACACCATTATCAAGCTGCCTAAGAGCGATCGTCCATTCAATCAGCTCAACGGAGTGGAAGTAGCTGCCGGGCCGGTTGATGCAAATGGCAAGACACCTACAAAGTGGATTGGCGGCTATCGCGAAGGAGGAAAGCTCGGAGACCTTTATGGTTATCAGCAAGATCACATCTTCCGCGACTGGGATGACGTGCGCACACATGCCAATAAGCGCATCGATAACGTGGCAAAACTTTATGGACCGGGTCTCGCTGACGAGATAAATCCGCAAACGGGCGTGCTTTATAAGAACTCAACCGGTTGGAAACCCATCGAACCCGGTGATGTTTGCTGGGAAGATATCAATGGCGATGGCATTATCAATACGCTCGATCGCAAGGTAGTCGGCAACGAACGACCCAGTGTAACAGGCGGATGGTCGACCACACTCACTTATAAAAACCTGTCTTTGTATGCACGTTGCGACTATGCTTTGGGCCACACCATCTACAATGACCTCAAGTCTCGCTCTATGGGACAGTTTCAAGGACAGTTTAATCTCATCACGAAAGTGAAAGAAATGTGGAGCGAAGACAACCCCAACAGCAAGTATCCGGTCTTCACTTACGCCGACCAACTGAACAAACATAACATCTGGCGCGGCAATTCTATCTTCTATGAGAAGGCCAGTTACATGGCTTTGCGCGAGATAACCCTTAGCTATAGCCTGCCCAAACAATGGATTAAGGCGCTCCAAATGAGCAATGCCAACGTGTATATCACGGGACAAAACCTCTTTTATCTCACTAATTACGATGGTGCTTCGCCCGAACCTACCAACGGAGTTGACTATGGTCGCTACCCGGCACCACGCACTTTACTCTTTGGGCTCAACATCACTTTCTAACAAAACAAAGTAATTTACAATGAAAAAGCTATTTTCTTATATCGCAGCCACCGTGGTAAGCCTATCGCTTACGGGCTGTTTGGACTTAGAACCCACCAGTAGTATCACCGATGCCAACTATTGGAAGAATGCCGACCAAGTGCAATCTTTCAACCAAGGTATCTACTCTTATGTGAGAGGATATGCCGACAGATATATCATTTGGGGTGAGATGCGCAGCAACATCTACAGCGGAACGCCCTTCAGTGGCGAGGCTTCGCAAGGCTATGAGCGCTTGTGGAACAACACACTTGAGAAGAGTAGTCCTGTAATTGGTAATTATGGCGGCCTTTACACGGGTATCAATCAAATCAACCTGATGATTGATAAGATTGGCGAATCAACGTATTTGAGCAATGAACAGAAAAATAAATACCTTGCCAGCAGCCATGGTTTGCGCGCATTTCTCTATTTCCAGCTGCTGCGTAGCTATGGCGATGTCATTCTTTATCTGCAACACACCGAAGGCAACACCGTTGATTTGGACAAAGTAGCCCGCAAACAAGATGCGGCAGCCGACGTGATGACGCAGATAAAAGCCGACATCCAAGCCTCTGAAAACGCCTACAACAACAACTATTCCTTTGCCGACGGGCGCATGTATTGGTCGCTCGCAGCCACCAAAATGCTCAAAGGCGAGGTTTATTTGTGGAGCGGAAAGCAGATGGGAGGCGGCACAAGCGACTACCAAACGGCGCTGCAAGCCTATCAAGATGTGAAAAATAATGCCGATGTTGCATTGCTCAACAACTACAACGACGTGTTTGCCTACGACAAGAAAGGCAACAAAGAGGTGATTTTTGCCTTGCACAACCGTGAAAACGAAACCTCGTTGTGGAATGGGCTCTACACCTCTTTGGTGATGAACAAGCAGAATGTGAGTGGCTATCGCCTGCACGATGCCGGCGGAAATGCCATCCAATTCAGCCAATCACAGTATTTAAACCTCAGCCTTGGCAGCGGAGTGATGCGCTTTCCGCTTGACAAACAGCTGTGGACCAAGCTCTATTTCAACGGCAACGACACCCGCAGAGCCGGCTCTTTAGCCGATGTTTATGAAAGCGATGGCACCACCTACGTGGCCAACATCTGCAATAAGTTCCACGGAACACTACTTGCCGGCGGATCGGCTACCTCGTGGTTCGACGACCAACCCATCTATCGCTATGCCGAATGTCTGCTGGGGATGGCCGAAGCGAAGGTGCTCTTAGGGCAAAGTCCGGCGGCAGAAATCAATCAAATTCGCAGTCGGGCCTATGGCGCAACCTATTTCACTGCTCACCCCGAGGTGCAATATCCCAACGAAAAGAGCATCGGTGGCTCGCCCGCTTTGACAGCATTCTACACCAATAATCCCTTTGTTGGTGGCGACGAAACGCCCGAAGAGGCCGTGTTAAAGGAGCGTATGCGCGAGTTTTTGTTCGAAGGAAAACGCTGGCACGACATTCGTTTGTTCAACAAAGCCACGCAATATTCCACGGCTAACAACACGCGTTTGCTCTGGCCTATTGACGAAACAACGCTCTCTACCAACAACCTGTTGACGCAAACACCGGGCTATGGCGATTAAAAAGCATGCAAATTGCGCCGTAAAACGATAGAGATTGCATGGCAAACCGATAGAGATTGCGCGCTAAAATGATAGCTTTTACCCCACAAAGGAATTGCAAGCGCGAAACCAATCGGTAGCCATCGGGCGGAAGACCCATTAAAACAGGGTCATAAGCTCCACAAAACAAGGTGCCTGATTTGCCGACATGAGCAAATCAGGCACTGTTCTTTTGCCCTCCAAACGCTGCATCTTTCACTCTTCAAACACTGCACCTTTCACCGCCTTTTGTTAGCAAACAAGGCACCTTCGACCGGCAAAAATGGCGCAACAAGATGCTCTTTTATCCTCATGATAGTGCATATTTCGACGAAATATTAACCCAATTAAAAGTAGGTTAATATTTCTCTTGCGCAAAAACAACCCAATTAAAAGTGGGTTAACATTGTTCTTGCTCAAAAGTAACCCAATTAAAAGTGGGTTAATATTTCGTTCGCTCGACGATAACCCAATTAAAAGTGGGTTAATATTTCTTCCTATGCACGCCAAAAACAAACAGATTGGAGGAAAAAGTGGGCTGCTTTAGGAGGCAAATCGGTTGCTTTCGAGACAAATTGTGGGTGTGGAAGGGCTGAATTAGGGCTGATTTTGGAACAAATCGCGGGTGTGGAAGGGTTGAATGAAGGCTGGTTTTGAAACAAATTGCGGGTGTGGAAGGGTTGAATGAAGGCTGGCTTTGAAACAAATTGTGGATGTGGAAGGGTTGAATGAAGGCTGGCTTTGAAACAAATTGCGGGTGAGGGTGAGTGGGCATTAGAGTTGGCTTTGAAACAAATTATGGGTGCAGGTGGGTGGAATTAAGGCTGGTTTTGAAACAAATTGTGGGTGCAGGTGGGTGGAATTAAGGCTGCCTTCGAGACAAATTGTGGGTGAGGGTGAGTGGCATTAGAGTTGGCTTTGAAACAAATTGTGGGTGCAGGTGGGCCGAATTAAGGCTGACTTTGAAATAAATCGGGCTCGGCAATGAGCTGAAAACTCTTGCGATGCAAGGGCGAAATGCCGTGCGTGAGGATGCCCATGCGGTGCTTCTTCGTGGGATAACCCACGTTGTGTTCCCAGTCATAATAAGGATATTGCGCCGCCATCTCGCGCATATAATCGTCGCGAAAGGTCTTGGCAAGGATGCTGGCAGCGGCAATCGTCTGATATTTTCCGTCGCCTTTCACCACACAAGTGTGCGGCAATGTGGTGCCTTCGCCGGGCAATCCCTTGCCAACCACGTAGGCATCGAAACGGTTTCCATCCACCAAAACGGCCTCGGGACGCACGCTTAACTGGTCGAGGGCGCGGTGCATGGCCAGGAAACTGGCATGGAGAATGTTGATTTTGTCAATCTCCTGGGGCGTCACAATGCCCACAGCCCAGGCCAAAGCATCCTGCATGATTTGCTCACGCAGCGCATAACGCTTGGCCTGCGTGAGCTTTTTGCTGTCGTTTAGATGGGGGTTGTCATAATCTTGCGGCAGAATAACGGCGGCCGCATAGACGCTTCCCGCCAAACAACCGCGCCCCACTTCGTCGCAGCCAGCCTCGATTTTGTCGGTGTAATAGTGTGGAAGGAGCATCGTTGTCGGGCATTTCGGGCGCCATCGGGTGCCATTAAAACATGGTTGCAATGCGTTTAATGGCGGCCACTAATGCGTCAACCTCTTCGAATGTGTTGTAGAATGCGAAGCTCGCGCGTGCGGTTCCGAGCACACCTAAGCGCTGCATGAGGGGCTGTGCGCAGTGATGTCCGGTGCGGATGGCAATGCCCAAATGGTCTAACAGCGTGCCCATGTCCATGTGATGAATGTCTTTCACTTGGAAACTCAACACGGCATCGTGCTGCAAAGTGTTGAGGTCGGCATCTTGAGGAATGCCGTAAAGGTGCATACCTTCGATGGTTTGCAACTGGCGGATGGCATATTTCGTGAGCGCTTCTTCATGGGCTTGAATGGCATCCATGCCGATAGTCGACACATAATCGAGTGCCTTGGCCAGCCCGTTGGTGGCGATATAGTCGGGCGTTCCAGCCTCAAACTTCAACGGGGGCTGCTCAAATGTGGAGCCTTCAAAACTAACATGGGCAATCATCTCGCCGCCACCTTGATAAGGAGGCAGCTGCTCCAACCACGCTTCTTTGCCATAGAGCACGCCAATGCCCGTTGGTCCATATATTTTATGACCACTGAACACAAAAAAATCGCAATCCATCTGCTGCATATCTACCTTGAAATGGGGCGTGCTTTGCGCCCCATCAACCACCACAGGAATGGCATATTCATGGGCTATGCGAATAACTTCATCTACAGGATTGATGGTGCCCAACACATTACTTACCTGCGAAATGCTGATGATTTTGGTGCGCTCGTTGATCATGTTGCGCAGCACTTGCACGTCCATTCGGCCGTAATCGTCCATCGGAATCACGCGCAACACAATACCTTTTCGCGTGGCCTGCAGCTGCCAAGGCACGATGTTCGAATGGTGTTCTACGGTAGAAATAATCACCTCGTCGCCCGCTTTCATCATCGATTCGGCAAAGCTCGACGCAATAAGGTTGAGCCCTTCGGTGGTTCCGCGCGTGAAAACAATCTCGTTTGTGCTGCGGGCGTTGATGAAACGGCGCACCGTTTCGCGTGCCTGTTCGTGCAAATCGGTGGCTTGTTGGCTCAACCAATGCACCCCACGATGCACGTTTGCATTGACATTGAGGTATTCTTTGCGCATCGCATCAAGCACAACCATGGGCTTTTGTGTGGTGGCTGCATTGTCGAAATACACCAAAGGCCGGTCGTAAATGGTGCGCGCGAGGATGGGAAAATCGGCGCGTATCTGCTTTATATCGAGCTTATCCATCATTATCTTATTTCAAAAGGTCACCTATTTGCACAGCTGGCAGCCCTCACATTTATTCAGTTCGCCCCGGAAACGCTTCTCCACTAAGTGGTGAAGTCGGTCACGAAGCGGCACTAACTCCATCTTATCGATGACTTCATTGACGAAAGCAAACTGCAACAATAGCTTTCCTTCGCGCTTGCTGATGCCGCGTTGCTGCATATAGAACAAAGCATCGTTGTTCAGTTGCCCCACGGTCGAGCCATGAGCACACTTCACATCGTCGGCATAAATCTCCAACATGGGTTGCGTAAACATGTGTGCTGTCTTCGTAGCGCACAGGTTTTGATTGGTTTCCTGGCTCACAGTCTTCTGCGCTTCCTGCCTCACTAACACGCGACCGGCAAAGGCTCCCACGGCATTGTCGTCGAGTACATATTTGTAAAGCTCATTGCTTGTGCAATGAGGCACGCGATGATCGATGAGCGTATTGTTGTCTACGTGCTGGTCTTTGTCGGCAATCACGCAGCCATTGCAATGGCATTCGGCCCCTTCGCCTTTGAAAACAAGATCTAAACGATTGCGCGTGATGCCGTTATGCAGCGTGATGACGTTGTGATTGACACGACTATTGGCCTGCTGATCAATGTAAACATTGCTCACACGCGTATTCTTTAGGTGCGTCTCCTCCAAGCAATTCAACTCTAATTGCGCACCCTCGCCCACATAAGCCTCGATGACTTGCGTGGTGAGGAACCGGCGATTGTCGGCCGCATGATCGCAAAAAAGCAACTTCAGTTCGGCACCTTCCTCCAAAACCAACAACACACGGCGGTTCACCATCAGCTCAACATCCGCACGAAGAATGTTAATCACCTGGATGGTGCGGTCGACTTTCACCTGCTTGGGCACATAGATGAAGAGCCCATCTTGCGCCAACATGGTGTTCAACGCCGTGATAGCGTCGTCCTTTGTCTGTGCCAACCCTGCATAATAAGGTGCCACTAAATCGGGACGTTCGGCTGCAATGCGATTTAAAGAGTCGATGATGACGCCTTCGGGCAGCTTGTTTTGTGGCAAAGTCTGCGTGTAAAAGCCGTCATTTACCACGAAATAAACCGACGTACTAAGGTTGGGAACATCGCATGTAAACGTCTCGTATGGGTCGACAGGGATAGGCAATCGCTTGAGATTTAACCCGTAATCGGGTGCAAAAAGCGCCGCCATATCGGTGTATTTATAACGCTCTACCTTCTTTGTCGGGAAGCCTTGCGCCTTGAAATCAGCAAAAGCCTCATCGCGAATCGCATTCAACACATCGGCAGAATGGGTTTTAATCAGCTGCGAGGCCTGCTGGTAAAGGTCTATATATTGTTGTTCACTCTTCATGATGTGCCTCCTTTTTATTCGCCAAAGCGTGCATCGGCCTCTTCTTTTATCCAGTCGTAGCCGTGTTGTTCAATCTCTTTTGCCAGCTCGGGACCTGCCGTTTTCACGATTCTTCCTTTGTAGAGCACGTGCACTTGCGTGGGTTTAATCATGTCGAGCAGGCGCTCATAGTGCGTAATCACGATGGCCGAAGTCTGCGGTGTATGCATTTTATTCACACCATCTGCCACGATACGCATGGCATCGACATCCAAACCCGAGTCGGTTTCGTCGAGAATGCTGAGCGTAGGTTCAAGCATTGCCATCTGAAAGATTTCGTTTCGCTTCTTCTCTCCGCCCGAGAATCCCTCGTTAACCGAACGATTTGAGAGCTTACTATCAAGGTCAACTAACTTGCGTTTCTCGCGCATCAGCTTCAGAAAGTCGGCCGCATTGAGCGGCGCTTTGCCCTGATATTCGCGCTTAGCATTAATGGCTGCCCGCATGAAATTGGTCATTGAGACCCCCGGAATCTCTACAGGATACTGGAAAGAGAGAAACAATCCCGCATGAGAACGGTCTTCAGGACTCATCTCTAACAGATTTTTTCCATTGAAGAGCGCTTCGCCCTCGGTGACGGTATAGAGTGGATTGCCTGTCAGCACGGCACTCAATGTTGATTTACCCGAGCCATTTGGCCCCATGATGGCATGGATTTCTCCATCCTTCACTGTGAGGTTTATACCCTTTAATATCTCTTTGTCCGCAATCGTTGCGTGTAAATTTTTAACTTCTAACATGGTTGTTTCTTCAAAAATGATGATTAATGGTGATTATCCTACCGTGCCTTCGAGCGTAACACTCAACAGTTTTTGCGCCTCAACCGCAAATTCCATCGGCAGTTTATTGAGCACTTCCTTGGCATAACCATTCACGATTAAGCCCACAGCTTGCTCGGTTGGGATGCCACGTTGGTTGCAATAGAAGAGCTGATCTTCTGAGATTTTCGATGTAGTTGCCTCATGTTCGACGATAGCCGAGTCGTTATGCACGTCCATATAGGGGAAAGTATGGGCACCACACGTGCTACCTAACAGCAGAGAATCGCACGAACTATAATTACGTGCATTGTCAGCATGGGGCGTAACGCGCACCAAACCGCGATAGGAATTTTGGCTCTTCCCGGCCGAGATGCCTTTAGAAATGATGGTCGACTTGGTGTTTTTGCCCATGTGAATCATCTTTGTTCCCGTGTCGGCTTCTTGATAATTGTTGGTAACGGCTACGCTATAGAACTCGGCAACGGAGTTATCGCCGCGTAAAATGCACGAAGGATATTTCCATGTGATGGCCGAACCCGTCTCCACTTGCGTCCAACTGAGCTTGGCATTCACCCCTCTCAGGTCGCCTCTTTTGGTCACAAGATTCAACACTCCGCCCCTACCTTGCTCGTCACCCGGGTACCAATTCTGCACGGTTGAGTACTTTACTTCGGCATTATCCTTCACAACAATCTCTACAATGGCAGCATGTAGCTGGTTTTCATCGCGCATAGGTGCCGTGCATCCCTCAAGATAGCTGACATAAGCCCCATCTTCTGCCACGATGAGCGTGCGTTCAAACTGTCCCGTATTGGCTGCGTTGATGCGGAAATAGCTGCTCAACTCCATCGGACAGCGCACGCCCTTGGGGATGTAAACAAACGAGCCATCGCTGAAAACGGCACTGTTGAGTGCTGCAAAATAGTTGTCACGATAGGGCACCACCGAACCTAAATATTCGCGAACCAAATCAGAATGCTCGCGAACGGCCTCGCTGATGCTGCAAAAGATGATGCCTTTCTCGCGCAGTTTCTCCTTAAAAGTGGTTTTCACCGAGACCGAATCCATGATGGCATCCACGGCTGTTCCACTCAAAGCCAAACGCTCTTCCAACGGAATGCCCAACTTATCGAATGTTTTTTCCAACTCAGGATCAATCTCTTTGTTTTTGGGTTTGCTGGCCAAAGGGTCGGCATAATAGGATATGTCCTGGTAATTTATCTTGGGAAGATGCAGATGTCCCCACGTAGGTTGTTGCTGTTCCTTCCAATATTGATAGGCCTTCAGGCGGAAATCCAACAGCCATTGAGGCTCATTCTTCTTCTTCGAAATCAAGCGAATGATGTCTTCGTTGAGTCCTTTTTCTATGATTTCGGTTTGCACATCGGTGGTAAAGCCAAACGCATATTTGCGCTCTGCCACCTGCTTGACAAACCCATTCTTCTCTTTTTCTGCCATGTTTACTGAATACTTCTTTTGCTCTGCTACCTGCAACAAACTGCATACCACAAACAAAAGTGGTCACATTTGTTACAAAACACAATAGTGACACCCTTCCATGGATAGAGAGTGCCACTATGTCTAAGGTAGAATCGCTACACAATCACTACCAAATTACTGCACAATATAGGCCACTTTAGCAGCCAATATCGCATGTTTTGCGTGGCAATCTATGCCACTTTACTCGGCAGCTGTTGTGCGCTGATATTATAACTTCTGTTCTACTTCTATTTCAGTAAAGGTTTCTATCACGTCACCTTCCTGTATATCGTTATAGTTGACGAGGCTAATTCCACACTCCATGCCCATTGGAACCTCCTTCACATCGTCCTTATAGCGCTTCAATGCGTTGATGTCGGCCGTGCGAATCACAATGCCATCGCGCACCACACGGGCTTTATCCTTGGCGTGAACCTTACCCTCGGTGACCAAACCACCGGCAATAGTACCCACCTTTGATATCTTAAACACTTGTTGTACCTCTACTTGTCCGGTGATAACCTCTTTCTTTACCTTGTCAAGCATGCCCACCATGACACTCTTGATGTCGTCAATAGCATCGTAGATGATGGAGTAAGTGTTGATTTCCACACCTTCGCGGTCGGCCAATTTGCGTGCCTCTGACGACGGACGAACCTGGAAACCCACGATAACGGCATCGGAAGCGCTGGCCAACATCACATCGTTTTCGCTAATCTGACCCACGGCTTTACCAATGACATTCACTTGAACTTTCTCGGTAGAGAGCTTGATAAACGAGTCACTCAAGGCTTCAATAGAGCCGTCAGTGTCACCCTTCACGATGACATTCAGCTCATGGAACTCGCCTTTCGCAATGCGATGGGAGATGTCTCCCAGCGTGATACGCTTCTGAGTGCGCAGACCTTGCTCGCGTTGTAATTGCTCACGCTTGTTCGAAATCTCGCGTGCTTCTTGCTCAGTTTCAAGCACATGGAACTGATCTCCAGCGGTTGGGGCACCATTTAAACCCAAGATAATGGCGGGTTCTGCGGGACCTGCCTGCTCAATGCGCTGGTTACGCTCGTTGAACATGGCCTTGATGCGTCCCCAACTTGTGCCGGCAATCACCACATCGCCTATCTTAAGCGTGCCATTACTTACCAAAACGGTGCTCACATAGCCACGTCCTTTGTCGAGCGAAGACTCGATAATCGTGCCTGTCGCCTTGCGGTTGGGGTTGGCTTTGAGGTCTAACATCTCGGCTTCGAGCAGCACTTTGTCTAACAGTTCCTCGACGCCTAAGCCCTTCTTTGCACTGATTTCTTGGCATTGATACTTGCCTCCCCACTCTTCAACCAATAGGTTCATGTTGGATAAATCCTCACGAATCTTGTCGGGATTAGCACCGGGTTTATCGATCTTATTGATGGCAAATACCATCGGAACACCTGCTGCTTGTGCGTGAGCGATGGCCTCTTTGGTGGTCGGCATCACCGAGTCATCGGCGGCAATGATGATGATTGCGATATCAGTTACTTGTGCACCACGGGCACGCATGGCTGTAAATGCTTCATGACCTGGCGTGTCTAAGAACGTCACCTTTTGCCCATTCTTCAGCGTTACACTGTAAGCGCCGATATGTTGGGTTATCCCTCCGGCCTCACCTGCAATCACATTGGTGTTGCGAATGTGGTCGAGTAAAGAGGTTTTACCATGGTCTACGTGTCCCATCACAGTCACAATAGGCGCGCGAGAGACTAAATCATTCTCGTCATCTTCCTCTTCACTCACAGCTTCTTGCACCTCAGCGCTCACATATTCGGTCTTAAATCCAAACTCATCCGCCACCATATTGATGGTTTCTGCATCCAAACGCTGATTGATAGACACCATGATTCCAACACTCATCAACGTGGAGATGACCTGCGTTACGGTGATATCCATCATCGTAGCCAGCTCACTTACCGTGACAAACTCGGTGAGTTTAAGCACCTTTGACTCGCGCTTTTCAGCCTTAGCTTCTTGCTGAAGTTTCTCTTGAACGGCCTCTCTTTTCTCCTTTCTATATTTAGCTCCCTTCTTATTCTGGGTCTTATTGGTGAGTCGGGCAAGCGTTTCTTTCACCTGACGTGCAACCGCTTCGTCGTCAACCTCCAATGGTTTCTGATTGCGTTTGTTGCGGTTCTTTTTATTTTTGTTGCGCCCTGCATTGTTATTATTGCCGTTTTTGCCTTGCGAAGCATTGTTGTTCTGCTTGGCTTCGGCATTAATATCCACGCGTTCTTTATTGATACGCACCCGCTTTTTGCGCTCACCGCCCTGCTGAGCCGTCTTGTCTTCGCGCTCTTTTCGCTTCTCTTCTTTCGACTTTTTCTTAGGACGCGTGTTCTGATTCAGCGCATCCAAATCCATTTTTCCTAACACTTTCACGCCAGGAGCATTTTGGATATTCTGCTCACTCTTCAGTGTATACAGCTCCGTCTCAGCAGCATTATCCTCCTTTTTCGTCTCTTCGGCAGGAGTTTCAACGGCTTTTTCTGTAGGCTTTTCGGCAGGTTTCTCCTCCACATTCTCCTCCTTTACAGGAGCTTCGGTAACCTTTTCTATAGGTTTTTCTTCAACTTTAGGAGCCACTTCCTCTTTCTTGGGTTCAGGTTTCACGGCAGCAACCTCAACTTTTTCTTCTTCTTTCTCTTCAGGAGCAACAGCTTTCTTAGCCGCAGGTTTCTTTCCTACGCTGTCCAAATCAATCTTTCCTTTTGGCGTATACACCTGCTTTGGCGTCGCTTTCAGCAAGTCTTCTGCACGTGTTTCCTTCGTTTCAGCCGTTCGTTTCTTCTCCTTTGGCTTCTTTTGGAAAAGCTTTTCGGCTTCAGTACGCACGGCTGCATCTTGCTTAAAAGCCTCAACAAGCGCCTGGTATTGCTGGTCATTGAGTTTAAAACTCAAATCAGACTTCACCTCACCCAGTTCACTTTTCTTCTCAAGGAATTCAACTGCCGTTTGAAGTCCTATGTTTAATTCGCGTAATGCTTTATTTAATCTGATGCTCATGTACTTCTTTTCTTCTTAATCTTTTTGCCTATTTATGATATCATGTGTCTCGAAATAGCGTTTGTTACTATTATTGTTCAAACTCTGCACGCAACACATTGAGAACCTGATCCACAGTTTCTTCCTCAAGATCGGCCTTCTCTACCAACATCTCACGTGGCGCATTGAGCACCGCTTTCGCCGTGTCTAAGCCAATACTCTTGATGGCATCAATCACCCATTGGTCGATTTCGTCAGAGAATTCATCCAAATAAATATCTTCATCCACTTGATCTTCGGGCACTTCGCGGAACACATCAATGGTATATTCAGTGAGCATTGAAGCCAATTTAATATTCATTCCGCCTCGACCTATCGCCAAACTTACCTCCTCAGGATGCAGATAAACCTCGGCTTTATGCTCTTCTTCGTTAACATTAATGCTGCTGATACGCGCAGGACTCAGCGCACGTTGAATAAAGAGTTGCACGTTAGTGGTGTAGTTTACCACGTCGATATTCTCATTACAAAGCTCGTGAACAATGCCATGAACACGATTACCTTTCACGCCAACACATGCTCCTACGGGGTCAATGCGGTCGTCAAAGCTCTCAACAGCAATCTTAGCTCGCTCACCAGGAAGGCGTGCAATGCGACGAATGGCAATCAGTCCGTCGCCGATTTCGGGCACCTCCATCTCCAAAAGACGCTCCAAGAACATGGGACTTGTGCGCGAAAGGATAATCTTTGGATTATTATTTTCATTGTCAACACGCAAAATCACCGCGCGCATTGTCTCACCCTTGCGATAAATATCGGCCGGAATCTGCTCGCTCTTCGGAAGAATAAGTTCATTGTTTTCATCGTCTATCATCAGCACTTCGCGCTTCCACACCTGATAAACCTCTGCAACAACAACCTGACCGACACGGTCTTTATACTTATTATATAAGGTGTCGTGCTCCAATTCCAATACCTTTGAGGCCAATGTCTGGCGCAAATTTAAGATGGCACGACGCCCAAACTTAGCGAAATTAACAGGCTCTGACACCTCTTCTCCCACTTCATAATCGGGCTCAATGGCTAAAGCATCTTTCAAAGCTATCTGCTTATTCTCGTCGGCTACCTCACCATCGGCAACAACAATGCGATTGCGATAAATCTCAAAGTCGCCCTTATCAGGGTTGACAATCACATCGAAATTCTCATCGCTGCCAAACAATTTGGCTAAAACATTGCGAAAACTCTCCTCTAACACACTCACCAGCGTGGTGCGATCGATGTTCTTCGTGTCTTTAAACTCACGAAAGGTATCTATCAAGCTGATTTGCTCACTATCACTTTTTCTTGCTGCCATAGCTCTATTTAAAACTGATTAAATATTTAGTATATTTTACATTATCCATTTGGAACGTATGATCGACATCCATTTTTTGCGGACGTTTCTTCCCTTCTACGGTCACTTTTTCGTTCACGGTCACCACAAAATCGTTCCCATCAACATGCTTTAGAATGCCTTGATATTTCTTTCCATCGGCAGCAAGCACCTCAACGGGCTTACCAACAAAGTTAAGATATTGCTGAAGCACTTTGAAAGGCTGACCCAATCCGGCCGACCCCACCTCTAATTCGTAATCTTCTTCATCACGACTGAGATGGTCTTCGATGTATTTACTCAATGCAACACAATCGTCAATCCAAACGCCATCGGCATGATCAATCTCTACAACAATCTTGTCATCAGGGCTTATTTCGACATCAACGAGAAAATATTCCTTGTCTTCAAGCCATGTTTCAACTAATTTTCTTACGACATTTTTGTCAATCATACATGTTATATTAAAATAAAATGAGGAACTCTTAAGGAGCCCCCCATTCCACTGAACGCTGCAAAATTACGAAAAAAACGAATAGGCTGCAAACTTTTTGGCACTTTTATTTTAGCGCATTAAAGAATAGTTGCACATAAATTTTAACAAAACAGAAAGGGTGTCAATCGCCCACATTCCATACTTGCACCACAAAACATAGGCTTTTAGCCTGTAATATCACCCATATTACAACGCAAAATGCAGCATATTGTATGACAATATGCTGCATTTTATAAAACGCTATCTATTAGTTTGTTGCAAGATGATTTTTATTTCTTCGCCGGGTGCAAAATCTTTTGGTAAGCCTCTTCATTGTTTAACAAAGCTTCTGCCGCTTTGATTTGCTTGTCATGCTTTAGCGAATATTCAACACCCCCGCGCTGATAATAATACATTGTTACAATATCTCCGGCCAAAGCCTGCATGATTCGTTCACGATTATAGTCTAAATCTTTCGCCATATTGTGCTTCAACTTCTGCTCAAGTGCGGCAAAATCTGCCTTTGCACCGTCGTAATAGCCTTCGAATACAGCTGTTTTCTTGAGCTCGGCCAATATCTTTTCGCTCACGCCATCATATTTGAAACCACTCGACAGCACATGCTTTTTAAAAGCTTCATAGTCGGTATCCGACAATTCAAACGCCGAAGGTTCTGCTATTTTGTCGTGGGTAGCCCGATAGTGGGTAACATAGTCTAACACCGTTTCTGTGGAATCGACCACCGTCATGAGATAACTCTGTATGTTAGAGGCCGTATCAGGCTTCACCTCTACATCGGGTTGAATGCCTCCACCATCGTGCACTTCACGCCCATTTCGCGTGTGAAAAACGCGCAATAGCGAATCGGGTGTCTGCACATCTCCTCCCATTCGTCTGCGATTGTAGTTGATAGCCTGGATACAACGCCCACTGGGAATATAATATTTTTGTGAGGTTAGCTTCAAATTACCATGATAAGGCAAATCGACTGTCATTTGAACGAGTCCTTTACCAAAGGTTTTTGTGCCCATAACCACCGCGCGGTCTAAATCTTGAAGCGCACCACTCGTGATTTCACTTGCGCTGGCTGTGTTGCCATTCACCAACACAACAATCGGCATAAGAGTGTCGAGCGGTTCATTCTTTGTTTGGTAAGCGTGATTCAATCGCTTTAATTTTCCACGATTAGAGACCACTGTTACCCCCTTGGGAACAAAGAGATTAACGATGTCTACAGCCTCGTTTTCCAAACCTCCGCCATTGTTTCGCAGGTCAATAACCAATTTCTTGGCGCCCTGTTGCTTCAAATCAATAAAAGCATTGCGAAAATCTTGTGCGCAATTTTCAGTGAATTGATTCAGGTTAATATAACCAATGCCATTGTTTTGCAGCCCATAATAGGGGATGGAAGGCAGCTTGATGGCACGGCGAGTGAGCCGCAATTTCAACACTTTTCCCGTGGAAGGGCGGCGCACTGTGATGATAAATGAGGTGCCGGCATCGCCGCGAAGTTTATCACTTACATACGCTGTTTGTTTGCCTTCCATCGACTCTTTGTCGATAGCCAGCACCAAATCGCCCTTGCGCAACCCTGCTTCTGCCGCAGGCATGTGCTCATAAGGCTCTTCAATAAACACGTTCTTGTATTTCGGACTATAGCGAATCAAGGCTCCGACACCAGCATATTTGCCCGTGACCATCATCTTTAAATCCTTCGATTGTGCGTCAGAATAATACTCAGTGTAGGGGTCAAGAGAGCCCAACATCGCTTCAATAGCCGTCCCAACAACGGTGTCTGCCGAGAGCTGATCCACATACATTAAGTCCAAATTCTTATAAATAGCATTGAACACCTCAAGGTTTTTCGCCACTTCAAAATTATGATCCTTGCTGTTTTGCGCTGCCATAGGCAAACAAAACACCGTCAACATATAAAGCAATACTCGTTTCTTCATGTCAACAAAAGTAATACATTAATGTGTAAAAGCTTACAACACAAGCCGTGTTTTACATAAAAATCACATCTGATTTGTTTTTTTCTGCAAATAATTTGGTAGTTCAGAAAAAAGCATTTACCTTTGCAAACGCAATTTAGGTTAACCCCTTTGCACAGGCTTCAATAGCTCAGTTGGTTAGAGCACCTGACTGTTAATCAGGGGGTCGTTGGTTCAAGCCCATCTTGAAGCGCATAGAGTGAGAATTCTTATCAAGGGTTCTCACTCATTTTTTGTTTATGATAATCCTCAAATGGTGTGGAGATGCCCTTATCAAAGAGCTGCGAAAGGGGCTTAAAATGGACTAAATTGTGTCTCGAGTCACGTTGATATGAGAAAAATTGCGTAAGTTTGCAAGCGTAAAAATGAATATGGATTGCATTCTATGGAATAAAAATAGGGGCGCGAGTGCCCCTTGTGTTGCTACAATAGGCTTCTTTGATGGTGTGCATTTGGGACATCGTTTCTTGCTTAGGCAGTTGGTTCTTGCTGCGCAGAAGCGCCAATTAAGGGCAGTAGCCATCACATTTGACCAACATCCACGCCGTGTTTTGCAACGCGATTACATCCCCGAACTGCTGACAACGCTTGATGAAAAGCTGCAATTATTGGCTGAAACGGGAATTGATGGCGTGACCGTTTTGCCATTTAATGCCACAATGGCGCAACTTTCGGCTCACGATTTCATGCAACAAGTGCTGCAGAAACAATTACAGGTTAAGGCTCTCCTCATGGGCTATGACAACCATTTTGGTCGAAAAAACAACGAGTGTTTTGACGACTATGCACGTTATGGGCAAGAATTAGGAATTGAAGTGTTGCCCACCGAACCCTATATATATAAAGGTATCAAGATTAGTTCATCGGTCATTCGCAGCTTTTTGCACGAAGGAGAAGCGGCACTTGCCAATGAATGCTTAGGTTATCCTTACACCCTTACCGGGAAAGTGGGGCATGGTTTCCAGCAAGGTCGCGCCATAGGTTATCCTACTGCCAACCTTATTCCGGCGAGTATAGAGCAGCTTCTGCCAGCTAATGGCGTTTATGCTGTGCGCATTAAATGTCCTGATGCTGCCACTTGGCATGACGGAATGATGAACATCGGCTATCGTCCCACGTTTGATGGCACAGCAAAGAGCATTGAGGTCAACATCTTTAATTATGCAAATGACCTGTATGGCAAGCCGTTAAGCGTGGCTTTTTATGAGCGTATCCGCACCGAAAAAAAGTTCAGAAATGCGCCAGAATTAGCGAAACAGCTCACAAAAGATCGTGAAATAATCATCAATTTCTTTGCAAATCAATCCCAATATGAATCCATATAAGAAATTAGTGCTCGACATTGCACTCTACATCGTGTTGTTTGTCGCGGTTCAGCTTGTTGTAACTATCGCGCTTGCCATTGGCTTTTTACTCTACAAAGGGCTTCCTTTCACACAATTACAAACGCTCATGGAGACGGATCTCACGCTCACCATAGCAGCAAACATCGTGGGTAGCGCCCTGCTTGCCGTGCTGTTTTGTTGGCGAAAGTGGACACCTGTCTCCCGACATTATGTGCAATCACGTCCTTGGGGCGTTTTGTTTTGGGTGCTATGCATTGCCCTTGGCGCGATTATTCCTGCCATGGCTTTCGAAAATTTGCTGCCGTTCGAGTTGCCAATCCCACTACAAGTGATGCTTACACGCATGATGCATCACCCTTTAGGCTATGTAGCCATCGGCATCTTTGCTCCACTTGCTGAAGAAATTGTATTCAGAGGTGCCATTCTTCGCCGCCTCTTAGCGGTAGGTTCTCCCGCCAATCCTTGGATAGCGATCACCATTTCGGCCTTGCTTTTTGGCCTCATTCATCTGAATTTTGCACAAGGTGTGCATGCTTTTCTCATGGGGTTACTCTTAGGTTGGTTGTATGTGCGTACGCGAAGCATCATCCCCGGCATTGCACTTCATTGGGTAAACAATTCGGTTGTCTACCTATTAGCCCATCTTATGCCGGGCTATGAGAATGCTTCACTGCGTGAATTGGCCAACGGAAGCATCACAACAATGTTGCTCTACATCTTCTTTTCGCTTTGCATTCTCATTCCTTCGCTGCTGCAAGTGTATAACAGAACGAGGCAATAGCCACGACCTGCTCCATGATAACCCACGCCAACAGGCACAAAGAACCGTTTCATTGCACCGAGACCACCATTCGTTTCAGTATAATGAAAATGTGTTTTTACTTCCTTTCTCGCATGAAGACACACGAAAAAGATGAGGGATTGAACTATAAATCGGGATGTAAATAAAGGTAAAGGCACACGATGCACACACAAAGGCATAGGATAAAAGCTATCCAAAACAAAATATTGGCTAACTTCTTTCTACGCTTACGATTCTTCATTTCCACTCGAAACAAATGTCGTGCATCGTTAGAGGAACGTCTACTCATTCTATATGATCTTGTGCTATCGCACTTTTTATGTGCCATTTAGGTCTGCTCCACGTCATGTTTTAATGAGAATTTCCTAAAAAAGCAGTAAAACAATGGGGCTCTCAGCCAGCTGTTGCACGCATGTTTTTGCTGTTTTAAACAAGAGAAGCCTCGTTGCAAAGGTAGAAATTCCACCCGAGATGGCAAAGAAAACAAGGGCTATTTTGAGGTCATCGGGTGAAAAACAGGAGAAAAAACCATCGAAAAGGTCATGTTTTTGTTGCTTTATTTTGTGCCAAAGGCACTTGACATGCAGGCTAATGGCACCGAAAAACATAGGTTTTTAATGTTTTTTTTCCTTATATAGTCGATTTCATTTATCTTTGCAGACGATATGGTTTTAAATTATATTTGGGTAGCTTTTTTCGTGATTGCGTTCATTTTTGCAATCATCGGGTTATGTATGGGCGATGCAACGCTCTTTCAAAAGATCGTAGAAGCTACCTTTGATTCATCCAAAAACGCATTTGAAATTTCGTTAGGTCTCACGGGAATTCTATCCTTGTGGTTGGGAATTATGCGCATTGGCGAACGGGCTGGCGCGGTAAATGTGCTGGCTCGCATGCTTAGTCCCGTGTTTTCAAAGCTCTTTCCCGGCATTCCTAAGAACCATCCCGCCATGGGAAGCATCTTCATGAATATTGCTTCGAACATGCTTGGACTCGACAATGCTGCCACACCAACGGGCCTTCAGGCCATGAAGCAGATGCAAACACTCAACGAAAAGAAAGATACTGCGACCAATGCCATGATTATGTTCTTGGTATTGAACACCAGTGGACTCACCATCATCCCCACAACTATCTTAGGATTTCGCGCCGCATACGGGGCACATAACCCCACAGATGTGTTTGTTCCCATCCTTTTGGCGACGACAATCGCCACACTTGCGGGCATCATCATCACGGCAATATGGCAGAAAATCAACCTCCTTCAACCCGTGTTATTGGCTTTCTTAGGGGCAATGGTTGCCTTTGTGGGCGTCGTTATCTGGGGTTTTAGCCACATGGATCAGCAGATGATGGAGATAGTTGCCAATGTAGGAGGCAGCATCATCTTGCTGACCATCATCCTTATCTTTATTCTTGCAGGCGTAGTGAAACGTGTAAATGTCTACGATAGCTTTATCGAAGGAGCGAAAGAAGGGCTCACTACGGCCGTTAAAATCATTCCTTATTTGGTAGCTATTCTTGTGGCTATTGGCGTATTTCGCGCTTCGGGTGCCATGGATATGCTGCTCTCGGGCTTGGCATGGTGCATCCATGCCTGCGGACTGCCCACCGATTTTGTCAACGCTTTGCCCACCGCTTTCATGAAACCCCTTAGCGGAAGCGGCGCAAGAGGGCTGATGTTGGAAGCCATGAAGACCTATGGAGCTGACAGTTTTGTGGGACGTTTGAGTTGCATCTTCCAAGGATCAACCGACACCACCTTCTATATTCTCGCCGTTTATTTCGGCAGTATCAACATCAAATACACCCGACATGCGGTGGCTTGCGGCTTGTTGGCCGACTTGGTTGGTGTGCTTGCTGCGATAAGCATTGCCTACATGATGTTTTGAAACGGCCTAATTCTTCCTTCCATTAATTGAGATTTACGCATGGCAAATTTAAAATCATTAGCAAAAGACACCGCCATTTATGGTTTGAGCAGCATTGCTGCCCGCTTCATAGGCTATTTATTGGTGCCCATAGAGACCGTAAAGTTTAACGCAGCCGGCGGACAATATGGCATCATCACCAACATTTATGCCTATGTGGCCTTGCTCATCATCCTCCTTACCTATGGTATGGAGACCACTTTCTTCCGCTTTATGAACCGCCAAGGTGAAGATGCCGAGAAGGTTTATGCCACCACCTTGCGATTAGTGGCCACCACTTCGGTGCTCTTTATCGCACTCGTGGCGCTGTTTCTGCATCCTATTGCCGACGGCATTGGCTATCCCGACCACCCCGAATTCATTATGATTATGGGCGCATGTGTGGCGATTGATGCCTTTATCAACATCCCTTTGGCCTATTTGCGCTATGCACATCGTCCTGTGAAGTTTGTGAGTATCCGCCTCATCAGCATCGTGGTGAACATCGTAGGTGTGCTGCTTTATTTGGTTGTCTTTCCCTATTTCAAAATCAATTTCCTCGGGCTTTATGACGAGAACTTCAGCCTTCATGTGGTCTATGTGTTTTGGATTGAGCTGGCAGGCAGCATCATCACCCTGTTTTTTTTGGGCAAAGAGCTGAAAGGTTTCCGCTTTCCTTTCGACAAAGCCACCTGCAAACGCATGCTCAACTACACCTGGCCGCTGCTCATTATGGGCTTAGCCGGGCAGCTGAATCAAACGGCTTCGCAGATTATTTTCCCATGGATGTACAACGGCAATGCACAGGAAGCACGCATGGAATTGGGCATTTATGGTGCCTGTATCAAATTAGCCATGATCATGGTCATCATCACTCAGGCCTTTAGATATGCTTATGAACCCTTTGTTTTCGGTAAAACCAAGGACAAAGACAACAAGGAGACCTATGCCAAGGCGATGAAATTCTACATCATTTTCACCCTGCTGGCTTTCCTCTCTGTGATGGCCTACATGGACATTCTGCGCTACATTGTGGGCAAAAGCTATTGGGAAGGGTTGCAGATTGTGCCGATTGTGATGGCTGCCGAGATTATGTTTGGCATTTTTTTCAACCTCAGTTTTTGGTATAAGCTCATCGACCGAACTATTTGGGGAGCCTATTTCTCGGGCATTGGTGCTGTGATTCTCATCGGAGTCGACCTGTTGCTCATCCCTTATTTCAGCTATTGGGCTTGCGCTTGGGCGGGATTTGCATCGTATGGTGTGAGCATGCTGCTGAGCTATGCGTTCGGACAAAAGTACTATCCCATTCGCTATCCGCTCAAAGACATTGCTTTCTATACGCTCATCGCTGCGGGTTTGTTTGCACTCATCAGCCTGAGCAACGCCCGTTTGCCGATGCTCGGTGCCTTGACTGTCAACACTTTGCTCGTTGGTTGCTTTGTGGTGATTATCGTGAAGCGCAACTTTTCGCCTGAAAGTTTCGTCAAAATTAAAAATAAATTCAAATCCAAGGGCTGACAATATAGCCCATATTGTGCCGCAATATCGCATAGATTGTGGCACAATATCGCGCAAATTATTCAGCAATATCGTACAAATCATTTAATAAAATCATAGATATGAAGAAAAAAAGATGGTGGCACTTGCTACCCGCATTGCTGCTTTTAGCAGCTCCTTTGCATGCCGACGAAGGCATGTGGACGCTCTATAATCTTCCACAGGCTGTGTATCAACAGATGCAAGCCGAGGGCTTTCAACTGCCCTACGGCGACCTCTATGCAAACAAAGACGCCATTAAGAACAGCGTTGTCGATTTCTCGGGGCATTGTTCAGGCGTGGTTGTGAGCCCCGACGGTCTCGTTTTCACCAACCATCACTGTGGCTTTGAGGCCATTCGTTCGCATTCTACCGTTGAACACGACTACCTGTTGAATGGTTTTGTGGCCAAGAGTTTCGCTGAAGAGCTGCCCAACGAGCGCACCTTTGTAAACTTCATGGTGAGTCAAAAAGACATCACGGCTGAGGTGATGAAAACAGGTTTTGCCACGATGAGCAAGCTATCACAGGCACGTGTGCTCGACTCATTGGAGAATGCCTACACAAAAGCGGCACGAAAGCAAGACTCTACACTCTATGTAAACGTTGATGCGTTCTACGAAGGCAACAAATATTATGCTACCACCTATCGCAATTTCCCCGACGTGCGCTTGGTGTTCACCATCCCAAAGTCGATGGGAAAGTTTGGCGGAGAGACCGATAACTGGATGTGGCCGCGTCAAACTTGCGACTTCAGTGTGTTCAGAATCTACGCCAATAAGGATAACAAACCGGCGCCTTACAACAAGGACAATGTGCCCTATCATCCCGAACACTGGGCGCAAGTGAGCTTAGAAGGCTACAAAGAGGGTAGCTTTGCCATGACCATGGGCTATCCCGGCAGCACCAGTCGCTACCTTTCGAGCTATGGCATTCGCGAAAGAAGAGATGCCATTAACGCCCCAAGAGCGCAGGTAAGAGGTGTGAAACAGGAGGTGATGACACGCTACATGCGTGCCGATGAGGCTGTGCGTATCAAGTATGACAGCAAGTTTGCGCAGAGTGCTAACTATTGGAAAAACTCCATTGGCATGAACAAGTGTATTGATTCTATCGGCATCATCGACCAAAAAGCGCGCTATGAAGCAACATTACAGCGTTGGCAAGACTCGACAAAATACCTACAAGGGAAGCTCGATTTCAATGCCTTGAAAGCGCTTTATGCCAAGCGTTTCAATGCACGTCGCGCGGCAACGCTCTTCAACGAAACCTTTATGCGCACCAATGAACTGAGCGACCGTGCGCTGAAGGCATTCAAAAAGGAGAAGCAAGGCACGGCCAAAGCGCCCTATGTGACCTTTGATGACAACAGCAACACGTGGGATGCGGCTCTCGATCGCGAAGTGCAAGCCACGTTGTTGAAGAACTATCGCGCGCAAATCGCTGCCGAATATCTGCCCGCTTTCTACAAAACCATCGACCAAAAATTTGGTGGCAACTACCAAAAATATGTCGACTATTTGTGGAACACCTCGGCCTTGATGAAGAAAGGGGCTAAGGTTTACCTCACAAAAGCCAACATTGCCAAGGATGCAGGCTTGCAATATGGTCAAGAACTCAACGCCTTGCGCAACCGCATCAACCGCGAATTGGCTGCGCCAACCGACAGCATTGAGCTGCAAGAACAGTATCTTTGTGCAGCCAAACTGCGCATGGAAGAGGATCAACCTCATTACAGCGATGCCAACTTTACCATGCGTTTATCCTACGGACAAGTGGGTGGTTATGACCTCGGTGGGCACATTTCCAACTACTATACCACGGCAGAAAGCCTTGTAGAGAAGATGCAACGTGGTGACAAAGGCGTGTTCGATTATAAGGCAGAACCCATCATGCAGCAACTGTTGAGTGCTCAATCGTTTGGTCCTTATCAAGACAAAACCACGGGGAAGCTGCAACTTTGCTTCCTTACCAACAACGATATTACGGGCGGGAACTCGGGCTCTCCTATCTTTAATGGCAAGGGACAACTCATGGGTTTGGCCTTCGATGGCAACTGGGATAGCCTCAGTAGCGACATCAACTTCGACCATCGCTTGGCGCGTTGCATCGGTGTTGATATCCGCTATATGCTTTTTATGATGGATAAATGGGGGCATGCCGACCGCTTAATCAAAGAGATTAACGCGAAATAAATGGGCCGTTACCTCCCATCTTGCCAACAACAATCATCTTGTAGATTGGCAATTAGGGATAACGGTGCGTGGGAAAATCAACGCAGTCAGGCTTGTTCTCCCAATAGGTTGCAGCGAATGGGCTACGCTCAAACGTGCATGTTTTGAGAGAGCTGTTGTAACCGACTTTTCTTTCGGTGCGTTGTCAAACAAAATTGTACGACTGAATCTCAAATGAGGTTTTAGCGTCTTTGTTTGACAACGTACTGTTTTTGTGGAATAGATTGGCTTCATGCGGAGAGAAATCCTATGAAAACCAATGGCTTAGCCATGTTGAATATTGGGTATAATACCATAGAACAGCCTTGACTAAAATAGTTTGTTTACACAGATTGATGAGGTAAAGAGAACCTTAAGCAGGTAGTGTCTAAAAAAGTGTATAAGCTCAACATAATTCTTATCTTTGCATTAAGTAATAAAAAAACACACTTTTGTCATATAAGCCCAATTTTGTGTTGCCCATGTCAAACGGCAGATATTAAACAGTGTCTCACATAAAGACAAACCCATAGTTAATCAAGAACTCAATGAAGTTATTCACCTTGGAGAACAAAGAGCGCAAATCTTTGCAAGGTTATTTCTTATTATCCTTTCTCCAAGTTTTTCTTGTTGTAGGCTAAGTCGTTAGGAATAAAGGGTTGCAGCAAGAGGCGTTTGTATCATTCACAAAGGGGGCACACGACCGTGTGTCCCCTTTGTTGGATGGTGCACAGTCATGACAAGGAGGCTGTGCGCCGTTTGTTTATCCATCGCCCTTGCATCAGCACCATGCACTGCAACTATTTAATCACTACCACGTTGTGCCCTTCAAACTTTGCACGCTCTTCGACTGATGGGTTCAGCAAAAAGATGACAGCATTGGCCATGTCATCTGCTGAAAGCATTTCTACAGCTTGCCATTTCAGCGATAATCCGTCGGCCACATAGCGTGCCAACTGCGTTTTGTCGGCATCGGCTTCTACCGCAATCACTTCTACGTGGTGATGGGTCAGTGCGAAGAGCAACGCAAACTCACCCCAGCCACTATTCAACACCACTACGCGGTGCGCGGTGCAAGGTGTGTCAACCCATGCGGCATAATTGTCAAACTTTCTCAGATTACGCTTCACTTCGCGCATGACGTCGACGCCCTTAAAACGATATTTGTCCAAGGTCAGACGTCGGTAATAGGCCGCCGTTTCAATCTGCTCGGCCACCTCGCGATACCAGTCCACATAATATTGGTGCACCCGCTTGGTGCGCACGACATAGTCTTCACCCCATGTCGCATCGGCGGCCAGAATGCGTTGCCCCATGCCAACCGTTATCTTCCCGGCAAAGACACACCAGCTGTTGCGCGGTAGCACTTCGTTCACACCGTGCAATAACAACGGCACCATGTCGACCTGCAACGTCTCGGCCACATGGAAGGCACCCTTATGGAAACGCAATATCGACGAGTGGGCATTGCGCTCGCCCTCGGGGAAGAGCACGATGCTATAGCCCTCGGCAAGGGTTTGCTGAAGGAGTTGCACGTTCAGCGCTTGGCTGTTGACCAACCGAATGTGGCCAAACCAATCGAACACCTTACGGATAACGGGGTTGAGACTGGCGCGCTCGTTGGCCACGATGAGCAACCGGGGTGATAGCGCCATCACAATGGCAGCATCTAACATAGATTGATGATTGCACACCACCACAGCGGGTTCTTCGAGTGCTTTTGCAATGGCAGCATCCTCATGCCATGCCACCGTGGGAATGTGTTGCAAGTCATAACGGAAGAGCCGATGCACCCGTGCCTGAAAACGTTTTCGTTTGCGCAAGTTCGGTTTCGTCAGTACAAAGAGTCGGAACCCCAACGCATAGATGTAAGCCAACTGTGCGAAGAAGACCGTGGCCGAGAGCGCCATCACAAGGAACGGTTTCAAGGAATAGGGGCGTCGCCGATAATGGTTCTTCGTGCCCACCAACCCACTATATAAGAGCGGAGGCAAAATATAGGCCATCAGCACCACGGCAAACATTCCTACGATCGTCACTTCGGCTAAAGAGTGCAGTGCCGGATGTTTGGCCAAGATGAGCGAACCTATACCGATGAACATGATCAACGCCGAAATGATGATGGATTGCTTATAGGCGGCCAGAAGCTTGCGCCGATAGGCATATTCGTAGCTCACGCCCTCGGTGATGAAAATGGTATAGTCGTCGCCCTGTCCAAAGATGAAGGTGGCGAGAATGACATTGACAATATTAAACTGAATGTTGAGCAGTGACATGATGCCTAAGATCCACACCCAGCTGACGGCCATCGGGAGAAACGATAGTAACGCCAGCTCAATGTTGCCAAAGGAGAACCACAGAAAAAAGAACACGATGAGTGCACACGCCCAGCCAATGTAATTGAAGTTATCGGACAGATTGTTGGCCAAAGCGGAGTTCATAGACTTCACATCAAAGCTGTAACACGTGTCACCTGTGAACTGTTGCTCAATCTTTGCTACTGCCTGAGGGGCAACATCCAACACATTGACCACACTGAAGGTGCCCGCAATGCTGTCGTGACTCAAATTGCCCTGAAAGGCTGTTGAGGTTAAAGGCGCAAAGGAGGCGGGAGAAAGGGGCATGAACTTGCCGTTGAACATCACTTCGAAGTCGTGGAACGAATCGGGCGCGAAGCCTGCCTTCATGCCCTCACGGCGCAAGACATCCGGCAAATTCTTATGCCGCTGACGAAAGGCGGCCCACTGTTTCAGCCGGCGCACTTGCTCCGCGTTGGAGGCAAGGAAGGGTGCACAGGTGGACAGGGTGGAACCTTTCATGCGGTGTTGCACCTGCTCCAAAGCCGGTTGCAACAGTTGGTTGTGTTGCAAGGCCTCATCCATGGTCGCGCCGTGCGCTACGATGTAGACCTTTTCGGTGGTGGTGTCGCGTTGCAACAAGGTTTGGAAATAGCGCATATCGGCCTTTTGCTCTTCCGTCATGTAGTTGATATGGCTCATGTCGGCATCGAACTTTGTCTGCAAGCTAAAATAGCCCAACACCCCCGTAAGCAGCACAATCGCCCACACTACGCCTCGCTTGCGCTCCAACGAAATGTCGGTGAAACGGGCGAAGTGCCCCCACGGCTTTGCCTTGACGGGTTTTACCACGTGGGGAAGATAGATGAGCACCAAGAGGATGGTGCCCACCAAGAGGAACGAACTGAAGAGCCCCAAGTCGCGCAGTGCTACCGATTGCAACGGAACCAACGCCAAAAAGGCGCCCACGGTGGTCACGTTGCCGACGAGCAAAGGTGCGGTAATTTCCTTAAGTGCACTGTGAATGGTGGAGGTATGGGACAGGTGGGAGATGAAATGCAAGGGGTAGTTGATGGCAATGCCCAGGATGACTGACGAGATGCCAATGACAATCACCGAAACGTGATCGTGAACCAACGCCAAGCCTCCCATGGCAAACGACCATCCCCAAGCCACAGCCAAGACAATGAGGAGCAGATTTTTAAGTCGTCGGAAGGTGAGGAAGAGCAACACGGTGATGAGGAGAATGGCCAACGTCACCGACAAGAGGCTATCGGTCTTGATTTGTGTAGCGTTTCCAACGGCAATCACCGGTCCGCCTGTCAAGTGCACTTCGAGCGCGGGTTGGCTCTGCTTTACCTTGGCCGCTTGCGCTTTGAGCAAGGCGATAAGCTGTGTATTGTGCTCCGTTTCGCTCGAGCCAAAGGGCGACTCAACCATCACAATGGCCCGTTTCATATCGGGTGAGAAGATGTAGCCGTCATAAAGTTCGTAGTTGAGCGAGAGATGGCGCTGTTGCAGTTTGGCCACGACGGGGGTAAAAAGCCCCAAGGGGTCGCGCTGGATGTTGCTGGTGAGCATGTTGCCTGTGGGGAACATCAACATACGCTTATCCTCTTGCAGTTGACGCGCTGCGAACCCCGGTTCACGCAAGAGACTGTCCATGCGCTGATAGTCGTGAGAGGTGAGGAACAGCGGCATGTAGCGGTAGACAAAGTCCACCACCTGTTGCATTTTCTCCATGTCGACTTGTGCCGTCAGCTGTCGGGCTATGCCTGCCGTATCGGCGGTCTTTAGGTTAGTTGTGAAGCGTTCAATCGCCGAAACCATCGCATCGGCATCCGTCCTCTGCCCTTCTTTCGCCTGAAAGATGACAAAGATTTTATTGGCTCCCGAAATATCTTGATAAACCTTTAACCCACTTTGGTGGGTTGAACTGAGCGGAAGAAAATCTGAGATGTCTTCTTTATATTGCAACGTCAGTATCAATGCCACCAAGAGTGCAGTTGTTACAAGGAAAGAAAATAGGCGCATGAAACGGTGCATGCGCAGGAAATCATAAACTTTTAGTACTATTGAAACCATACCATTAAAATTCAATTAGCAGTGGGACACTCGTCCCGAGTGGCCTTCATAGTCATGCTATGCTGTTCACAGCATCGACGTCTCAACGGGATTGGCGTAAATGCCCAAGAAGATATCTTTCAATTGGTCGAGATTGCACGTGTCGTATTGGTCTAAAGCGGCCAAGTGCTGTTGGAACAACGCCTGCTCTTCGGGCGTGTATAACGCAGCGAAACGCTGGCTGCCATACCGCAAATCGTGTGCTATATAGTTGTTGGGATATAAGCGATAGGCCTTGTGGATGCGCTGATCGATGAGCTTGGCGACAGCCTTATGGTACTCATTATTGGTTAAAGCCTCCAGTCTTGTGAGTTCGGCGACGGTAATCGGTTTGCAAATCTCGATGTGCACGCGTCCCTTTGGCGCGATGATTCCCGTGAGGATGCTGTTAAGATCTTCACCGGGCTTCTTGGTGTAGCGCATGCTCTGCGATTCGTAAAGTTCCAAGGCTTTAAGCACGTCACAAGGCTCCCATTCATACGATATGGCAATCGGGACGATGTGCAAATCGGCCAAAGCTTTGATTTTATCGCTACTCTCACTCATGCAAAACATCTTGATGATGCCTTGGTCTGTGGCGTCATAACCATCTTTCGTGCGCCCATTGCGCTGTGCTATCCACACACTCTGTTGCTTCTCTGCGATGGTGTAGCGGATATATTCTGAGAGGTGAAGCGAACTGCGGTAAAAATCCTTCACACTTCCACCGGGACGCTCCACTCTAAACATCTTGTTGCATTTGCCAATGTCGACGATCAGCTGACTCATCATCAAGTTGGCACCGAACGTGATCTCGGTAGTGTCAAAGTCTTGCGTGACCAGGAAATATTGCAGCAGACTCGAATCCAACATGATGTCGCGATGATTGGACACATAGAGATAGGATTGCGTGGGGCTCAACTGTTGCAAGCCATCACACGAGAACGCTGTGATACTGTTGGCGATAACCTGCTCGTTGACCTTGCGCATGGTCTCCGTTTGAAAGTCTTTCACTGTGCGATAGTTGGCTATTCGCTTCCGCACGTCTTCTAACGACTCATCGGGGTAAACGTAAGATGCCAATAGGGGCAGGGAGCTGCTCTCGGCGATGCGCGCCATCGCAGCGGGAATCTCGTCCTCATAATACGGACGGATGTCATCAAACTTGGGGTTCTTTTGCATATCTTTTAGTAAAAGGATGTTCATTGGGTTGTCGTTTTGCAGGTCATTTGGCTTTCCATAATTGCGAAAGCCAAGCAAGAAACGATTGTTTCCATGTGCGACACTCGGCGCTGCCTTTCGTTTCGGAAGCACCAAAGCCATGACCACCCGTGCGGTATTGATAGTACACGTGGGGTACATGCTGCGCCGTTAGGGCAGAGTCAAGTAATATGGCGTTGCGGTAGTCCACAATGGGATCATCGATGCAGTTTGCCAGAAATACGGGTGGACACACACTCGTCACTTGCTTCTCTAAAGAGAGTGCATCGCGAAGGGCATGGTTGCGCATCCTGCTTTCGCCCATGAGTGCCCGTCGCGAACGTTTGTGCACGCACGGTGCCGACATTGTGACCACGGGATAGAGTGATGCAATGAAGGCCGGACGGTCGTGCTCGGCAAAGAACAAACCGCCCGACACCACCAAATGGCCGCCCGCCGAGAAGCCCATCGCTCCAATCTTTGTCGTGTCGACGTTCCATCGCTCGGCATGTTGCTTGACATAGCGAATGGCTTGTCGAAGGTCGTCTTGTGGGTCGGGGTAACGGTTGCCCCGCCATATCCAACGATAATGGGTGACGAAGGCCGGCACATAAGCGGTGCGATAGCGCAACACAAAAGCAGTGATGCCATTGCGCTGTAACCACGCTCCTACGTCCTTACCCTCTGCTTTCATGTCGTGCCAAAAGTAGCTCCCGCCCGGACACACGATGATAGCAGGGCGCTTTTGACCTTGTGCGAGATAGGGGGTGAGCCAAACCTTCGCCTTGCAGGCTGTGTGCTGCCAGATGTTCTCTTGTCCCTTAGCCGAGACGAGCGTCATCGCGAGGCACAGAAAGAGTACTATTCGCTGTTTCATGATTGAGTTGATTCAAAACATAGTTGCGCCCTAAGATGGCTTCACAAGTTTGGATGGCTGTTAAGGGCACACCGCAAAACCCATGCAGGTTGTTGTTTTGCCCTGTAAGGAATAAGTTGCTCACTTTTGTCACTACGGGCAGCTGTGACAAAGCCAAATTGTTACAATCTTTGCTGTATCCACAGATGCCTCCCTCCTTTGCGCCATAGAAATCGCGAATGGTCAGGGGTGAAGCCGTGTTAACCGCCTCAATGCAAGTTGAAAAGCCAGGGTGGAGCACTTCGACCATGGCCAAGAGTTGGTTGCATTGCTGCTCTTTCCACTGCCGATAGTCCGCCGTGCGATGTCCTATCGTTGTCTGCTCCCATGCTTCCACCTGCGAGAATGCCATGGGTGCTGTTACCAACACTTTCGAAGCGAAGGCACCTTGCCCTTCATTCGGCGGGGTCATGAAGAGAAAGCCCAAGGGCCACGGCTTGTCATCGCGTCCGAACTGCCAAATGTCTGCATAGCGCGTCATGAAATACTCCGAATGATTGATGTAAGGGAAGCTGTTTGGCTTTAGTTTCACGTAAAGCGAGAAAGCAGAGTAAGAGTTTGGAATGGTTTCCAAACGGGTGCGATAGGCCTTGGTAAAGGCATCGCTGTCGATCACCTTGAGCAATGCGCAAGGGTGAATGGCCGAGATGTAATATTCGGCTTCGAAATGCTGTCCGTTGGCCGTTTCCACACAGGTCACCTGCCTATCTGTTACGCCAATGTGCGTCACTTCGGTTGCTCCCAGCACCTTTCCTCCATGCCGTTGTATGGTTTCGGCTAAGAGATGCGCAAAGCGTAGACTACCTCCCACAAAACGACTTGGCCCATTGATGTAGAGCACCGAAATGATGGCATGGACGTAAGCGGGTGTCTGTTGCGCACGCCCACCATATAAAGGATTCATATAAGCCAAGACACTGCGCAGTTTCTTATCGTTGATATATTGTGCGATGAAGGCCTCGGCCGACATGTTAAACTGCGCCGAGTGCATAGGTATCAAGTCTTTCGAAGGGCGAAGATAGAACAGGTCTACCTCTTCGGAAAGGCGAAACAAAGCCTCGACGTAAGCCTTTAGCCCGTCATGCTCATGCGGGAACTGCCGCGAAAGGGTCTCTACGAACCTGTCTTTCCCCTCGGCAAGGGTATAATAGCGCTGGTCTTCGGCAAAGTAAAGCCGATCCGTACAGTCATGGTCCACATCTCTCACGCATACTTGATCGATGATTCCCAAATAGGAGCACAGCCGATAGATGTTGCCACCGGGACGCATGCCTCCTATGATATGCATGCCTGTGTCAAAATCTTCACCCCACATGCGGAAGGACTGTAATCCACCTCCTATGATCTTGTTCTTTTCCAAAACGGTCACTTCAAGCCCTTCCTTCGCCAAGATGGCGCCCGAAAACAGGCCACCTAAGCCACCGCCTATAATCAACACACGTTGTTTCATTCGCCTTGATTGCTTTGAATAATCTGGTCGTAAATGGTCTTTGCGGTTAGAAACTCGCTGCACGTCACGATCGAACCCACCAAGACGCCTAACATGCCGTGCGAATTGATGTTCTGTCCCGTCAAGAAAAGGTTGGGCACCTTCGTGCGTTGGGGCACGCGTCCCGCTGCACCGAGATGAATATCTTTCGCGATGCCATACATCGAACCGCCCTCTGTTCCCGTGTAATCATAATAGGTCAGAGGCGTCGCAGTGCTATAACGCACAAGATTTTGGCGGATGTCGGGAAACTGTTTGCCCAAAGCGTCGAGCAACTGCTCGGCCTTTCGCCGCTTGAAAGCCTCATAATCGTCACCGCGTCGCCCCACTTTCGTCCCCCACCAGGGTTGCAAATCCTCCATCTGCATGTAGGAAAGGATGACGCCTGTGTGGGCGAACTTCGGCGCACGCTCGTGACAAAAGTGCATATAAAGGTAGCCCTTGGGCCAGGTCTCTTCCGTATAGTGCTCACAGTTCCACGGTGTATCGCCGGCATAACCATAAAAGTTGTGATTCATATACGGCACCACGCCGGGCTTAAACTCCAAGTAAACCGAAAAGCCTCCTACGGTTTGCGGCATGGCATGAATGCGCCTACGAAAGGCGGGTCGAATGAGTTTCGTGTCTAAAAGTTCCAATGTGCGCATGGGGTGAATGGCCGACACAACCGCATCGGCAGCCATAAAGCAGTCATCATTCACCACCACACCCGTCGCTTTCGCCTCATCACACACAATCTTCGTTACCTTTTGCCGCGTCTTCACCGTGCCGCCATAGCGCAAAATGGTGTTCTTCAGTGAGGTTGCAATGCTGTCACTGCCTCCCACCACGCGCGCAGCACTTTGGTTATAGAAGTCCATGATGAACGCATGCGTAGAGAAAGGCGTCTTATCTTGTTCGGCTGCGTAGAGCGGAAGATTGCCCACCAACACCCGTTTCAGCAGTTCGTCGTCGAAAAGCTCATCCAAAACGTCGTTGATGGCGCGCAGTTGAAACTCGGTATTGATGGCTGCATCCGACTCGGCATATTTCAATGAGTGGAGCGAAGAGGCTCCCGCCACCCGACTTACTAAATCGAAATAGCGCGCCAATGCGTCGCGTTGCTGTGGAAAATATGCGCTCATCGTTTCAATAAATGGCTCGCGCCCATTTGCAAAGCGGAACTGTTCGCCCTGTAACGCCACGATATCATAACCGCTTTGATCCAAGAAAGACAAAGGCACATCGGCGGTCAATTCCAAATAGTTCATCAGTTTTCTCAGCGTCTGTCCCGGCACGACACTTCCGATAAAGTGCATCCCTGTTTCATACTTTGCGCCATAACGCGAAAAGCATTGCAGACACCCACCTATCTGTTGGCCTTGTTCCAACACCGTCACCTGATAGCCATTCTTTGCCAGGATGACGCCCGTCGAGAGACCGCCTAAGCCGCTTCCTATAACCACTACTTTCTTTTGTTGCATGTCTTAACTGTTCTTTTCAAACTCATCGCAGAGTGTGTTATACTTCTCCACATAGTGTCTGCGCATCCATTTTGCCTGTTCCATTGGCGAACCAATGGCTTGCAGCTGCGCTTGCGTCATGGTTTCATCCACTTCTAAATAGATGGGGCTCCGATGAAGGGAGTACTTCTTCTTGGGTAAGCGCCGTCCCGTGCCATATAAGAACATGGGCGTAATGCCCAAATGCAGTTGCTCGGCAATGTAAAAAGCACCACGATGGAAACGCGATATGCGACAGTCAACCGAACGTGTTCCCTCGGGATAGAGCGCTATGCTATAGCCTCGGTCGACCAACGAACGCAACTTCGGTAACAAAGCATCAATGCCCTCGGTCACCGTCTGATACTCTGCATGACGAATAACATAGCCATAGAAAGGATTTCTCCACACCCATTGATTGGTTAAAAAGACTACCTTTGGCGTTAATGTGAGCTGACAGATCAAGTCTAAGTGCGACTGGTGGTTACAAATCAGCACCGAGGGCTTGCTAAAGTCCACCTGTTTGGCAATGTGACAACTAAACTTTCCGCCAGGAATGCCATGTTTCAACACGATGATTCGCGCAAGACTATAAATCATTCGATGTAGATTGCGTCGTTTTGCCTCCGTCATCTTTCCCCATTTCAGATAGAGATAAGCCAACGGTGTCACAACGAAAAACGAGAAGAAGGAGAAGATAAAGAGCGAATACACCGTGCGAACCATGCGCACAAGTCCACGAGCCAACCGGCAGGGCAGTCCGTAAACGACGGCCAAGAAGCACAGCACCGTGTTGAGAACGGTGATCCGTAGAAAGTCTTTATAGGGCCGGAAATGGCTCACACGCTCCTCCTTGGGCGGATAATAGACATCGACAGGTATCGAAACGAGCGGCACACCATGCCACGAAGCCAACACCATCAGCGCTAACTCCGCTTCATAACGGGCAGGCATCGCACGCAGATAGCGCAGCTTCCTGATGGGATAAAGGCGATAACCCGTCTGCGTATCGGCCAACCGTTTGCCCGTTTGCACAAAGAACCAAAAGTTGGAAAAGCGATTGGCAAAGCTGCTGCCACTCGAGCGTTCCACACCATTTAAGTCGCGTTCGCCCACGATGAGTGCGCCGGGATGTGCAATATTCGCTTGCAGAAACGAAGGAATGTCTTTCGCATAATGCTGTCCGTCGGCATCAAGGGTTATGACATAGGCAAACGATAGCGCCTTCGCCCTCTCAAAACCTTGCCGCAACGCATAGCCTTTCCCGCGGTTATGCTCGTACGAGACCAACGTGATACCTGGGAGCTCTGACAAGATTTGAGCCGTATGGTCTGTGCTTCCGTCATTCACCACAAGCACATCGGCACAATATTTCTGGGCACTTTCGACCACTTGCCGCACCGTCTGCTCATTGTTGTACGTGGGGATGATGACGCAAATCCCACGAGCCCGCAGGCGTTCCTTCAACGTTTCCCGTTCTATTCCTTGCATGGTTGGCATGTAAAAGACAACTTCGCATAGCCCGTTGTGCCCGAGACAACATTCACTTTGGCCTTCACTGTTCCATCGGGCTGCTCCTCTATACCTGAGAACTGATACACGATGTTTTCCGTTTCAGCAGGTGTTAATACCGAAAGGAATTTCACATTCTTTACGCCACACAGTGCCAACGGCCGATGAAGTGCCTCGCCCAACAGCTCGCAAGCCATCTGAAGAATGCACACACCCGGTGTAATCGGCTCGCCGGGAAAGTGGACCTGATAGATGAAATGCTGTGCATTGAGCACAATTTCATAAGTCGCCCGGGGCAAATCAACGCTGGCCTGTGCGATGTGATAAAAGTCATTCTTCAAGATCATCGGCTGCCTCCTTCTTCAATTCTTCACGCATCGGGGTGAACACGTAGGTCAATTTATACTTTTTGTCTTCATAAAGTGTGTCGCCTTTTGCCAACGACTGCAATAGCATACGCAAATCATTGCGCAACACTTTGCGAATATACCATTTATCCATTAGTGCCATGGCATGCACAATCTCCACCTTGTTTTTTCGCTCATGATAGCGGAAATCGAGTGCCGAAAATCCAAACTCATTGAACAAGCTCCCCACAATTCCCGTCGAATCGCGCACCATCATGCACACACCACTCACATATCCCTTCGGCATCGTAATCATGGCTTGATAGCTTTTGCGTGCACCAAGGCTGTCGGGCAACAGGTTTTGAGCGGTCATGCCACATGAAAGGCCACTCAACAAGACGATACTAATGAATCGAAAACACTTGTGCATTGAGCGGCGCATTGGTTTTAATGTTCTTCAACTGAATGGTGGTTTGGTCGCCATTCTTTTCAAATAGTTTCACCATCGACACCATCATCTGAGCCTGGTGAAAACTAATCTGTATCTTTTGGAACAGCTGTTTCATGTTCGAACGCAAAGGAACGAGCGTGGCCACCCACTCCCCTTTGCCTTGTTGCATCGTCACTTTAAAATCTTTTTCATCGGTGAGACACTTGCCTAAAACGCTATTCATCATGATACGCGCAATCTCTTTAAACATTTTGTTCTGCTGCACGTCAATCACATCACTCCGCTTCTCGTTGCGAAGCATCACCTTTGCGCCATTCAACACAAAGGTATAGTTGTAAGGACTCACGTATTGCCAACACAATTTGTCACTCTTTTGGTAATACATCTTCCCCTTCGACACCATCTTTTGGTTCAACAACTTCAGCGATTTGGTTTGCACAAAGTCGCATTGCATGCTTTGCAGCTGTGCCGCAACTTGGTTTACCTTGGCCTTTACCTCACTTTCGGTCATCGTTTGTGCATGCAGTGGCAAAAACATCAACCACAACAAGCTCCATAAAAACAGACTTTTCTTCATTTGTCTCTTTTCCTTTCTCTGTTTAAATAAGGGCGCCTCTTCATCGGGCGATGAAAAAACAACCCAACATAATCAACGCCACCCCTATCCATTTCATACCATTTACCGACTCATGGAAAAACACCATGGCCGACAAGAGCGCAAAAACATAGCTCAAACTAATCATCGGATAAGCCATGCTCAATGGGTAACGCTTCACAATATACATCCACAACACCGTGCTGCCACCAAAAAGTAGTCCGCTCAAAGCAAACTGCCAGTTGGGCAAAAGCGACCACAAAAACGCACGATTAAACCTAAACGGTGCCAACTTCGATAGTCCAAACTTCAAAAACACCTGCCCGCCAGCGAGCAAAGCACTCTGAACAACAGACAAAATAATCAGTTTCCACATGTCAACACCATTGCTATGGCCGTATATTCGGCCGGTTCTTGCTTGCCCAAACGCGCCAACAACTGACGATAAAGAGCGGTGGTTTCATCGTGATAGCCCACCAACACGCTGCGACATGCACCCGATTGCAACAGCAACTCGGCATCTTTCAGCGCCCACTCCAACGACTTTTCACCCTGTGTGTAGGTTGCATTATAGCCATGACAGCCCAATTTAATGGCTATGGTGCTGCCGATGGTGTTATGGGTGCTCTGCATAAAGAGCGTAGGGCTTACACTGTCTTCGCCCTGTTGCACCATGTCGAGCAGCATCTTCTCTGAATTTTCTAAACAACCCAAGCTCGTTGCCGTGATAATAGCATCAGGAACAGCAATTCCTGCCTCCTCTAAAGCCAACATAGAAGTGAGCACTGCACGACGCATCAAACCGCTCATGCGACGCAGTTCCATGGGTTTCACAAAACGTTTAATTTCTGAGGGGTCGGCAATGTCCGCCATATTGACACGCGATTTGGTGCAAATTGCGCGACAATTCGCGATAGATTGCTCACCAATATGCTGCACTTTACTCGGCAAAGAGAAAAGCAGCGAGGTGTCGTTACCACCAAATCCAAACGAATTGCACAACACATGCTGCAACGAGCGGGCTTTATTCGCCGCCAAAGGCACAATGCCATCGGGCATTTCTGTGTGCCATCCGATGTTCATCGGCGCCAATTCGTGCTGCATCGCCAGCAGACAAATCACGGTTTCTATGCTCCCCGACGCACTCGTTGTGTGCCCTGTAAATCCCTTTGTGCTTGAAATCAAAGGCTGATGGGCACCAAACACCCGCCGAATGGCTTGGCTCTCACTGGCATCATTGTTGGGTGTTCCCGTGCCATGTGCATTGATATAATCTACTTCTTCAGGCGCAACACCAGCCATCTTCAACGCCGCTTCCATGGCAAGATAAGCTCCTTGCCCGTCATCCGACGACGCTGTCTGGTGAAAAGCATCACAAGCATTGCCGTAACCCGTGAGACAGGCCCGCACGGTTGCATGGCGTTGGGCCACCGACGAGGCCGACTCCAACACCACATAGGCGGCACCTTCGCCCAAATTTAAACCCGCACGATGGGCATCAAAGGGCTTACAAGGGGCTTGATCGAGTATCATCAGCGAATGGAAACCTGCAAAATGGAAACGCGAAAGCGCCTCTGTTCCGCCCGCAACCACGATGTCGGCCTCACCATGTGCAATCAATCGTGCCCCCAACATCAAGGCATTGGCAGCTGAAGAACATGCCGTGGAGAGTGTTGTGCACGCAGTAAAGCAACCAAAATGGTCGGCTATCAGCTGTGTTGTGCTGCCCCCATCATGCGTTTTGATGCAGTCTGCATCGCCTTTCCCGGCTGATAGGTCGGCAATGTGTTGCTCGGTGATGTCCATTCCGCCCACCGTTGTGCCCGAGATGAGCACCACGCGCCGGCTTTTCAAATGCGGTTCTGACGAAAGTAGCCCTGCATCGGCGAGCGATTCGCGCACAGCCAACATGCCCAACAGCACCGTTCGGCTCACTTCCTCTGACGCATCAATACCCAATGCCGCCTTCATCTCGTCATTAGACATGGACACTTCGCCCACAGGAAACTCGCGATGGGTTGACAAAAGATATTTCATCGGCCCAATGCCCCGCCGTTGCTGCACAATCGATTGCCAAACTTCGGCCTGGTTACAGCCGATAGATGAAACAATTCCTGCGCCTGTTATAGCTACTCCTCGCGTCATAATGGTGAACAAAAAACGGTATTACCGGGTACGATGTTGCTGCACATAAGCGGCAATCGTTACCACACTCTTGAAGATTTCCTTGCCCGCAGCGGGGTTTTCTAACTTGATGCCGTAGTTCTTTTCTAACAAAACAATCAGTTCTAATGCATCTATTGAGTCTAATCCCAACCCTTCATCGCCAAACAAAGGTGCGTCTGCGTCGATGTCTTCGGGCGTCATCTCTTCTAAATTCAAAGCCTTAATGATGGCTTTCTTCAATTCTAAGACTAATTCTTCCATATCGTTTGAATGTTCTTTTGGTGTTCGTTGTATAATAAATAGGTGGGCTTCATAGTGGTCTTCCGACCAATAGTCAAGCCAACCCGTAAGCAAACTATCAAGATTGGTGCCTGCAAAAGTCGCCGCAACAACCTCATTGAAGAGCTTCTCACTGCGCTTCTCCCAACAATAAAAGGAGGTTTCGCCATGGCATTGCTGCTGGATGGCCACCTCACCTGTCACAATGTTGGGCAACGTATAGACGAAATGAGCAGGACTGGGATAGTAGTTTTCGGCATCAGCAATCGTAGCATAATAACACTTATCGGTGCTGATAGACGACGACTGATTGAAAAACACTATGCCACGTCGACTACCTGCAAACGCATCCTCACGGGCTTCGGCCTGCAAAAGCAATGCTGAAGCCACAAAGCCCAATTTGCTTAGCCCATCCATCTTGTAGAACTTGGGATAGCTTTCAAGATGGGTTTTATAGAGAGCTGTGAGCGGTTCGTCCTCATTCGCGTCGAAAGCAATGGCTTTTCCATCGCATATACACCTTTGAGGAGACAGTATCAATTCGTGCATCACGCGTACATCGAGCCGCAACACCGTCGCAACTGCATCATGCTTCGGCTGCAAACGTTCCATCCTTAAAGCGGCATTACAGCCTCCAAAGCCCGAAAGCATCTTCACAAAGGCTTGCTTTTGCGTGGGAATAGCGTCCGTCTGTACATGGATTTTACCCGAAACGCCCAACGCATGAAAGCCTCTTGTGCCTAAAAGAGTATGCTGTTCTAACGCAAAGGCCGTGAGTACTGTTTCTAAAACACCTGCACACCCAAGAGTATGGCCATAGGTCCCTTTCAACGCATTGACGGGAACTTGCGACAAACTTGCACGCATGATGGCCATCGACTCCATCTGATCGTTGAAGAAGGTGGCGGTACCATGGGCGTTAATCACGGCTAAAGCATCGGCTTCTTGCCCTGCAACAACATCGCATAGAGCCAAATAAGCACCTTCACCTTGCTTGGATGGTGCACTGATGTGGTAGGCATCATTGTGAATACTGCCAGCCATGAGTGCCCAAAGGGGCTGCTTAGAAGACACGATGTCACCGTGTTGCAACACCATTGTGGCGGCACCTTCGCCCAAATTCAACCCCAACCGCTCGGCATCAAAGGGGCGACAAGGTTGCAAAGAGAGGGCATGAAAAGCATGAAAACCCGACAAAATGAAGGGCGATTGCACGTCAACACCACAGACAACAGCGGTGTCATAGGCGCCCGTTTGCAACAAACGCTGTGCTAAAATCAATGCCGAAGCACCCGAGATGCAGGCATTGCACACCACGATAGGCTCGGCCTTGAAACCAAAATAATGGGCGATATGTGCCGCAGCAAGGCCTGGTTCAATGCGCTTTTGCTCATCTTCGCTGCACGAAAGCAATTCAATATTGCCCTTGGTCGTACTTAAAATGAAAATAATTCGGGGGGAATGGAGGTCGATAGGCACCTGTTTTAAGGCACGTTGTATCGACTGAATGGCCAACGATTCGAAACGGGTCATGCCTTCAAGCATCAGCATTTGCCATTGCTCCTCGCTGAAAAGTGAGGCACAACAAGCATCATGCATACGCGTTCCGGGCGCATAAGGTCGTAACATGGATTGGCCTTTCAACACCGAAACATAGTTCTCTTCGGTTGAAAAGCCTAACGGTGAGACGATATTATGAGCAACTTGATAGACCATTATAGCTGATTCCACTTCTTTTTCCACTCGAGATAGAACGGAGGATTATCCCAAACAAGCTGGTAATGAGTATCCATAAACACCTGAATACTGTGGCCTGTAGCCAGCAAACGCTCATCCTCCGGGTCGCGAATTTCATAATCAAACACTACTTTTGCAGCCTCCGTAGGACGATAAATAATGTCGATTCGCGGGTGCATTCCATAGCGAATGGGCTGCTTGTATTGGAAATTAAGTTCCACTAACGGTGCAAAATAACCATGATTCAAATAGTTTGGATAGTCTAAACCATAGTCTTCGCCAAACTTTTCGCGCGCATCTTCAAAATAAAGTGGGTAGGAGCCATGCCAAACCACATTCATAGAATCGACCTCACTGAAACGAATGTCTAAGACTTTTGATGACTTTAGTTCTTTCATTTACGCTCCTCCTCCTTTACAGCTATCTTCATTTCGGCGGTAACGAGCACTTCTTCATCACACACTACCTGCGCTTTGGCTAACGTCATACCAAATACTTCCTCCATCACCTCAACGATAGTTGTAATCCGTTCACCCACTTTCGCCAGCCGATAGATGTCCAAATTGCGGATAGCCCCAATGAAACCAATCTGTATTCCGCGCTGCAACACATACTGATTTACATAACCTATGCGCACAGCACACGTTTGAGCGACGTTCTCTATGAGCCCACTTGCAGAGAATGTACCTGCATTTGTGAAGATATTCTCAGCCGAAACGAGAGTCTCTGTGATGGCCTTTCGTGCATCAAAGAACGTCAGTTTCCCCACCATCACAAACGGAGGCTGTTGCGGTAACAGCGTTTTGATGTCAAGGGTGCGTAGGAATTCTTCCTGAGGATGTAAGTAATCGATGGTCATTGTGCCCAAAAATCAAAGTAATTATACCATTGCAAGGGATAGCGTTTCACAGTCTTTTCCAAGCAATCAACATAAGCCTGTGCCAGTTCTTCTACCTGTTGGCGACGCGATGCGGCCTTATCATAAGCCAATGGATGCACAAAGATGGTGTAACCTCGCCAAGATGTCTTCATCACTTGTATGGAAACAACATCCAATCCCCCAATAACGGCGACGCTAAAAGGCCCCAATGGTAAGCGAATGGGAGCAGATAGAAAGGTAGTGGCTATCGTTTTAGAGGATCCCCAACGCCGATCGGCCACCAAACTAACGATTTCTCCCCGCTTAAATGCCTGGTCAATGGCAAACAAATGATCCATATTTGTCCCTACAGGGATCATGCAAATGTTGCTGTTGCCCAGCATTTCACCGCGCCGTTCCATTAAAGAGGCCTTCTCACCTGCATAAACTAAGGCGTTGATGCGCTTCTCTTTGGCCTGCAAAGTGTAGCCCGCAAGCTCATAATTTCCCACATGTGCACTTAATTGCACAAAGCCTTCAGGGCGCTTTAACAATGCTTCGTAATGCGCATAGCCTTCAATATGCACTTGAAAATGCTTGCCGCCATACATCGCAAACTTATCAATCACCGCCTCAGCAAACAGACAATGGTTGACATACGTACCCCAAATGGCACGCCATCGACCATACTTCATGCGACGACGAAGATAAGAATAGATGATTTTTCGGCTTGGACGAACGAGTAAACAAACGGGAATGACGAAACAATAGGCAAAGACATAGAGCACCCTTACATCGATAAAACGCAATATCTTGATGAGATAACGGTGCATTTTCTCGCTGCCAAAAGTCTGCCCTTGCCATTGCTTTTCCGCCATAAGCGCTTTCTTTCTATCCTACTTTGCTTTCAATGTAATCACAAAATTGGCTTAATGTGGTCACACCTGCCATCTCTTCGGGTTTGATTTTGAAGCCAAAATTCTTCTCAACAATCACAACAATGTCGACAAAGTCGAGGCTATCAATACCCAAATCGTCTTTCAATTTTGCTTCAGGAGCAATCTTTTCTTCATCAATCTCAAGGTCATCAATCAAGAAGGCCTTTACTTTCTCTTCAATTTCTGTTCTGTTCATACCTATATTTAGTTATTTTAAATCATCTTGTTCGCACCATTTTCACTTCACACCGCAGCCAACTTACACACCAAAATGCTGTGTCCCTGGCCCAAATGGTCGTGAATCTGTTCAATTTCTAAGCCTGCTTCGTGAATACAAGTCTCCATATCTTCGGTGTTATACATCTTACTATTGCCATTCGCTATGGCTGTAAAATAGAGACTTGTCATCGTTAAGCAGAACGCAGCAGGTTCAAATCGCTGCCGATCCCACAACGTTTCCATGATGAAAAGCCGTGAGTTGGCATTCATTGCACGACGTAATCGCCGCAAAATACCCACGATTTCGTCCATACTAAAGCAGTCTAAGAACTGGCTCATCCAGATGGCATCGGCCGGCTTTTCGGGGAATAATTGCGCATCATCCAACAGGTTAATGCCATAACCTTGTATGCGGTCACATCCTTTTTTGCCTGCAATCTGTGCTTGCATCATCTTGATTTGCTGGGGAAGATCTAAGATAGTCACCTGCACATCGGCATCATAATCCACACAACGCAAGGCCCATCGCCCCGTGTTGCCGCCCACATCATAGAGCGTTTTGGGATGATAGGTGCCAAAAACAATCGATAGAGCCTCATCAAAAGAGTGGTCGGAATAGAAATGATCGAAGCCAAACCAGCTCTTTTTCACATGATCCGGCAACTCGGAGAGCGCTTCATAAACCGTCGGCCAATCGCCAAAATGCTTCAAACCGGCAGGCTTTCCCGTGGTTAAAGCCTCTTCTAAATGAAACCAACCCTCATAGTTCACATCATGATTGAAATCAAGATTGACGCGTGTCGCAGGGTCATTGAGCAGAAACCAACCCGTTTTCGACAACGAATAGCGGTCAGTTTCAGGGTCGATAAGCACGGTCCCAATACACAAAGAAGCCTCCAAAAGACATTTAACCGCATAGTCTGACAGTTTTGTTTCACGGCAGATGTCAGCACGTGTAAGCCCCTTTTCGCTCTCACGAAGCAGACTTAAGATGCCAAACTTCACCATTAAGCGCGACGCTTGAAACACGATTGGTCCCCAAGCGATAAACTCTGCCAAGCGTTGTGCCTCTTTTGCCGAGCGCGTCTCTTCTGTATAGGGCTTTAAAGCAGGTGACAATTTCATGCGCTTGCCCTTATTTCTTAGCTTTCTTAATGAGCTTTACAATCTGTTCGGCCAATTCTCTGTAGGTTTCTACACGACGCTTTTCGTTGCCATAGCCTGCACCTGCCACACCATCAACGTCGATAACGGCAAACGGTTGCTTGTCATTCACTGCATAAACCTTCACCAATCCGCTCATGTGTGCATCGCCAGCGCCCATGCCAAACACAACAGATACGCCCGTACTACCATAGTGGAAGTCTTTCACTTCGACTACAAATCTATATTTTGCATCACGCTTTTCAGTCGTAATCTTTGCGTCTTTACTCTTGTCATTGAAGCGTTCTGCAAAGTTTTCTTCAGCCGTTTGCAACTCTTTTTGATAATCACGTTGCCATTCAGCACCTTTCTCTTTCAAGAAAGCCTGCACTTCTTTCCCTTCTAAAGTGGCGTGACTGTAATCCCAAACCACATAGATTTTTTCTTTCACGCCTTTGAGTTCTGCCAACGAACCACTCTTCACGGTGACATCAGCTTTTGCAAACACACCTGCAACGCTGCACATCAAACCTACCAATACCAATAAAATCTTTTTCATAACCTATTTTATTTAAACGTTATACTTATAAGAATTACGCTTCGATTCAACCGTTCTCACCATTCACTTTCTTAATGACCAAAGCCGAGTTTGTACCCCCAAAGCCAAAAGAATTGCTCAAAACGGTGTTCACCTCCATGTCAATGGTCTTCGCGGTGAGATTAATTTTCTCGGAATATTCGTCCCGATGCTCCAAATTAATATTAGGTGCCACGAAATGATGTTGCATCATCAAGATGGAATAAACAATCTCACTGGCACCCGCCATCCAACATTCATGCCCCGTCATCGACTTGGTTGAGCTGATGAACGCACGCTCATCGTGGAACAGTTTGGCCAAAGCAATGGCCTCATACATATCGCCTTGATGGGTAGAAGTGGCATGCGCATTGATATAATCAATATCGCTCGGTGCCACCTTTGCATCCTTCATGGCACGCGTCATGGCAATTACACTGCCTTTATCGCTGGGTTCTGAGATGCCACCACCATTGCTTGAGAAGCCATAACCCACCACTTCGGCCAAAATGGTGGCTCCACGTGCCACAGCATGTTCATAGTCTTCGAGCACCAAAGCAGCTGCACCGCCACTCGGAATAAGCCCATCGCGGTCGCGATCAAACGGACGACTGGCCTTCGTTGGCTCGTCCATGCGCACCGAAAAAGCACCCAGTGCATCGAAAGAGGCCATGGAATAGTAATTCGTTTCTTGTGCACCGCCACACAACACCAAGTCTTGCAAGCCCTGTTTAATCATCATATAGCCCAAACCTATAGAGTGACTGCCGCTCGCACAAGCCGAACTGATGGTGAAGTTAACGCCTCTTAAATGAAAGATGGTGCTGAGATTCATGTTCACAGTGGAGTTCATCGACTGGAAAATGAGCCCATAACCCAACATCGCCGAGTCGTGTTTCTCGTCCATAATCTTAGCAGCTTCAATCACAGGTTTTGCCGAAGAGTCGTTACCAAAGATGCAACCCACCTCGTTTTGCAGCAGATAGTCGTTGTTAATCTGTGCTTGCTCGAAAGCCTGCAAGCTCGCCATGTAGGCATATTGCGCCTCTTCTGACATGCCCGCCCGCGTGTGACGATCGAGCATTTGCTTGGTAATGACCGGTGTTTCAACGATGCCTGTCAGCCCCGATCGGTAGCCATAGGTGAGCCGTTCGGGCTGAAGTCCGATGCCCGACGTACCATTATATAATGCATTTTTTACTGTTTCGAGATTTGTTCCTAAGCACGACCAGATGCCCATGCCCGTTATTACCACGCGTCTTTCCATTTACTTTTCGTTTATGTATATAATCCTCCGTTAATGTTAATCACCTCACCCGTGATATAGGCCGCCTCATCCGATACCAAGAAAGCTACCGCTGCGGCCACCTCTTCGGCTGTTCCAAACCGTCCAACCGGCACCAACTTCTTCAGTTCTTCTTGTGGAAGGTCTTTCGTCATGTCGGTTTCTATGAACCCGGGAGCCACGGCATTGACCGTGATTTGACGCGGAGCCACCTCTTGCGCCAAGGCTTTCGTGGCACCAATGAGTGCGGCTTTGGCAGCGCTGTAATTGCTCTGACCGGCCAATCCCTTCACACCCGAGAGCGAAGCTATGTTGACTATGCGCCCACCACGGCGTCGAGGCATCATGTGTTTGAGCAACCTTCGGGTCAAATAAAAATAGCCATTGAGCGTCGTGTCGAGCACTTCGTGCCATTCTTCATCGCTCATCATAAAGAGGACATTATCTTTTCGGATGCCGGCATTATTCACCAACACGGCTATATAGTCATCAGGATGTGCCGATTCCCACGCATCTAAAGCCGTTTCGATAGCTTTTCCGTCGGCCGCATTGAACGGCATCAGCTCGGCTTGTCCGCCATTTGCAACAATAGTTGCCACCACCTCTTCGGCCGCTTCTTTATTCTTTAAATAGTTGATGAGCACTGGATAGCCCATTTTTGCTAATCGAATGGCAATGGCTTTGCCTATCCCACGCGACGAACCTGTTACTAACGCATATTTCATTTATTCACTTCGGTATTAACTATCCAACGATATTGTTTACTGAAAGTTAAATATTTCTGCAAAGATAAGAAAAAGAATGCAATTACAAAGTAGTTTACTTAAAATATTTTGTACATGTTTTTCATTTCAACATTAGCATTATTTCTAAACTTTCCCATCCGCTTTCCGCTCTTCGGGCAGTCTCATTCCAACCCAAATGGATGCTTAGAACCCGTACAGATTTTGTTTGATGACGGGACAGATGGGTAGCTATATCCCCTGGAGAGAGGACCAACAAAGTGCTGGCCAGCAAATGAAATCTGTGCAAGAAGCCATGAGGTTTCATCAAATGATTGGAGAAACGGTTTAATGGGCGATTTGGATTGTTCGCCGACACATGGCTATCAGAAGTACAATCCGCACCGAGTTGCCGCCCAATTTCTCCCTGTTATTTTGCCACCTCGGACGGTATCATAAAACAACGCGATGGAGATTGCCACACAAAATAGCCCAGTTTACCACACAATAGCATCCATTTTGGGTGCTAATCTGCACGATATTACAAGGCAATAGCTATGCTTTTACTTACATGTTGCGTACATCGTCAACCACGACATGAATGTCTTGTATATTAAAATTACCTTTAATTTGCATGAACTTGCAGCTCCGCTTTCCAATTATGAAGGCCGCAATCTCACTGATTTTCTCAGCATCGCCTTCTACAATCATGAGAATATCTCCATCGGAAGATTTCATTTTTGCAAACGCTTGGTAGCCATTTTGCGTGAGTTGTTCCACCTTTTCACGAGACTTTTTGCGCTTTCTATTCCCACAACAATCTAACAGTAGGATGCGAGGGGCATTGATATTGCGGGCCATCTGAGCTGCTTTCGATGCTTTCATCTGTGCAATGCCAGCCTGTATCAACAGTCGCGGCAAATGAATGCACTCCACCTCTTTGTCTTAGGAATATTGTTCGATGATTTCATCAACATTCTTTTGTGCGAGTGAAACAAGGGCGATGCCCACAAAAAGCATCAAGGTAATTCATCTTTTCATGCTTTTTGGGGTTTAAAACTCAACGTATGGGCGCAACCGTTCGATGGCTTCCGGGGGAAACGTTTCTAACAATCTCAAATCATTTAATTGCTTCAGCTTTCCCTTTAAACGTCGATATTCCACGATGTCGCGCGCCTGATAGAAGTTGATGTAGGGGTGACGGCGCAACTGATAGAGCGACAATTTGTTTACATTCAGCTTTGATGGCACGACGTTTCCGAGTGAGAAATATTTTAAAGCGCTTTCAGGAAAATCATTGATTTCGGTTAACTGTTCCACTTTTACATAGCCTCCTAAACGCATGCGATAGTTAACAATCTGCCGAGCATAGTAGGGACCGATGCCCGGAATGTGCTGAAATTGTGTGGTGTCGCCCGTGTTTAAATCAATGGTTTGCCCGGGTTTGAGTTTATAGGGATGGATGGTTGCAAGGCTATCGCCATGTGTTTTTGTGCGCATGGCTTCGACAAGATGGGCTGCCGGCTGATAGTCTGCGCCAATTTGTATATAGGGTTTGAGCGAAAGATATTCTTTTTGGGTGAGTCCATAAAGGCGTGCAAAGTCTGAAGGTGTGCGATAAATGCCCCCTTTTGCACGGTATTTGTAGATGTTTCTCACCTGCCAGGGTTGCAAACCTAAGCGCAAAAAGGCGGTGGAGTCGGCGGTGTTGGGGTCGAAAACAAAACGCTCAATGCGTCGTTGCGGCACGTTGTAATAGGTGGTTTCTTTTGCGTGTCGACCTTTATAGCCATGGTTTTGCGACGAAGGGGCGTAGCTTGCCTCGCTCGTCGTTTGTTCGGTGTCGAGCAGAAAGACGGCGACAAGCGCCACAATGGCGATGAATAGCAAGGCAAAGATGGCGCGCCTGTCGGCCTTGTTGTAGTAGAAAAAGTCTTTTATTGGCATAAGGGTGGGTGTGGAATGTGGGGTTCTGCTTGTTGTTCTATGGTGGAAAACCCTGAAAAAGGAGGGGCAGGGTTGTTTAAATGAGGTTGAATTGGTGGAGCATGATGGCGAGTATGCCCAACGGACAGACATAGCGCATGGAGAAAACAAAGGCTGAATAGCAATGATAACGCAGGGTTCCCCAGTTGGTTAGCTCGTCTTTCACAATCTGTTGGGGCACCACCCAGCCCACAAACACGCACATCAGCATGCCGCCTATGGGTAACATCAGCTGCCCGGTGACGAAATCAAACAAATCAAAAAGGTCTTTTCCAAACAATGAAAGGGTGTCTTTTTGACCGATGGAAAGCGAACAAACAGCACCAATAACGGCACAAGAGAGGGTGACAATCCATGCTCCTGCTTTGCGCGAGATGTGCAACTCCTCATAAAAGAAGGCGGTGTTGACCTCGTGAAGCGATATCAGAGACGTTAAAGCAGCTAATGAAAGTAGCGCATAGAACAGCAGAGCGATGATCCAACCCAACACAGGTGCTCCCGAAAAAGCTTGATTAAACACGTTGGGGAGCGTGATAAAAATGAGCGATGGGCCGCTATCAGGGCTTATTCCGACAGAAAAAGCGGCTGGAAAAATCATCAATCCCGCCAGAATGGCTACGAAAAGGTCGATGAAACCAATCTGTATGGCCGAGGTGGTGAGGTTGGTTTTGCGGTTGAAATAGCTGGCATAGGTGCACAAACAGCCCATGGCAATGCTCATAGAATAGAAACATTGCCCCAAAGCATTGAGGAAAACGTCGCCCGTTACCTTTGAAAAATCGGGCTTTAACAAGAACGTTATGCCTGCAGAAGCGCCTGGAAGCAAGCACGCTGCAACAACAATGATGAGCAAAAGGATGAAAAGGGTGGGCATCATGAGTTTGGATGCTTTCTCGATTCCGTTGCGCACACCATGCACAATGATATAATGTGTGATGAGAAAGATGACCACCGTCCAAAATATAGGGCGTATAGGGTCAGTGGAAAAAGCAACGAAATAGTCTTTAACATAGTTGGGATCGCCCTTTAGTTCGCCCATGATGGAAGCATAAACATAGTTCAAACACCATCCCGAAACCACGGCATAATAGCCCGTAATGAGGAAACCTGTGAGCACTTCTAAGTAGCCAATCCACTTCCATTTGCTGCCGTTTGCCAAACGGGTGTAGGCTCTTGCGGTGTTGGAAGCGCCGTGACGGCCAATTAAGAACTCGGCAATCATGCAGGGAATTCCTAACACAATGACACACGCTATATAGATAAAAATATAAGCAGCGCCACCATTTTCGCCGGTCATATAGGGGAAACGCCAAACATTTCCAAGTCCAACTGCTGACCCGGCGGTAGCTAAAATAACACCTATCTTGCTTCCAAACTTTGCTCTTTCTTCTGCCATTTTATTACAATTTACACTAATCGGATTACAAAGTTATAGAAAATAATCCATATTTTCTATTAAAATAAAAGTTTTTAGCACAGTTAAGTTTGATTTGATAAATAATGAATAGCATTTCCTTTCATGATGATATTTATCTATTTCTGTCATGAAAAGTATTGTAAATGATGCTGACTGCGCCTTTTTCTACCGTATGGTTATGGCGCTTAAACAAAAGATGCTTTGCATAAGTCGGGTGACTTACGCAAAGCATCGAAGATAAATAGGGGATTAATGGCTGTTGGTGTCCCACCAAACGCGTACGTTCATGCCATCTCCTTTGCCACCATTGAGGGTGCTTGCTGTGGCATGTGGGTTGTCACGTCGTTCTGCATCGGGATAGCGGAGCTTCTTAACAAACTCACCATTGGCAGGATTAATGTCGGGATTATCGCTCTTATGAACAGGCATTAAGTTGGGATAGCCCGTTCTACGGAACTCTGCCCAGGCCTCAATACCATCGGGATAGAGTGCAATCCATTTCTGAGTGATGATTTGTTTAAGCTTGGTTGCAGTCGGAGCTGCGTTGTTCCATGCGACATTGCCTGTAGTAATATAGGTGTTGTCATTGGCTGTTGAGTATAAAGCATCATCAACACCTGCCCGTGATTCTGCAAATGATGCACGAATTCCATTTTCATAATTGGTTTGTGCATTACCGGCTCCGGCCCAACCACGCACGGCTGCTTCGGCTTTTAAGAAGCAAACTTCAGAATAACCCATGATTTTGAGGGGTAAAGTGAGGACGGTATTGTCGATATCTTTGCCTGAAGTGTTCCACTGTGGAAAGGCTTGAAGTCCCCAAGGAAAGGAATTATTCTCAAAACCATATTGCCCATAGCCCGACGCATCCTTAGCCAACAGCATTTGATCGGTAACACCATTGGGCACACCTTGGAACTGTTCGCCGGGGAATGTAGCCAACTTTCCAGCCTTTGCAGCGTTGAGATAGCCTTGCGTTTGACCAAACCACATCGGCATACGAGGGTCAACAACGGTGCTTTCATGCTTGAAAATATTCTCCATTGTCTTGCTCATTACGAAACCATTCCACGCGCAAATCATGTACAAAGGATGGCCCCATCCGGCCGTAGCAAAGATTTTTTCCATAGCACTTTCGTCTTCATTGTTCATTACACCGGCTGCAAGTGCAGCTTCACCTTCGGCTTTTGCTTTCGCAGGATCGATGTTTGTAAGACGCAGTGCATAGCGTAATCGTAGGGAATTTGCAAACTTTCTCCACTTTTGTATGTTGCCTGCATAGATTAAATCTTGCTGATCGGTGCAGGTTTCTTGCCCGGTAAGGTTCTGATTAAGCGCATCACTGGCCTCGGTAAGCTCTTTAAAAATGTCATAATAGATATCTTTCTGTGCATCGTAGGCCGGCCCATCGTTACCCAATGCAGCTGCAGAATAGGGAATATCACCATAGATGTCGGTCATGGCGGCAGTTCGTTCGGCCACGATGATGCGCATCATTTGGTAGATATTGCTATAAGATGGGTGGGTGGCTACTTCGTTCTTGAGCATCTTTAGATGCTTAAGTGCCGTGAAATAAGGGTTCCAAAATCCAGCCATTGCCCACCCATCATTGTAGCCATAGCGGTCTGAATTCCAACCATTCTGCGTGTTTGTGAAATATTGTGCATAGAACTGTGTATATAGATTCTCACCAACCTGATAGGCAAAACAATCGACATTCGTAGCCCATTCAATGACCGAAGGCAGCGTATAAGCCGGACTAACATCCAAAGCTGCTGCGGGATTGGTGTTCATACTGTCAAAGCTATCTGTGCAAGCTGTCATCAATGGAATGGCAAGTGCACAATAACCGATAAATTTATTGAACTGTTTCATAGTCGTCTTGTAGTTTTAAAATTTGACATTAAGTGAGAAACCGATGGCCCGTGTAGGTGGAAGTGAAGCATATTCAAAGGCTTGTGCGTAGTCTTCTCGTGAGAAAGACGACTCTGCACTGACGGGAGCTTTCTTATAGAAGTAGAAGAGATTACGGGCTACAAGTGAAAGCTTTACAGCCTTTAATGGTGTTTGTGAAAGCCATTTCTTAGGCAAAGTCCAACCGAGTGCCAACTCACCCATCTTGATATATGTACGCTTATACATAAATTCTTCTGCTACTGCAGATGAGCCACCAATAGAGTTATAGAAGGCTTCTGCTTTAACACTGGTTGTATTCTTTTGGCCAGTACTCTCGACAATACCGTCGAAAACCATGCCATCACGACCACTAAGGCTACGTTTTGAGTTTCCTGCAGTCGTAGCATAAGCATCGGTCATAGAGATAAAGTCACCACCATAGAGCACATCTACTAAGGCTGTGAGCGAGAAATCGCGCCAAGTTACGGTGTTACCAATAGAGCCTGTCCACTTAGGCATCATGTTACCAATGACCTTATCGGTCTCTTTTAATGGTAAACCATCCGTTCCTACGAGTACATTACCATTGGCATCGCGCTTATAAGCATTAGCAGCTACGATGTCACCAAATTGACTTCCTTCATTCACAACTACTGAAGCGACGCGCGTTGAACCGAGTGTATAGCGCTTGATTTGCTTGGTAAGCGCGTTGCATTTTGTACGGTTCATGCCCCAGTTGAGATTGATATCCCAGCGCAAGTCTTTGGTTTGCACGGGCGTTCCATTTAACATCAGCTCCACACCATGGCTCGTAATCTCACCAGCATTAAACATTCTTGCCTCATAACCGGATGAAGAAGCGGTGCCAATAGAAAGTATTTGGTTGCGCGTTATCGTATTATAATAGGTGAAATCAAGCCCCAAACGATTCTTAAACATACGGTATTCCAAACCGATTTCCCAAGAATTGGTCTTCTCTGGCTTAAGATCTAACAACGGATAAGTAGTGGGAAGTTGCATTTCGAGCAATGAATTGACGTTGCTGGAGCGCGTTGCGTAGGTATAAGCAATCTGATATGGGTTTGTATCATTGCCCACTTGCGCCCATGATCCGCGTACTTTCAAGTAATCAATCGCTTCCGGAAGTTTCACCATTTGAGAGATAATACCCGAGAGACTGACTGAAGGATAAAAGTAGGAACGATTGCTTTTTGGTAAAGTTGACGACCAATCGTTGCGCCCTGTGACGTCAAGATAGAGCATACTCTTATAACCAAGGCTTCCACTGAAGAAGACACTCTGAATCTCTTTCTTAGAATAATATTCAGAAGCCTCGCGCTTTGTGCCATTACCCATGTAGATAAAAAGCGGTATTTGGAATAAGCCTGCGTTGCCAGACAACGTCTCATGAGTGATATTATAAACGGAAGTACCTAAGTTTACGTTGACATCAAAGAGGCCAAACCCTTTATTAAATGCCAAGATGAGATCTGAATTGAATTCCTTAGTGCTCGTACGACTATGCGTATATTGCGTAGCATCGTTCGAACCATCACCCAAATACTTCGTATAATTCCGATATTTGTCATTATACATATCAATACTTGTGCGGCCGGTGAGCTTAAGATAATTGGTGAAAGTAATGGTAGCGCTCACTTGTCCCATGAGCCTGTCGCGTACATTTTCATTGCCGTTATCAGGCATTATCAAGCCATAAGGGTTCGTATTCGAATTGGAAGGTCCCGTCCAATTGATGGTATGCCTGTTCCGAATGAAATCATTTGCCAAATCTTGCAGACGAATACTCCGTGGCATTTGGACAAAGCGTTGCATAATTCCGTATTCACCCATACCCGGTGCATTGCGTGTTACCTCGTGCATATAGGTACCTTTAACCCCAAGGCTAATCCAATCGTTATTGAGTTCGGTATTCACACCATAGTATTGACGATTGAGTTTATGATTAGGGGTTATGCCATTGTTACGCGAATCTGTGAAAGAGAAACGTGTACGCACATTTTTACTACCCGAAGAAGCAACGATAGAGTTGTTCATTTGGCTTCCGGTATTATAAAACTCTTTGAGGAAATCCTTTTGGGGAAGCATTGGATAAGAGCGATTCTCAGTGTCATAACCATAAATATTGCGCCAACTCTTTATGGTTTGTCCCTCCATCTTCGGTCCCCAACTGCCTGAAGCTCCCGAGTTAAACTTACCATCTGACCCCTGACCATACACATCTTGGTACTTATAGGGGCTGTAGATATTGGTAAATTCCACATTACCGTTGTATTCAAAGGTTAGAGGTTGCCCATAAGCACCGCTCTTAGTCGTGATGACAATAGCACCATTCTGCGCCCGACTACCATAGAGTGCCGCTGCATTAGCGCCTTTTAGCACGGAAATCGTTGCAATATCCTCTGGGTTAATCTGCGAAGCCGACCCATAACTATCAGTTCCTCCCCATTGACTAGCTGTCTGAGCGGATTCATCATTGATGGGAATTCCATCGACAACCCAAAGCGGTTGATTGTTACCTCCAAGCGAATTAAGTCCGCGCATCACGATACGTGTCGAGCCACCTAAGCCAGTTCCTGATTGAGTAATCTGCACACCGGCCACTTTTCCTTGCAGCATGTTGGCTACAGAGGTTGATTTATTTTCGGTCAACCCTGCTGTATTTACTTCTTGCAGCGCATAACCGAGGGCTTTTTTCTCACGTTTAATCCCCAGCGCAGTAACCACAACCTCATTGAGTTCGGTGTCTTCTGCACTCATAGAAATCTTTAAATGGGTCTTACCTTCTACGGCGATCATCTTATCTCCATAGCCGATGTAGCTCACAGTGAGCGTAGCATTAGGTTTCACACGCAGTGAAAAATTACCGTCTGCATCGGTAATTGTCCCATTTCGTGTACCTTCTTCAAAGACACTGGCGCCCACAATGGGTTCGCCTTTTTCATCAACAATAGTACCAGTAATGGTCTTTTGTTGTTGCACAACTGCCGACGGAGCCGGCATTCTCTCTGCCGCAAAGCCTGTTTGCGGCACTGATAGCATCATAACACTAATGAGTAGTGTCGACGCTGTACCAATTTTTTTACCTTGACTTGTCATAGTTAAAGGTCTTAGTTTAATAATACTTATTTTTTTTAGCTATATGTTTGCAAATATAAGCGGATTTCTTCTTACTGCCAAATAATTTAAAAAGAAATATGAATAAATTGAAATAAAAAAATAAATTTAATTATACTCCAAGGGTAAGAATAGGTTAAAAGGCAGCCTTCTAACTTGTTTTTGAGATGAATTTCTTAGCCTTTAAAAATAAATTGTAATGTAAGATTCCGGTAATTTGAGCCAGAGGCACAAGCATCATTTGCCACAATACGGAAAGACAGCCCCCGCTTTCGCACATCAATCCTCGGTAATGTTATGATAAAAGCTTGGCACAAACAAAGCGCATGCCCTCAATATACATTCGCTCATAACCTTTATCCCCTCTAAAGATAGCCCTCAGGCAGCGTGTCTCGCCACTGCTTAAAGGGATAATGTAGCAGCGATGAGTTGTAAAAGCGGTGGTCACCCGTGACTTCTTTGCCGATAAATTCGGGTTTCATAAAGGCTTCATCTTTCTGCGAAAGCTCTACCTCAGCCATCACAAGCCCTTCGTTTTCTCCTAAGAACTCATCCACTTCAAAGGTATGTTTGCCGCTCTTTACCAAATAACGCCACTTGTCTATGCAACCACCTTTACATAATTTCATCAAGTTGTTTGCTTCATCTAAGGTGATTTCTTTTTCAAATTCATAGCGCGAAAGGCCCCCATCCGTTGAGCGAGATTTTATGGTTAAGTAGGCCTTTTCATCGCAGATGCGCACCCGAACAGTAGCCCCTTCAGCAGGAATATACCCCTGTTGAATGTGGCTTTTGGCATAGGAGGCGTTGCGATAGGCGCCTCCTTTCTTTACCAAGAATTTGCGTTCGATTTCTAATCCGCTCATTGTATGACGGCAATCACGGTCAGATAGACAAGTGCTAACACGATTAACACGATGCAAATGATGCGCACAATGCCTTTACCTTGCTCTTCATTTTTCTTTAAATGAGCGGCCTGCTTAGCCTTTCTCAATGCTTTGTTGTTGCTCATCGTTATAAAATTTTTATGGTTGAAGTTGTTCTTTATGCTTCTTTTGCTGCCGAATCGGCCGCCGCAAACTCCATCAAATAGGCTTTAATAAAGTCATCTAACTTACCATCCATCACGGCATCAACATCCGAAGTCTGATAATTGGTGCGATGATCTTTCACGCGCCGGTCGTCGAAAACATAGCTGCGGATCTGACTTCCCCACTCTATTTTCTTCTTCCCGGCTTCAATTTTAGCCTGTTCAGCCTGCTTTTTTTTCAACGCTCTGTCGTATAATTGCGACTTTAACAGCAGCATAGCCTTCGCTCTATTTTTGGGTTGGTCACGCGTTTCAGTGTTTTCGATGAGAATTTCTTCATGCTCTCCCGTGTCAGGGTCTTCATACTGGTAGCGCAAACGCACACCCGATTCCACCTTATTCACGTTTTGTCCGCCCGCACCACTCGACCGAAAGGTGTCCCAACTCACCTTGGCTGGGTCTACATATACTTCAATGGTGTCGTCAACCAAAGGGGTAACAAACACACTTGCAAAGCTCGTCATGCGCTTTCCCTGCGCATTATAGGGCGAAACACGCACCAAACGGTGCACGCCATTCTCACACTTCAGGTAGCCATAAGCATAATCTCCGCCTTCAATGGTCATCGTTACGCTCTTAATACCGGCCTCGTCACCCTCTTGAATGTCAGTAATTTTCACACTATATCCATGCGCTTCAGCCCAACGTTGATACATTCTCATGAGCATTTGTGCCCAGTCTTGACTCTCTGTTCCGCCCGCTCCCGAGTTGATTTTCAGCACAGCATCCATCGAGTCTTCCTCTTGTCGCAGCATGTTTTTCAGCTCAAGTGCCTCAATCGCTGCAAGCGTTTTGGCATAGAGTGCATCCACTTCCTCCTCGGTCACCATGTCGTCTTTGTAAAAATCAAACGCCAACTGCAACTCGTCTGCAAGTTGTTGGCAGGCATGGTAGCCCTTAAGCCATTTCTCAATGCCTTTAACTTTCTTCATTTGCGCCTCAGCCCGTTTCGGATCATCCCAGAAATCGGGTGCTTGTGTGCGCAGTTGTTCTTCTTCAAATTCTATCTTCTTTGCATCGATGTTTAAGTAACGTTGCAAGGCCTGCGTGCGTTCTGTCACATCTTTTAATTGTTCTGCCGTAATCATGCGCTATTCTTCGTACATTTTTTCAATGTCATCTTGATAGTTTTTATAGATGACAGGACGTTTCAACTTGAGTGTGTTGGTGAGTTCTCCGTTCTCCATTGAGAAATGATGGGGCAACAAAGTGATGCGTTTAATCTGCTCATAGGGAGCTAATTGCTGTTGAAGCGTGCTGATTCGTTCTAACATCATAGCCTGAATTTGCTTGTTTTCGCACAGGTCTTCGCGGCTTTCAAACGCAATGTTTTGTTCGTTTGCCCAGTCTTCTAATAACCTAAACTCGGGCACAATGAGTGCCGAAACAAACTTTCTTTGGTCAGCAATCACGGCCACTTGGTCTACATATTTATCCACCAGCAACAGCGATTCCACCATTTGTGGGGCAACATATTTCCCGTTTGAGGTCTTAAAGAGATCTTTAATGCGCTCCGTCAAGAAGAGTTCCCCATTCTTTAAATAGCCTGCATCGCCCGTATGAAAGAAGCCATCGGCATCAAAAGCCTGTGCATTGATGGCATCTCGGTGATAGTAGCCGCGCGTGATGGTCGGTCCTTTCAGCAAGATTTCATTATTCTCACCTATTTTAATTTGAATACTATGAATGGGACGCCCCACAGAACCAATGGTATAGGGCTTGTTTTTGCGGTCACATGACACGGTTGCCAAGCTCTCTGTGAGCCCATATCCCACAATCATTTCAATGCCAATCGAATGTACAAACTCCTCAACCTCGGGCGAAACGTAGGCGCCGGCCGTAGGAAATATGTTGGGTTTAAGCAATCCCATCTGCTTTCTCACCAAACTTAGGATGGTTTTGTTCACCATCTGATATTCTAATTCCAAGGGCAACGGCACCCGTTTTCCGCGACTTCTATACTCAATATTTCGTTTCCGTCCTATACTCAAAGCGTGTTCAAACAGTTTTCGCTGCACACTGCTCGCCTCTTCAATCTTCGATTTCACGGCAATATACACCTTTTCCCAAAACCGAGGCACAGCACTCATACATGTAGGATGCGTCTCTCGCATGCTCTCTTGAATTTCTTTGGGATCGGTATTGATAATCAAATGTGCACCTTCTGATAGACAAAGGTAGGCCCATCCGCGTTCAAAGATGTGGGTTATCGGCAGAAAACTGATGACACGGTCGCTTTCTCCCACAGGAACACACCTGTCATTGGCCTCCATAGCCGCAGTGTATTGCCCATAGGTGAGCACCACTCCTTTGCTATCGCCCGTTGTTCCGCTGGTGTAAAGAATATTACAAATATCGTCATCTTTTGTCTTTGTCCACAACATTTCAACCTCACTTTGCCTTGGAAGGTTCTCTCCTAAGGCGATGAAGTCGTCAAAATAGAGCGCATTGGGGTCGTGGCTGCTGATTCTTACATTGCGATCGAAAATGATAATACGTTCTAACGATGGACAAAGAGCAAAGATACGGTGTGCTTTGTTATACTGCTCTTGTTCGCCAACAAACAGAAATCTCACCTGTGCATCGTTCACCATGTATTGAATTTGCTGCTCACTTGTGGTGGCATAAAATGGAATCGAAATCACATTTACACCATAAGCACCAAAGTCTGTGTAGAGATATTGGATGCAGTTTTGCGAAAAAACACCGATGGTTTGTTGGGGCTTTGCACCTAAGTTGAGCAGAGCATTGCTCACTTGTTTCACGCGAAGCGAGAACTGATCCCATGAAACGGTTTGCCATTCCCTGCTGCCAAAACGGCAAAAGGTGAGTGCATCGCGTTGACCATATTTCTTAGCTTGCTCGTGAATGAGCACGGATAGCGGACATATTGTTTGCATCTTTGTAGAACTTAATCTATGCAAAGATAGGAGAAAATAAGGAAACAACAAAACAAAAATAGACCTTTTCTCGGACAAAGAAACAGAAAAGGTGCGTGCATGAAACGGCCTTCACCTCGAATGGGTTGTGAAAGGCTGCACTGATTTTATTTCCTTGCGGGGCAGAAGGGTTGCCGATTTGTCGAAGTTATAGCCGGCTACGTCGAGAGAAGAGAACCAACAAGACGCCAATCAGCAAATGAAAGATGGCCAAAAAACGATGGGCTTCATCTAAGGTCATCCACAAACCGGTGAATAGTCGATGGGGGCTTGCTTCTGTTTGGTAGCGCAACGGCAAAACAAAAGCTATCAAATTGTGCGCCAATCACTATCATTTTATCACCTAATAGAATAGCAATTAGCGCACAAAATGGTACACTTTTCTCAGCACAATTCAATGCTTTCTCTGCAAGTTGCTTTTTAATGGGCTGACTATCGCCCTAACCATACTTCGGGATTGAGCTTGGAAGTCTCTTTCCTGAGCTGGAATTGAAGAATGTTATCGGTACCTACTGCGCCTAAAACCTGACGTGGTTTCACCTTTTGTCCACGGCTGACACTCACCGATTTAAGATTGGCATATACCGAAATAAATGTGCCATGACGCAGCATTACCACCATGCTTCCGGCATAACCAAACACGGCACTCACCTCACCATCATAGATAGCGCGGGCCGAACAGCCTGGATTGCCTTGAATGTTGATGCCCTTGTTGTCGAGGGTTACCCCTTTCAAGCCCGACACATTGTACTGACCAAAGTGGCTAACCACCTTATATGCGCCCGTGATTGGCATGGGAAGGCGCCCGCGATTGGCCTCAAAGCCACCGCTAATCATGCGGTCCATGCTCGAAAGACGTTCCGAGCTTTCAGCTTCTTTCTGGGCTTCGGCGATCTCTTGCTTTTGCCTTGAGGCCTCAACCTTTGCTTTTTTCTCTGCGGCAACACGCTGTGCTTCGGCCTCACGAGCTGCTTGTTCGGCTGCTTCGCGCTTCATTTGTGCCGCCTGTGCAGCTGCCAATGCCGCTTGTTTCTTTTTGGTTTCGTCGGCCGTCTGCTGTGCTTTGCGTGCCTGTTCTGCGGCTTGTGCGGCAGCAACGGCCTCTGCTTTGAGCTTCGCTTCGTGGGCTTTCGCCTCTGCAATGCGACGTGCATTCTCGCGAGCTTCGGCTTCTGCCTCAGCCTTTTTGCGTGCAATCTCTGCCACTTTGCGTTGGGCTTCGGCTTTAGCAGCAGCCTTTCGACGGGCTTCTTCGGCTGCTCTTGCACGGGCCTTAGCCACTTCTATGGCCACCAACTTATCGATTTGGGCATTCAGAGCCGCATCTTTCTGCCGTTGTTCAGCAATGACTTTCTGAATGGTCTTTTGCTGATTTTGCAAAGATGCCACCACCATTTTCTGCTCTTCTTGTTGTCCTTCGAGGGCCTCTTTTTCTTTTTTACCTTTATATAAAAGGTTGTTTTTCTCGCCTTTTACTTGCTTGAGTTGCGTTTGTTTGCCGTCAACCTGCGCTTGTTTGGCCATAACCATCTCGCCTTGTGCCTTTTGAAAATCGGCATATTCGCGCACAAAACGCAGCCTTCGATACATCTGTGTGAAGCTTTTCGCAGAGAAAATAAACATCAACTTGTCTTGCACGTTGCGGTGTTTGGCCAAATAGCGCATCGATTGGATATATTTTGTCTTGCGATCGGCCAACTGTTGCTCCAACGTTTTGAGCTGTGCGTTGAGAATATCGATGTTACCATTGATGTTGTTAATATCTTTTTGGATGCCATCGATATTCTTTTGGCGCTCATCAATCTGCGTGTTCAGCGTGATAAGGGTGTTTAATCGCTGCTTCACGTCGGCTTGGTTTTTCTTCAACGCCTGCTCTTGTTCCTTGATTTTCTTTTGAATTTGCGAGCGTTGTCCTTGCAAACCGCGTATCGAAGCGTTGGTGTAAACAGGTGCTTTTTTCTTTGTTGCCTTTGCTTTCTTTGACGATGCGGCCTGCTTTTGAGTGGGATTGGCTTTCTTTACAATCGTTTTTTGTGGCTTTTTGACTTGTGCACTCTTTTGTTTATGCTGTGCGTGTGCACCGCAAGCCAACAACAATGCGAGGAGGAAAAATGCAATTTTTTTCATCTATAGGTTCATGATTTTTCCCAAAACATCCTGCGTTTCTACCTTTTTATATTTGGGAGAAACGGTCGTTTTGGCATCCCAATTAGCTTTAGTAGTCACCTCTTCCATGTCAAGGGTGAGCTGAACGCTTTGCTTTCGCTGTGTAGCCGTGGTTGTAAAGGTAAAACTTTGCCAGGCAGGGAATTGTTTAACGCCCACTGGTTTGAAGTTGTCATAGTGCCAATCTAAGGTCGAACGCCCATGTTTCTGACTTTGATAAACCACCGATGCGGCTTGAATGAACCCACTTTCTGCGTTGCAATTCCAGTTGAAATGCAGATCTCCATTTTGCACTGTGACGGGAATAAGCGATGAATGAGCGTTTTTTTGTGCATCAAAACGCTGCAATAAGTCGGATGTCAACTGATTGGTTCCGGGCAAAAAGAGCTGGTTCCAAAATAAGGATTGCAGGCTATAAAAGTTTAATCCATTGTTTTTTAAGAAATCAAGTTGCTGATAACTGGCCTGAATATATTCTTTATGCAGCCGATCTATCAATAGAACATAGTCGGGAGTAAACTCTAATCGGCCCACTTCTGTGCCCAATATGGGGATGAAAACCTGTATGCGTATCACTTGATTCTTGCGCATGTGAAGCGAACCCGGTGCAGAAATGTCACGCCCATTCGCTTTGATATTGAGCTTTAAATCGCCCACAATGTCGGTTGCATACACGGCATTGTCGGCCACTTTTTGAATGAAATTGAGTTTTGGAAAAGCGTTGTTTTCGTTGCTTTTTGGCGTTTTCATCGTTGTGTTGGGCGATGAAGAGCTGCTCGATACTACAGCTTTCTTGGTGCCACATGCTGCAAAAAGCAGGGCCAAAGCTATCGCCAAGCAAGCGTTATTCCTTACAATCTTTATTTTTTTCATCATTGAATATATTTCTTTAGCTTCATCTTGCGTGTCAAGATGGCTTTTCGTTCGCTACCCTTTTGCAAGGCTTGTTGCCAATATTCCATCGCCTTTTGGGGTTGATGGAGCTGGATATAGATGTCACCTGCATGTTCAAAAATCACCGAACTCATCGTTGAATCGTTGCCATTCTTTAGTGCTTGGTCAATATAAAGGCGCGCTTCGGCAAATTTTTTCTGCCGAAAAAGAATCCAAGCATACGTGTCTAAATAGGTAGTGTTGTTGGGTTCTGCCTGGATTGTCTGCTGACTCATCTGGGCAGCTCTATCTAAGTTTTTTCCACTTTCACTTAAAAAATAGGCGTAATTATTGAGACATTCAATGTTATTGGCGTTCCATTTGAGACAACTGTCATACGCTTCGAAAGACTCTTTTATGCGGTGTTGTTTCTGTAAACAGTCGCCTAAGATGGCGTAAAGATCAGATACTAAGTTGCTGTTAGCCTCTTTTGGCAAATGCTTCATGCCCGTTTGGATGGTTTTTATCACCTCATTGAACTGGTCTTTTTGCAGATAAGCGATACTTTTAAGGTAGTAGAAGGTTATCTCATTGGCGTCATAATCCAAGCCTTTCTGCGCTATATCGAGAACTTGTTGCCATTTCTTTTCTTCTAAAAGGTTCTGCAACAACTGAATACGTGAGGCTTTATTATTGGGCGAAAGTGTCAACAGTTGCGTTAAAGCAGCATTGGTTTCGGGCATAGGAAACTTCTTTAGCACCATGTAAGCGGCCTTTAATTCGAGCATAGTTGTATCAGAAGGAACCGTTTTAAGAATGGAATCGAAGGTCTTGATGATAGACAAACTGTCGCCACCCGCCCGTTCTTGCTCTTGAATGAGCTGCCGAATGAGCGTCTGTTTGGTCTTTGCGTCTGCATCTTTGTGGCACAACACACGCATCATCAAGGCATGTTTTTGCACACTATCGTTCTGCTCTGCATAATAATCGTAGAGCGATTCCAATGCCATCACATTGTTAGCGTCTTCCTTTAGCACGCTTTGATAGCAGTCAAAAGCCTCTTTTAATCGTTTTTTTTGCATGAGCCAATTACCTGTCATGATGCGATATGCCGGGTCATTGGGGTGTGATTGGCATAAATCTTGTAGCGCTTGATAGGCTTTTCCCTCGTCTTTTTGCAACTCAAAGATGCGCACTTTGGCTAACGTTATGTTCTCACTTGTCCCCTCAATCTGCTCAATTCGATTGAGCGTTTGCAGCATTTTGTCATAATCTTTCTGCTGGTTGTAGAGCTGAAGCAGCACCTGTAGCTCGTCGGTTCGGTCGGCATGGCGCTTTGAAAGCTGCTCATAAACCTCGATACTCTTGTCATATTGCCCCGCATCGATATAGGCTTCACCCAATCGTTCTTGATAGATGTCGTTGCGAGGGGATAGCTTTACGGCCTGAGAAAGACGCTCAATGCGCAACGAATCGCCGCGCGATGTGGTGTCGAGTGTTGCTAAAAAGTAGTAAGCCTCGGCGGCATTGGAGTTTAAAGCAATGCAATGATTGAGCTTTTGATATGCTGAATCGTAACGATCTGCCACCTCATCGATGATAGCATCTAAGAACATTCGGTTGTAACGCATGCTGTCTTCATCGGTGAGCGATGGTGAAACAACCTCCTTTTGTGCGGGCTTTTTCTCAGCTTTTTTATGCGCTATTGCTGGAAAGACGATTGAGAAAGTGACGCATCCAACAATCAACAGCGTTGCAATAGGTGTGCTTGTATGTTTCAATTGCTTCAATTTTAGGGTTTATTTCACACCGGTATGTCCGTAACCTCCGGTGCCTCTTTCGGTCTCATCGAGCGCATCTACCAACTCAAGGGTGGGTTGTTCGTGTTGAGTTACCACCATTTGGGCAATGCGTTCGCCATCGTTAATGGTGAAATCGGCGTCTGAAAGGTTGATTAAGAGCACCATTAACTCCCCTCGATAGTCTGCATCTATCGTGCCAGGACTATTCAAAACGGTGATACCATGCTTCAAAGCGAGCCCACTTCTGGGGCGGATTTGTGCTTCATAGCCTATGGGAAGTGCCATAAAGAGACCTGTATGCACCAACATTCTCTGCATGGGTTTCAGCACAACAGGGCTTTCAAGGTTGGCTCTTAGGTCCATTCCTGCACTCTGTTTCGTTGCAAATGAAGGCAACGGATGATGGCTTTTATTGATGATTTTAATATTCATTGCGCGCAATCTATAATGTGCAAAAGTAAACAATTCTATGCAGATAACTTCACTTTTCTACTGAAAAAGCGTGAAATTCGATAGATTAGCATTATATTTGCCCTATGAATTGGCAGCAATTAATATCCAACAAGCGTTTCGGTCAGGAGCATAAACATGCCGAAAGGCACGATGATCGGTCGGAATTTAAACGCGATTATGATCGTCTTATCTATTCGGCTCCATTCCGAAGGATGCAAAATAAGACGCAAGTTTTCCCGCTTCCGGGTAGCATTTTTGTGCACAATCGGTTGACACACAGTTTGGAAGTCTCCTCATTGGGGCAGTCTTTGGGCAATGATGTGGCGACACGTTTAAAGCGAAAGCATCCCGAATTGACCAACACTTTGTTTGAAGAGATTGGCACAATCGTTAGTGCCAGCTGCTTAGCTCATGATATGGGGAACCCTCCTTTCGGCCATTCTGGAGAAAAAGCAATACAGTCTTTCTTTACAGAGGGCAAGGGATTACGACTGAAAGACCATGTTTCGGCACCATTTTGGAGCGACATTACGCATTTTGAAGGCAATGCAAATGCCTTTCGATTGCTGACGCATCGTTTCAAAGGTCGGCGCATAGGAGGCTTCGTAATGACCTATTCGATGTTGGCAAGTATTGTGAAATATCCTTTTTCGAGCATGCTTTCGGGGAGTCATGGCAAGTTTGGTTTCTTTCAAAGTGAAGCCGAATACTATGAGAAGATTGCCGATGAATTGGGCATTATTCGTCGGTCTCAGCCCCAAGCTCCCCTGCAATACGCCCGTTTCCCGTTGGTTTATTTGGTCGAAGCAGCCGATGATATCTGCTATGAGATTATGGATATAGAAGACTCTCATAAGCTAAAGATTCTTTCTTATGAAGAAACGGAAGCGTTGTTGTTGGGCTTTTTCGATGCAACCACCCGTGAAACTATTCTGCAAAGAATGGAGGAAGAGGGCGTAACTGATGCCAATGAACGTGTCGTTTATATGCGTGCCAATGTCATAGGCAAGCTCGAAAGTGAGTGCGTTGAGGCCTTTGTTGCCAACGAAGAAGCAATACTTGACGGTACGTTTCAGGGAAGTTTGATACAACATATCGCTGCTTTTCAACATCAAGCCTATCAACATTGTGTAAAAGTTTCTTATGAAAAAATCTACCATAGTAAGCCCGTTTTGGACATAGAGCTATCCGGTTTCCAAATTATGGAGACCTTAATGGAGGTGTTTATTGACGCAGCTGTTAATCCCAAACGGTTCTATTCACAGCAACTTATCCGACGTGTGAGTAGCCAATATGACATTCATAGCGAGGATTTAGAGACGCGTATCATGGCCATCATCGATTACATCAGCGGCATGACCGATGTTTATGCGTTGGATATTTATCAAAAGATCAAGGGCATAGCGCTACCCATCGTGTAGTGCTCCTGCTTGAAATGAGGGATGGAAGCATCGGTACTACCGACAATGCTTGCATTCCTTATTTTGCATTTTTACGTTCCTTATAGATTACTTTATTGGCTCCGCTGGTGATATTTAATGCTTCGGGGTGCTCTTTCACATAGCTATCGATGTGGCGAACACGCTTTTCTTCCATGATTTCATCAACAGCTATTAAGATACCTGTTTCTTCAACGTCGCCAAAACCATAGTTGATGGCCGTGCCAAAGAGTTTCATTGTGGGGCTAAGGCTCATGTAAGCATTGACCAAAGGGGGAATGTTATAGCCTAATTGTCGGATTTCTTTGTTCAAAATGCGATAGTCATCATGAAACGAGTCCTTATTAAACAACCGTTCCAACTCTGCGATAGGCGTTTCGATTTTGAGCGGTTTTATCGGCGAAATGAGGTGATCTTTGTCATCAAAATGCTTCTTTAGGAAATATAAAATCATGTCGCGCCCTTTACGAATATACGATGGATACATCGTTACTTTACCAAAGAAATATTTGCATTTAGGGTTGATAATGGTGAGCGCTCCCAGCCCATCCCATAGGTTGTCTAATGCAAAAATGCTTTTAGAGTTTTTGCGAACGTTCTGATATTCTAATGAAACGAAGCTGCGACCTAACTCAACTGTGTAGGGCGCATAGTCTTGCATGAAGGTCTTTGAGAAATGAAACATGTGACTGGTGGCGAGCTTTGGTTGCCCGTTTTCATCCACTTGCCAATCCGATCCAAACAAATACCGATAGCCACCAATAATCTCTTCGGCCTCAGGATTCCACACAATGAGCTGTTTGCAACCATTCTCCATCGTGTCGAATTCGTCGATATCCATTGCTTTTCCCGTTCCTCCGCCAGCCGTTCTGAATGCCATTTCGCGCAAACGGCCAATCTCTTTCATCACGTTGGGGGCGTTCTGTGCCGTGATGACATAGATTTCATTGTTGCTTTTGTTCGTCATTCTCAGCTGACGCTCAGCGGTTAGTTCGCTTTTCAACAAAGCTTTGTCAATGGGTTGGATGATTTCTTCTTCCATTTTTGTGGGTTCTCTCGTTCGTTTTCTTTATTTGTTTGGGCGCGCTTGCAACGCATACACCTTATCTTCTACATATTTTGCCCATTCTATCGGTGTTTTTTGCTTGTCGAAAGTCTGCCAAGGTATGGGCTTTCCGATGGTGATTTTAAAGTGCTTCCCTACATTTTTATACATTTCATCGACTAAAAACAACATGGCTAAATTGAATGGAAGCCAGCGATCACTGAACTTAGCGATGCGATAAAAGCGATTAGAATTGCGTCCGCTAAAGTGTATAGGCACCACATCTCTGTGGGTTTCTACGCTCTTTGTGATAAACGTTTTCTTCCAAGGCAGGTCATGAATCTCCCCTTTTATCTTACGACTATTGAGCCCTGCAGGGAACATTATCAGGTGATTTTGGCTGTTAAAGCCCGCCTCTACCATGCGAGGAAAGTCGCGACTTTGCTTGCCTGTCTTGTTGATACCAATGCAGACGGGTTTCAATCCGGGAAGATTGAGCAACAAGTCGTTGACCAAATAGCGGAAGTTGCCATCGTAATGACGACCAATGATGGCTCCCAATGCAACACCATCCTGTCCGCCTAAGGGGTGATTGGATACGAAAGTGTAGAGCTTCCCGTCGTCTTTTCGGGGCAGGTTTTCTGCACCAACGACTTCGATTTTCATATCCAAATAGCGCACACAAGCCTCTAACCATTCTGTGCCTTGCACATCTTTATGGTCTGCAAGAAACGCATTTACTTCGTCTTCGTGCACAAGATGCCGCAGCCAGGAAATCAGAAAACGTGGCACATAGCGTGCCTTTGCACCCACCTTGCTGGTCAGCACCTTCTCAATATCAATGGTTTTCTCTATCACTTCTGTCTTCATTTCACTCAAATGCAAGAGACATGCAAAAATAATATAAGTTTTTCTAAATCGCTCTTTTTTACCTTAAAATAATCAATTTTTTTTGTATTTGGGTGTCAAGGGCATCACTACTGGCAGGCATAGACGCGTAATGGCGAGAGAACGAGCACGTCGTGTTCCATGTTCTGCAAAGGGTATGTGGCACTTTTGATACGGGCTTGGCTGAGAGGATTATAAAAATCATTTTCTATTACAAATGCTTCGCTGTATTTTTCATATTCACAACGCCGAAAGCAGTTGCTGAAAATAACGCAAAAAGAAGCCATCTTCGTAACATTTTTATAATGAGAACGTTACGAAAACTGCTGTGAAAAAGGACGCAAAAATCGCTTGTAATAGAGGCTTTTTTCAGCCATTTTGCATATTTTCAAGGCAAAAAAGACGTGTAAAAGCATGGTGTTTTCGCGATGAAATGGGCGTTTTTGCAAAATCATGTGATTGCTTTTCTCGTGCAAAGGAACAGAAAAAGGTGGAAAAGGTGTTTCATTTCTGTGGCAGAAGTGCTATTTCGAGGAAACCGGTGTGTGGTGTTTTTGGTATTAAAAGTTTACAGTTTGGAGGCCACTTTACAATGTATCGCAGGAATAAACACAAACCAAAGTGGCAGCATTTTGTGCATAAAGCATGCAAATTGAGATGAGGGTGGCGCGTCGTTGGGTGGAGGATGTGTTGTGAAGGCTGCATCATTGAGATGCAGAGGAATGGAGAACTGGGAGCCTTGGGCATGGGACGATGCGCCAACACATCAAAAAAGGAGCACTGTTGCATGCTCCTTTGCGGTTAAATCGTCGGGATGAGGCGACTCGAACGCCCGACCCCTACGTCCCGAACGTAGTGCGCTACCAACTGCGCTACATCCCGATTAACCTGTGTTTTGTGGACGCAAAGGTAGTGGTTTTTTATGAACTGACGAATTTTTTCGGAGAAAAGTTTGGTGATGTGGAAGAATATGTATACCTTTGCAACCGCAAATAGCGAAGAAAAGGTGCCATAGCTCAGTTGGTAGAGCAAAGGACTGAAAATCCTTGTGTCCCCGGTTCGATTCCTGGTGGTACCACTTCCTCCTTTCATTAAGGCGTTTTACCTATTTTATGGGCAAGCGCCTTTTTTCGTTTCTTGTAGGCAACGTTGGTAGGGCAGACATCAAAAAAGTAGCGATGAGGTGGGCATTTCTGCTCCACTCATCGCTACTTTTGGTTGAAAGGCAACGCCGGTGCTGCGCTGTTTATAAATAAGGTGGCAACTCAAACAAGCGAATGCTGTTGCTTCCTTTAATCAAAATAGAATGGTTTTGTGGCTGTTGGGCAGCGATAGCCGCCTTCACTTCGTCGACATCTTTAAACTTTCGATAGGTGGTGTGGGTCTTTTCAAACTCCTTTCCCACAAGCCAAACCTTGTCAAAGCCATCGCCTTGCAGCATATCGACCACCTTTTGATGTTCCGATGCAGACACTTCGCCCAACTCAAGCATATCCCCTAAGATGGCCATCTTATGGGGAACATCCATCCATTTAAAATTCTCTATCGCCGCTTTCATGCTCGAAGGATTGGCATTGTAGGCATCAACTATGAGCTTGTTGTGTGCCGTTTCTTCCAACTGGCTGCGGTTGTTGGACGGAATATAATGTGAAAGGGCATGATTAATCTGCTCAGGTGTGACGCCAAAATGCAAGCCAACGGCAATGGAAGCCAGCAGGTTGTCGATGTTGTAAGCGCCAATGAGATGGGTTGTTACTTCGTAGGTGCGCAGCTTTGTGTGCGGGGTTGAAAGGTCGGTCCAGCTGAAATTCACAAAAGGACTGCACGAAACGAGCGTTCCACAGACGTTCACATCGTCGCTTTGTCCATAAGAAACAATGCGGTTGAATTGTCGTTCGTTGGCCATTTCCACTAAGTCGGGGTTGCTTTCGTTGAGGAAAAGTAATCCGTCGTGTGCCTTTAAATAATCGTAAAGCTCGCCTTTTGTCTGTTTAACGCCTTCAAAACTGCCAAAACCTTGCAGATGAGCGCGCCCCACATTGGTAATCAATCCGCAGGTAGGTTCTACGTAATCCACAAGCTTTTTAATATCGCCGATGTGGCTGGCTCCCATCTCTACCACCGCAATCTCATGGCTGTCGTTGAGGCGAAAAAGCGTTTTGGGCACACCAACATCATTATTATAGTTGCCTTCGGTGTGCATGACGTTGAACTTTTCGCTTAAAACAGCCGAGAGAAGTTCTTTGGTTGTGGTCTTACCATTGGTGCCAGTGATGCCAATAATGGGGATGTTGAACTGGCGACGATGCATTCTTGCCAATGCTTTATAGGTGAGAAGGCAATCGTTAACCAAAATGATTTTGGGTTGATTGGGGTCGGCATATTGTGGATTGTCGACAATAGCATAGGCACATCCCTTATCTAAAGCGCCTTGTGCAAACTTGTTTCCGTCAAACGATTCGCCCTTTAAGGCTAAGAAAATGCTGTCTTTGGGGCAGTTGCGGCTATCGGTTGTGATGCACGGATGCTGCAAATAAAGCTGATACAAATCTTCTATATTCATGCTGTTATTGTGAATTGTCGATACAAAGTTAAGGCTTTTTTGGTGACGATGGATATAGAATGTTAATGATTTGCAGTAAGCGTGGTATTTAATTTGCATGCTATATAAAAAAAATATATCTTTGTAGCGATGAAGCCTATACATTATTCTATTCAAGTTAGAGGAACATTGGTAGATCTTTCCACACCACAAGTGATGGGAATATTGAATTGCACACCCGATAGTTTCTATGCAGGTAGTCGCAAACAAACCGAGGAAGAGATTGCTCATCGTGCGAATGAGATTGTCGAACAAGGTGGAACGATGATTGATGTGGGTGCCTTTTCGACACGTCCGGGGGCGTCTGTTGTGAGCGAAACCGAGGAGATGGAGCGTTTGAAGCGTGCACTTGCCATCGTAAGACGGGAGCAACCCTCGGCTATTGTGTCGGTGGATACCTACCGACCGCTTGTGGCTCGTCGCTGCATTGAGGAGTGGCAAGCTGATATTATTAACGATGTGAGCGAAGGAGGTATCACTGGTATTGCCAATGTTCCTATTCATGAAACGGAGAATATGTTTGATGTGGTGGGTCAGTTGCAGGTGCCCTATATCTTAATGTCGGTGAAATCAAATCTCAACGACATGATACTTTCCTTTGCAAAGGAGGTACAACAATTACGCGATCGAGGGGTGAAAGATATTATTCTTGACCCGGGTTTTGGCTTTGGAAAGGACTTACAGCAGAATTATGCCGTGCTCAATGGGTTGGAAGAGCTGCGTGCTTTGGAACTTCCTTTATTAATAGGTGTGTCGCGTAAACGTATGATTTACCAGTTAGTGGGTGGCGATGCGTCGACCGCTTTGAATGGAACGACGGCCATCCATGCCGCAAGTTTGATGAAAGGAGCTAACATTTTGCGGGTGCACGACGTAGCTGAAGCTGTGGAAACGGTGAAGATTATCTCGGCGATGCAACAAAGTTCACCAAATGATGAATGGGCATAAAGACGTGAATGTCTGGCAAGATGAGGCAGCGTTTCGTGCGGAAAGGTCATCCATAGGGTGCTCATTTCCATCGAAACAGCACCCTGTTGAGAATTGATGTATGTTAAAATAGAACATAAAACAACTTGATAAATTAGTTTTACGATGCCTTTTAATTTTGGAATTAAGGATGTCATCGATATTGTTTTAGTGGCGTTGTTGCTCTATTATATTTATCGTTTGATGAAAGAGAGCCGCTCGTTGAATATCTTTATTGGTGTCATCGTGTTTGTTTTGGTGTGGCTTTTCGTCAGTCAAGTGCTCGAAATGCGGCTTTTAGGAGCCATTCTTGACAAGTTGGTTGGCGTGGGTGCCTTGGCTTTGATTGTGCTTTTCCAAGAAGAAATTCGCCGTTTCCTTTATTCCTTAGGTGCACATCGGCAGTTTAAACGTTTGGCAAAGTTTTTCGAAGGACACCGAAATGCACGGCAAAGCGAGGAAACACGTCAGATGATTGTGCCTATTGTGCTGGCTTGTATGAGCATGGGTAAAGGAAAAGTGGGTGCATTGATTATCATCGAACGGGCTTCTCCGCTTGATGATATTATGGATACGGGCGACCGAATTGATGCCAATATCAATCAAAGGCTCATCGAAAACATCTTTTTTAAGAACTCTCCTTTGCACGATGGCGCGATGATTATTTCGCAAAAGCGTATTAAAGCGGCGGGATGTATCTTGCCTGTGAGCCACGATTTGAATATTCCTAAGGAGTTAGGACTGCGACATCGTGCGGCAATGGGTATCAGTCAGGTGAGCGATGCGATAGCCATTGTGGTAAGTGAAGAGACAGGTCGCATCAGTATTGCTATGGGAGGGCAATTCTATCTGCGGTTATCGGCCGAAGAGTTGGAACAGATTCTGACGACAGAATTATCTTGATTTTTTATTTTTTTTAGAGCGCTTATCGGGCAATGTTCAACAAAATTTACTAAATTTGCAAAGTGGGAATGACAATTTTCAGCATTGTTATCACAACAAGAACATTTGAAATATTTTATAAGCAATATAAAAAATGGAATTATTACAGCAGATTGTAGCGCGCGCAAAGGCTGATAAACAGCGCATTGTGCTTCCAGAAGCAGAGGAAGAACGCACGCTCCGTGCAGCTGATCGCGCATTGGCTGACGACTTAGCCGATATTATTTTAATCGGTAATCCAACGAAAATCCAACAGCTTGCAGCACAATGGGGCCTGCAAAACATCGGAAAAGCAACCGTTATTGATCCTCAAAACAATCCTAAAAGCGAAGAGTATGCCGCACTCTTGTGTGAACTTCGCAAGAAAAAGGGGATGACTTTGGAGCAAGCACGCCAACTGGTTACCACGAATAACCTTTATTTAGGTTGCATGATTATTAAGACAAATGGGGCTGATGGACAGATAAGTGGGGCGTTAAGTACTACGGCTGAGACGTTAAGACCTGCGCTTCAGATTATCAAATGCCGCCCGGGTATTACGTGTATCAGCGGTGGTTTGCTCTTAGTTACCACGCAAAAGCAATATGGAAACGATGGCGTTGTGTTCATGGGTGACGTAGCTGTTACGCCAGTTCCCGATGCAAACCAATTGGCTCAGATAGCTATTTGCACAGCAGAGACTGCAAAATGTGTAGCAGGTTTTGATGATCCGCGCGTGGCTATGTTGAGTTTTTCAACGAAAGGCAGCGCTTCTCACGAGGTAGTGGATAAGGTTGTTGAGGCAACAAAGATAGCAAAGACATTGGATCCAACGTTAGATATCGACGGCGAATTGCAGACAGATGCTGCTTTAGTGCCGTCCGTTGCGGCAACAAAAGCACCGGGTAGCACGATTGCTGGTAGGGCAAATGTGCTCGTTGTGCCCAATCTTGAGGTAGGAAACATTGCCTATAAGCTCGTACAACGCTTGGGAAATGCCAAGGCTATCGGCCCGATTTTGCAAGGAATTGCACGTCCTGTGAACGATTTAAGCCGTGGATGTTCGGTAGAAGACATTTATTATATGATCGCTATCACAGCTTGTCAGGCGCAAGAAGCAAAGAATAATTAGGAGGAAAAGGTTTGAAGTGGAGCATGATTTGCTGCACAAAAGGTCTGAAAAATCATTCAAATTCAACGTATCACATATCACATTAAATCCATTTATGAACGTATTAGTCTTAAATTGTGGGAGCAGTTCTATCAAGTATAAGCTCTACAACATGGACAATGAGTCGGTGTTGGCACAAGGAGGTGTCGAGAGAATTGGCATAGATAATGCCTTTATCAAGGTGAAACTGCCCAATGGTGAGAAGAAAACCATTATGGCCGACCTGCCAACCCATAAGGAAGGCGTTGGCCTTGTATTTGATTGTTTGCTCGATCCAACGTTTGGTGCTATCAAAAGTCTTGATGAAATAGATGCTGTAGGGCATCGTATCGTGCAAGGAGGTGATATCTATACGGAAAGTGTTATTTGCACTCCGCAGGTTGAAAAGGATATAGAAAGCCTCTGTGATCTTGCACCTGTGCACAATGCTGGGCATTTAAAAGGCATTAAAGCCGTGGATGAGTTGATGCCTAATACACCGCAAGTGTGTGTGTTTGACAATGCTTTCCATAGCACCATGCCCGATTATGCTTATCTTTATGCCATCCCTTACAACCTTTATGAGCAATACCATGTGCGTCGTTATGGCTTCCATGGCACCTCACATCGTTATGTATCGCAGCGCGTTTGCGAAATCTTAGGCTTGGATATTCACCATTCTAAGATCATAACTTGTCACATAGGCAACGGTGCAAGCGTAGCAGCTGTGCGCAATGGAAAGGTAATTGACACCTCAATGGGGCTCACTCCGTTGGCAGGTTTGATGATGGGTACGCGCTGTGGTGATATAGATCCGTCGGCAGTTACTTATCTTATGAGGAAGCTAAACATGACACCTCACGAGATGTCTGAGTATCTAAACAAGAAGAGTGGCGTGGTAGGAATTACCGGAATTTCAAGCGATATGCGCGATATTGAGCAAGCTGCTAAGGATGGAAATGAGCGTGCTTTGCTGGCGATGAAGATGTATGACTATCGCATCAAGAAATATATTGGCGCTTATGCTGCAGCACTTGGCGGTGTAGATGCCATTGTCTTTACGGCGGGTGTGGGCGAGAATCAAACGGGAACACGCGAGAAAGCCTGTGCAGGTCTTGAGTATATGGGTATTAAGATCGATGTAGAAAAGAATGCAACCATTCATGGTGAGGAAGCCATCATTTCTACTCCTGACAGCAAAGCGAAAGTAGTTGTCGTACCTACTGATGAAGAAATCGTTATTGCGCGCGACACAAAGGCGCTCGTTACGCAATAAATAGCGGTATCCTTATGGTTAACAGATCAGCGAAAGGGTGAGCATTGCGTAAGCAGTGTCCACCCTTTTGTTTTGCTCTTGTAGCAGGTTTGGGTATAGAAACCCATCACATGACAAACTATGATAGATGAAATTCTCCAATATAATCAGCAGTTTGTAGCCGCGAAAGGTTACGAAAAGTATATCACTTCTAAATATCCCGACAAGCATTTGGCCGTACTTTCGTGCATGGATACGCGCTTAACCGAGCTGCTTCCGGCCGCTTTAGGTCTCAAAAATGGCGATGCTAAGTTCATTAAGAACGCCGGAGGCTTGGTCATTTCGCCTTTCGATTCGGCCATGCGCAGCCTCATTGTAGCTATTTTTGAGTTGGGAGTAAATGAGATTATGGTGGTGGCTCATTCAGAATGTGGCGCCTGTCACATGCACTATGACGCGTTTCATGCACACATGAAAGCGCGAGGTATTGCCGATTCTACGTTGGAAACCATCCGCCGGAGTGGCATAAACCTCAACGAATGGTTGGAAGGTTTTCACGATACCGAGGCATCAGTGCGCCATACCGTTGATGTTATTCAGCATCATCCCTTAGTACCTCATGACGTTTCCGTGCGCGGTTTCATCATCAATTCGGTCACCGGGGAACTTACTGCCGTATAAAAAGCGTGGCTTCTCCCTATGATGTATCAGGAGAAGCCACGCTTTTTAGAGCACTATCGCAGGATAAACCCCTATCCCTTTGGGTTATTCATCTCCAAAGTCAACACTTTTTTGAGTCGATGTAAGCCCTCAACAAGCGTTGTTTTTGGGCATGCCAGATTAATTCTCAAGTAATATCCACCTTGTTTCTCGCCATACATCGTACCGCTATTCAGCATGAGTTTTGCCTCATGCAGCAGCTTCTTGCAGGCCTCATCGGCCGTTAATCCCGTGCGATGAATGTCCACCCAGGCCAAATAAGTGCCTTCTAAGCGACACACTTCCAGTGCAGGAAGCTGCTCATGGATAAAGGTTTTCAACGTAAGATAGTTCTCATGCAAGTAAATATTGAGTGCATCGAGCCACGCTTCTCCTTCATTATAGGCCGCCTGTAGCGCGATAACGCCGAATGGATTGACGTCACAAACCTCATTGATATTGATGGCCCGGTCGATCTTTCTGCGCAACCTTGCATCGCTACAAATAATGTTTGCAATCTGCAATCCCGCAATATTAAAAGCCTTCGTGGGCGAGTTGAGCACCACACTATTGGCTTTGCACGCCTCATTCACCGCAGCAAAAGGCTGAAAACGATAGCCCGGCATGATGATTTCGCCATGAATCTCATCGGCAATCACGCGCACATCATGTCGCAAACAGATGTCGTTCATGCGTTGCAATTCTGCTTTTGTCCACACACGCCCCGACGGATTATGCGGATTACAAAGCAAAAACACCGTGGTTTTCTCATCCGAACACTTACGTTCGAAGTCGTCAAAATCGATGACATAGCTGTCTTTTTCACGGCGGAGAGGGTTCTCTGCCACCTCACATCCACAGTTCTTAATCGATGAAAAGAAACAATTATAGACAGGAGTTTGAACCAACACCTTCTCACCTGGCAACGTTAAAGCCTTTAAAGCACAGGCGATGGCCGGCACAACGCCCGTGGTATAGAGCACCTCTTCGCGCTGAATATGCCACCCATGACGCCGCTCAAACCAATGAATCAGCGCTTCGTAATAGCTATCGGGGACAAAAGTATAGCCAAAAATGCCATGCTCAACGCGCTTTTTTAAGGCGTTAATGATGCAAGGTGCCGTGGGAAAGTCCATGTCTGCCAACCACATAGGGAGCACATCGGCATCGTTTGGCTCATCCCATTTGTAGGAATTTGTGCCCCGTCGCGGGATGATTTTATCAAAATCAAATGGTCCCATTGCCGTTTATTTCCTCGTTTCGATCACGCAATCCTTACCTTTTGCAAACGCATTATAAGTGATTTTGCCAATCTCGTCGGCCACAATCCGCCCACTAATTGGGTTTTTAATTTCTGTGATGCAGCCCTTTATCGACGCATCAATGTGTCTGCTATCTTCAAATGTGCGGTCACACTCGGCATCAAACGTGCAGTCTTCCAACACGATGCCATCCAAATAGCACAATGGTTGTTCACCTTTGATGTGACAACGCACCAATTTGATGTTCTTAGAGTGCCAAGCTAAGTACTCACCATCGAGCACACTATCGTAGACAACCACATTCTCGCATTCCCAAAAACTGTCTTTCGTTGTGATATTGGCATGGTGAACTTCTACGTTTTTGCAATATTGAAAGATGTATTTGCTGTCGCTTGTCAGCCCATCCACATAGATATCCTCGCAAAACATAAAGGGATAAGTGCCATCGTGCAGCGTCACATCTTTAATCTTAACGCCCTTCACTTTCCAAAAAGTCTCGTCGGCATCATTGATTGTTACACGCTCTAAACTAAGGTTTTCCATTTCACGAAAGAACTTAGGCCCATCAATGACCGAGTCTTTCATCACCATATTTTGGCTGTACCAAATAGCCGAACGGCTCTCAGGCGCAAAATAACAATTCGTAATCACGCTGCCATCAACGTGCCACCAAGGATATTTACCATAGAATTTCGAGTCGTGACACTCCACATTCTTGCAGCATTTAATCCCCGATTCGCCATCCGTGATGGTGATATGTTCTAATTTTGTGTCGTGAATACCAAATAAAGGACGCTCACCGCCATATTGTTTATTCTGAATACTTTCCATCTTTTATCTTCTTTTCTGTTTCAATTTTATAGTGTATGATTTTCTTCTTACGCTTACAAAGATACAAAAACTATGCCAGTTTCATCGTATGCGATTTACGAAATGGCGTAATTTTTTCTAAAATTGCTTGTGGCGCTATCCTTTACACTTGTCGTTTGGGGAATAATCAAGAGAGGAAGCAGAAGTGAAAGCAAATGATGTGTCACCTTGTCTCATCCACATGCGTTGATAGGAAAGCATCATGTCGCCTTTCATTCCTGCTGTTATGCCGTGTCGTCTTTGCGGAATGGCAATCCATACACCAAGGCTATCCTATCAGTTGTTGTAGTAAGTGAGTTGTTAAGCTATCATGCTTGCTCAGAGCCACTTACTCCCTTGCTTTGTAAAATGGTGCATTTCGTGCGGCAAAAGCTATCATATTATGTAACAATCTCATGCAGATTGCACTGCAAAGACGATGCTTTTTCTGGGCCTTTGTTGCTCCTTTCTTTTCTAAAGAGACAGCGGTACCACAACCATCACTACGGCAACGGCCAACCTTGTGGTATCATCTTGCAGCTTAAAACAAGTCACGCAGCACAGCAAGCGACTTAATTTCGGGAAATTTCGGCAGATGCAAGGCATAATAGTGCAACACAATGTCGCAAAATCGATTGCGCTCTGCACGCGACAGTTTAAATAAGTGCATGTTGGCATAGTCCATTCGTGAGAACGTTGCCACCAAGGCTGCGTCCTCAACCGGCAGAAATTGACCATGCAAAGGCAGCGTTCGCACGTAACATCCATTGCGCATGTCGAAATAACAACCGTTCACATAGTCGTCTAAGTTGGGGTAAACCCCTAAGAAACGCAACAGGTGAATCATGTAAACCAAATGAAAATTGGCAAAATTATGGTCGCAACTGTCCAACCATTCAATGCTATGAAAAAGATAATCAAACAGGGGTTCGTTGACGGGTTCGTGATGCACCACATGTAAAGTAAATTCAGAAAGGAAGAGGGTGATGGACAGTTTGTAGGCATCAAAAGGGATAGATGCGAGCGGAACAGCAAGCCCTACACTCTTTAAATGCTGCAAATCGTTCTTCAGGCGGTAATCAAACTCCACCTCAAGCAGTGTAAAAGGCTGGAAATATTGCTTTTTCATGGCTCCCTTTGGCGATGCCGATGGACGCACAACAAAGGTGACACAGCCCCGTTTTTGGGTGAACATCTCCACCATCAGCTTGCCTTCGCCAAACTTAAACGCATGCAACACGATTGCTTTTGTCTTGATCATCATCACGAACAAAGGTAGCTCTTATTCCCGAGAAACAGGCACTTGCGAAAAATATTTCTGCAAATGTTTGGCTATACCAAATTAATATACTAACTTTGCACCCGCAAAATAAGTGCGATGGTCCCTTCGTCTATCGGTTAGGACGAGAGATTTTCATTCTCTAAAGAGCAGTTCGACTCTGCTAGGGACTACAAATTAAAAAGTAAAGTATTAGCAAAGATGGCAAATCATAAATCATCCGTAAAGAGAATTCGTCAGACAAAGACGAGAACGTTGCACAACAAATATTACGCAAAGACCATGCGTAACGCTGTACGTAAGTTGCGTTCGCTTGCCGACAAAGAAGAGGCTTTGAAGCTTTATCCCGTTGTTCAGGCAATGTTAGATAAGTTGGCTAAAGTGAATATCATTCATGCCAACAAGGCAGCTAACATCAAATCGGGCTTAGCACAGCACATCAGCAAATTGGGTTAAGCGTCCATTTGCAATGGTAAGGGTCGTAATTTCTACGGAAGTTGCGACCTTTATGCATATCGTATGGTACAAAGATATCATATTTGCTCACATGATAAGCGTTTAATAGCGATGGAACAGAGGCATTTCTTATGGTGTCCAACGTCTTTATATTTGGTGTAGTATTCAAAACAACACACGCTTTCAGCATAAAAGGGAAGAGGATATGAAAGAGCATGATGAATTAAAAAACGAACAAAGCCAAATTCAAGAAACAATCCATTCGCTTAAACAGCAGGGAGATTGGGCACGATTGGAAAAGTTTCTTATGGCTTGTGTTGAGGCATATCCTGAAGAATATTATTTCCTTACAGAATTATCTTCGGTATATTATGTGAAAGGCAATGCAACGGAAGCATTAGCTACATCCCAAAAAGCGATGGCGATTGAACCGAGAGATGTGCTGGTTATCTATCATTATGGAATGGCTTTGTTTCTTAACAACCAATTCAACGAAGCCATAACCCAGTTCTACCGCATACAATGTAGAAAGTTACATACCATTGCATACGGCCAATATGGGGAAGGAATGAAGTGGGCTAAATCTATAGTGAACGACGCAGTGTATATGATTGGTGCCGCATACATGGAAAAAGGAGATTACAAAAAGGCGGGAAAATGGATACAAAGACATCTCTTTCATAGAAGAAGTGGCATCTATAGCGACTTTACCAAAAGGCAAGTGGAAAAGAGGTTGCATACACTTTCTATGCTTTCTTAAATGCGTCCTCTAACTGATTTGTTCCCCTTTTCCTTGTCATCTCACCAAGAAAGACTCTGTTTTCTTCTTATTATTCCAAATGTTATGGCATCTTTTCACGCGGTGCCACATGCTTTTTCATGGCAAAAAGTTTTATAATTGCGGCTTTTTACGTATCTTTGCAGATAAATCACACGATTCAAAACAATGGCAGAAAATCTCAATAACGAGGCCAATTATTCCGCCTCCAATATCCAAGTATTGGAAGGTTTGGAGGCCGTTCGCAAACGTCCCGCCATGTATATTGGCGACATTAGCGAAAAAGGATTGCATCATTTAATCAATGAAACCGTAGATAACTCTATTGACGAAGCCATGGCGGGTTATTGTACGGACATTGAAATCACTATCAATGAAGACAACTCCGTGACCGTTGAGGACAATGGTCGTGGTATTCCGGTTGACGAACACAAGAAATTACACAAGTCAGCACTTGAAGTTGTGATGACAGTTCTGCATGCCGGAGGTAAGTTTGACAAAGGTTCTTACAAGGTAAGTGGTGGTCTTCATGGTGTAGGTGTCAGCTGTGTGAATGCCCTTTCAACGCACATGCTCTCGCAAGTCTATCGTGATGGCAAGATTTATCAACAAGAGTATGAGAAGGGAAAGCCGCTCTATCCTGTGAAAGTGGTTGGTGAAACAACCAAAAGAGGCACACGACAACAGTTCTGGCCCGACCCCACTATCTTCACAACTACTACGTTTAAATGGGACATTGTGGCCAGCCGCATGCGCGAATTAGCTTACTTAAATGCCGGCATTCGCATCACTTTGTGCGATCTTCGTCCCAATGAAGAGGGCAAAACACGCGAAGAAGTGTTCCATGCTAAGGATGGATTGAAAGAGTTTGTGCGCTATGTTGACCGACACCGCACCCACTTATTTGATGACGTTATCTACTTGAAAACCGAGAAACAAGGCATCCCTATTGAGGTAGCTATTATGTATAACACCGACTATTCGGAAAACATTCATAGCTATGTCAACAACATTAACACCATTGAAGGCGGCACACATCTCACGGGTTTCCGTGCAGCTTTAACGCGAACCCTGAAGGCATACGCCGATGCGGAGCCATCTATTGCCAAGCAAATTGAAAAGGCTAAGATTGAAATTGCGGGGGAAGACTTCCGCGAAGGATTAACAGCTGTCATCTCAATTAAGGTGGCTGAACCACAATTTGAGGGTCAAACAAAGACGAAACTCGGCAACAGTGAGGTCTCAGGTGCTGTGCAACAGGCCGTAGGTGAGGCACTTTCTAACTATTTAGAAGAGCATCCCATCGAAGCAAAGAAGATTTGTGAGAAGGTTGTTTTAGCTGCAACGGCGCGTATTGCTGCACGTAAAGCCCGCGAAAGTGTACAACGTAAGAGTGTAATGTCGGGTGGAGGACTGCCTGGAAAGCTGGCCGATTGCTCAAATAAAGACCCAAAAGATTGCGAAATCTTTCTTGTAGAGGGTGACTCTGCAGGCGGTTCTGCCAAGCAAGGTCGCGACCGTTACACTCAAGCCATATTGCCCTTGCGTGGTAAAATCCTCAACGTTGAGAAGGTACAATGGCATAGAGTGTTCGAAGCTGAGTCGGTAATGAACATCATTCAAAGCATAGGTGTGCGCTTTGGTGTTGAAGGAGAAGACGACAGAGAGGCCAATATTGATAAACTTCGCTACGATAAAATCATCATAATGACCGATGCTGATGTCGATGGTTCACACATCGATACGCTCATTATGACACTCTTTTATCGCTTTATGCCTAAGGTTATTGAGGATGGTCACCTTTATATTGCCACACCACCTCTCTATAAATGTACCTATAAAAAGGTGAGTGAATATTGCTATACTGAGCAACAACGCCAGGCCTTTATCGACAAATATGTGGAAGGAAAGGAAGATGATAAGGCACTACATACACAGCGTTACAAAGGTTTAGGTGAGATGAATCCCGACCAATTGTGGGAAACTACCATGGATCCTGCACAGCGTTTGCTCAAACAAGTGACCATTCAGAACGCCGCAGAAGCTGATGAAATCTTCTCAATGCTGATGGGTGACGACGTAGAACCACGCAGAGTGTTTATCGAAGAGAATGCAACTTATGCCAATATTGACGCATAAGGTCTTCTAAATCCTATTATATGCTGTTTCAAACAGACGAGAAAAGCCCCTTTCTATCACGAGAATGGGGCTTTTTTGTAGGCTATTATCCACAGCGAAGTTTCATCATAAAGCTCTTCTTGCTATGTCATTTAGTGCTTTTTGAATTGCCTATTAATGCACAAAATAACATAACTTCTGAGGAAAAACAATCCGTATGGATAGAGCAAGTGCTGGCTTCTACCGCACTATCACATACTTGGATTGGCGCAACGATGACTGATTCCACTTCGCAAGTGTGGTTCAGACGCACCTATATCCATGCACAACGCCCCAAACGCGCATGGTTAAACGTTGCGACAACGGGCTATATTGAGGTTTATGTAAATGGCTATAATGTGTTGAAGAGCAAGCGATGGCCCTACAGAATGCAGCCCAACGACGACCAACCTCTATATGCTTCGTTAGATGTTACGCGCTTTTTGCAGCCCGATAGCAACACCATTGCCGTGTGGTTTAGCCCTGCCTTTCCTCATTTGCAAGCACAACAGATTGCCATTTCCTACCATGGTGAGCAGGCAGACGGTACACCTTTTTCCTTCGTTAGTGACGATTCGTGGCTTACACGACATGCAAATGTGGCACTAACCAAAAACCATAGCGAAATATTTCGTGCGCCATCGCCCGAAGAACAGCAATGGAACATCAACGAATGTGCCCTTGCTTTGTGGCAACCTGCACTGCCATCGCAGCGCAAAAGCACGCAAAGTGGTGGGGACTTCGACGCCATTCATGCCTCAGAACGCATCACACATATCTTCCGACCCGACTATCTTGTGGTGCAAGGCGACACCGTTTGCTTCATCTTTCCACAGGCTTTCTATGGCTATGCGCGTGTAACTTTCCGGCATACACGTCCGCAAGAATGGGTCAATATCAACGGTTTGCACTACCAATGCAGTGGTGAAACCGACGAACAAGCGTATAGAAAATTCACTTTACAACCAATACATCGCCTATGGATTACAGGCGATCGTGCCTTCAAATCCGAACAAATTGAGAAAGTAGAAGGGATAGAAGTCTGCCCCACTTTGTCCTATAAATGGCACGATTAAATAGACTATTTTCAGAAAACAACGCCGTTTTCCTTCGTTTTTTGTATCTTTGTAGAGCAAATCTACATCAATATGTTACAAAATCAAGATATTACTATTGCGTCAACGCTTGAGCTTTATGGTGGAAGCCACATTGATAAAGACCTGTTGTTAATAGAAGATATTGCGAAATTCTCCATGCCCCAGGTATCCAGAAAAGTAGCTTGTTTGTTCATTGCCGTATGCCGTTCGGGGCAATTCAACTACACACTCGACACCATTCCCTATGAAATAGAGCCCAATCATATTGTCATTATCAGTCCCGGACAGACGCTCGATTACGCAAAAGTCGGTGCAGATAGCAGTGCATTTGGCATCATGGTTTCAGAAGATTTCTTCCAAGAGATTGTCGCAAACATACATGAACTCTCCAGTCTTTTTATCTTTTCGAAAACCCATCCCGTTTGCAAATTGCAGCCAAACGAGATTGAAAAGTTGGAAAACTATTTCAAAGTGTTGCAGAAAATGGTCGACAATACAGCACACCATTTCCGCATAGAACTTGTGAAATCGCTACTTAAAACCATGATTTATGACTTAGGTGACACCCTGTTTCGCATTCAAAGCAGTGATAATCGCAAGCAATATCGTGCCGATAAGATATTTGCTGACTACATTGCTTTAGTCGAAAAGAACTTCAAAGTGCAACGACGTGTGAGCTGGTATGCACAACAATTACACATCACGCATAAGTATTTATCCGAGTCAATTAAGGCTGCCAGCCACCGAACGCCTAACGAATGGATCGACTATTACGTCGTCATGGAGATACGTGTGCTGCTCAAAACCACTGCAAAGAGCATTAAAGACATTACCGAATTGCTCAACTTTCCCAACCAAAGTTTCTTGGGAAAGTTCTTTAAAGAGCATGTAGGCATGTCGCCTCGACAATATCGCAACCAAGCATAAGCAAGCTTTCCATCCACATGGGAATAGCGTTTAGAGCTGGGAGACCTATCCCTTTCGTCTCAAAAGGAGCGCAAACAGCTCATCATAGCACATCAAAAAAATGAATAACGAAAAGGGTTCGTTATTCATTTTTTTTCGTTTCATCTAATAAAGCCTCTATTTCAACCGCCGCTTGGCATAGCTCTTGATACCAATCTTCACCAAAACGTTCTATCAAAGGCGCTTTTAAAAATTGATAAACCGGCATATTCAGCGCTTCACCTTTTGCCACAGCATCGCGGCAAATGTGCCATTTGTGGTAATTGATGCCTACCAATCCGCCCGCAAATGCTTTGGCTCTGATGGGATAAAGCGCACAAGAGATAGGCTTTTTAAACTGCGTTTTTCCCCCACGATAGGCCTTTTCGAGTGCACAAAGACAACAACCTTCATGGTCATAGGTAAAGACACAGTCCTTTTCTCCCACAATACTCGTCACCAAATCGCCCTCTTCATCCACATAAGCCACCCCCTGTTTGTCGATAACCGCTTGTGCAGAAGCCTTCAAATCGGGCCAAACGACATCCAAAACCGCTTCTGTTTCGGCAATTTCATCCATGCTTATGGGTGCACCGGCATCCCCTTCTACACAGCAAATGCCATGGCATTTATCGAGATCGCAGCAAAACTTCTCAGTGAAAATATCCGGCGAAACGAGCACATTACCCACTTGAATAATGTGCAAATCTTCTTTCTTCATCCAGTCTTTGAAACGTGCTACCAATCAATCTCCGTCAACCCATGCGACCGAAGATAAGCATTACACCGCGAAAAATGATGATTTCCAAACCAACCTCCACGGTTAGCGGAGAGCGGAGAGGGGTGAACCGACTCTAAAATGAGATGCCGTTGCCCATCAATCAAACTGCGTTTGCTGCGCGCATAACCGCCCCACAGCATAAAAACCAAGTGCTCGCGATGCGCACTTAGCGCACGGATTGCAGCATCGGTAAACACACTCCAGCCCAGTCCTTGATGACTGTTGGCCGCATGGGCTTGCACAGTAAGTGTGGCGTTTAAAAGCAAAACGCCCTGCGAAGCCCAACGCGTTAGGTCGCCACTCGTGGGCAAAGGCTTCCCCAAGTCAGCCTGAATTTCTTTAAAAATATTCTGAAGTGAAGGCGGGATAGCAACACCTTCGGGCACAGAAAAGCTCAATCCCATGGCTTGTCCGGGCTCATGATAAGGGTCTTGTCCCATGATTACCACCTTCACTTCATTGAAAGGGCAAAGATTAAACGCATTGAAAACCAACCTACTGGGCGGGAAACACGGCCCCATCCTATAGGCCTGACGCACCTGCTCGGCCAAGGTTGCGAAATAAGGCTTGTCAAACTCCGTCCCAAGTTGCTGTTTCCACGTGGGTTCAATCTTTACATCCATCGCTTAACGATTATCAGAGATGAGACATTCTCCTGTCATATCAGCAGGCTGTTCCAAGCCCATGATATGAAGAATTGAAGGAGCTACGTCAGCCAAACGACCATCTTTCACCGTTGCCGAATTATTGTTTGTGACATAAATAAACGGCACGGGGTTCAGCGAGTGCGCCGTGTTGGGCGTTCCATCGGGATTGATTGCGTTGTCCGCATTACCATGATCGGCGATGATAATCACCTCATAGTCGTTCTTCTTAGCGGCTTCCACGACCTCTTCCACACAATGATCAATAGCCCAAACAGCCTTCGCAATGGCATGATATACACCTGTATGGCCCACCATATCGCCGTTTGCGAAGTTCACAACAATGAAATCATAGATGTCATCGTTGATGGCTCCCACCAATTTATCCTTCACTTCGAAAGCGCTCATCTCGGGCTTTAGGTCATAAGTAGCCACCTTTGGCGACGGAACCAAAATGCGATCTTCGCCCTCAAAAGGCTGTTCGCGTCCACCATTAAAGAAGAATGTCACGTGCGCATACTTCTCTGTTTCAGCCGTATGCAACTGACGTTTGCCCAAACGCGAAAGATATTCGCCCAACGTGTCCTGCACATTCTCTTTCGGGAACAGCACCTCCACATGCTTAAAGTTAGGATCATACGGAGTCATGCAATAATATTTCAAATCCTTCACCGTCGCCATTCCTTCGGCAGGCATGTCCTCTTGCGTCAGCACTTGCGTCAATTCCTTGGCGCGGTCGTTGCGATAATTAATGAAAATCACCACATCGCCGGCCTCGATTGTGCCGTTCACGGTGCTGTTGTTGATAGGCTTGATAAACTCATCGGTCACACCTTCGTCATAACTTTCCTGCATTGCCTTCACCAAATCGGTAGCCTGTTTGCCTTCACCTTTTACCAAAAGGTCGTAAGCCTCTTTCACACGATTCCACCGTTTGTCGCGATCCATGGCGTAGAAGCGTCCCACAATGCTCGCAATATGTGCCCCATTCTTGTCGCAACAAGCCTGCACTTGCTCAATAAAGCCCTTACCACTCTTCGGATCGGTATCGCGTCCGTCCATAAAGCAATGCACAAACACCTGGTCTTTCAAACCATACTCGCTGCCAATCTCAATGAGTTTAAATAAGTGGTTGAGCGAAGAATGCACGCCACCCGTAGAGGTTAACCCCATGAGATGCAGCTTCTTACCCTGCGATTTAGCATAGCTGTAGGCCTCAACGATGCCTTTATTTTTCAAAATATCACCGTTTTGGCAAGCCTTATTAATCTTCACCAAATCTTGATATACGATGCGACCGGCACCAATATTCAAATGACCCACTTCAGAGTTACCCATCTGTCCGGCAGGCAAACCAACGTCTTCGCCCGATGTAAGTAGTTGTGCATGAGGCGAAACGGCATTCAAATAATCTAAATAAGGTGTTGGAGTATTGTATATTACGTCACCCTTTCCACGTTTTCCGATTCCCCATCCATCGAGAATCATCAATAATGCTTTTTTTGCCATAATCTTTATTTTTAATCAAGTTCTTTTTCTATTGCCCACAAAGTTACAGCAAACCCACGACATAGCAAAGCCCGTCGCCGCATTTTTCATGCATCAAACACTCATACAGCATAAATTTTCAACCCACGAAAGCATTACGATTTGCCCACGCACCACGACACATAGCAGGCACAATCATGCCTTTAAACCGCAGACTGCAAGCCATCTTTTCAAGCCTCTCCCCTCACCTTTTCAACCATTTCCCTTCAGATTGCATCGTAATATCATATAGATTGCGCGGTAATTTGATAGAGATTGCTTCATAAAGTGGGGCACTTTACTGCATAAAGTGATAGGTATTGCGATGGCAGCTGCATAACTTTGTTCTTTAAAGCACTTTGGGGTCTTTTCAAATTCCGCTTTTACGGCATGGACAGTGGCCGCTTTTCGGCCATTTATTTTTAACCATCGAAGGCACATCGGCACCCATTTCATCTCATCCGGCACACGTTATTCCACAAATAAAAATGGCTTTCGGCACATCACGCACGCCTACTATAAAAAAAAGTCGTAACTTTGTAGCATCCTTTTTGGGGACAATGCGACCGCAACGTGCAGGGGGAAGCAATTCAATCGTTGGGTATCTTGCCAAGAAACTCCTCCAACGGGGCGCACGAAAATAGAATAACAACCGAAGGTTATGAAGAATTTTTTGAAAGATTTGCGTCGTCGTGATCACCCACATGTGTTGGGTGGTTTAGACATTTTAAAATATATTGGGCCGGGGTTGCTGGTTACTGTGGGTTTCATCGACCCTGGAAACTGGGCCAGTAACTTTGCTGCCGGTTCGAGCTTTGGCTATTCTTTGCTATGGGTAGTGACGCTTTCCACCATCATGCTCATTGCTTTGCAACACAATGTAGCCCATTTGGGCATCGTGACGGGCCTGTGTTTGAGTGAAGCGGCCGTGAAATACTCGCCGAAATGGGTGGGAAAGCCCATCATTGTGACGGCCATTTTAGCCAGCATCTCTACCTCATTGGCCGAAATTTTGGGTGGTGCCATTGCGCTGCAGATGCTCTTTGGCATAGCGATTCCAACGGGTGCAGTGCTCACAACGATAGCCGTGCTCGTGATGTTGTTCACCAATAGTTACCAAAAGATGGAGCGATCGATCATTGGTTTTGTGTCGATGATAGGCCTTTCGTTCATCTATGAGCTGTTTTTAGTAGACATTCAGTGGCCTAAAGCCATTGCCGGTGCTTTCGTTCCAAGCGTGCCCGAGGGGTCGTTGCTCATCATTATGAGTGTGTTGGGGGCGGTGGTGATGCCCCATAATCTGTTTCTTCACTCCGAAGTGGTGCAGAGTAGGGAAATTCATTTGAAAGGTGATGCGCGCATTCAACACATGTTAAAATATGAATTTGTCGACACCTTGTTCTCTATGATCGTGGGATGGGCCATCAATTCGGCCATGATTTTGCTGGCAGCCAGCACTTTCTTTGCCCACGGTCAGCAGGTGGATGAGTTGCAACAAGCACAGGCAATGCTGCATCCTTTGTTGGGAAATAACGCCGCAAACATCTTTGCTATTGCCCTACTTTTAGCGGGAATATCGAGCACTATCACCAGTGGTATGGCGGCAGGCAGCATCTTTTCGGGTCTGTTTGGCGAGTCGTATAATGCCAAAGACACCCACTCCATCGTTGGAATCGTGCTATCATTGGGCGTGGCCTTGCTGCTTATCTTCTTCATCGGCAATGCTTTTCAGGGGCTGTTGATTTCGCAAATGGTGCTTTCCATACAGCTTCCTTTCACGGTTTTCCTGCAAGTGAGCCTCACTTCCTCCAAACGTGTGATGGGAAAATATGCCAATAGCCGGTTGAATAGCGCTTTTCTTTATTCCTTAGCTGCATTGGTAACGGCCCTCAATATATGGCTATTGATTGAGAGTGTTGGCTAACTTAGAACCCAGACTCCCACCCAAAGAACCCTAAAAGACAGCAATGAAGAAATTAGGTAATGAGCTAACGCTGATCCTTTTGATGACGGATGGCAACGATTATACCGCACAAGACCTGTGCAACCAGTTGAATTGCACGCGTCGCAACCTGTATTATTACTTGCAATTCTTGCGCGACTATGGTTTTGAAGTGATTAAAAAGGGCGATTATTACCGTCTTTCGCTCCAGTCACCTTTCTTTGAACGCTTGGCAATAGCACTGAATTTCACCGGTAAGGAGGCGGCGACAATGTATGAATTGGCAGAGTCCTCGGGGGCAAAGAAGACGCTGTTGCAATCAATACAAAAGAAGTTGGCTCGCGCTTACGACCTGCGTTTATACACCGACTCGCGCTACAAACGCAAGCAACAGCAACATTTGGAAGACCTTTCCATGGCCATTCAAGCTCACAAAGTGGTGTGTCTGCATCACTATTCGTCGCCCCATAGCCACACATATAAAGATAGAAAGGTGGAACCTTTTGCACTGTTGAACAATGATCAAGAGGTGCGTTGCTATGAATATGCGTCGAAATGCAACAAAACCTTCAAGCTATCGCGCATTGGTCGTGTAGAGGTGTATGAGGAAACCTGGACTTGCGAGGCTGAACATCGGCCTTTCTTTACCGATATTTTCGGTTTCTGTGCCGAAGAATTGCATAGCGTTTCACTCATTATGGGGCAGTTAGCCTACCACCTTCTGACGGAAGAATATCCACAATCCGTTTCGTTTGTCACCCCCATCGACGACTATCATTGGCGGCTTCAGGCGCATGTGGCCAGCTATATTGGTGTGGGTAGGTTTGTCATTGGGCTTTATGATGACATCGAAGTAGAAGGAGATGAGGGCTTTAAAGCCTATCTCCACACGCGCATTCAGAAGCTATTGCAACATGAAGCATGATGTTACCTGCCGGTTTTTCCATCAGACAAATTAGCGTTATTAACGATTTTTATAGTCAAAACCGATGTTTGTTTTGGGTTAAATGGCTAAATTTGCGCATCTTTTTTTGATAAAACATTTAGAGTTATGAAAAAATTTAGAAATGCAATTGTATTGCTTGCGGCAGGAGTTGCTTTTGCAGCTTGCCAAAACAACGGTAAAACAGCAGCTAATGCTGGTACCAATGATTCAACAGCTAACGATTCAGCAGCTACTGATTCAGTAGTTTATGAGGGCACAGTTCCTGCAGCTGACGGCCCAGGTATTAAGTATCAGTTGGCTTGTGTGAACGATTCTTCTAAGGGTTTCCGCCTCACAACAACCTATCTTCAGGCTGAAAAGGGCAAAGATCAAGTTTCAGAAAGCAAAGGAAAGTATGAAGTTGTGAAGAAGACTGTTGCCGGAAAAGAAGGCACTTTCTACAAACTTCCTACATCAGATGGTTCAGGTGAGACTGTTTTGAAGGTCGTTAACGACAGCACTTTGCGCTTGGTTAACAGCAACTTTGAAGAAGCTGCTTCAAAATTGAACTATGATTTGAAACTCAAAAAGTAATTGCTTTTTTTGTATTAGAATAAAAATTATTACACGAAAAGGTTCACATGCGAGCGTATGTGAACCTTTTTTTGATGCTTGTTTGCTATCTATTCGCCAAAATAGTCGGCCAAAGCTTGCATCGCACTGCCATCATGATTGGGCAAATCTTGAATGATTTCGCCCTTTTCCATCAGCAGAATGCGCGATGAAATGTCGGCCACAAAGTTAAGATTATGGCTCGATAGGAGCACTAACGTGCCCAATTCCTCGTTGATTCGCTTGATGAATCTGCTCACTTGTATTTGCGATGAAGGGTCAAGGAAGTTGAAAGGCTCGTCGAGTATGAGCACTTGTGGATGAATAAGCATTGCTCCAATGATACCAATCTTTTGCTTGTTGCCCTGCGAAAAATCGCGAATGTATTTCTTTTTCCCGAGAATTTCGTCGTGCATGAGTAGTGCATAATAAGCCAAACGCTCGCGCAAAGTGGCATCATCAATGCCATAAACGGCTGCAATGAATTGGAAATACTCTTCGGGTGTATAAAGTTCTATGAGGAAACGCCCATCAATAAACGAGCCCGTATAGTGCTTCCAAGCCTCTGTTTCATTTACTTTTTCACCATTACTACACACAAAGCCCTGCGTCGGTTCAATCAAATCGAGGATTAAACGCATGAGTGTTGTCTTGCCGGCACCGTTGTTTCCCACCAAACCTACTAATTCTCCTTGCTTTAAAGTGAGCATAGGAATGTTGACAACCATGGCCTTTCCATACCTTTTTTGAAGGAGTTGAATTTGAATATCCATTGTCTTTGATGATTTTTTTGTTGTGAATAAAAGGGTTTATTGATTGAATGTTTCCATGCGTTGATGCCGCTTGGCCATGAAACGCCGCGCCAATACGCGCAACACTATGGGCGAAAGGCACAACAATAAGCAACCCATCGTCACCAGAATTGCTTGCACAACAAACATGGAATGAATGAATGAGAAGAGCAGAAAGACCATGGCGAGGGGCAAAAGTGACACCAAACTATACAAACTGATGCTCCAACTGGCCCCCTGATAGTTGAAAAAAGCCGAGCCACTGAGGTCTAATCGCCGTGAAAAAAGACAGGTAGGGAAGAACAATAAATTGCACCCCACGCTGAAGATGAACAAGGAAAGCAGTTGCAACAGCGTCCAATAGCCATAGAAAACGCCTGGCAACAGCACCACTACCGACAGCAAATTGAGCTGTATGAAGAACAGATACTTGCGCCGAAGCATTCCTTCTATGAGCAAAGGCTTTGTCAACAGTCCGTGAAAGAAATTGCCTTCGACGCCAAAAATATATTGCCCTAAAATCATAGACGGAAAGAAAATGGGAATGAACGGATAGGCTTGACGCGATGCCTCCAAATGAAATGACGAGCCATCCGATGCTCTTCCGAGATAAACTTGCAGCGTAAAAACAAGCAGAAGCAGCAAAAAGGCCGTACGAAGGCGCTTGACACGCATGAGCATCAGCCATTCCATGCCCAACAAACTGCGGCTCGTGAGGCGGACGGATGATGGGCGTTGCTGTCCGTAATCAGCATAATTGTGCACACCACACATATAAATAAACAGCAAAACAGCAAACAACAATGTGACAAATGCCCATCCCACAACGCGCCAAACAGGTGAAAGCAGGGGCATGAGCAACGCAATGTAGCAGGCAGCCACTACATAATAAACCAACCAAGCTAACCACAATACCAACTTATACATCCACCCTTGCGTCAGACGATGTGCGGTAATGAGCAGCCCATCGGTCATACTGATGAGCAAAGAAAGACCAAAAGCGAGCAGCGTATAGCCCAAAGGCAGGCCAAGACACGCCACAATGAGCACAACAATGGGAATGAACCAGTTGAAATAGTCCACCAAATTAAGCACCAAGAGAAACATATTCCAGGTGTGACGCGCAATAGGTTTGGTGCGCACATAGTCATCCATGCCCACCACATCGCGCTTCATCACGAGCTTCATCAGCACCTCTGTCACCGAAAGACCCACCACAAGCGGGACAATATAATACATGCTATCGGAATGATGGAATAAAGATGACAAGTTGCTTCCACCCGTTTTGGAGCCCACCCACAGCCCAATGGCAAAGCAAAACACGATATAAGCGAGGATACCTAAGCGCTTCCAGTCGAATGTTCGGCGCGAGATGGTCCACCAATGAAGCAATAAGATTTTCAGCATTTTATATTGATGTTGTTAAAAAGATGTGTCAAAGGTAACACTTTTCCTTAAACATTTTTCACGGCTTCGCATAGAAAGGTGCTTTTTTAACGCTATTTTATAACCATAGCCTCATAAAAAACTCTACTTTTGCACCTTGAATTTGGATAACAACATAGAAAGAAAATGAAGAGAATGCTATTGATGTTGTGCTTCGTGGGGAGTGTTATTGCCGCAGGAGCACAAATGGAACGTGCGACAACCGGCGATCATTGGGTGGGCACTTGGGCCACAGCACAGCAACAACCCGTGAAGAGTTTCATGCCCTATAACAACAACTTGTCCTATCGTTCGGTGCGACAAGTGGTGAAAGTCTCGATTGGTGGCAAGCTCATACGTTTGGAACTCAGCAACGAACTTTCGCGCGAACCGCTCACCATTCGTTCGGTTTACATTGCACATGCCACCGATAGCTTTGCCATTGTGCCCCAAACGGCCAAATATTTGCTGTTTAATGGGCAGACACAAGTGACGATTCCGGCAGGGAAACGCGTTGTAAGTGATGCCCTTTCTTTCGACCTTCAACCTTTGGAAAAGGTTGCCATCACGATGAATTATGGGCGTGCTCCGGCCGTTCCTACGGTGCACATGGGCTCGCGTACCACCTCTTATATCCTCAAAGGTGTGAGCACTGCACGCAGCAACTTTGCGCCTTCGTTTCGCGAAAACCATTGGTTTAACATCGCTTCGATAGCCGTTTTCGACCTCACGGCTAAGGCTATAGGGATTATCGGCAACTCGATTACCGATGGAAAGGGCACCACTGACAACGCAAACAATCGCTGGACGGACGTATTAGCAGAGCAATTACAGAAACGACATGGCGTAACAACGCGCGGCATTCTTAATTTAGGCATCGGCAATAACCGCGTAACGGTGGCGGGAGGTTTCGGCATTTTGGCCAAACAACGTTTCAATCGTGACATTTTAATGCAGCCAGGCATCGAGACTGTGGTGATTTTTGAAGGCATAAACGATATAGGAGCGGCTTCAAAAGGAGCGAGTGAACGCGTGGCTGCCGACTTGATTAACGCTTATGATGAGATGATAGCTAAGGCGAAAGCCCGCAACCTGCGCATCTTCCTGTGCACCATTACGCCGTTTAAAGGTGCGGGTTATTACTCGCTTTTCCACGAAGCAGCGCGCAAAACCGTCAACCAATGGATTCGATCGCAACGCGAACGCGTAAATGGCATCTTAGATTTTGACGAGCTTCTGCGTGACCCTGCCGACCCAGAGCGTCTGCAAAAGCAATGGCAGAGCGATTGGTTGCACCCCAATCCCGAAGGTTATCGTGCGATGGGTGAATATGCTGCAGAGCGCTTGAAATAGCTTTCTCACAGCAAGTTGCAGGCTTTTTGGGCGAATAGTAACGCCCTTTTAATCGAAGGTGCAAACAGAACCGAAAGTAAAGTGGGCCACTTTACGCCACAAAGTAGGCTACATTGCCATGTAAAGTAGGCCACTTTACTGCATAAAGAAGCCCACTTTACAAATGATTTTGTGATGAAAAGTGGGGCGATGTGGAGAATTTTATGTAATTTTGAAGCCGAGATTCTCATTCAATATGTACACACGCACTTCTTAGGTCATTGCGAAGTCAAGATGGATGCCAAAGGAAGTGCAAAAGAAGATTGCGCCCATGCGAATGACTTTGTCGGCACACGGCAAAACTTGATGTGCGAGAAGTAGACATGGTTTTCACAGCAACGACAAACATTTAATTTGGGTTTTTAAGGTCATGGTTAAAACAATAGAGGGCTATCACGTGCCGGTGCTCTTACAACCGAGCATTGATGGGTTGAATATCCGCCCCGGAGGCGTTTATGTTGACGCTACCTTTGGGGGCGGAGGGCATAGCCGTGAATTGCTTTCCCGGCTGGATTCGACCGCCCATCTCTATAGTTTCGACCAGGATGCCGATGCCGAAAAGAATGTGTTTCAGTTGGAAACGGGTGGCCAACAGCGCTTTATCGACGACCCACGGTTTACCTTTGTGCGCAGCAACTTTCGCTATTTGCGCAATTGGATGCACTATTATGGCGTAGAAGGTATTGACGGACTGCTTGCCGATTTGGGCGTCTCGAGTCACCACTTTGACGACGAATCGCGTGGCTTTTCATTCCGTTTTGATGCGCCATTAGATATGCGTATGAACAAACGTGAGGGCAAAACGGCCGCCGACATCGTGAACACTTATGCCGAAGAAGCGTTGGCTAAGGTGTTTTATCTGTATGGTGAACTGAAAAATTCGCGTCGTCTTGCTGCGGCATTGGTGGCGGCTCGCACAACAAAGCCCATCGCAACGACACAAGATTTTATGCATGTGGTGGAACCATTCTTTAAACGTGAACGTGAAAAGAAGGATTTAGCGCGCCTGTTTCAAGCGTTGCGCATTGAAGTAAACCACGAGATGGAGGCACTAAGCGACATGCTTTTGGCAGCCATCGACTGTCTTAAACCTGGCGGAAGGTTATGTGTCATCACCTATCATTCGTTAGAAGATCGCATGGTGAAGAACATGATGAAGACCGGAAACATTGCAGGCGAACGGCAAGTTGACTTCTATGGCCGCATGGAGACACCGCTAAAGTTGGTAAACAACAAGGTGATTGTGCCCGATAGCGATGAACAACGTGAGAATTCTCGAAGCAGAAGTGCAAAATTAAGGATAGCAGAAAAGAAATGATGAGCGAAGATATTGCCCCGAAAGGGACACCCAAAATCACGTCGATTGTTGAGCAATCCATCCCCAATGGTGCTGAAACATCAGATGAAACCTTGTTGAAGGAGGGGCAGAAAGAGCGTCCTCGCAAGGCAAAGGCTGCTGCTGTGCCTAACGATGAGGAAGCACCTTCGCTGAAAGAGGTTATCGAAAAGCAAGCCATTGAGGGCGAATCGCCGCAGGCTTTCACCTTCACGCTGAAGAAAATCTTGGGTGGTGACATCCTCACCACGCAGACCATGCGCAATCAGATAGGTGTGTTTTTGCTCATTACCCTGTTTCTTATCTTCTACATTGCCAACCGTTACAGTGTACAGAAAGACCTCATTGAGATTGATCGGCTGCAAAACGAGCTGCAAGATGCTAAGTATAAAGCGCTCTCAAGCAGCAGTCAACTGACGGAAAAGAGCAGAGAAAGTCATGTGTTAGAGTTGTTAAAGAGCAACAAAGACAGTGTGCTGAAGATTGCAACGCAGCCACCTTACATCATTAATGTGCCCGAAGAATGAGTAAGTTCAATCAAAACAAAGTGATGCTGCGCTATAGTGTTATCGCCATTTTGATGACGATTGTTGCGATAGGTGTGTTGGGTAAAGCGCTCTATTTGATGACTGCGAAACGCGATTACTGGCAACAAGTGGCCAATCGCGTGAAGAAAGACAGCGTAAGTGTGAAGCCTATTCGAGGCAATATCTTGAGTTGTGACGGACAACTCATGGCCAGTTCGCTGCCCGAATTTAAGCTCTTCATGGACTTTAAAGCCTTGGAAGAGGCCAAGAACGATTCGCTCTGGCGCAGCAAACTCGACTCGATTTGTATGGGGTTAAACCGCATTTTCCCCGAAAAGCCTGCTTCAGCCTTCAGGCATTTGTTGGCAGAAGGGCAGCGAAAAGGAAGTCGGCATTGGGCCATTTGGAACAAACGAGTGGATTATAACACCTACACCGAGGTGAAGGCGCTACCTGTTTTCAACCTTTCTCCTAATAAAAGTGGCTTTCATGTTGAAGAATATAACGCCCGAAAGCGCAGCTATGGCTCATTAGCAGGGCGCACGATTGGTGCCATGTTTGGTGCAAAAGACACGGCAAGGTTTGGTTTAGAGCTGTCCTATGACTCTATTCTTCGCGGCAGTAATGGCATCATTCATCGTCGAAAGGTGCTCAATAAGTTCCTCAATATCATGGATACTCCGCCCATTGATGGCGCTGATATTGTGACCACTATTGATGTAGGTATGCAAGACTTAGCGGAACGTTCGGTCATAGATGAGTTGAAACTCATCAACGGAAACGTAGGGGTTGCCATCGTTATGGAGGTTGCTACGGGCGATGTTAAAGCCATTGTGAACATGGAAAAATGCGTAGATGGCGCGTATCGAGAGGTGCGTAACCACGCCGTTAGCGACCTTTTGGAACCCGGATCTGTGTTTAAAACGGCCTCCATCATGGTGGCTTTAGACGATGGTGTGGTGGATACTACCTACAAAGTTGAAACGGGTTCGGGCACATGGCCTATGTATGGACGCGAGATGAAAGACCATAATTGGCGACGAGGTGGCTATGGATTGCTCACATTGCCACAGACTTTAATGGTAAGTTCGAACATAGGTGTGAGCCGAATTATCGACGAACATTATCGCAATCACCCAGAAAAGTTCGTTGAAGGTATCTATAGAACGGGACTTGCTGACGACTTAAAAATACCGCTTGTTGGTGCATCTCCTGCCCGAATTCGTATGCCAAAGAAGAACAATAGAGGCGAATGGGTGAACTGGAGTCACACGGCTTTACCGTGGATGAGCATTGGTTATGAGACGCAAATTCCACCGATTTCAACGCTAACTTTCTACAATGCAATTGCCAATAACGGCAAGATGATGCGCCCAAGGTTTGTAAAAGAGGTGGTGAAGAATGGTGAAGTCATCATTGATTTCCCACCAGAAGTGATGCGAAGCAGCATCTGTAAGCCCAAGACCCTACACGAAATACAGACCATTCTCGACCATGTGGTGAGCCAAGGTTTAGGCAAAAAGGCCGGTTCTCCATCGTTTCGAGTCGCCGGAAAGACGGGAACTGCGCAAATGTCTAAAGGAGTTCAGGGTTATAAGAATGGTGGAGTGAACTATCTTTTGAGCTTTGCGGGCTACTTTCCTGCTGATAATCCTCGCTATAGCTGCATCGTTTGTATTCAGAAATCGGGTATTCCTGCCAGCGGAGGCGGTATGAGTGGTGTCGTTTTTCATAACATTGCGGAAGGCATTATGGCGCAGAGTCTGCGCTTAGATGTGGCTGATGCACGCGACGCTTCATCGGTATTTACACCCGATGTGAAGCCAGGTAACGTCTTAGCTGCCGATTATGTGTTGTCGCATTTGGGCATTAATGCCAATAAAAACTGGAGTGGAAGCTATGCCAATGGCAATCCTATTTGGGGAAAAGCCGAGCTTCATCCTCACCAAAAGACCATCACCTTGGAGCAAACCCCAACGCCACGCCGTCACATTGTGCCCAACGTTGTGGGCATGGGCGCGCGAGATGCCGTTTATTTGTTAGAGAGTAGAGGCGTGAAAACAACGGTTATTGGGCGCGGAACGGTTGTAAAACAGGACATAGAAGCAGGCCAAAGGATTAAAAAAGGCATGCACATTGTCTTAACATTAGAATAGAACATCAATAGAAATAAAGATATGAAATTAAACGAAATGCTGTGCAACATCACACCTTTGCAGGTGATTGGTGATGCAGAAATGGAGATTAAAGGCGTGAATATCGACTCACGCAAGATTCAACATGGACATCTTTTCGTGGCCGTTAAGGGCACACAAGTGGATGGTCATCAGTATATCGACAAAGCTATTGAGCAAGGTGCCACGGCAGTCTTGTGTGAAACTTTGCCCCAAACCTTGGCAAAAGGCGTAACTTTTGTGCAGGTTGCCGACACAGAAGATGCCGTTGGCAAGGTGGCTACCTTATATTATGGTGACCCATCTAAACACTTAAAGCTCGTAGGGGTGACGGGAACGAATGGGAAAACCACCATCGCAACCTTATTATATAACATGTTTCGCAAGTTCGGTTATAAGGTAGGGCTGCTCTCTACCGTATGTAATTACATCGAAGATGAAGCTATTTCGGCCGATCATACCACACCCGACCCCATAGAGCTCAATGAATTGTTGAGCCAAATGGTAGCTGCCGGTTGCGAATATGCCTTTATGGAATGTTCAAGTCATGCCATTCATCAGAAGCGCATCGGCGGTTTGATCTTTGCAGGAGGCTTGTTTACCAACCTCACGCGTGACCATTTAGACTATCATAAGACGTTTGAAAACTATCGAAATGCAAAGAAAGCATTCTTTGATGGGCTGCCAAAAGAGGCTTTTGCCATTACCAATGCCGACGATAAGAACGGACTTGTGATGGTGCAGAATACCAAAGCCACGGTTAAAACCTACTCTGTTCAAGCGCCGGCCGACTTCAAAGCGCGCATCTTAGAGTGTCATTTCGAAGGCATGTACCTTGAAATTGACGGCCGAGAGGTGGGCGTTCAGTTCATCGGTAAGTTCAATGTAAGCAACCTTTTGGCCGTCTATGGTGCAGCACGCATGTTAGGTAAGTCGCCAGAAGAGATTCTTTTGGTCATGAGTACGCTGCATAGTGTGAGCGGACGTCTTGAACCTATCCATTCGAAAGAGGGCTATACGGCCATCGTTGACTATGCCCATACGCCCGATGCACTTGAAAATGTGCTGAAAGCCATTCACGAAGTGCTCAATGGGAAAGGCCATGTCATCACCGTTTGTGGTGCAGGCGGCAACCGAGATAAGGGCAAACGTCCCCTCATGGCGCAAGAGGCTGTGAAGCAAAGCGACAAGGTTATCATCACCAGTGATAACCCACGCTTTGAAGATCCGCAGGACATTATCAACGATATGCTCGCAGGTTTGAACCCACAACAAATGAAAAAGGTGCTTGCTATCGTGGACAGACGCGAAGCAATTCGCACGGCTTGCATGATGGCACAGAAAGGAGATGTCATCCTTGTAGCTGGAAAAGGTCACGAGAACTATCAGGAAATCAAGGGCGTGAAACACCATTTTGACGACAAAGAAGTGCTGCAAGACATCTTCAGAGAGTAGTAATCTTGTTTACGTTTGCAATAGTTTGGAAATGAAGCTGTTAGCAATATCTCAAAAAAGTGGCCCATATTACTGGGTAAAATGGGCTATATTGCGCCACAATTTGCACCAAATTGCCAAACGATTTGATACTTATTGCGAGGCCATCTCTGTGCAACAGTTTCACCATGCGTTGGCAACGCTTGTTTCATCACAGTTAAAATCGAATAAAAAGCATGTTATACTATCTCTTTAGGTTCTTAGAACAATACGGCATCAGCGGCTCCCACATCTGGGGTTACATCTCCTTCCGGTCGCTGTTAGCCTTGATTTTGTCGTTGGTTATATCGGCATGGTTTGGCGAACGCTTCATCAAATACCTCAAGAAGAAGCAAATAACCGAGACCCAACGCGATGCCACGATCGACCCCTTTGGCGTGAAAAAGATTGGAGTTCCATCGATGGGTGGCGTCATTATCATTCTGTCTATCTTGGTTCCCGTGCTGCTTTTAGGACGTTTGCGCAACATCTACCTCATCTTAATGGTTATCACTACGGTGTGGTTGGGCTTTCTTGGCGGTATGGATGACTATATCAAAATCTTCAAACGCGATAAAGAAGGGCTGAAAGGCAAGTACAAAATCGTGGGACAAGTGGGCATAGGTTTGATTGTAGGTTTAGTGCTTTGGGCCTCGCCCGATGTGAAAATGAATGAGAATATCGCCATAGAACGGCAAGAGAATGTCATCGTAAAGCATCGCAGTGAAGCCCATAAATCGCTCAAAACAACCATTCCTTTCGTCAAAGGACATAACCTGAGTTACAGCAATCTCATGAGTTTTTGCGGCAAACACAAGGTTGCTGCAGGCTGGATTTTGTTTGTTGTGATGACCATTGTCGTTGTAACCGCCGTGAGCAATGGTGCCAATTTAAACGATGGTATGGATGGAATGTGTGCCGGAAACTCGGCTATTATCGGGGTTGTTATCGGCATTTTGGCCTATGTGAGCAGTCATATCCAATTCGCTGCCTACTTAAATATCATGTATATTCCGCAATCCGAAGAGATAGTTGTCTTCATGTGCGCCTTCATTGGCGCGTTGATTGGCTTCTTGTGGTACAATGCTTATCCTGCACAAGTGTTCATGGGTGACACCGGATCGCTTACCATTGGTGGCATCATTGCAGTGAGTGCAATCATCATTCACAAAGAACTTTTGCTGCCAATCCTCTGTGGAATCTTCTTCGTTGAGAGCTTAAGTGTCATCCTTCAGGTGTACTATTATAAGATAGGTAAGCATAAAGGATTGAAACAACGCATCTTCAAACGCACGCCGATACATGATAATTTCCGCGTAACCGACGACCAATTGGATCCCGATTGCCACTATCTGATTAGCGCTCCTCATAGTGCTAAGCACGAAGCGAAAATCACTTTACGCTTTTGGGTCATTACTATTATCTTGGCAGCACTCACCATTATCACATTAAAGATTAGATAACAATGAAAAGAATCGTTATATTAGGTGGCGGAGAAAGTGGCGCAGGAGCCGCCGTTCTGGCCCAAAAAGAAGGGTTTGATGTGTTTGTTTCCGACCTATCGGCCATCAAAGACCCCTATAAAAAGTTGCTCGATGACTACCACATTGAATGGGAAGAGGGGCAACACACGGCTGAAAAGATTCTCAATGCCGACGAGATTATCAAGAGTCCCGGCATTCCAAAAGAGGCTCCTATGGTGCAAAAGCTCATGCAACAAGGCACACCTATCATCAGTGAAATAGAGTTTGCGGGGCGTTATACGCATGCAAAAATGGTGTGTATCACAGGAAGTAACGGCAAAACCACTACGACATCGCTCATCTATCACATCTTTAAAACGGCGGGATTAGACGTGGGATTGGCCGGTAATATCGGTCATAGTTTGGCCCTGCAAGTAGCCGAATCGCCCCACGAATACTATGTGATTGAGCTGAGTAGTTTTCAATTAGACAACATGTATCAGTTCAAAGCCGACGTTGCTATCCTGCTGAATATCACTCCCGACCATTTAGATCGCTACGACAACTGTTTTGAAAACTATGCCGAAGCCAAACTAAGGATTTTGCAAAACCAAACACAAGCCGACAGCTTTATCTATTGGAAGGACGACCCTGTGATAGCAAAAGAGTTGCAAAAGCATGCCGTCCATGCACAAACCTATCCGTTTGCAGCGCATAAAGAGAATGGTGTTGTGGGCTATATCGAACAAGAACAATACACCTTGGCATATCCTTCAACGTTCCAAATGCCTCAAAGCGAGCTGTCATTAACCGGCAAACACAATCTTTATAACAGCTTAGCGGCAGGCTTAGCGGCCAATATTGTGGGCATACCTCACGACATTATTCGCCGGAGTTTAAGCGACTTTCCCGGCGTAGAGCATCGGTTAGAGAAGGTATGCAAGGTGAATAATGTGCTCTATATCAACGATTCTAAGGCCACAAATGTCGATGCTTGCTGGTATGCTTTGGAGAGTATGACCACCCCAACCATTCTTATTCTTGGAGGAAGAGATAAGGGTAATGACTACAAACCCTTATTGCCTTTGGTGAAAGAGCGATGCGTTGGCCTGGTTTATTTAGGCGCAAACAACCAAAAATTGCACGACAATTTCGACCATTTGGGCCTGTCTGTGCGCGATACCCATAGCATGAGCGACTGCGTTAAAGCCTGCTTTGAGATGGCAAAACCTGGAGAAACGGTGCTATTAAGCCCTTGTTGTGCCAGCTTCGACCTCTTTAAAAATATGGAAGATCGCGGTGAACAATTCAAAACATTAGTTAGAAACTTATAGAAGAAAGTGCTGTTAAAGAATCATTCAAAGCGGCTTTACACTCGCATCTATCGCCACATGGGGCAAACATGCTCGCAAAACACGACAGATAGCGGGCAGAAAAAGTAACTGAACAAAGCGCTTGTTGCCACCTTTTGAACGATTTTCACAGCTTTCAACGCAATGAACAATAAAACACTTGGAAACATTTTCAAAGGCGATAAGGTGATATGGATGATATTTTTCTTCCTTTGTATCATCTCCATCGTAGAGGTATTTTCGGCTTCTTCCGAATTAACTTACAAAGGAGGCAGCTATTTTTCGCCCCTTATCAAGCATATCGGCATCCTCATTTTTGGCTTCTTCAGCATGGTGGTGGTGCTCAATATCAAGTGTAAGTATTTCAAAATTGCCACCCCTTTCTTCATCATTCTCTCGGTCTTCACCTTGCTTTGGGTGATTGTCGCAGGACAATCGACCAACGGAGCGCAACGATGGGTGAACTTTATTGGCATACAATTTCAGCCATCAGAGATTGCAAAAGGCACCGTAGTGTTGGCCACTGCGCAGATTTTAAGTGCACTCCAGACCGACCATGGTGCCGATAAGATTGCCTTTAAATACATCTTGGGTATTTGTTTCCTCATCATTCCGCTCATAGCTTTAGAGAATTTGTCCACCGCAGCATTGCTTAGTTTGGTAGTATTGATGATGATGTTGATTGGAAGAGTGCCCATGCGACAAATCGGAAAGTTAGTCGGTGTGGTCGTCTTAAGCATGTTATTGGTGTTTGCAGGTGTCATGTTGGTGGGCAAAGACACCCAGAATGAAGACACCGACAAGGTGTTAACGGAGCAGGTCCAGCCCGATTCGCGCGAAGAAGGCCTCTTTGGAAAGGTCTTTCACCGTGCAGATACGTGGAAATCGCGCATCGATAAGTTTGCCCAACACAAAGAGATTGCACCGCAAGATGTCGACTTAGATAAAGACGCTCAAGTAGCACATGCCAACATAGCCATTGCCTCTTCCAACATTATTGGCAAGGGACCGGGCAACAGTGTGGAGCGCGATTTCCTCTCACAAGCCTTCTCCGACTTCATTTATGCCATCATTATTGAGGAGTTGGGCATCGAAGGTGCCGTGGTTGTGGCCGTGCTTTATATCATGCTTCTCTTTAGAACGGGACGCATAGCCAGTCGCTGTGAGAACTATTTCCCTGCACTTTTGGCCATGGGGTTAGCCTTACTATTAGTAACCCAAGCCCTGTTTAACATGTGTGTGGCCGTGGGAATCGTGCCCGTTACGGGACAACCGCTCCCCCTTATCAGCAAAGGCGGAACCTCTTCGGTCATTAATTGCATCTATGTGGGTGTGATTTTAAGTGTGAGTCGCTCTGCTAAAAAGCGGGGAGAAAGCGAACCTACGAAGGCGAAGGCTGCCCAACTTTCAACCACAGTGTAAGCAAAGGTGCGGGCATTCAAAGAAGACTCTGGCAATCAATGCTTTAGAAAGGAAACCAAAGTGGGCTGTTTTACCGTGTAATTCAGTAGAGATTGTGATAGAATTGCCATGAGATTACACCCCAATATGGCACACTTTTCTTTGCTTTCTTCCATCAACCGTCAGCTATGGGCTTAGGGTATGACCGAGAATGAAAATGCGCCCGCAACTTCTTTAAAGAGGACCCAAATCTGCACAACAGTGGTATGCGCCAACTAACCCGCATGAACAGTGCGCACACTTGCTATGCCCTATTTAACAATTAATAGACGGCAAAATAAGTAAGAACTAAAAAAAATGATTACTTTTGCAATAATATAAAAAACAAAGCGTAATGGAGCAAGAATTAAGAGTTATCATTAGCGGTGGCGGTACGGGCGGACATATCTTCCCGGCCATATCGATTGCTAACGCCATCAAAGCCAAACGTCCCGATGCAAAGTTGCTGTTTGTGGGTGCATTGGGCAGAATGGAGATGCAAAGAGTGCCCGCTGCCGGCTATGAAATAAAAGGACTTCCCATTGCAGGTTTCGACAGAAAGCACCTGCTCAAGAATGTCGTTGTGCTCTACAAGATATGGAAAAGCCAACGCATGGCTCGGAAAATCATTCGCGATTTCAAGCCCATGGTGGCCGTAGGTGTCGGCGGATTTGCCAGTGGCCCCACCCTGAATGTGTGTGCATCGAAAGGCATTCCCTGCTTGATTCAGGAGCAAAATTCATACGCTGGCGTAACGAATAAGCTGCTATCGAAGAAAGCTTCGAAGATATGTGTAGCCTATGAAGGCATGGAACGCTTCTTCCCTGCCGAGAAAATCATACTGACAGGCAACCCCGTAAGGCAGAATGTGCTCAACGTTTCGCTCACAAAAGCTGAGGCAAGAGCAAAATTTGGCTTGGACGAACAGAAGAAAACCATTTTGTTAGTAGGTGGAAGTTTGGGGGCACGCACACTCAACGATAGCATGTTGAATCATCTTGACGTGATTAAAAACAGCGATGTTCAATTCATTTGGCAGACGGGAAAGTTTTATTACCAACACATTTTGCAGCAGCTCGAAGGTCACAATCTGCCCAACTTAAAGGTGATGGACTTCATTGCTGATATGGGTGATGCCTACAAAGCCGCCGACCTTGTCATCAGCAGAGCAGGTGCCAGCAGCATCAGCGAGTTCTGTTTAATAGGGAAAGCCGTTATCTTGGTGCCGTCACCCAACGTGGCTGAGGACCATCAAACGAAGAATGCGATGGCCTTAGTGAACCGAAGTGCTGCTATTTATGTGAAAGACAGCGAGGCACCCGATGTGCTTTTGTCAACAGCTATTGGGGCAGTTCACGATGACGAACAACTGAAACATTTAGAAGAAAACATATTAAAACTCGGATTAAACAACGCTGCAGACGTCATTGCAGATGAGGTAATTCGATTAGCTTTGCAATAGATGGAATTAAAAGACATTAAAGCCGTTTACTTTATTGGTGCCGGAGGCATCGGCATGAGTGCAATAGCACGCTACTTTATGAAGCGTGGTTTAGTGGTTGCTGGCTATGACAAAACGCCATCAAACCTCACCCATCAACTTGAAAAAGAGGGCATGGTGATACACTATGAAGAAGATGTGGCCGAGATTCCTCACGCTTGTAAGAACCCCAAAACCACATTGGTTGTCTACACCCCAGCCGTGCCTTCACAGCATCAGGAGTTAGTGTTTTTCCGAGAAAATGGCTTCGAAGTGGAGAAACGTGCACAGGTGTTGGGACGCCTAACGCAAGCACATCGTGGGCTATGTTTTGCCGGAACGCATGGCAAAACCACCACCTCTACGATGTGTGCACACATCATGCACCAAAGCCATTTGGACTGTAATGCGTTCTTAGGAGGCATCTCTAAAAACTATGGTACAAACTATATTCTTTCTGATACCAGCGATTTTGTGGTGATTGAAGCCGACGAATTTGACCGTAGTTTCCATTGGCTCCGCCCCTGGATGAGCGTCATCACCTCGACAGATGCCGACCATTTGGATATCTATGGCACAGAGAAAGCCTACTTGGAGAGCTTCCGTCATTACACCGAGCTCATTCAACCCGGTGGCGCTTTGGTGCTGCACACCGACTTAGCCATGCACGAACATGTGCAGGAAGGTGTGAAAGTATATAGCTATAGCCGCGATAAAGGCGATTTCCACGCCGAGAATATCGTGATTGAGAATGGCGAGATTACATTCGATTTCGTGTCGCCTGTAGAAACGGTTCGCGGCATCAGCTTAGGCCAACCCATCCCCATCAATATTGAAAACAGCGTGGCTGCCATGGCGATTGCACAGCTCAATGGCTGCACGGCCGAAGAGTTGCGGTATGGAATGCGCACTTATAGCGGTGTAGACCGGCGCTTTGACTTCAAGATTAAGAACGACAAGCATGTGTTGTTATCCGATTATGGGCACCATCCGAAAGAGGTGTTGCAAAGCGCAAAGAGCTTGAAAGAACTCTTTCCCAACCGAAAAATTACGGCTATCTTTCAGCCTCATCTCTACACACGCACACGCGATTTCTACCAAGACTTTGCACATGCGTTGAGCAACTTCGACGAAGTGGTGCTCACTGAGATTTATCCTGCGCGCGAAGCCCCCATCGAAGGCGTGACGAGTAAGCTCATCTACGACAACTTAGCTGCCGGTGTAGAGAAGCATCTCATTGAAAAGAAAGATGTGTTGGCGTTTGTGAAACAACACGATACCGATGTGTTGGTGATTTTAGGTGCAGGCAATTTAGACAACGACGTGCCGCAAATTGCACAGATTATCAATCAAAAATCATAGTACAAACAGCTTAACATGCGCATTCATTGGAAAAAAGCACTCGTCATCACAACCGATATTCTGTTAGCAGGATATTTGGTTTTGGCGTTTACGGCTTTCAACAAGCCCGATGAATCGCAACGGTTATGCACACGGGTGAATATCGACATTCAAGACAAGGCTACCAATGGGTTTATCAATGCGCAGGAGATTAAGAACCGATTAGAGAAAGAACACCTCTACCCTCTATCGCAACCCATGCGCAACGTGAGCCTCCGCGAGATGGAAGAGCTGCTGAAAGCCAGTCCTTTTGTGAAGACCGCAGAATGTTATAAGACGGAAGGGGGGACGGTGAATATCACACTAACACAGCGAATGCCCGTCGTAAGGGTGAAAGCCAGCAATGGAGATGATTATTATTTGGATGATAAAGATTGCATTATGCCCAACTCTCACTACACCAGCGACCTCATCATTGCTACGGGAGACATCTCAAAACCGTTTGCCACTCAGTATCTCTCGCCCATGAGTAAAGCCATTATGGCCAACCCGCTATGGAGCAATCAGATTGAGCAAATCAATGTGTTGCCCGACAAGACCATAGAGTTGGTGCCCCGAGTGGGTCACCACATCGTGGGCTTAGGTGCGATTCCTTATAACAAATACAAATCAAAGCGAAACGCAGTCGTGACAGCTTTCATCGAAAAGAAACTCAATCGGTTGGAGAAGTTCTACCGCTATGGGCTTTCACAAGCTGGCTGGAACCGTTATAGTTACATCAACTTGGCGTTTGACAATCAGATTATTTGCAAACGGAGAGATGGCAAGCCCGCGCGCGAAGAGGACGACTTGCACACACTCTCTGAAAGCGATGTGATTGGCGATGTGCCCGAAACGCACGAAGAAGCACGCCCCACGGAAGAGCAAGCATCGAAAGAAAAGGCCAAAACCACCACGCCAGAGAAAGAAAAGAAAGACGAGGCTACGTCGAAAAAGGCTGAGAAAAAGGATGAGAAGAAAACGGAAAAGCCGCAGCATGTGGAGAAGACAACGAAAGAGAAACCTTCTACACACACAGCCGACAAAGCTAAAGTGCGCACGAAAGATAAGGCCAAAGAAACGACTTCTCACACGAAAGGCGAGCCAAAGAAAGAGAAAACGAAGAAACATTGATGTTGAATTGATAAAAAAATAAAGCATGGCAGAATTTATTGTTGCGATAGAATTAGGGTCAACGAAGATTACAGGTATTGCCGGAAGGAAGAACCTCGACGGCAGTATCAGCGTGTTATCTGTGGTGAAAGAAGACGCTTCACAATGCATTCGCAAAGGCGTTGTGTATAATATTGATAAGACGGTGCAGAGCCTTACCAACATTATCAGTAAATTAAAAGCCAACTTAAAGGCCGAGATTGCCCACGTCTATGTGGGTGTGGGTGGGCAATCCATTCGCAGTGTGCGCAATGTGATTGTGGAAGAACTGCCCGCCGACACCATCGTTTCGCAAGAAATGGTGAACCAACTCATGGACAAGAACCGCACGATGAGCTATCCCGATCAAGAGATTTTGGAAGCAGCCACGCAAGAATATAAAGTGGATCAGCAATACCAATTAGACCCTATCGGCATACAGTGCAGCCGCTTAGAGGGCAATTTCCTCAACATCTTGTGGCACAAAACGTTTTATCGCAACCTCAATAAATGTTTCGATTTGGCAGGAATAGCCATTGCCGAGATGTATTTAGCCCCGATGGTGCTGGCCGATAGCGTGCTCACCGAAGCCGAGAAACGCTCGGGATGTGTATTGGTTGACCTCGGAGCCGAGACGACAACCGTTGCCGTTTACTTCAAGAACATTCTACGTCACTTGGCTGTTATTCCGTTGGGCGGCGCCAATATCACCAAAGATATTGCATCGTTGCAGATGGAAGAGGGCGACGCTGAACGCATGAAGCTCAAATATGCGAGCGCATATACCGAGAATAACGACATCGACAACACACTGATGTTGCCCATTGATGCCGAACGACAGGTTGAAAGCCGCAAGTTTATTGAGGTGGTTGAGGCGCGTGTAGAGGAGATTATCGAGAATGTTTGGTTTCAAGTGCCCGCCGAATATGTCAACAATCTCTTGGGCGGTATCATCCTAACGGGCGGCGGAAGCAACCTCAGAAACATTGAAACCGCATTCAGAAACCACACGCATGTCGACAAAATCCGCACGGCGAAATTCATCACTTTCAACATCAATTCAAACAATGAGGAGCTGAAAGTGCACGATGGTACGATGAATACCATCTTGGCCCTCTTAGCCAAAGGCGATATGAACTGCGCCGGTCCCGAACTTACCAGCGACCTTTTCAACACCAACCAAGAGGGGATGACCACCACAACCACCACCGACCTGCATCAGAAGGCACGCACGCTCAACGAGACAACGGGCAGCGGAGTGGTGCGCACAGAAATCGAAAAGCAAAAGGCCGAAGAAGAAGAGCGCCGCAGAAAAGAAATCGAGATGCAAGCGACCTTAGAACAACAACGTCGGGAAGAAGAGCGATTGGCACGCGAACGACGCAAAAACAGCACCTTGCATAAGGCCATGAAGGGGCTGAAGGGCTTCTTCCAAAAAATGATTTCAGAAGACGAATAAAACTTTTACCTGCGTAAAAGATTGCTTACAGTATAAAAGAAAAAAGATATGGCAGAACAAAATAAACAAATGACGGTGGTAGATTTTGGTGACACGCCAGAGAAATATAGTATCATTAAAGTGATTGGTGTCGGCGGAGGTGGCGGAAATGCCGTCAACCACATGTATAAAAAAGGCATACACGACGTGTCGTTTGTGCTCTGCAACACCGACAACCAAGCCCTCAACAATTCGCCTGTCCCCGTGCGTTTGCAGTTGGGAAAGGAAGGATTGGGAGCCGGAAACCGACCCGAAAAGGCACGTGAGGCTGCCGAAGAGACCTTGGACGACATTAAAAACATACTCAGCGATGGCACAAGAATGGCATTCATCACTGCCGGAATGGGCGGCGGAACCGGTACAGGTGCAGCACCTGTCATCGCACGTATCTCGAAAGAGTTAGACATTCTCACCGTCGGCATCGTCACCATTCCCTTCCGCTTCGAAGGCGCTCGAAAAATTGATCAAGCCTTAGACGGCGTCGAAGAAATGGCCAAACACGTCGATGCACTATTGGTTGTCAACAACGAACGCCTCAGAGAGATCTATCCCGACCTCACACTTTTAGACGCGTTCGGCAAAGCTGACGACACTTTGAGCGTCGCTGCCAAGAGTATTGCCGAAATCATCACCTACGAAGGCTACATGAACCTCGATTTCAACGATGTGAAAACCATCCTGCAAAATGGTGGAGTGGCCATCATGAGCACCGGATATGGCGAAGGTGAAGGCCGCGTGAAAAAGGCCATTGACGACGCTCTCAACTCGCCACTACTCAACGACAACGACATCTTCAACGCAAAAAAAATACTGCTGAGCTTGGGTTTCAGCAATGAAAAAGACCAGAACTCGGCGCTGATGATGGAGGAAATGAATGAGGTGAACGATTTCATGGCGCGCTTTGATAGCGACTATGAAACGAAATGGGGTGTGGTCATCGACCCCGACTTGGGCCAAAAAGTAAAGATAACCATCCTCGCTACGGGCTTCGGCATCGAAGATGTTGACGGCATGAACAACCATTTAAAGAAGCACACCCAAGAAGAAGCCGACAGAATGGCACAAGAAGAGGAGCGGCGGGCTGAACGGGAAGAACGACGAAGTCATTACTATGGCAACATCGGGAAAAACAGTCAGTATAAGCGTCGCCCACACATTTTCCTTTTCCGCCCTGAGGATTTGGCCAACGAGGACGTGATTTTGGCTGTTGAAAACACACCCACTTACAAGCGCACACGGCAAATGTTAGAAGAAATCCGCCATCAAACGCCGAGCGATCCTCCTGCAAAGAATGAGGAGAAGCCAACGGGTGAACCCACACAGAGCATCATCAGTTTCACTTAACAACGGCTCTGTTTCAACCTAAACAGGTGCAATGTGCGACCTTTTGGTATCGCATTGCACCCATTTCTTTTCCGCTTTCCCACTCATTACCTTCCCACCCACCATCGCCTTTTCATTCCCTTGCCCAATCCTTGCAAGCGAAATGCGTTGCGGCGAGGTCGTTTCTAAAAAAGTGTGTAAGCTCAACATAATTCTTATCTTTGCAGTAAGTAATAAAAAAAACAACAAGAATATGAAACTTACACAAGGACAAATTTCGGAAATTATTTCGAATT
>ERZ772807.5-NODE-5-length-179117-cov-5.420553_pt1 | contig 179117 bp, 158 predicted proteins | sample MGYA00511472_ERZ772807 | MGnify/ENA primary metagenome ERZ772807 (study PRJEB29015, sample SAMEA2737947) | human oral metagenome | biome: human oral; feature: human-associated habitat; material: dental | place: China | collected 2039 ... | reverse complement strand
GGCATACGAGTTCGATTCTCGTACCGACTACAAAGAAGTCTGTAAACAGATGTTTACAGACTTCTTTGTAGCCATTAAGTTTCTTAAAGTCTGCTTCTTAAGTCTTCATAAGTTCTCGGAGCACTTGCAGAATGCCTTCTTAAAGGATACCTATCCTACTTGGTATAACGATAAAATGCCCTTACGTCCAGTACACTCCGATGGCAAATGCCCTGCTAAACAAACAACCCTATAACACAAAAAAAAACGCCTACACATCACGTGCAGGCGCAAATAAAAAAACTAAATTTACTGAAATGTACGTCTTGACAACGTTTATTTATCCGAAATCGTCGAAGCGAATGGCATCTTTCTCCACGCCAAGACTGTCCAAATAGTCGGTAACGGTCTTTATAAGCATAGGAGGTCCGCAGAGATAATACTCACAATCTTCAGGCGCTTCGTGGTTTTTCAAGTAGGTGTCGCATATACAGTTCACTGCAAAACCCTGATAATACTTCACTCCTTCGGCATCTGCCACAGGGTCGGGACGGTCGAGCGAGAGGTGCATATGGAAGTTTGGATATTCCTTTTCGAGCTTCCAGAAGTCGTCAAGGAAGAATGCTTCGCTTAGCGAACGGGCACCATAGAAGAAGTGCATCTCCCTGTCGCGAGTGTGCAACGTGCACAACATGTGCATAATCTGGCTACGCAACGGAGCCATACCGGCACCACCACCAATCCAAATCATCTCCTTTCCCGATGTAAAGTTGGGGGCAAACTCGCCGTAAGGACCGCTCATCATTACCTTATCGCCCGGTTTTAAGCTGAAAATGTATGATGACCCGATACCCGAAGGTACATTCTGGAAACCTACTTGTGGGCGAGGCAGGAACGGAGGAGTGGCAATACGCACGGTAAGCGTAATGATGTCGCCCTCTGCAGGATAGTTTGCCATGGAGTAGGCACGCACCGTGTCTTCAGGATTGCTGGCTTTCAGCGAGAACAAATTGAACTTTTCCCATGTTGGGAGGTATTCTTTGCCAATGAGTTCCTTATCGAAATCCTTATCGTAGTCTATGCAATCGTACTTCGGAATACGTATCTGTGCATACGAACCCGGCACAAAGTCCATGTGTTCGCCTGGGGGTAGCGCCACCTTAAACTCTTTGATGAACGATGAAACATTCGAGTTGGAGATAACAGTGCACTCCCATTCCTTAACGCCCAGTACAGCTTCAGGCACTTTTATGGAAAGATCGCCTTTCACTTTTGCCTGACAACCAAGACGCCAATGGTTCTTTATCTCTTTACGAGTGAAGTGCGGACGTTCCGAATCGAGTATTTCGCCACCACCTTCGAGTACCTGGCACTTGCACTGGCCGCAGCTTCCCTTACCTCCGCACGCCGAAGGCAGATGCACTTCGTTCTCGTTCAGTGTTGCCAAAATGGTGCCGCCTTGTTCCACTTCCAATTCTTTCTCGCCGTTAATAGTTATCTTAACCTTTCCGCTCGGGCTTAGATACTTCTTCGCAACAAGTAGAAGAACAACCAAGAAAAGTATTGTAACCAAGAAAACAGCAATGCTGTATAATATAAACTCTGCCATTTTGTATTCTATATTTTAAGTCCAGAGAAGCACATCATAGCCAAAGCCATGAGCCCCACGGTGATAAACGTAATGCCAAGCCCTTGCAAAGGCTTTGGAACATCGGAATATTCCATCTTCTCTCGTATGGCTCCCATCAGCACGATGGCAAGGCACCAGCCTATACCAGAACCGAGTCCATAGACGAGGGCGTCCCAGACGGAACCTATATACTGCGAACTTGAAGGGTCGAGACCTATGCGTTGCTGCATAAAAAGGCTTGCGCCCATTATCGCACAGTTCACTGCGATGAGCGGAAGGAATATTCCCAACGCGCCATATAGCGATGGCGAGTAGCGTTCTACAGCCATTTCGACTATCTGCACGATGCCCGCAATAACGGCAATGAAAAGAATAAAGCTAAGATAAGAGAGGTCCACACCTTCTATTAAGCAGTCGGGTCCGAGCACTTTCGTTTGCAGAAGATAGTTAACAGGCACGGTAACGACCAGCACAAAGGTAACGGCGGCACCGAGCCCGAACGATGTCTTGACGTTTTTAGATACGGCTAAGAACGAACACATTCCAAGGAAGAATGCGAAAATCATATTGTCCACGAAGATGGACCTGAAGAATAAGCTTACTAAATGTTCCATAATTATTTCCCTTCTTCTTTATAGAAAAATGCTCGATGAGCCCATATTACACAACCAAGAAGTATCAACGCCATGGCAGGCATAGCCATCATGCCGTTGTCTACATAGCCCATATCGTACAAACTCTGCGGAATAACTTTGAAACCGAGCAGACTTCCACGTCCGAAAAACTCGCGGACAGCTCCTACCAACACAAGAATGAGCGCATAACCTAATCCGTTTCCTATTCCATCGAGGAAGCTCGGCCATGGTCTGTTCGTCATTGCGAACGCCTCTAAACGTCCCATCAGGATACAGTTGGTAATGATAAGCCCCACGTAAACCGACAGCTGGACACTGACATCGTAGGCAAACGCCTTCAATATCTGACTGACAATGGTAACCAATGCCGCCACGACAACAAGCTGGACGATAATGCGAATGCGGTTAGGAATGGTTTTTCTGATAATCGAAATAATCACGTTCGAGAAGCCAGTAATAATGGTTACCGCCAGTCCCATGACTATTGAAGGCTTCAATTGAGAGGTTACAGCCAATGCCGAACATATACCTAACACTTGAACAAGTATTGGATTGTCGAGGTTTAGTGGGTTTATGAAAACCTCTCTATTTTGTTTTGAGAACAAACTCATAATCTTTTTGTTTTATATTAATTTATTTCTCAATGTTACTTTGCAGTCAGAAAATTAAGGTATGGGGCAAGTCCACCCTTCTCGTTGTGGAACATTTCCGACACGCCATTGCTTGTCAGAGTAGCTCCCGTAACGGCATCTACCTGGCAGTTCGGCTGTTCCACCTTCTTTGTTACACTGAAAATAATATGCTGTTTCTGTGCATCTAAGATGTTTTTCCCCTTGAATTTATCTTGCCAAGCCTTGTTATCCTTTATCTCTGCACCCAGTCCTGCAGTCTCGCTCTCATGGTTAAAGTACACACCAAAGATGGTTGTCTTGTCCCCATTCAGGGCTATGAAACCATTAATGGGTCCCCAAAGTCCGTTTCCATAGACCGGAACAACATACTTATCCTGTCCATCTACCTTGCAGCGGAACAGTGCCAACCTGCCTTCCTTGGCATCTTTACTGTCCAATTTAAAGCCGGCTTTCACTCCACCTCGCTCTCCTTGCTGCACAACTTTGCCAGTTTCATTGATGATATCATCGGAAAGAATAATCTTGTGCCACAGTTTCTGCGCCGTTCCGTTGGTCATATCGCGGTCCTGATTGAGTGCAAAGAGAATCTGCTTCTGGTGGTCTAACCGCACGTTGGCGTCTTGCAAAGCTTTCAATGCCTGGGAAACAAACGCCAGCAAGAATGCCACAACAAGCACAAGAACCACAGAATAGATGATTGTATACGAATTGCTATTAGTCTTCATCGGTCTTCTCTCCTTACATTTTAGCACGTTTAGCACGCTTGTTGATATTAGACTGAACCACACAATAGTCGATTAACGGTGCACACATGTTGCCAAAGAGTATGGCAAGCATCATTCCTTCAGGGTAACCGGGGTTCAATACCCGAATGATAACAGCCATGACGCCAACCAAGAAGCCGTAAATCCACTTGCCTCTTTCCGTTCTTGCAGAAGTAACAGGGTCGGTTGCCATGAAGACAGCACCGAAACAGAAGCCTCCCAACACGACATGTTCGTACCATTGGAGTGGACTTGCACCTGCAGAATGGAAGATTAAAGCCATGACAATGCCGCCTGCGAAGACGCTGAGCATGGTTTTCCAGCTTGCAATGTTCGTCCAAATCAAGATGATTGCACCGATTGCGATTGCGATAACCGACGTTTCGCCCACCGAACCCGGCATTAATCCGACCACCATATCGCTCAACGACGTGTTCATGGCAGTTCCTTGAGCAATCTCTCCTAACGGTGTTGCCATGGTAAAGCCGTCAGGCAGCGTATAACCAAGACCACAAATCTGGTCGGTAGCAGCCCAAACCTTATCTCCCGTCATGCTTCCGGGATAAGAAAAGAACAGGAATGCACGTGCAGCAAGCGCCACATTAAAGGTATTCATGCCCGTTCCGCCAAATATTTCCTTTGTGAATATCACGGCAAAAGCCACTGCCAAAGCCAGCATCCAAAGCGGTAACGTGATGGGAATGATAAGCGGAATAAGGATACCACTTACCAAATAACCCTCCTGAATTTCCTCTCCTTTCCACTGTGCCCAGGCAAATTCGATGCCCAGACCCACGATGTAAGATACTAAAATCTTGGGTAGCAGCATTAAAGCACCATACAGAAACATATCCATGCAGGTTGTTTCTGCCAGTTTCCCTGCAGCTGATGCATTCTGATAGCCTATATTATACATGCCAAACAGCATTGCCGGAATCAGCGAAATTACCACAATGCTCATTATCCGCTTCGAATCGATGGCGTCATGGATAGACGTTCCACTCTTCGAAGTTTCGTTTGGGACATACAAGAAGGTGTCCAAGCCATCATAGATACTCTTGAAAGCGTGCAGCTTTCCGCCTTTCTCGAATTGCGGGCGCACCTTGTCAAGCCAATTTCTTAAGCTCATATTGTATCTCTTAAAGTTTTTAAATCTCTATTATAATATAAGGTGTACTTACGCATTCTCCTTCCGTAGCGTGTTCAGACCATTGCGTACAATCTGCTGTAATGGTTGCTTCGAACTGTCAACGAATTCCGCCAAGGCGAAGTCTTCGGGGCTTACTTCGTATATTCCCAGTTCTTCCTGCTTGTCGATGTTGCCCGTTATAATCGCCTTGATAAGGTATTCGCCATATATATCCATCGGCAACACGGAATCATATTCGCCACTCATGATGATATTACGCCTTCCGCCTTTGATGCGCGCATCGAGATTGTATTCCTTTTTCTTGCCAAAGAGCCAGCTGAAATAGCTTCGCGAGGTTGAGAACTGGTCGAGACGGGGCATTATCCAGCCTGCAAACTCGTTCACATTGTCGCCTTCCGGCATTGCCACAACCTCCGATGTGTGTGCACCCAGGAAGGTATTGTCGTCTGCTATGGTGCCTGTCAGTGGGTTTCCGTTCAGAATACGCACGTGGTCTGTGTCGGTTAGTCGTCCTGCAACAATGTCCTTGATGGGCGTTCCCACCAAGACTTTCACGTACGAAGGGTCTTTCACCTTGCTGCCTGCTACGGCAACAACCCGTGTCAGGTCTACCTTTCCGGTCAGGAAGAGCTTTCCGAAGAAGATAACGGCAGTTGGGTCTACCGTCCAAACCACCTCTCCTTTGTTCACAGGGGACAGGTGATTGACTTGCACCCCCACGTTTCCAGCCGGACAAGGTCCGTCGAATACGGTAAGTTCAACGTTCTCTGCATTCGTCAGAGCCTCGCTTTCCTGCTGTGCACCAATAGATAAATAAACCTTTGCAAGCTTGGACAGTGCGGTTAATCCAGTCTGAAAGGCTTCCTCTTGCCCTTTCAGTTCATATTCAAAGTTGCCTTCCAGCGGTTTGTCTCTTAGTGCAGAGACGAATATTGCCTTTGGTTTCGTGTCGGGAGTGGTAGACACTGCGTAGGGCAACTGGTTGATATAGCCAAACAGCCCGGCTTCCAAAAGAGCCTTCTTCACGCCTTCTCCATCGATTGTCTGCACGTCTTTCGCACCGAAATCGGCAAATATCTGTTCTCCGTCAGGCTCTATACTTACATACAAGACCTTTCTGCGATCTCCTCGCTCTATCGATTTTACAACACCACTGACAGGAGAGGCAAAGCCAACTTCCTCCGAATTTTTGTTCACGAACAGCGTATCTCCCACCTTGACATGGTCGCCTGGCTTCACTTTAAGCCTCGGAATGATTCCTACAAAATCGTCCGGAACAAGCCCATACAGCTTCGATGGTTCTTGTGGCACGGTCTTTTCCTTGGCACGTCCTTTTAGTCTTAGGTCCAAACCCTTACGCAATCTTATCTGTTTTGTCATAAACTTGAATAATGAAAACGTCTCTAATTGAGTGTGCAAATATACTTATTTTTAATCAGTTTAGAAAACTTTTCGCTTCATTAATTTCACCATGCAACAGAAAAATAGTAGTTTTGCACTTGCTTTGAAGATATTGAAGACGCTTATTCGCTGGGGTGTATGGACGGCAATCGGACTATACTTGCTTATAATTATACTGTTACACCTTCCTTCCGTGCAACGTTTCGTAGGTGCGCAGGTGGCTGATGCGCTTGCCAAAAAGTTGGGAACAAAGGTCAGGATAGAGCGTGTAGACTTAGGTTTCCTTAACCATTTCATAGTAGACGGATTGGTTATAGACGACCAGAACGGCAAGCAAATGGCAAAAGCTTCGCGTGTTGCGGCTCAAGTAGACTTGCTTTCGCTTGTCAATGGGGACAAGGTGCGCATTTCGTCGGCACAGATTTTCGGACTGAATGCACAGCTCTATCGTGCCACGCCAGACGCCAAGGCTAACTTCCAGTTCGTTATCGACTCGCTGAAATCGCGCGACACAACCCACCAGACGCCTTTGGATCTTCGCATTCAGAGCCTCATCATAAGGCACGGAAATGTGCGCTACGACCTTCTTTCGGCTCCTGCTACTCCCAACAGACTTAATTTCAACCACCTCAACGTAAGCAACATATCGGCTCATATCAACTTGAATACGCTTACGGACAACCGTACTGACATCAACGTTCGCAACCTTTCATTTGCCGAAGCCTCGGGATTAGATGTGCGCAACCTGCGCTTACACCTGAAAGCCAACAAGCAACTGGCAGAAATATCCAACCTTCTTGTCCAGCTGCCTCAATCCAAAATCAATGTCCCTGCCTACAAAGTGCGTTTCAATGATAAGTCCAAAGGCTTTAATTTTGCCACGGCTCACCATCTGCTGCGCATCGAAAAATCGTATCTCACTCCCTCCGACATTGCTTGTTTGCTGCCTTCCTTGCAAACATTCAACCAAAAACTGTATCTCAACACGAATGTTTCGGGAACGGCTAACCAACTGAAAATTAAAATGCTTGCACTGCGTTATGGCAACAACGAGGCAGCCATGACTTGTAAGGGCGGGCTTGCCCGGCTCACCACACAGCCGGCTTGGAACTTCAACGCCATGTCTGTTCTGCTGAAAGGCAAACTCCTTCAGCACATTAACAATGCCTTTCAGCTAAAACTTCCTGCCGAGGTTTCGCGTTTGGGCGACGTCCGTTTCAGGGGGAAAGTACGGGGAGCGCGAAACTATCACCACGCCAAGGGTACGCTCATGCTTGCCCATGGCAATGCCGATATAGACTTCCTGCTGCGTGGAAAGACTATTAACGCCGAACTGCATACACCGCATTTCACGCTCGGAAATATTCTTACCTCTTCTCAACTCGGCACTATTGCAGCCGACATCAAGGTGGAAGCCTCTTCCAATTTGCGCCACATCAACGCCAAAGGCATTGTTCCCCGTCTCGATTATAACGGATATAGCTATCGGAACATTGCCGTAAATGGCAATTATACCAACGATACGTTCAGCGGAAAAGCGTCCATCAACGACCTCAACGGCAATCTTGCCATTGATGGAACGGTGGGAAACATTCGCCACTTCATAGAGAAAAAAGGAACGTTAATGGTGAATGCACGCATCAATGCCGACCGTCTTAACTTGCATAACATGCACATTACCGATGCCCTGGGCGACCGGACGCTTTCGTTCCAGACCACCTTGGCAGGCAGCGGAGCATCGGTAAACGACCTGATAGGCAAACTTACGCTCGACAATTTTGTCATGCAAGAAAGCAACAGCCATCGTTTCAAGTTGGACCATTTGGAACTTAAAGCTGCCAACAGGCTCATGGGCAGGTCGGTGGACCTTCTGTCTGACTTTGGAACGCTGTCGGTTTCCGGTCGTTTCAACTATACTTCCATGGTGCAAAGCGTGCGAAATGTGGTGGGCATCTATCTTCCTGCGCTCACGGGCACGCCTCAACAATGGGGCAAAACCACGGGTAACAATGTGTTCCACATAGAAGCCGACATAACGAACACGCAACTTTTGCACGAACTGACAGGACTCCAGGTGGGGCTTTCGCCCTCTCTTCGGGTGTTTGGCGACGTCAACGAGGCGCACAAAACGGTGGCTCTCAACGTTTCCGCACCACGTGCCGACTATTCGGGATACCACTTCGAAAACCTTTCCTTGGCACTTTCTACGCACAACAATGCACTGAACATCGGCCTGAAAGGCGAATGGATAGATGGCGCCGGACGCCGTTTAGCATTGCAGACCATAGCCACCGCAAAGCACAACGAACTGAACACGCTTTCGTCGTTCAATGCTTTTGCACAGAAAACACTTAGAGGACAGATTGATTGTTCTGCCCAATTCGAACGCCGAAATGGTAAATTAGCTACGCATCTGCACTTTGCACCGTCCAAAATACGCATCGACACGATAGACTTGCAGGTGCAACCGTCGGAACTTACCTATGTCCAGAACAATTTAAACATAAAGCACTTCGAACTATCCAACAAGGAACAACACATCATCATAAACGGACTGACATCGGGAAACCCAGCCGATTCGCTCACCGTACAGCTCAAAGACATTGACGTTCCGTACATTTTGGACATCGTAAACTTCCATAGCGTGGCGTTCAATGGGCTTGCTTCGGGCAGGGTTGTGCTGAAATCGGTTTTCAACCACCCACGCGCAAGTGCCAATCTGATTGTCAAACAGTTCCAATTCGAACGGGGCGACATGGGCACACTCTATGCACAGGCGGACTATTCGAACGCTGAAGGGCGCATAAACATAAACGCCGAAGCCATAGACGAGGGGGCATCGACCAACATTGAAGGCTATATCGACTTGCGACATGGCTATATCAACCTTCCCATCTATGCACACGACACGCGCCTGACCTTCATGAAGAAGTTCTGCGGCAGCTTCATGGACGACATAAAGCTGTGTGGAAACGGCTGGGTGAAGGTGGTTGGTTCACTCTCCGGCGTCAATCTCGAAGGCGACATGCTGGCTTCCGGCTCGGTACGCATAAAGCCTTTGGGCACCACCTACACCGTGCAAGACGGCAGGGTAACGCTTGTTCCAAACGAAATCAGCCTCAACCACATAGTCATCACCGACCCCGAGGGACACAAAGGGGTGATTACGGGCGGACTGCACCATCGGGCTTTGCGACGCCTGACCTTCGACATTGACGTACAAACCAAGAATTTACTTACCTACAACTTTGCCCGCAGGGCATCGTCGGGCACTTTCTGGGGGCGCATATACGGTACGGGCAAGTGCGAAATAATCGGTCGCAACAACGAAATCACGATGAATGTCGATGTAACGCCGAACCGAAACTCGTTCATAACCTACAATGCGGCAAAGAACGCAATAGACGAAAACTCCTTCATACGTTGGCGCGACATGACGCCAGACTCGTTACAGCCTACTCTGAAACAAGATACTGCGTGGCTGAAACGACCTGCCAAAGATGAATATAACACAAACTTAGCCAGCGACTTGCACATCAACTTCCATCTGAACACCACTCCCGACTTTACAATGAAGGTGCTTATGGACGAGAACACAGGCGATAATATCACCCTGAATGGCTCGGGCGTGCTTCGCGCCACCTATTATAATAAAGGTGCTTTCCAGCTCTTTGGCAACTACAATGTGGAGCGTGGAGCCTACAATCTTACCATTCAGAACGTCATAAAACGACAATTCACATTCAGCGAAGGCTCGCTCATAGCCTTCGGCGGCGACCCCTACGCTGCAACATTAAAGCTGAAAGGGCACTACACACTGAATTCCGTACCACTCTCCGACCTGCAAATGGGCAGCTCATTCCGCACCAGCAACACCAAGGTAGACTGCCTGTTGGACATCAACGGTACGCCCGAAGCACCCTCGATAACCTTCGGGCTGAACCTGCCGGAGCTTTCTTCCGACGCAAGACAGATGGTGCTGTCGGTATTGAACTCCGAGCAAGACCTCAACCAGCAGGTGTTGTATCTGTTGGCAGTGGGTCGTTTCTACCCTCAAACAGCCAACAATGCCGGACAGCGCGACCCTAACCAGTCGGGGCAAGCCTCGCTCGTAATGCAGAGTATCTTGTCGGGAACGCTCTCGCAACAAATAAACACCGTGCTGTCCAACGTCATAAAGGACAACCATTGGAACTTTGGCGCAAACATAGCCACCGGAAACGATGGCTTCAGCAATGCCGAATACGAAGGCATACTGTCGGGCAGCCTGCTCAACAACCGCCTGCTCATCAACGGCGAGTTTGGCTATCGCGACAACGTTGCCACCAACACATCGGCTTTCATCGGAGACTTCGACATAAAATACCTGCTCCTGCCCAACGGAAACATAGCCCTGAACTTCTACAACAGAGCCAACGACCGCTACTTTACACGCAACTCTCTGAACACACAGGGTATTGGCGTGATAATGAAAAAAGACTTCACCAACCTCCGCGAACTGTTCCACTGGAGAAAGAAAAAGAAGAAATGAGGGCGTAGAAAGACTTCCTGTTGTGGCAAATCACAAAGGCTTCCTCTTTAAGGATAACTATTCTAAAGTGTTAAAATAGAAGAAAATAATATTAAAAGGACAAAAACACAATAGTTAATAGGCTATATATGGTAAATAATTCATACCTTTGCAACATAGCGTAAGTTATGATTCCGCTCATTCAGATACCAAACGTTACTCGTGATGACAGAATTGGCAGTGTCTTCAACGAGTTATTCTCTGTTATTCGCATGACGGAGAACAACTGTATTTGGAGCTTTGGTGGAATAGAGTTCCTGCATCCTTTCTTCATTGCAGCGTTATCTATATTCAAAGATAACTGTAAACATAACATCGCTTGCAAAGATATGAGCAATCAGATACAGCGTTACTTTGATGTTATTCATTTCGAACACCTCTACGATGCATCTGACTTAAAAAACAAAGAGGCATTAAAAGATTATTTTAAAAAGAGTTATATACCTATATCCCGCTTTTTAATAAAAAATAAAGATATAGATAAAATCCAAGAAGTACTGCAAGGTGTCATACAAGAACAGCAGAATATATCTCGGAATATGTGTACGCCCATTTCGTATTTGTTAGCTGAACTCGTAGGAAATATATCGGAACATTCTTGCAGCGAGTATGAATATTTATATTGCCAACACTTTCAAAAGGAGCTGTATATTGTTATTGCAGATGCAGGAAAGACGATATACAATAGTTATATCGATACCAATAAGTATATAGACATAATTGGAACAGATGAAGCAAAAGCACTTAAGAAAGCCAATGAAGGCTATTCTACCAAAGACAGACCAGAGGCAGAGAACAGAGGGTATGGGATTTCGAAATCGAGAGAGATAGTTGTCGATGGTCTAAAAGGAGGATTTTTCATGTTGTCTGGCACTGCTTTTTATAGACATGCAGACAATACTATAAATGCAGTTAATATCCCTGAGAAATTCAGATGGAACGGAACAATAATCCTTTTAAGAATACCTACAGAAGCCCCTTCGGGGTTTAAGCTTTATAATTACGTAAAATCATAAAGATATGAAGACGATAAAGATTTGTGAAATAATAAGCAATGATATACGTTCAAGAAGCTCTATAGAGCGTATTAAAAGTCAAATGCCAAACGATGAAAACTGCTTCTTCATCGACATGAGCAATGTTCACTTCATTTCTCGGTCGTTTGCCGATGAGCTATACAACTTATATATCGACAGGAAAGGGGTTCATTTTGTCAATAAGAGTGAGAATGTTGAAAGAATGCTCGATGTTGTTTGGAAGGGAAGAACGAGCAAACGAATAAGAAAAACAGTGGACGTGGAGGTAGAAAACTACACGGACATAGACGACTTTCTTAACTTCTTAAAGACCATATAAAAAATTTTTATATTTCAAAAGAGCCTGTTTTGCATCGTAAAACAGGCTCTTTTGAGATGCAGGACAACCTTGCTTGTCTTTCGGTATATATATTTATTCAAAGTCGTCGGTGCGGTAGCACTTTAGCCTATAATACGAAAGGGTTAATGCCAACACGCCCATTGCGAGGAGAAAGACGATTACTTCCCACGAAGTATCTTCCATTCCACCATACCAGAACACGGCTCGTGGAATAAAGATTAAGCTTATAATAATAACAATAGCAAGTATTAGCAAACCCGCAAAGAACGAAAGGAAGGGGAAATAGACTGACACGGCAAAGAAAAACGACATGATAAAGAAAACGAAGGGCAACGTATAGCTTCCTGGGAATGGTTCCAAGCCTACTTCCCACGGTGCCGGCTGATACGTCGGTGTAGCAACAAAAATATCGAGCAGATGGGTTACAAACAAGAAAAAGAAGAATGGCAAAAGCACAAAAATTATCCAACGCACCACCCATTCGCCCCAAACAGGCACGCGCAACACTGGTATTTCGTATTTACGACTCATACCAAACGAAGCTGCAATGCAGCAAACAAGTATAAATAGTGGGTAGATTACATATATAACCGAGCCGCCTCCGCCGTTTCCGGTGGGCGAACCAAAGCCACGAAATGCAGCGGTTACCATCTCTAACAATACCATTGGTATAATAATAGCTATTGCTGTGTTGCGTCTTTTCTTCTTTGTTGCAGCCCATAAGGCTCTTGCGTAAGCTACTATATTTACATGTGCACGTCTATTACAATTTCTTTCCATAAGGCTTTGCTATTTTTATCATTGGTTCGGTGTCGTATCCGAATGTTATATCTCCTCGTTTCTTTTCTGACACTTCTATTGTTTTATACGACTCGCGTGTGAAAAACGGCAGGTTTCCCTTACCTGTCAGCAGCAGCGTATCTACCTTGCACTGTTCGTCGTAGTAGTCTGTTTCGCCGTCAAGGTCTATGCGCATGTTCCTGATATGGGCTTTTCCAAGATCCATTTTGTAGGTAACCCACTGTGTCCAGAACTCGCCTAACTCCGTTTTGCCATAGAAACGAAGGAAGGTATTGTAGGCAGCTGTGAAGTAGAGCGACGGCAAATGTGCATCAATCAGATAGAAACAGAATCCCGGACTATCGGTTCTGATGGCACAGAAGTCTTTCATCACCGTCATGTAAATAAAGATAGTGTAGGTGTCTTCCTGCTCTACCATATCTATAAGTCGGTCGTCAGAGCCGTTTGTTTTCCAGCCCGTAAGCAATTGTTTATCGAAATTGGTGTAAGTATGAATCAGCCTATGCTTCCTGGTGTCAAGTACCTCTCCATCTTGAGTAGCCTTTCCGTAGAGTACATCGCCATTTTTTGTTATCTGCACCAAATCTTTTGGATATTTAATACAGCATTTGTTAGGGTCGTCAGTAAACGATATTGCCACAACAAACGAAACATCTGGCATATCGCGAAACCACAATTCTTTTGTACCAGTAATACGACTGATGGTGTAATTGTCTACATCAACGTTTACACGTTTGGCTTCCGTTTCTGCCATTTCGTAGTCAAAGGGAGGCGGTCCTTGCGGTGCATTATTGCCAATAACCACCATTCCAAGAATGAGTAGTACTATATAGGCAACTCCAAGAATGTTCGAGGTTGTTTTCATATTGTTTCTATTTATAAGTTATAGCAGTCTCAGGCATTATAAGAAACCCATGTGGTGCACTGCATCAACGGTCTGGCATGCCATGAAAAGCAACAGGGACACAGTCAGTTTCTCGTCAGACTGCCCCCCTGTTTCTCTATTTCCTATTCGTTTTTCACACCCACTATCTTCGTCGGAGCCTGCTCCTTGTTGCGCCGGTTCACCACCGTTACCACGGCTTGGGCAAGGTTTATGAATGCCTGCCCGGTGATGCTGTCGATGTTTACTGCCGAAGGTTCGCCCTTGTCTCCGTTCTCGCAGATGCTTTGCACGAGCGGAATCTGTGCCAAAAGTGGGCAGTTCATTTCCTTAGCCAATTGTTTTGCGCCCTCTTTGCCGAATATGTAGTATTTGTTGTTGGGCAATTCGGCTGGTGTAAAGTACGCCATGTTCTCCACCAAGCCCAGTATGGGCACGTTTACTTTGTCGTTCCGGTACATGTCTATCCCCTTACGGGCATCGGCAAGCGCCACTTTCTGCGGCGTGGAAACGATTACTGCACCCGTGATAGCCAAGGTTTGCAGCAGCGTAAGGTGTATGTCGCTCGTTCCGGGCGGCGTATCGAGAATGAAATAGTCCAACTCTCCCCAGTCGGCGTCGGCAATCAGCTGCTTCAAAGCATTGCAAGCCATGCTGCCGCGCCACAGTGTTGCGGTGTCGGGATTGACGAAAAAGCCGATGGAAAGCAGCTTTACGCCATACTTTTCTATGGGTTCTATGAGCTGTCTGCCGTCTTTTTCTATGGCGTAGGGGCGTTCTTGCTCCACTCCAAACATCTTTGGCATGCTGGGACCGAACACGTCCGTGTCCAACAAACCCACTTTATAGCCCAATCGTGCCAGAGCTATGGCAAGATTGGCAGACACCGTGCTCTTGCCTACCCCACCCTTTCCGGAGCTGACGGCGATGATGTTCTTCACCTGTGGCAGCAGTTTTCCTACCTCGGGGCGCGGTGTAGACTTGTATTCGGTCTTTATTTCAACCTCCACATCCTTGCCCACGGAGTAGTGTATCTGCGCTTCGGCAGCCTTGACAGTAGACTTCAGGAAAGGGTCGGTGTCTCTGGGGAACACCAAAGTGAAGCTAACCTTGTTTCCATCAATGCGTATATCGTCGGCAAGCATGTCGCTTTCTATGATGTTTTTCTTTGTTCCGGGGTACATCACCTGCTCCAAGGCTTTGGTAATGAGTTTTGGATATAATTCCATATTCGTCTGTTTATGTTGTATAGTGCCTGCAAAGATACAGAAAAAAAGTTGAAGTTGCAAGCCACCACGAACAAGATTGGTGTTGTGGCAGGGTTAATCTTTCAGCCCGATGCCTTGTGCCTGCGTTGCGGAATGGCAGGAAAGCGCAAGCCATACAAAGGCAGGCACACTGTAACCGGGGGCTGTCCTCGTTGCCAAACAACGCCCTTGCGCAGCTTGTTGTGGGGCAGGACACTGCAAAAGAGCCTGTTTTGCGGCTCAAAACAGGCTCTTTTGCAGTGTAAAACAATGGGTTTTGCAGCTCCAAGACGTGCGTTTCGTATCTTTCTGACAATGAGATGGTTGCACAATCTGGAAATTTACGGAATATGTTTACGGATTTTTCATGTCGCAGCCATCAGTCCGCTTGTCTGTTACTTTACATTCATTACATTGCTTCCTGCAATCTTTTATCTGCCTGTTGCCATCTTGGCTGCCATTCATTCTCGGCGTAGTTCGCTACGTTTTCGAGTGAATGACAGTCCAATCCGGCTAACAATGAAACAAAATACACCGAAGTCCTAATGTCGGTTTGGGGCTAAAAGGCACGTCGCTATGGCTTTACAACCTTTCTTCCGTTAACGATATAGACGCCTTTTGGCAGGTTCTTGAATTCGCCCGACAGGCGTACTCCGCTAACAGAGTATATGCTTTGTGGGACAGTAGGCTCGGCTGTAGCTGCAGAAATGCCCGTAGGGTCTTTCCTAATGGTTACCTTCGTCTTCACAGGGTCGCCATTCAGCACGATGCCATGCTTGGCTGGGTCGAACGTTGCGCCCTCTGGTTGAACTACATTACACCCTATGAGCGTGAGCGAAGCGAAGTCGCTGACAGAGCCATACTGCGTTCCTATAGCCGTAACGTCGGCGTTCTTGATGGTAAGATGTTCCTTCTCGCCTCCATCACCTGCTATTCCGTACACCGTGCTCTCGGCATTCACGGTGCAATTGTCAATCGTGAGGTCGGTCTGATTGGCATAGATGGCACAATCTTTCTTGCTTTTCGCATTGAGCGTCCCACCGCCTGTAATGGTGAGCGGAGCTGTAAAGCTGAGCACAACATACTCCGTTGTAAGATTGTTGTTGCCAACCAGCTTTATGGTAAGCCCGTCGGAGTGCGACACCACCGCATTGATAGTACCGGCGACAGATACATCTTGGAAAGTAAGAACGTTGGTTGCAGGGTCGTAAAGAATGGTTCCGCTGACGTTGTCGAGCTTGGAAAGTGTTTTATAATTGGCAGAAGTAACGCGCGTGCCAGCCACTTCGATGTCGTAGTAGGTAAGTTCCTGCGCCTTGATAACCACCTCGTCCTTTACCAATTGTCCGTTCAATGCTACGCCAGCGAGACTTGCGTCGAAGGAAGCACCCTTAGGCTGCACAATGGAACAGCCGTTGAGCGAGAGCGTCTGTATGCCGCACATACTGGCGTAGGTGTTTCCTTTTGCCCTGACCGAAGCGTTGTTGATGGTGATTTCGGCTCCTGCAAGTTCGTTTCCGACAGAGCCTTTGCTTTCAATTCCGCTGTTATCGATGGTCAGCGAGGTGTTGGGCGCAACGTAGAGCCCGAAGTTCTTGCCCGTGAGTTCCATCTTTCCACCGCCCGTAATGGTACAATTCCCCTTTTCAATGTTAAGCGCATGTCCGTCGGTAGAGGCGAGTGTGTTTGTTCCTTCCATGCGAATGGTGAGGTCGTTCATCGATGTTTTAATGGCTTCGTCGGTTCCGTACACGTTGATGGTGGCGTCGTAGAGACTTAAAACCTTCGTTGAGGGGTCGTAAAGCACTATGCCCTTGGTGTGTGGAAGGTCGTTGCAGTTGTCGGAAGTAACCTGCGTGCCAGCCACCCACAGCTGGTAGGTTTCTATTTTTCCATCTTCCGTAATCAGGAGCTTTGCCCCATCGTTGTTCACATCGTGCACTATGTGCATCGTAAAGCGGTAGGTCTTGCCCGCTTCAAACTTGTAATCGTTGCCCCGTGTGGGCCCGTCGGCATCGCCGGCAATCCATATCTTGGTGCCAGCCTGTGGGGCTGCAATACAGAAATCGTATATTCCGGCAGGTATTTCTATACTTTCCTCGCCGTCTACCACCATGTGCTTCGGTGTGGTAGAGGGGTCGGCACCGACAGGAATGGTATATTCGAAACCGTTGTATAGGTCGGCTGGCGGATTGTTGTTGTCCCAAATCGGTCCTTCTACAGGTATTTTGTCGCCGTAAAGGTTGTGGTCGGCATCGAGCAACATCTGGTATCCGCTGCCGTCTCCCCACACATCGTGTGCTTCAAGAATAATTTTTGCCGTACCTTGCGCCCAAGAATGGACAGGCATTGCAAGCATAGTAATGAACAAGACGGCTATTGCCGCAAACATTTTTCTACGTAGTTTTAGTTCCATAATCGTAAAATCTCCCTGTTTTACTCTCTTTTCAGAGCAACGCCGTATCGGAGATGAGGGCGTAGTGTTAGGTTGATGGGAATATATTTCTTGCTGAATGAATATTTTTTCTGCACGTTTCGTGAAGTGCACTTCATTAAAAATGTAACTATGTAATGGCACAAAGATAGTGCTTTTACAATTAAATAACAAATATTCAGTAAGTTTTTTCGTTGCATTTTTGCAACAATTACAAGGTTGCGACACACTTTTTGTAGATGCAACCTTCCATTTTTGAGGACACATTGGTAGGAATTGCCATAAAAGACTTGTCTTTTTGCCATTACGCCGTGTGCATTTCGCTTGCAAAACCAAGTTTGCGTAGACCGCAATAAAACATCTTTAAAACTATCGTTTGCAAAGTAGGCTTTACAAAAGAGACTCTTTTTTTTAATCTTTTCTTGCAACATTAATAATTATTTTCGTATCTTTGCAATCGCTTTAAGATATCTTATACATTAACAATTAGATGTAATAATATTATAGCTATATAGAATTTATGTATTTTACACTTTTAATCACCGTCTTCATAACGGCAGCCTTCTTGGTCGTTGCAGCCTATGTTACTGCAAAGCTATTGGGTCCCCGTTCTTACAATCCGACGAAAGGTGAACCTTACGAGTGTGGTATTCCTACCTACGGCACGTCTTGGTTGCCGATGCACGTGGGCTACTACCTGTTCGCTATCCTTTTTTTGATGTTCGATGTTGAGACTGTTTTCCTCTACCCATGGGCGGTAGTGGTGAAAACTTACGGCGTTCTGGCATTGGCAACGATAGGATTTTTTATGTTGGTGTTGGTTTTTGGCTTGGCTTACGCTTGGCGGAAAGGAGCGCTTGAATGGAAATAAGGAAACCGAAAATTAAGGCTATGCCTTACGAAGAGTGGAAAGACAACGACACTCTGGAGAAGATGGCAGACGACCTGAACGACGGAGGTACGAACCTTGTGCTGGGAAATCTCGACCAACTTATAAACTGGGGGCGCAGCAACTCGCTGTGGTCGCTTACGTTTGCTACCTCTTGCTGTGGCATTGAGTTCATGGCTGTAGGCTGTGCACGGTACGATTTCTCACGGTTTGGGTTCGAAGTAACACGTAACTCGCCACGTCAGGCAGACTTAATTATGTGCGCCGGCACCATAACGAACAAGATGGCACCTGCCCTGAAACGTCTGTACGACCAGATGGCAGAGCCAAAATACGTAATAGCAGTGGGCGGATGCGCCATTTCGGGCGGTCCTTTCAAGGACAGCTACCACGTGATGCGCGGCATCGACGAGATTATTCCGGTGGACGTTTACATTCCCGGCTGTCCCCCACGCCCCGAAGCCATCATCTACGGAATGATGCAATTGCAACGAAAAGTGAAGATTGAGAAGTTCTTTGGCGGTGCCAACCACAAGCAGACAGCTGCAGAAAGCAAGCTCGGAGTAAGTAACGAAGAGCTTATCTTTGAAGAAAAACTTGGCATTTCAGCCGAGGAAATCAAGGAAAAGCGCGAAACTGCATGGGAAGAGAAACACAAACCGGCTCCGAAACCTGCACGCCCAGCCGCTGCAAAGCCGGCTGCCGCAGCACCAAAGAAGGAAACCATCGTTGTAGACAAGCCTGTAACGAAAGAAGATGTGGAGAAGTTAGGCAAGGAATTGGACAAGCTCGACAAAGCAACACCTGAACAACAGCCTACCGAAAACAATACAGCAGCTAACTAATAAATAAGGTACGGAAAAATGAAATTAGAAAACAAAGAGTTTGGTTTTGAGCGTTTTGCCGACGAAATGGCGAAACTGAGAAAGGAACAGCATTTCGACTACCTTGTAACAATCGTTGGAGAAGACTTCGGAACAGACGAAGGTCTTGGCTGTATCTATATACTCGAAAATACGCAAACACACGAACGCTGCTCGGTTAAGCAGCTTGCGAAACAGGTAGAACAGGATTACGTGATACCATCAGTATATAAACTGTGGGCAGACGCCGACCTGCTGGAACGTGAAGTCTACGATTTCTTCGGCATAAAGTTCCTCGGACACCCCGACATGCGACGCCTTTTCTTAAGGAACGACTTCGTGGGCTATCCGCTTCGCAAGGACTATGACATGGATCCGGCGAAGAATATGTACACCACGAAAGACGATATCGAAGTGGATACAACTACGGAATGGAACCTGAATGCCGACGGACGACTGACCGCAACCACGCATCGGCTCTTCACAAACGACCAGTTCGTGGTGAACATCGGTCCGCAACACCCTTCAACACACGGTGTATTGCGACTTCAGACGGTGCTCGACGGTGAGAAAGTAGAACACATCTACCCACATCTCGGCTACATTCATCGTGGCATAGAGAAGATGTGCGAGTCTTATACCTATCCGCAGACATTGGCTTTGACCGACCGCATGAACTATCTTTCGGCGATGATGCACCGCCATGCATTGGTTGGCGTCATAGAAGAAGCCATGGGCATAGAGCTGTCGGAACGCATTCTGTACATTCGTACCATCATGGACGAGTTGCAACGCATAGACAACCACTTGCTCTACACATCGTGCTGCGCACAGGACTTAGGTGCTCTTACAGCCATGCTCTACGGCATGCGCGACCGCGAACACGTGTTGAACGTGATGGAAGAAACTACGGGTGGACGACTGATTCAGAACTATTATAGAATAGGTGGACTGCAAGACGACATCGACCCGAACTTCGTGGAGAACACAAAGAAGCTCTGCAAGTATCTGAGACCGATGATTCAAGAATATCTCGACGTCTTCGGCGACAACGTCATCACACACCAGCGTTTCGTAGGCATTGGTCCGATGGACGAAGAAGAGTGTATCAGCTATGGCGTAACAGGTCCTGCCGGTCGTGCAAGTGGCTGGCGCAACGACGTTCGCAAGCATCACCCATACACCGTTTACGACAAAGTGGACTTCGAAGAGGTGGTTATGACGGGCGGAGACTCTATGGATCGCTACTATTGCCACATTAAAGAGATGTATCAGAGCCTCAACATCATTGAGCAACTCATCGACAACATTCCTGAGGGGGACTTCTATATCAAGCAAAAGCCTGTGATTAAGGTTCCGGAAGGTCAGTGGTACTTCTCTGTAGAGGGCGCAAGCGGCGAGTTTGGTGCCTATCTCGACTCACGAGGAGACAAGAGTCCGTACCGATTGAAGTTCCGTCCGATGGGCTTAACCCTGGTGGGGGCAATGGACAAGATGCTGAAAGGTCAGAAAGTAGCCGACCTTGTAACAACCGGTGCAGCCCTCGACTTCGTCATTCCCGACATCGACCGCTAAGAGAGAAACGATATATAAGTAATGAATTAAGAAATAAATCATATACATGTTCGATTTTAGTATAGTAACAAGATGGTTCGACGAGCTGCTAAGACAAACCTTGGGGCTCGGCAATTTCAGCACCATTCTTATAGAGTGTGTGCTCGTAGGCTTGGCAATCATCATTGGTTATGCCGTGCTCGCCATCATTCTTATTTTCATGGAACGTAAGGTTTGTGCTTATTTCCAGTGCCGTATCGGACCCGTCCGTGTGGGCTGGTGGGGTACGCTGCAGGTGTTTGCAGACGTATTGAAGATGCTTATCAAGGAGATTTTCACCGTAGACAAAGCCGACAAGCTGCTTTACTACCTTGCACCTTTTCTTGTAATAGCTGCTTCTATCGGTACTTTCTCGTTCCTTCCATGGAACAAGGGCGCAGCAGTGCTCGACTTCAACGTCGGAATATTCCTTGTAACAGCCATCAGTTCCATCGGCGTGCTGGGCATTTTCATCGCAGGCTGGGCAAGTAACAACAAGTATTCTGTCCTCTCTGCCATGCGTGCAGCAGTCCAAATGATTTCTTACGAACTCTCATTGGGCATCTGCCTTATCTCAGCCGTGGTACTTACGCGTACCATGCAGATATCTGGCATCGTTGAAGCACAGACCGGTCCATGGCAATGGCTCATCTTCCAAGGGCACATTCCTGCCCTGTTAGGCTTCATCGTGTTCTGTATTGCAGGTAACGCAGAGGCAAACCGTGGTCCGTTCGACCTTGCCGAAGCTGAAAGTGAGCTTACTGCCGGATACCACACAGAGTATAGTGGTATGGGATTTGGCTTCTACTATTTGGCAGAATACCTCAATCTCTTTGTTATTTCAGGTCTTGCCGCAACGGTTTTCCTTGGCGGTTGGGCACCTATTAATATAGGTATAGAAGGCTTCGACAACCTTATGAACCTCATTCCGGGTATCGTCTGGTTCCTTGGAAAGACCTTTGTAGTAGTATTTCTTCTTATGTGGATACGCTGGACATTCCCCCGTTTGCGTGTAGACCAGATACTGAAGCTCGAGTGGAAATACCTTATGCCGCTCAGTTTGGTTATCTTGGTGCTCATGACAGTGTGCGTAGCATTCGGCTGGACATTCAAAATCGCATAACAAGATAATCTAAAGTAAATTAAGAATTCATTATTCTAATGGAAAAAAAGGAATCATATTTCGGTGAAATAGGGAGTGCTTTCAAGACATTGGCGACTGGTTTGAAGACCACAATGAAGGAATACTTCACGCCAAAGTCTACCGAGCAGTATCCAGAAAACCGCAAAACAACGCTGCACGTGGCTCCACGGCACCGCGGACGCTTGGTTTTTAAGCGAGACGAAAGCGAGAACTATAAGTGCGTAGCCTGCCTTATGTGCGAGAAAGCATGTCCAAACGGTACTATTCGCATAACGAGCGAAATGCAACAAGACCCTGAAACAGGTAGAAAGAAGCGTGCATTGCTCGACTATCAATACGATTTGGGCGACTGTATGTTCTGCCAATTGTGTGTAAATGCCTGCAATTTCGATGCCATCAAGTTTACAAACGACTTTGAGAATGCAGTTTTCGACCGTTCAAAACTCGTCCTACATCTGAACGAAGAGGTTTATAAGGGCGGCTCATTGCCTAACCTTGTAGACGGCGGAGCCGACTGGGAAGTAGGAACTTTCAACACTAAAAAGAAATAAAAGAGGAGATAAAGTTATGGCTAATTTAATTGTTTTTGCAGTTTTAGCAGTAGTAATACTCGCCTCAGCAGTATTCTGCGTGTCTACAAAGCGCATCATGCGTGCTGCAACGGCACTGCTTTTCGTGCTCTTTGGCGTAGCAGGGCTTTATTTCCTGCTTGACTATACATTCCTTGGTGCAGCCCAAATAAGTATCTATGCAGGCGGTATCACGGTAATGTACGTGTTCGCTATCCAGTTGGTAAGCAAGCGAACGCTTCAGGGTTTGTCTGAAAGATGGCTCGGAAAGCGTACCATTCTTGCTGCCTTAATTGCGCTTGTAGGACTTGCTACGGTATTAGGCGTGTTCCTGAAGAACAAGATTTTCAGCGAATTAGTATCTGCCAACACTGCCGATACGGAGGTTTCAATGCAAGTTATAGGCAAAAAACTTATGAGCGCAGACAAGTATGGCTATGTATTGCCGTTCGAATTCATTTCTGTTTTCTTGCTGGCGTGCATCATCGGAGGTTTGGTTATTTTGAATAAACAGAAGAAAGAGGAGGTAAAAGAATAATGATACCAGTAGAATATTTCTTTGTCCTTAGTGGCTTATTGTTCTTTATAGGAGTCTTTGGCTTTGTTACTCGTCGCAATTTGGTAGCGATGCTCATCTCCATAGAGTTAGTTCTCAATAGCGTAGACCTAAATTTTGCGGCTTTCAACCGTCTGCTTTATCCCGATGGATACGAAGGTATGTTCTTCACTATCTTCTCTATTGGTGTGAGTGCAGCCGAGTCTGCCGTTGCGTTAGCTATTATTATTAATGTTTACCGACACCTGCACAGCGATCAGGTGAACAGTATTGAAAATATGAAATTATAAAAAAGAACTATGTTTGATTACGCATTTTTGATACTTCTTCTACCTTTTCTGAGCGCAATCGTATTAGGATTGGCAGGTATGAAGATGCCTAAACCGGTGGCAGGTATCATCGGCACATGTATTGTGGGCGTGCTTTTTGTCTTGAGTCTCTACACGGCTTACCAGTATTTCTTCTACACTGGCGAATATACTGCCATGGGACAGACCTTCCATGTCGTAGATGGTCGCTTGGCAAGTGGCGTTTATCCCACTATAACCGTCTTCAATCTAACATGGTTGAAGTTCTCCGAGTTATTGACATTTAATATTGGTTTCCGTCTAAGTCCCATCAGTGTGATGATGCTTATCGTCATTACCACGGTCAGCTTCATGGTCCATATCTATTCGTTTGGCTATATGGCGGAACGCGACAAGAACTATAAGTTCGAGGAATACGAGCACGGTTTCCAACGTTTCTATGCATATCTCTCATTGTTTACAATGTCAATGTTAGGTCTTGTGGTAGCAACCAACGTGTTCCAGATGTATCTTTTCTGGGAGTTGGTGGGTGTTTGCTCTTATTTGCTCATTGGTTTCTACTATCCAAAGCACACTGCCGTGCATGCAAGCAAGAAGGCTTTCATTGTTACTCGCTTTGCCGATTTGTTCTTTTTAATAGGTATTCTGTTCTTCAGTTTCTATGTAAAGACGTTCAATTTCGACCTTTCGGCAGACGGTGCCCTATCTACTCAATTGCAAAACTTGGCTTCCGACCCTGTAACAGCGTGGGCTATACCAACAGCACTGTTCCTAATGTTCATCGGTGGTGCGGGTAAATCGGCTATGTTCCCCCTTCATATCTGGCTTCCAGATGCCATGGAGGGTCCAACACCGGTGTCAGCGCTTATCCATGCTGCCACCATGGTGGTTGCGGGTGTGTTCCAAGTAGCAAGTTTATTCCCCATTTATATTAAGTATGGTGCTATCGAGCAACTTCACTGGATTGCTTACATTGCAGCGTTTACGGCTTTCTATGCAGCAGCCGTAGCATGTTGTCAGCGCGATATAAAGCGTGGTTTAGCCTTTTCAACCATTTCTCAGATTGCCTATATGCTTGTTGCACTCGGCGTTTGCTATGCCCTCGACAACGAGGAAGGCGGTTTGGGCTACATGGCTTCCATGTTCCACCTGTTCACTCACGCCATGTTCAAGGCGTTGCTGTTCCTCTGTTCCGGTGCCATCATCGTTATCATTGGCAGCAACTTCAAGGAATATATGGGCGGATTGCACAAGTATATGCCGATAACAAATGCCTGCTTCCTCGTTGGTTGTATCGCCATCAGCGGTGTTTGGCCGTTCGCCGGTTTCTTCTCCAAGGACGAAATCGTCAGTGCCTGCTTCCAATTCTCACCCGCTTTAGGCTGGTTCATGACCTTGGTTTCGGGTATGACGGCTTTCTATATGTTCCGTTTGTACTACGTTATCTTCTGGGGCAAGTCCTATTACGAGGAAGATCCAGAGAACAGACGCCGCCCGAAGGAAGTTCCTTTCGTTATGTGGGGTCCGTTGGTGTTCCTCTCTATCATTTCAATATTTGCCGGTTGGATTCCTTTCGGGCACTTTGTTTCAGCTACGGGACAGAGCGCCGACATTCACTTGCAGCACTTCCAGTTCTCAAGTGTAGCTTGGTTCAGCCTCTTGGCAGCAGCCATCGGCATTGCGCTTGCTACGTGGATGTATATGCCCAAGAGCAATCCTGTGCCCGACATGCTTGCGAAACGTATGCCGAAACTCCACAAGGCAGCTCTCAACAGATTCTATATTGACGACGCCTGGCAGTTCTTTACCCACAAGATTGTTTTCCGTTGCTTCTCCATTCCAATCGCTTGGTTCGACCGTCATGTCATCGATGGCACTTTCAATTTCCTTGCTTGGGGAACTCAGGAGGCTGGCGAGAGCATCCGTCCATGGCAGAGTGGCGACGTCCGCCAGTATGCAATATGGTTCATTACAGGAACTGTGGCTTTAACATTAGTAATACTTTGCTTGATATAAAGAGATGAGTTGGATTTTAACAATATTTGTAATAATCCCCGTACTGATGCTTTGCGGCCTCTGGGTTGCTAAGAACGACAATCAGGTACGCGGCGTGATGGTAACAGGAGCCTCTGCCTTGTTGATTGGTGCTATATGGCTCACCGTCTATTTTGTACAACAACGTGCTGCAGGAAATACCGATACTATGCTATTGGCAGACTCTGTTACGTGGTTCAAACCGCTGAACATAGCCTTTGCAGTGGGCGTTGACGGCATTTCTGTGGTAATGATTTTGCTTTCAGCAATCATTGTTTTCACGGGCACATTTGCCAGTTGGCAACTCGAACCAATGAAGAAGGAGTACTTCCTTTGGTTCGTCTTGCTCTCGTCAGGTGTCTTCGGTTTCTTTATTTCAACCGATATGTTCACCATGTTCATGTTCTACGAGGTGGCATTGATACCTATGTACCTTCTCATTGGAGTATGGGGAACAGGTGCAAAAGAGTACTCTGCCATGAAACTTACCCTTATGCTGATGGGTGGTTCGGGCTTGCTCATCTTCGGTTTCCTCGGTATCTACTACTTCAGTGGTGGTTCTACGATGGACGTTATCGAACTTGCGAAGATGCACGCTATGTCGAAGACGGCTCAAAACGTCTTCTTCCCATTCGTATTCATAGGCTTTGGCGTTCTCGGAGCGTTGTTCCCATTCCACACATGGTCGCCCGACGGACATGCTTCTGCCCCTACGGCAGTGTCAATGCTCCATGCCGGTGTATTGATGAAATTGGGAGGCTACGGCTGTTTGCGCATTGCCATGTACATAATGCCTGATGCTTTAGAGATGTGGGCACCTGTATTCCTTATCCTTACAACCATCTCTGTGGTTTACGGTGCACTTTCTGCCTGTGTGCAGACCGACTTGAAGTACATCAATGCTTACTCTTCGGTTTCCCACTGTGGCATGGTTCTCTTTGCATTGCTTATGACAACGCAGACCGCTATAACGGGTGCTATACTCCAAATGCTCTCTCACGGATTGATGACAGCCTTGTTCTTCGCCTGCATTGGTATGATTTACCACCGTGCCGGAACGCGCGACGTCCGCTATCTTGGCGGTTTAATGAAGGTGATACCATTCCTTGCCGTGTCTTACGTGGTTGCAGGTTTAGCCAATCTCGGCTTGCCGGGCTTCTCAGGCTTCGTTGCTGAGATGACAATCTTTATTGGTTCGTTCGAAAACGGAGGCATGTTCCACCGTGTCTGCACCATCATTGCCTGTACGTCTATCGTAATTACGGCAGTCTACATACTGCGCGTGGTGGGCAAGATACTCTTCCAAGCCATTCCAAACAAGAAGTTCTACGAGCTGCACGATGCCACTTGGGACGAGCGTTTCGCCGTTGCAGGTCTTATTTTCTGTGTAGCAGGTCTTGGTCTTTTCCCATTATTCTTCGAGAATATGATTATCGATGCGGTTGGTCCAATCTTCAACCACATCATCGAATACGTTCCACAATTAGGTAATCTCTAATAATAAAGTAGCAAAATGAATTATAATGATTTCTTTAAGATGATACCAGAGGCAAGTCTTGTTGCCATTCTGATAATCCTTTTCGTTGCTGACTTTATTTCAGCAAAGACCGAAGAGCGTAAATGGTTCAATCCTTTGGCTTCCGTTCTCTTGCTTGCCAACACTGTGGTTTGTATGCTTCAGCTACAGCCCGAAGACGCTTTCGGTGGTATGTATTTTACCTCTACTGCGGTAAATGTAATGAAGGCTATCCTTGCTTTCGGTACTTTCATCGTGGTGTTGCAAAGCCGGGTGTGGGCAGAAAAGAGCAGAAAGGAAGGCGAATTCTACATGCTTGTCGTCTCTACCCTGCTGGGTATGGAGGTAATGATGAGTGCAGGCAACTTCCTTATGTTCTTCCTTGGCTTGGAAATGGCATCTGTTCCCATGGCGTGCGTCATTGCTTTCGATGCCTATCGCAACAATTCTGCCGAGGCGGCAGCCAAGTTTATACTTACAGCAACCTTCTCGAGCGGTGTAATGCTCTACGGTATCAGCTTCCTTTATGGAGCTTACGGCACGATGTACTTTAGCGACATCACTGACAATCTGCAGGCTACGCCGTTCACCATTATGGGTTTGGTGTTCTTCTTCAGCGGTCTTGGCTTCAAGATTTCGCTTGTTCCGTTCCACTTCTGGACTGCCGATACCTATCAAGGCGCGCCAACCACGGTTACGGGCTACCTCAGCGTAATCTCTAAAGGTGCTGCAGCCTTCACGCTCTTAAGCATCTTGTTCCACGTCTTTGGCAGTATGATGGCCTATTGGCACGTGCTCATGATGATTGTCGTTGCACTTTCCATCACCGTTGCCAACCTCTTCGCTATCCGTCAGGGCGAACTGAAACGCTTCATGGCGTTCAGTTCCATCTCGCAGGCGGGCTACATCATGCTTGCTGCATTGGGCAACAACTGGGCTTCTTCAGTTGCTGCACTCAGCTACTACGTGCTTATTTATGTGGTTGCCAATATGGCTGTGTTCACCATTATCTCGGTTGTAGAACAGAACAATGGCGGCAAGACCAACATTGCCGACTATAACGGCTTCTACAAAACCAACCCACGGCTCAGCTTCCTCATGACTATTGCCATGTTCTCGCTGGGTGGTATTCCTCCGTTTGCGGGCATGTTCTCCAAGTTCTTCGTGTTCATGTCGGGCGTAGACGGTGCCGACATTGCCACGACCGAGGGAGCATGGACCTACGTCATCTTGTTTGTTGCACTTATCAACACCGTCGTTTCGCTCTACTACTATCTCAAGATAGTCAAGGCAATGTACATTACACGTTGCGACACCCCTATGCCAACATTCAAGAGCGACTGCAACACCAAGTTCACCCTTGCCCTCTGCACGGCAGGCATCGTACTCTTCGGTGTATGCAGCTGTGTTTACGATTGGATTGCAGCAGCTATCTAAGCAGGCAAAAAGATATTTTTTTAAAATAAAAAGAAAACGCCTAAAGGGAAATCCTTGGGGCGTTTTTTTTATTTTAGAATAGAGTTTATAGTTTTTCTATGGTTCCTAGTTCTCCTAGAATACTTATAATATTCCACCCAAAAACACGTTATCAAGAATATGAAGCAACTTTTACTCTTGCCCTTGCTGCTGTTTTGCGCCCCTGCATTTGCACAAAGCTCTACGGCTACCGAGCACCTGCCGCTTACTTTCTGTGGTATCTCGCTCGACAACACCGCTGCCGCCTTTGCCGATTCGCTCTCTGCAAAAGGTTTCAAGCCCGAAACTGCCCCACTCCGCCTACCCATTTCTAAGGGCAACGCAACGTTTCGCGGACGCTTCGAAAACATTCCGTGCATTGTGGAAGTAGGAAAAAACCATGCCGACAGAGTGGACACGGTGCGTGTTTTCTTCCTAAACGTAAACAATCCGCTGCGAAGCTACAACATACTCACCAACATTTACCGCAACCGTTACGGCACTCCCATCTTCGAAAACTACTACGACACGCACCTTCTGCCACACGATGCGCAACAGCAGTTGGCTTCCGACCCTTTCGTTACCACTTTTTCGGTCAATGGCAACACCGTCCAGTTCTCTTTATGCTACGACGTCCGCCTGCGTGAATACATCTACTGCCTGCTGCTCATCGACACTAAAAACGCACAACCCGTACTCTCCAACACCGACGAGGTCATAGAATGGTAAAATCACACCTCGCCCACCGTTCCACCTCTTCCAATATCCCAAGCTGTCTTAAAGTACGTCCGTGAGACATGGCGTATAGCAAATCGAAGCTCTACGGCATCAGGGGTATATGCAACACCCATGTTGCTACGACTTCCTCCCATTGTAAATATTTTTTAAGCAACGGCAGTCGTGCAAGTATCTAATACCCAACATCTTGCGTTACCCATTCCCTTGCATTGCAAAACCCACCCTTTTGCATGGTAAAACAGGCTCTCTTGCACGGCAAGACAGTCGGTTTCGGAGTACAAGACAACTTCTTGCATTTTCAGTTGGAACAATCCTTACAAAACAAGAGGAATGTTCCAGCATCACCGAACCTTCTTGTATGCAGACTGAAAACACGTGGCAGACAGCTCGTTAGCGGTGTCTAAACAACATAGAAGTTAAATTACGTTAAACCAATACTTTTGTGTAAGCATTATAACTCTTTTTGTTTATTTTTGCAATAGTATTATAATATTTCATTAAATTCTTGTCAGCAGTACTGTATTGCTGCAGGGAATTTAACGAAACCTTGTTTAATTTAATTATCAAGAGATTATGAAAAGACTGCTATTTCTTTTATCGATGCTCGTATGCGCCGTGCTTGACGCTGCAGCAGAGCAGAGCATCGTTACCATCACCACGAGCAAGGCGTATGGCGATACTTTCGTTTTCAACCCCGTACCGATGGCAGAAGGCATCATATCGGTGGATTGGGGAGACGGCAACAAAGTAGATTATAAACTGAGTCCGGACATGATGCCGTACAAGCTACGCAGGGAAGGAGTGCTGAAAGGCAACACTGTGAAGATATACGGAGCACTGTCCGAACTGTCCGTAACCGGACAAGGAGTTACCGCAATAAAGCTTGAGGGACAGTCAGGACTGAAGAGTCTCGACCTGAACAATAACCAACTTACGTACGCGACACTCGACCTTGGCGATGCAAAGAACCTCCAGCGGCTGTCGCTTTCAAAGAACAAGATAAACATGCTCAACCTCCGCGAGTTCTCAAAGTTAGAGTTTTTCGACATCTACGAGAACCCGCAACTCTCCACTGTGGCTTTTGCCGACGTCAATCCGAATATGAAAATGATTACCATGTACGACTGCGACATAGTCCATTTCTACGATACATACCTGTTTCCGAAGCTGACAAGCATAGACCTACATGGCAATTCGCTGATGGACATAAGCCTTCCGGCAGAGAAATACCCAGCGCTGAAATCGCTGAACGTGAGCAAAAACATGATTTCGACAATCGATGTGAGCGGACTGACAAAGTTGGAGAACCTCGCCGTAGCATACAACAAGCTCACCAAACTGAACGTTGCTGCGAACACGGAACTGCAGAGCCTGTCGATAGGACACAACGATATAAGCACAATCGGGCTGTCGAAGAACCTCAAACTGTTGAGCCTCAACGTGAGCAAAACCAAACTTACGGAACTCGATGTGTCGAAGATGGAAACGCTGAAGTCGCTCTATTGCGACTCAATCCGCATCAACCGGCTCGAAGTGAGCGGTCTGAAATGGCTGCAGACACTGTCGGCAAAGGCGTGCGACCTTGAGTTCCTCGACTTCACGGCAAACTATTTCGCACTGCGATACCTCTACCTGCAGGGCAACAAAAACTTCACACCGCAGTCTCTGAACTTCATGTATCAGACCATACAAGACCCCAACCGTACGGGATACATGTATGTAAAGGACTCTAACGGAGAGACGGCAGATGCAGAAAAATACCTTATGTTCAACAATCCGGAGTCGCATTGGAGGATTGACGTAAAGGGCGACGGAACCTGTTCGATGGCAGAAGTAGTGATAACGCAGAAGCCTGCGACAGGCGGAACCTACAAGGTGATGAAACGCGACATGGTGTATTCGCCAGACAAAAGTGCCTTTGAACGGCACTACAACGAAGTGGGCAGCGACGGAAAGGTCGTTCCCGGCTCGATATTGTGCGTGCGCTACACTGCCGAAGAGGGCAAGCAGTACAAGGGAATAATGGTTAATGGAAAACTTGTGCAGGACACCTTGTTCGCCGTTACCGCAGATGCAGAGGTCAAGGCTGTGTTCGAGGAACAGCAAGACGAGCGGTGCATAACGCTCACCGTACCGGCAGGGCAGCCCAGCACTTACGGTATAGGGGCAGACAACGACAACACTCCCGTGAAGATAGACTGGGGAGACGGTGCCCTGAAAGAATATACGGCAAAGACATCGTGGACTTTCATTGACGGAACAACGGAAGGAACGCAGGTCAAGATATACGGCGACGTAACCTATCTGAACTGCGAAAGCTACCCGGACTACGCCACAGACAACAAGATTTCGGCAATAGACCTGACCAAGAACAACAAGATGAAGTACATAGACATGTACTTCAACCAGCTGAAAGCCATCGACGTAACGAACCAAGCCGACCTTCTGTACCTCGACGTGTCCATGAACGAGGAAATAAAAAGCATAGATGTAACGAAGTGTCCGCTGTTGCTGCAACTGAAAGCGTACGGACTGGGCACGCTGAACAGCATCGACGTGAAGAACAATCCCGAGCTGCAGCTCATCAACATGAAGAATACGGCACTGAAAGACATAGACCTGTCGAACAACGGAAAGCTGATAGAGCTGAACCTTACAAACTGTAAGCTGACAGAAATCAACGTGTCGAACATGCCGGAACTGAAGCAGCTGCACCTCAGCAACAACGCCATAAAGAGCATAGACCTGAAGAACAACACGAAGTTGCTCGACTTCTCAGTGATGAAAAACAAACTCACGTCGCTCGATTTGTCGAAGAACGTGTTGCTCGAAAAGCTCGATGCGGCAGAAAACACGCTCGAAGGGCTCGACCTGTCGGCAAACACTGCCATCTGGTACATCGACGTACGCGGAAACAAATGGAACGCTTGCCAGCTCAACGACTTCTATTATGCACTGCCGAAATACGTCGATCCGGGCGAAGAAGCATCGGGCAGCACCACACCAACGAAGCTCTGGATAGCATTCGGAGCCAACGCAAACGACGTGGAACACTCCGAGACACTGCTCGCCAAGGCGAAACTGTGGGTCATGAACTATACCGGGAACGGCGACGGAACGGGCTGCAACGAGGCATACATAACCATTCTGCCTTGCGAGAACGGAGAAGTAGCCGTGAAAGACCCTTCCGACAAGGTTGTGAAAAACGGCACTAAGGTACAGAAGAACACCGAGCTCACCGTCTATGCAACACCAGACAGTGGTTACGAAGTAGTTTCGATGAAAGCCAACGGACAGGATATTACAGACAAGAAGTTCATCATTAAACAAGCCACTGAAGTTGCTGTAATGTTCTCATTGGCATCTTCCATCAATGGCACAGAACGTGTTGTGGCAACCGCAGAGGGCGGAAACCACAAAATAAACATCTATACGAACAGCCCTGTCAAGGCAACCGTAGTAGGTGCAAACGGCAAGATACTCTTCACTGACACCCTGTCTGCCGACACGTCATTGGGTTTCCCAGCCGGCATCTACATCGTAACGTTGCAGAACGGCACCGACACCGTAACCCACAAGCTACTCGTCAGATAAACCAATTCACTTATATTGCTGTCCGGCAGAATACTGCCGGGCAGCTTTTTTCATGCCGAAAAGAAGACGACAACAGTGTAAATATCTTTCAGAACAATGGCAGTCGTGCAAGTATCTAATAACCAATACCTTGCGTTACCCTTTCCCTTATTTCTTAAAACCTACCCTTTTATACGGCAAAAGCGGTTGTTTTGCACCGCAAAACCCATGCCTTTGCAATGCAAAAGTGCAGCCATCGCCTTTTAAGAAAATAATCTTTACAAAACAAACACTGGGTTGGCTGTTTTATATGTGTATATATAGTAGGCTAAAAGCCATAGTATCAGGCAGAAAGACCACCGTTTTCTGTTTGTTTATAGATAGCCATTGCCACCTTTTGCAGCTGCAAAGCCGCTGGCAGATGTAGGGGATTGTTCATTGGTTTCGTATACCTTTATTCTACGGCTTACTTGTTTTGCAACGCAACTATATATATAGGTGTAAATAATATTGATGAAACCAGAACAAAAAAGTTTTTCTATGGTTTTACAAAAAATACCCTTATAAAGATACGTAGATATTCGGATATTTTGTGTAAGTTTGCAAACAGAGTTGTAACAGGTGGCATCTGCCGATGTTAAACCACACCAGTTACTCTTGCTGTTTGGTTTAACTCAACTGTCAAACACAACTTTTGCAAACAAAAAATTGCATTTAAACAGAAAGAAAGAGAGCGAAAAAAGAACAAAACTATGGATACTACATTAACAATAATAACCTTTACAGCGGCTGTATATGGGCTTGTAATGGGCATAATTATGGCATTCAGCATACGTCCGCAGTTGCTTCATCAAGAAAAGCTATATATTAGCCATAACAAAATTACTGGTTTCACTCAGCTTTACGTACTGGCTATGATGGTTTCTTTTGCAACTGTAACCCTATTTAATAATATATTTTCGTTCATAGGTCCCATTTGTATTGTTGGCTTTATACTGGTTATGAACATTGTTTTGATAAAAACCATACAGCGGAAACGGCAATGGTTACGTAAAAATCCTAACTATGCAACACTAACTTTCAAGGTTGGAGGTAGTTTTCTTGTACCTAATATACCTATGATTGTGTCGGTAGACGAAGATGAATATGCCTTCGACACCGTTTGTTGGATAGGAAAGAAATGTTTAATAACAGCTGGAACACATCGCATTAAGTTTAAGTTAGAAAAGCGTCTCCCTAAAAGATATAACAACAGAGTTCAACTTCTTAAACAATATATAGAGGCCGATTTCCAACCAGGAAACATATATTGCGTTGAAGAAGATATACCAAACGAGCATCTTACCTTACATTCTATATATAAAGAAGTGGTAGACCAAAAACAAAAAGTATGATAAACACCATTTTAAACATACCTCTTTTCTCGCCCATAACAACTGTAGATTATGTTTCTTGGCTATTTTTCATTTGTTTTTTCTATGCTATTGTAGGCTTATTTTTCCTGCGTTCGAAGTTTAGACATCAGGAAAATAGAAAAAAATTAATGTACATTCTTGTTTTCGGAGGGTGTGTTCTTATTGGCGCATCGCTCGTTTCGGCATACTGTGCAAATAGTTCTTTTAAAATAGGCATATACACATTGCCCTTTGTTCTTATAGTTTCTTTCATTGCAGGAAACATTGCCATTGTTAGATATATAGTGAAAACACAACGCTGGATAAACGCTAATAGGGGCTATGCAACACTGTTGTTCAAAGAAGAATGGTTTGTTAGAGAGATACACAGAATAGTTATTTTAGAAATAGATGGTGTACCCTATGGTAAAGGACTTATATATTGGGCTATGAACAAATGCCTTATTGCATCGGGCAAACACCAGATAAAACTGGCTGTAAAGGTGTTAGACAGCTATAAAAGTAAGCCTAAAACAAAAGAATACACCCAAGACGTGCTCTTAAATATGGCGCCAATGGGTAAATATATTATAGAAGAAGACAGAGAAAAACAGTGTTTAAATGTGCGCTCGCTATTCAAAGTAGTAACCAATAGCACCGAAGTGCCACACAAAAGTAGCTCAACTCCACCCACATAAGCACCGCACAACATTGCAGTTTAGGGTTGCTTGCCATTGGAAATATGCACTACCTTTGCACCATAAAGCCACATTTACATTCGCTTAAACAACAAAACATAAGCATAAACAAACATAAATGAGAACTAAATTCATAGTTGCAATATTGCTAATATTAGCATCTAACACCACAGCACAAACGTTAGAAGAGTGCCAAAAGGCGGCTGAAAAGAACTATCCGCTTATTAAACAATATGGTTTAATAGCACAAACAACCGAGCTGACAGTCAGGAACATTCAGAAAGGGTGGCTGCCACAGATTGCCGCTTCGGCGCAGGCAACCTGCCAAAGCGACGTTGTGTCGTGGCCCGAGCGCATGAAAAGCATGTACCAACAGATGGGAATAGCGATGAAAGGACTGGCAAAGGACCAGTACAAGGTAGCCATCGACCTTCAGCAGACACTCTACGACGGTGGTGCAATAAGCAGTCAGAGTGCCGTTACCCGTCAGGAAGGAATGGTGCAGGAGGCACAGAACAATGTAAACCTGTATCAGGTGCACCGCCGTGTCAATGAAATGTACTTCTCGCTCCTGCTGCTCGACGAACAAATCAGGCTGAACAGCGATATTAAAAACCTTCTGCTGTCGAGCGAAAACAAACTTGCTGCCATGGTAAAGAGCGGTACGGCAGCCACAAGCGACCTCGACAACGTAAGGGCAGAACGCCTTGGCGCAGAGCAGCAGAACGCAAGTCTGAAAGCCCAGCGGCAGATGTTGCAGCGCATGTTAAGCGTCTTTTGCGGCATAGAGGTAAGCAAACTCCGAAAACCAGCGGCTGTCGGAGCCACCGCTTCGGCAAACAACCGACCGGAACTCCGGCTGTTCGACAGCCAGCTGAAGCTCTCCGAAGTGCAGGAGAGAGCCTTGGACGCACGCCTGCGCCCCACGCTGGGACTCTTTGCACAGGGCTATTACGGCTATCCGGGGCTGAATATGTTCGAAGATATGATAAGCCGTAAGTGGCGGCTCAACGGCATCGTGGGCGTAAGACTGTCGTGGAACGTGGGCGCTCTCTACACGCGCAAGAACGACAAGGCACGATTGAGGGTGCAACGCGAACTGATTGAGAACGCACGCGACGTGTTCCTGTTCAACAATAACATGGAACAGATACAGCAGACAGACAACATCAGTCGCTTCCAAACGATGATGCAAGGCGACGACGAGATAATTGCGCTGCGCACAAACGTACGCAAAGCTGCCGAATCGAAGCTGGTTCACGGCATCATAGACGTGAACAGTCTGCTGCGAGAAATAAACAACGAGAATGCGGCAAAGGTGCAGCAGGCTATCCACGAGATAGATATGCTCAAGGAAATGTACAACCTGAAGTACACCAACAACGAATAAACAACCAACCGAAAGATATGAAGAAGATAGTACCATTAGCCGTTCTTGCCTTTATGATGGCATCTTGCGGAGAGGAAAAGAAGGATTATGACGCAACGGGAACATTCGAAGCGACGGAAGTTACCGTGTCTGCAGAGTCTTCGGGACAGCTTATCAGCTTCAATGTTACCGAAGGACAGCTGCTCAACGGCGGACTGACGGTGGGACAGATAGACTCGCGCCAACTGGCACTGAAGCGCGAGCAGCTGGCAACAAGCAACCAGCAGCTCGATGCAAACCACGGTCTGCTCGAAGCAAACAAGCGACAGCTGGCTGCCAACCGACAAGCTACGGCAAGCAAACAGCTCGATTTGAAGAAGCAAGTGGCGTCCATTCGCCAGCAGATAGCCAACCTGCAGCGGGAGCGTCAGCGCTTTTCGGAACTCCTGCACGACGGTGCCGTACCACGGAAGCAGGTCGATGACATCGACTATCAGATTGAAGTGCTGCGCAAACAGCTCGCTGCCACCACCGAACAGATAGCCAGCCAGAACGCCGCATTGGCAGAACAGGACAAGGGAATAGCCGCACAGATAGACGGAATCAGCTCGCAACAGGCTGGCGTAACCGCCCAACAGGCAGGCGTCCGCACCCAGCAGGCACAGATAGACGACCAGATTGCCCACGCTTTCGTGAAGACTCCGCTCGCCGGAACAGTATTGGAGAAATATGCAGAGCAGGGAGAATTCGTTTCCGTAGGCAAGCCGTTGTTCAAGATTGCAGACACCAAGAGCATGTTCATACGGGCATACATCACCTCCGAACAGCTGAAAAACGTCAGGCTCGGGCAAAGGGTTACGGTGCTGGCAGACTACGGAAAGGGGCAGAAAAAGAAGTATTCGGGGGTTGTTACATGGATTTCGAGCCGGTCGGAGTTTACGCCCAAGACCATCGTAACCGACGACGAGCGTGCCGATTTGGTCTATCCCATCAAGGTAAAGTTCCAAAACGACGGCTACGCAAAGATTGGAATGTACGGCGAAATAAAGTTCTAAGCATTGCGGCTGACTATGAATGCCATCGAAGTAAACAATATATCGAAGCATTACGGCAAGGTGCAGGCGTTGCAGAACGTGAGCTTTTCCGTTGGCGAAGGCGAGGTTTTCGGACTGATTGGTCCCGACGGAGCAGGCAAGACATCCATGTATCGCATACTCTGTTCGCTGCTTCTGCCCGATGCAGGCACGGCTTCGGTTGCGGGATACGACGTTGTAAGCCAGCTGAAAGAGATACGCAAGCGGGTTGGATACATGCCCGGCAAGTTCTCGCTCTACCAGGATTTGACGGTGGAAGAGAACCTAAAGTTCTTCGCAACGCTGTTCAATACAACGGTAGAAGAGAACTACGATTCCATCAAAGCCATCTATTCGCAGATTGAACGCTTCAGAAAAAGAAAGGCAGGGGCACTCTCGGGCGGCATGAAACAGAAGCTTGCGCTCTGCTGTGCACTCGTTCATAAGCCGCAAATACTATTCCTCGACGAGCCGACAACGGGCGTAGACCCAGTCAGCCGCACCGAATTCTGGGACATTCTGGCACATTTAAAGGAACATCAGATAACCGTTGTTGCATCGACTCCGTACTTGGACGAGGTGAGAAGATGCGAGCGCGTGGCGTTCCTTTCCGAAGGTATTGTAAAGGGAACAGGCACGCCCGACGAGATATTAACCGAGTTCAGAGCCGTCTTTAACCCTCCGCCCGTAGAACATAAACATAGCAGCGAGGTGGAAGAAACCACCGGAAACGTCATCGAGGTAGAGCATCTTGTCAAGGCTTTCGGCAATTTCCGTGCGGTGGACGACATATCTTTCACGGTCAGGAAAGGCGAAATATTCGGCTTCCTCGGGGCTAACGGAGCCGGAAAGACCACTGCCATGCACATGCTGACGGGCTTAAGCCAACCCACAAGCGGCACCGGCAGGGTGTTAGGCTACGACATTCGCACCCAATACGAGCAGATAAAGCAACACATTGGCTACATGAGCCAGCGGTTTTCGCTATACGAAGACCTCACCGTTGCCCAGAACATACGCTTGTTTGCAGGCATCTACGGCATGCAAGACGACGAAATCCACCGTAAGACCGACGAACTTCTGCAGCGTCTCAACTTCGCCGAGCACCGCAACAGCTTAGTGTCCGGTCTGCCGTTGGGGTGGAAACAGAAGCTGGCTTTCTCCGTCAGCATCTTCCACAACCCGGGCATTGTGTTCCTCGACGAGCCTACGGGAGGGGTCGATCCTGCCACTCGCCGCCAGTTCTGGGAACTGATTTACGATGCCTCGGAGCAGGGAATAACCGTCTTTGTAACCACCCACTACATGGACGAAGCCGAATATTGCGACCGCATAACGATTATGGTAGACGGCAAAATCAAGGCTTTGGGGACACCCGACGAACTGAAACAGAAGCTCAATCAGCCCGACATGTACCACGTGTTCACCTATCTGGCACGCCAGGCAACACGCAGCTCCGACTAAAAAGCAAAGAAGAAGAAACAAGAAAGATATGCAGGCAGTTCGTTACACACACGCCATTACAATGTTCAATATACAATGAAGCAGTTTATTTCGTTCGTTATCAAGGAAACAAAGCACATTGTCCGCGACAAGCGCACCATGCTTATCCTGTTTGGCATGCCGATAGTCATGATGCTGCTGTTTGGCTTTGCCATTACCACCGACGTGAAAAACGTGCGAACCATAGTGGTTATGGGCAATGCGAACCATGCCACACAGCAGGCGGCAGACTGCCTGGCAGCATCGGAAAACTTTACGCTTACACAGGTAGTGGCTACCCCTGACGAGGCAAAACGGCTCATTCGCAACCAGAAAGCAGACATGGCTGTGGTGTTTCCGAAAGACTATGGCGGCACAACACAGTCGGTCCAGTTTATTGTAGACGGCTCCGACCCGAACATGGCACAGCTCTGGACGAACTATGCAGGGGCGGTCTTGACCAATCCGAAAGAAGGTCTGGTAAACTCGAAGCTGCTTTACAATCCGCAGATGAAGTCGGCATACAACTTCGTTCCTGCCATCATGGGAACGCTGCTGATGCTGGTCTGCGCCATGATGACGTCGATTTCCATTGTCCGCGAAAAAGAAAGGGGCACCATGGAGGTACTGCTTGTCTCGCCCATACGTCCGCTTCTCATCATCGTTGCCAAGGTTGTTCCCTACTTGGTGCTTGCCTTTGTCATCTTGATAGCCATACTGCTCATGGCTATTTTCGTGCTGGGCGTACCGCTGCAGGGGTCGTTGGGCTGGATATTTCTTATCTCCACGATATACATTCTCTTGGCACTCTCGTTGGGTTTGCTGGTTTCCAACGTTGCAAAAACGCAGCTCGTGGCACTTCTTTTGTCGGCTATGGTGCTGCTGATGCCCATTGTCATGCTTTCCGGAATGATATTTCCCATCGAGTCGATGCCACCGATTTTGCAGTATGTATCTGCCATAATACCTACCCGATACTACATCAGTGCAATGCGAAAACTAATGATTATGGGTGTTGGAATAGAGCAAGTGTATCGCGAACTGGCCGTTCTTGTGGGCATGTTCGTCATACTTTTGTCGCTTTCGCTTGCCAAGTTCAATAAACGATTAGAATAGAAACACATGACGCTGAAATATCTTTTACGGAAGGAATTTACCCAAATTCGTCGCAATTCGTTTATTCCCCGCCTCATCATCGTCTTTCCAATAATGGTTATGTGTGTGCTTCCGTGGGTGATGAACATGGAGGTGAAGAACATCGTTGTAGATGTTGTGGACAACGACCGCACTACTACGTCGCAGCGATTGGTACACGAAATCGAGGCGAGCAGGTACTTTGTCTTCCACGGACAGCAGCCTGACTACGCGTCAGCACTCGGCAACATAGAGCATTCAGAGGCTGACATGGCAGTGGTTATACCCCGAAACTACAGCCACGACCTTGCCTTGGGACACATGCCGCAAGTGCTGATAGCTGCCAATGCAGTGAATGGAACAAAGGGAGCAATGGGTTCTGCCTATCTGTCGCAGATTGTTCTGTCGAGCGTGATGCCCACTGCTTCAGCCATGAAGTCGAAAATCGACACGCTGTTTCTATACAACGAGCACCTTAACTACAAGCTTTTCATGATTCCTGCCCTCTTTACTATCGTGCTGATGCTGATAACCGGCTTCCTGCCGACGCTGAACATAGTGAGCGAAAAGGAGACGGGCACGATAGAACAGATTAACGTTACCCCCGTAAACAAGTGGATTTTTATTCTTGCCAAGCTTGTTCCCTACTGGCTCATCGCCTTCTTCATCATCACCGTCTGCCTCGCATTGGCTTGGGCTGTATATGGTATAACCCCGGTGGGGAGCGTCGCGCTCATCTATCTGCTGGCTATGTTGCTTGCCGTTTTCTTCTCTTCGTTCGGGCTAATCATATCCAATTACTCCGAAACAATGCAACAAGCGGTTTTGGTTATGTGGTTTTTCGTGGTCATACTTTTGCTGCTTTCGGGTTTGTTTACGCCCACCCGGTCCATGCCGCAGGCAGCTTATCTCACCACGTATGTCAATCCCGTGTGCTACTTTATAGAAGCCATGCGCACCGTGTTCATACGTGGCGGCAACCTCGGCAGCATTGCCCACCAGGTGCTGGCACTCTCCGTAATCGGACTCTTTATGGGCTGCTGGGCTGTACTGAGCTACAAGAAGAACCATTAAAGACAGCCTTAGGGGGGTAAAACGAAATGTGTAAATATGATAATGTTGTGAACTTTGTCATATTATTTTGTATGTCAGTTAGTTATGACAGTATAGAGGACAAAATAGCATACAAAACGAAATGTTACATCGCGTTACATTTGTGTTATATTCGAGGAGGGTTTGAACGGTGTTTGAGAAGATAATGTTACATAGGACGGGAAATAAGGCGATTTGGGGCACTTTTAGCGTGAAGAGGAGCGTTTTATGGCATAAGGTATGCTGAGAACGACAGAGCGGAAAGAAAGGCTGTGAGAGGGATTATTTATGCGTAGTTTGATGCAGGTGAGCTGGTCGTGGCTCGCCTTTTATTTTGCTCAGTTCTTAAAATATTATATACTTAAAATATCGTATATAATAATTATTTTGTATATTTGCAGCCAAAAAGAGACAACTATGACAAAGGTTATACACGTGCAATTATTGCAGGGACGGAAGAATTATTATTTCGGCTCAATTCCTGCTATATACAGCGTTCTGACGGCTGAGGAGATAGGTATAAAGCAAGTATCTTTAGAACGTGTAGGACTAAGCAAGGGAGGCGTAGTCCTGAATAAGAAGGCCCATATTCGTGCTGGTGAACTTATACGCTCTAAAATGACAAAAAAAAGAAAAGTTTAGGCAGTTAAAACGCTGATTGAACGATAGTTGAACGGTTTCCAATACGTTTTTGAACGGTTGGAAGCCGTTTTTGCGTTTTATGGGGGCATAAAGAGTGTGTTTTTGAGGGCAAAAATAACTTTGGAGTGACATTAGGGGTGACGATTGGGGTGACAGTGAAAAACGAAAAGTGTAACGAGGGGTGACATTAGGGGTGACACTTTTTATATAGTTTTGCCCACATTCACCCCCCTAATAAAGACGAAAAAAAAGCGGATTAGCTCTGTTTTTTATCATTTACCCCCCCATTTATTCCACATAAGGAGGGGTGTAATACAATGAAGTGGAATGAAAAAACTTCGTGAAATACCCTGTTTATCGGAGTTTTTGCTTATATTTGTGGCGTAAAACTATTAAAAAGTGTGCGCGTGGCGCATAAGGAGGGTAATATGAAATATAAAAATGTTGCAGAATTGATTAATAAATGGGAGTCGTTAATGGGTAAAGAACAGACATTATGTAGATTGAGAGCAATGCGCGATTATGCTGCAGAATGTTTGAAAGAGCATCCACACGAGAAATGCGCAGATGCTCTTGATGATAATATGTGCCTACTTGAGGCAGTTGTTGCTGAGGCAGAGGCTCTTCTTCAATAGTTGGAATTAATCATCTATAAAAACAGCGTCTTGGATATTGCTTGATATATCACTCAATACACCAATATTTAAACGCTTAATGTATTTTCCAAGATCTTGATAAGTGATGTCAAATGACTTTTTGTGTATCTCGACCTTTTCCGTGTTCCCTAATCTTTCGGCAACTTGCTCATAAGGTTCGTGGTCTGAAGCTCTTTCGACCAGATATGCCGAAACTGTTAGTGGGTACTCTCCTATTGTTTCTCCATCCAAGAACTCAAGACCCAGCAGAAACCACCCGTGAAGGTCAATACCATTATCTTCACACATTCTCCACAAAAAATCATTCATGTGTCCGTCAATTGCAGCAATACCCTTCATGTCATTGTACTGCGTACCAATCTCATTTTTGAGAAGACTAAAATTAAAATCTTTCATTGTTAATAGAGTTTAGTTAATAATTATATAGTTTGTTTTTTCTTACTCGAGATTTACGTGCCCTATAACGAGTGCGATACCAGTTATTTCTTCCTTGGGTATATCGAAAGGAGGATATCGGGTGTTCTCGCTTACTGCAGAGAGCGAGTTTGTTGTAGTACCTGGCATTAGTCGTTTGATGAGTAGTCCTTGTTCACGTGTTGCAATGACATGTGGTCGATTCCATTGTATGAAACCTGAGTTATGTATGATAGTGCAGCCAACGATATCACCAGCATTGTATTTAGGTTGCATAGAGTCGCCTGTTACTTCAATCATGAAGTCTACACGTTGTCTTTTCCATTTGGGAATGACATAATATTCTTTTACGTCGCTCTTAGCTATAACAAAGTCTGCACTCCCGAAACCAGCAGCAACCTTTGGCGTTACTAAAGGAATCAACTCTTGTGTGGAGTGTAGTGGGTCAAGGCATCGGAATGCCTCAGGAAGTCTATCTTTTGCTGTTGGCGTGCTCGGTTGCGTTGTTACGTGTGGCTCTTGTGTTGTGGCCTTGAGCATGGCTCCTTTACCCGTGAGGAGCCATTCTGGAGAAATATTTACGCATTTCGCATAAACAATATCAATATCAAAGGTGTTTCGGCTAATCCATGTATTAACAGCCTGTGGAGACACCCCAATCATACGAGCAAATTCAGACTTGTTACCACCTGAATAATGGTCTATGAGTCTTAATATTCTATCTTTTTTCTCCATAATTAAACATTTTGCGTAAAATAATTGCTCAAATATTTGTTTTATTTATGCAAAGTGTTTATCTTTGCAGCGTGTTAAGTTTATTAACAGCGTCCAAAGATACGAAAAAGGGGCGTAATTTGCAAACTTTAAAGATTAAAGAATATGAATGGGAATCTTTTCGACAGAGTTAATAACGAAAAATTAGATATGCTGCATGAGGCATTAAGCAAGGTAATCAGTGATATGCGATTAGAAGGCAATGAAACCTGTTTCCGTGACGAGGCGTATTGGGCATGCCTTTCAATTAGGAATATGGTTTTTGCATCGCTTCGCCGACAGGAGAGAAATAAAGGTAATAAGATTGTAGGATAACAAGGCGGGCAGCACGGATTGCCAGGTCGCCTCCGCAGGGTTCGACTCCCTGTGCCCGCCCTTTAAGAACAACAATTAGAAATAACAAATATTTATGGAAAAGAAGATTTATGTAAGCAAGAAAGGTAAGGCTCACCTCTGTGAAGTCTTTAACTGCACCACAGTGATGGTATGGAAGGCTCTGAACTTCAAAAGTGACAGTGAGCTTGCAAGGAAGATTCGCTTCACAGCACTGACACAGCTGAATGGAACTCCTAATTGGAAGCAGGCTGATGTTGAGACTACACATGAAGAGGCCGAGCAGACAATGACACAGACGTTCGGTGAGCGAGTGAAATTGGTTGTCGACCACAAAGATGGTAGTGTTAGTGTCTTTGTTGATGGTGTTGTGACACGTCGAGAGCAAGATATGAACATACCTGCCTTCATAGAGTTACAGAGTGAAGTTAAACTGATGGCGATGAGCCTGTAAAGTGGAGGATATAATCTATGAAAATAGAAGTGAGAAGTTCAAGTGTCATTACTCTTCGACTATGGCAGGACAAAGTAGAGGTAGAGATTCTGGATAGTCAACATGGAGTTCAACGCTATGGTAAATTCCTATTAGTGAAGCAACTGATTCGCAAAGTTTTGAGACATGTGGGATGGTCTTCAACCTCAAATAACGGTAGAAATAAAACTCGTCTACACATATCTTGTCCATCATCCCAAATTGATTGTAGGCATTCTTTACACCCGGATTATAGTAATATTCGGGTTTCCAAAGGTCGAGGAAGTGTATCAATTGAGTTTGAAGAATATCAAGACGCTCTGCTATCGGGTCTTGACCCGAGTAAGTTATAGTCAACTTACAGATAAAGAGTATTTTTTCCATTGCGCTTTTTCTGCAAAGTTAATAAAATTAATTAAGGAATGGAGTATTTCAATAAGATATTGTGCGTAACCTACGCGGAACTGACTGGAGGTAGTGATGCAGTTATTAAAGCTGCTACATTACGTCAGAACATGAGCCGTGGAAATATCGTCAGTGTACACCGTGGAGGTGGCGAGGGCGGTCAGGCACTCTACGCATGGAGCTCTATCCCTCAGAAATACAAGGAGCGGTATATGAAGCGATACGGCGACCCAGAGCAGCGTATGAAGGAAGCAATGATGCGTGACCGCATCAAGCTTGATGGAGAGGCACGTGACTGGTATGAGGCTTTTGTGTACGAGAAAAACGGCAAGCAGGAACATCTGACAGAGAAGCTTATAGAGGAGTACACCATTAACGCCAGCGTATTGAAAGAGCTTTTGAAGATGATGGCACAGCGCAGAGCTATCCGTCAGAGTCTGAATGGCAGTATGGGCGGAGCTTGGGAAGTAATCTATCAGAGTTCTGAAACCATGCGTGAGGAATATCAGCACACTCTACCACAGAATGAAGCACGACTGAAGGCAAAGATTAAGGCTTTCAAGACTGACGGATACAAGAGTCTTATCAGCGGCAAGGTGGGCAATAAGAACACCATAAAGATTACGCCTGAGTTCGGACAGCTGCTCATTGCACTGAAGCGTTGCAGAGTTCCAGTCTACACTGATGCACAGCTTTTTGAGGAGGCAAACAGACAGGCAGAAGCAAACGGCTGGAAACCACTGAAAAGCCTTAGCGGTATGAAGCGATGGCTGAACAGTGCTGCGATTATGCCACTATGGTACGATGCTGTGCATGGCGAGCAGGCAGCACGACAGAAGTTCGGACGCAAGCACCGCACGGCACTGCCAACGAAGCGTGATGCACTGTGGTATGGCGACGGTACAAAGCTTAACCTCTACTACCAGGACGAGAACGGAAAGGTGCGTACAACACAGGTCTATGTCGTCATTGATGCGATGAGTGAGGTGATGCTTGGTTGGCACATCAGCGATAGTGAGGATTACGAGGCGCAATATCTCGCTTACCGCATGGCAATCCAGACAAGCAAGCACAAGCCTTACGAGATAGTTCATGATAACCAAGGCGGACACAAGAAACTTGATGCCGACGGACTGTTTAAGAAGCTTTGCCACGTACATAGGACCACGCAGCCATATAACGGCGAATCAAAGACCATTGAGGCGGTGTTCGGTCGGTTCCAACAACAAGTGTTGCATAAGGATTGGCGTTTCACAGGTCAGAACATTACGGCAAAGAAGATGTCGAGCCGTCCGAACCTTGAATTTATTGAGGAAAACAAGGACTCACTCTATACGCTGGAGGAACTGAAAGATGCTTATACAAATGCTACTAAGGAGTGGAACGATATGCAACACCCTGCATACGGCAAGAGCCGACAGGAAGCCTATGACAGCAGCGTGAATGAGGAAACACAGCAGGTTAAAGCGCACGATATGGTGGATATGTTCTGGGTAACGGCTAAGCGTATGAGCACCTTTACCGACCAGGGCATAAGCGTAACGATTAAGAAGGAGAAGCGACAATACGAGGTGATGAGCCAGCCAGGTGTGCCCGACCACGAGTGGCGCAGGCAGCACACTTACGAGCGGTTCGTAGTCAAGTACGATCCTTACGACTTCGGAAGCATTCGGCTCTATAAGAAAGAAGCTGATGGTAGTCTGCGGTTTGAACGAGTAGCAGAACCATACGTTGTTATCCATCGCGCCATACAAGAGCAGACAGAAGGCGAGGCAGCATTCATCAGACAGGAACAGGCTGCGAACACTACTGACCGTATTGAGCGCACGGTTGCTGGACGTGAGATTGAAAAGACTCACGGCGTAATGCCAGAGCAGCACGGTCTGCGTAGTCCAAAGCCTAAGGGAATGACAGCAGCTGAACGCAGACAGATAGAACGCCGTACAGGTATCTATAGCAAGTCGCCTGAAGAGTATAAGATTGGAAGAAAGACAAAGCAGGTAAGCCTTGAGGATTGGTCAGCGGTTGAGACAACTGTGGTTGATATGGCTTCAGTAGCTGGAAAGCTTTAATAAGAAAGTAAAATATTTAAAAGAACAATATTATGAAACTGACAAAGAACGAAAAAGGACAGATACAAGAGTACTTGAGACAATACGTCAGCAAGTATCCAAGTCAGAACAAGGCTGCACAGAGCCTCATGGGAACGAGCAGCGCAACGGTGAGCAGCATTCTGCAAGGTAAGTGGGAGAACATTTCGGACGATATGTGGCGCAACCTCGCTTCACAGTTGGGCACCACGGCAGGGACAGATTGGCTGGTTGTAGAAACGAAAGCTTATCAAGAGATGGTGTTCGCAATGAACGATGCTCAGACGGTCAAGAACGTTACGTGGGTTGTAGGAGAAGCAGGATGTGGAAAGACAACTACTGCTAAGCTTTATGCCAGTGAGCACAACGAGGTGTTTTATATCCTCTGCTCAGAAGATATGAAGAAAAGCGACTTCATCCGTGAGATTGCACGACGTATCGGTCAGCGTACAGAAGGTTACAGCATCAGAGAACTGCTCGACCGAATCATTGATGACCTTATTCAGATGGAAGCACCGCTGTTGCTCTTTGACGAGGCAGATAAATTGCCAGAGAGAGTGTTCCACTACTTTATTGACCTTTACAACCGACTGGAAGACAAGTGCGGTATCGTCTTCTTCTCTACAAGCTATATCAAGCGTCGTATGACAATGGGACTGCGATACAACAAGTGTGGATATAACGAGATACACTCGCGTATCGGTCGCAAATTCTTTGAGTTGGAGCGTACAGGAGCTCACGATGTCTATGCAGTTTGTATGGCAAATGGCATCACAGATAAGGCGCGCATATCAGAAGTAGTGAGAGACTCTGAGGAGTTTGAGTTTGACCTGCGCCGTGTGAAGAAGAGTATTCATAGAGTGAAGTTAATGGCTGCTCAAACAGCGGTAAAACAACATTCAAATAACGTTCAAACCTCAAAACAATGAACAGAGCAATGTCAGTAACCGATATGCTACGTATGAAGAAAGAAACTTATCCATTTGAAGGCGACTGGGCAGATGCTTTCGGAGCACCGGAGCGAGGAGGTGTATGGTTCATCTGGGGACGAAGCGGAAGCGGTAAGACCAGCTTTACGATGAAGCTCTGCAAAGAGTTAGCAAAGTACGGAAAGGTTGCCTACAATTCCTTAGAGGAAGGTTTCTCTCTGACAATGAAGAATGCGCTTATGAAAGCAGGTATGCAAGACGTTGCACGGCGGTTTATCCTCATCAGTGAGAGTATGGAAGACCTTGATGCACGTCTCAAGAAGCGCAAAAGCCCAGACATCGTGGTCATTGACAGCTTTCAATATACACAGATGAGCTTTAAGGAGTATCAGAAGTTTAAGGCGCAACATCGTGATAAGCTTCTTATCTTCATCAGTCAGGCAGACGGTAACAAGCCTTCTGGACGTACTGCGGTGAGTGTGATGTATGATGCAACACTGAAGATATGGGTAGAGGGATACAGAGCTATCAGTAAAGGACGCTATTTCGGAACCCTTGGTTATTACACGATATGGGAGGAAAGAGCCAAGGTGTACTGGGGTGAATGAAAAGTAAATAATATTCAATTGAGATAATATGAAAAGAACAGCAAACGATGGCAGTTTCAAGAAAGGGAATGTGCCGTACAATAAGGGAACAAACATATCCTCACGAAAGCATCATACACGGAAAGGTGTGCAGGGGTTCTTGAAGCGGGCGGTACTGATGATAGCGCAGGACGGTTCTGTCGCCCGCGAGTTTGAAAGCGTGGCTGAATGTCAGAAATATTTGGGATTAAAAGACCGCCATTCCATATCATACGCCATAAAAAAACAGCAGCTGTGCGCTGGACACAAATTGTTGTATGAAGATGACTGGTCTCCTCTTGGAGATTACAGGTGGCGGCCGACAATAGGAAGGAATATTGACGGCTCCCTGAAAAAAGGACACCCTTGGTCTTCGCTTTATAATTCAAGAATGAGCGAGGAAATGAAACAGAAAAGGCGAAAGGCATCGAGCGAGCAAAGCAAGCGTATGGCAGACGACCCGAACAGCAAATGGGGAAAAGGCGTTCAGAAGCCTATCTTATGCATAACTACCGGTATCAGGTATGAATCCATCAAGCAAGCTTCCAGCCAGTTGAATATTCCTGCGAACTATATCAGTGCGGCCATATTGAGGTTTGGAACGACAAAAGGCTTGAAATTTAGAAATATTTAAAGTGTTTAATGGTATGGCAAGTAAGCGAGACAACCTACTCTATCGGTTACGGAAGAAAGGTGTGAGAGTGATAACACGTGAGCGCACAATCTTTTTTCCATACGATGGTGAGCCTTTCAAGACAATACAGGTGAAACGCCTGTGCAAGGAATTTCACTTCCACGTACAATTAGAAATACAATAGGATATGAGTAGAGAAAAAAGAATTGTGGAAATAACGCCAGGGCGAATGATTCCAGGTGGTCATATGACAGAGTGCCTCGAAAGCCGAGGACATAGTTGCCCATATTGCCAAGGAAATGGGTTCCACTGGCAAGAGGACGAGTGTCAAGAGCGGTATAAAAAGGAATGCCCGATATGTAAAGGCAGCGGTAGTCTCAATGCCGTTGTAACTATTGAGTGGAAAGCAGGAGAAAAAGTAAAACGATAAAAAAGTTGAAATGACAATGAACAGAGAAATAATATTCAGAGGAAAGAACCCCAATGGAGAGTGGGTATCGGGTGACCTTATATTGGTTATAGAAGAAGAACCACATATCTTCTACAAGACACAGGAAGATATAATCAACGAGAGAATTAGTAACGAAACGGTTGTAAAAGAAACGGTCGGTCAGTACACGGACTTGACAGACAAGAACGGCAATAAAATCTTTGAGGGGGATATTGTCGAATTTACGAATTTAGATTTACCAAATATGGTTATTCGGTTTGACAACGGGTCATTTATGCTCTGTGAGGACGAATACAGTACTTATGAAGAATTGAGAATGAACTATGTTGTAGAGGTGATAGGGAATATCCACGATAACCCCGAACTACTTAAAGGATAATCGAGACAAAAGTATAAAAAGTAAAAAGATAATGGAAAAATTAAGATATAAATCGATAATTCCGAACGATAAGCCCGACTGGCTGCTTCGATTGCAAATGGAAATCAGTCAATCCTATGCGTTGAGAGGTATGGAAGATACTCCCGAAGAGTGGCAAGAGCTGAAGGGCTTCATCGACGACTTTATCGACAAACTCTACGTTAGAAAAGACGTAAGAATAAGAAGCGAGATAACCTCCTATCTTATGAAAGAAGATGGGCAGACGCAGCTCCTTATCAAAAGAAATGGCAAATTACTTCAAACTTATTACATTCAAAAATAGAAATATATGAAAATCTTAGATGAAATTAAAAAGCGATTGCAGGTATGGCACGAACAGCGTGCTGCAAGTATTGAATACAAGCGTCAGACGCAACTCGACGCAGAGGCACGCGAAGCCGTGCAGGTGATGGAATTCAATGGCGAGCTTTATGCCTGTGTGAATGGTGTACCCTTGTTCGGTATCGGCGATATCAACGGTACCTTGCCCGAGGCAGTGGCCAAAGCCCGTCAGAACTACAAAGATTGGAAAGAAGAGAAATTATGGGAGAAGACAGGAATTACGCAAGGTTTTATACCTTGCTAAAAAAGATGCCAGGTGCAGACAAGGAGACGCTGGCATATCAGTTTACTCACGGTAGAACAGTTCATCTGCGTCGGATGACAGCAGCAGAATATGACAGTATGTGCCGGCAGATGGAAAATATAGTGGGTTATGATGAGCGTAGGGTTGCTTATCAAAGAGAACTGCGAAGAGTGCGGAGTAGCGTACTTCACCAGTTTCAAGTATATGGAATAGACACCACTGAATGGACGCACGTAGACGCTTTTTGCAAAGATACTCGCATAGCCGGCAAACGATTCAGAGAATTAGATGTTGAAGAACTCAACAGTCTGAATACCAAAATGAGAATAATAATCAGAAAACAAAAGAACAAAACAAAGTAATAAAGTAATATGGACACGACAGTAAACATTCAAAATTTAAGTAAGGAAGAGCGAGCTAAATTGCTTGCAGAGTTGCAGAATGAAGAAAATCAGACACGCATTGCACGCAGGGAAACCTATGAGGCGTTGCGTGCTGAATTCATGCACAATGTCGATGAGCGTCTGCGACAGGTTGTAACTGACGTCCGTTGCTTCCATGACTGGTTGCAGGGTGAAGTAGAGGGCTTTGTAAGCATCATGAAAGACTATGGACAGGTACGAAACAGCGAACAGCGCAGCTATACAGTAACCGATGGCGATTTTCGTCTGGAGATAGCGAGCAACAAAGTGAAAGGCTTTGATGAGCGCGCCGACCTTGCTGCAGAGCGGCTTATCGACTATTTGAAGCGTTATATAAAAAAAAGCGAAAAAGGCTCTGACGATCCTATGTATCAGATGGCGATGACATTGCTGGAGCGTAACAAGGCTGGCGACCTTGATTACAAGAGCATTTCTAAGCTCTACGACTTGGAAGCAAAGTTCGATGGTGAATACTCCGAAATCATGAACCTCTTCAAAGAGGCTAATGTGGTGCAAAAGAACGCTGTAAATTACTATTTCTCGAAAAAGAACCCGAAAACGAACGTATGGGAACGAATAGAACCCAGCTTCTGTAGGCTGTGATACCCTATCGTTTTTTGAGAGAAGAAAACTAAAAAAAATGCCCACAAGTGTGTGCGAACACACAATTGGGCGTTTTTTTTATTGATAATTGATGAAAATACATGTAATTACTTGCAAATAAGCAGATTAATTGCTACTTTTGCAACTATGGGGAAAGGAAGAGATAAAGGACTGATAGAACTGCGCGACGAAGCCTTGTGCCGTCGTTACTATTATTGGACGGAGGAGAAACGCCTCCGTTTTGACGATGCCCTTCGCATCCTGTCGAGACAGGAGTTCTTTATCAGTGAAGAACGCATCATGAGTATCATTCGTCGCAAGTGCAGTGAGATAAAAGATATTCAAGTGCGCCCGGTTCCTAAAGTCAGAATGCCACACCTTACGGCGAAACAGTTGGAGCTCTTTTCAGAAGTGGAAAGGTAAAAGGCTACAGAAGCCTTTTACCTTTTTTATAAGGCTGCAGAACCATCGTGAAGTTCAAATTGAAATACGTATTCATATACCTTTATCATTCCAGGCAGTGAATAACATCTTGTTTTCGTTCGGAACATTGCTCCCATATTGTCGCTATGGCGGGAGCACTGAAGTGTCGTATACAGGCGATTTGCCATCTGCAGCCGTTCCGCCACTTTTGCGGTTGTTCCGGAACCGATGTGCGTATCATCGTAGCAGTCGATGGCAAGACGGGCGGTAAGCGTAACCATGCCCTTTTGTGTGCCCATGCCGATTTCCTCCCAGTCTGCCTCCATATTGCCAATAAGTGCACAGGGGAAAGTTACAGGGTATGTGTCCTCGGCTGTTTCCAGTTGTCCGTAGTCCTCGTCTACGAGCGAAAGTTCAGGCATCCCATCATTGATGAGCTTGAGGATAGATATAAAAATTTCTTCCATTTGCTATAAATCTAAAGTGTTCATGATCTCATGTTCTATTTTCTCGTTTATGCGTTGCTTCAATTCGGCACTCTCACCGATAAACTGACGCTTGGGAATTTTTACGGAAAGTCTTGTCTTTCGGGTAAGTGCAAGATTGCGCCAAAATTCAGCCTGCGGAGACACTGACTGAGCAGGACTTTTCTTTTTCCCTTTTTGTCCCTTCGAAGACTTGTAATACATATACCATGCAAAACGGCGCATCTTTGGCGTTACCGTAGGACTGACCGTTCCTCCTTGGTTATGCACGGCTGCATAAGGCAAATCGTTGGAGACGGTTACACGGTAGTCTCCTGGCACATACTTGACAGAACCGAACAGGTGGTTGCGCCCGGAAAGCAACGGGTTGTGGGAAGCCGCTGCCGAAGCAGAACCAGACAGTTGTCGCTTTGTTGTCGGCCACTTCTGCAAGCCACGATTAACGAATCCTCCCTTGCGGAAGTTATCCTGGTAATGGTCTTTCGCCATACGCCCAACCTTGATAGGGAGCTGCCGTCGCATGAGCTGCTCAATCTCCCTACTTTGGCTTTTTATGAGCTCTGAGAAAACTTTTATGTCCATTTGCTTGCTTTTTAAAAAAATAAGTTGTATATTTGCAACAGCTTCATAAAGAAGTTAGCATGTGCTACGGCACGTTGCATCGCGGAGGGACTCAGTTTCCTCCGTTGTTTTTATAGAAAGTACCATCTTTATAGAATAATCTCACGTTTCCTTTTTCGTAAATCCATACTTCGTCTATGGCCTGTTTGGGCAAATGAATCCGCGCCATTATCTGCTTTCTTATAAAACGTTCCGAACACCCTTTGGTATTATCAATTATAATACGAGAAGACTGGTCAAGACCATGGGACAGCATGCGTCCTACCTTCTTCTTGTTCCATGGTTTTATGAAACCTTCATACTCATAGAAAACTCCGTCTACTTGAAAATCAGGACACTTTCTCTCGTATCGCGTACCAATGAGCGAACCGTATATACTTCGATACTCTTCGGACTTATGATGTAGCCGTGGAGTTATCCTCACCGTCTTACCTTCTTTTGCGAAAATTCTTGCTATGGTCAATATTGCCTTGTAGTCATTTTTGTCTTTATCTGCATCGGAATGGATATAAAGCGTTCCTCCGTTTGGGTACTTTCGTTCCAGCTTGAAGCCATCTGTGCCAAGCCTGTCGATACATTTATCAATATACGGACAGGAATAACAGTCCTTCACCCTGTTTGTGAATAGATTCTTTAACCTGTTCTTTAGGTCAGGGCGATAGAAGTCGCAATCCTGGCACGATTTCGGGAAGTACGGGTGGTCGTCTGAGAAAGTCTCGCCAGTCATGCCTGGATTACCCGTCAGTCCCGCTTGTGGTTGTGAAACCTCGTCGTTGTCGGGCACAGGTGTTATAGGTTCGTCTGTACTTGACAGGCTGCACTTGCAATTCCATCGGTCGCCTGGTCGATGCTCGTTCCAAAATTTATCATTAATCGGTCGAATGACTCCCCAATAATGGCGGTGGTCTTCACCGGGGTGCAGGCTCGTCGATGGCATCCACTTGAGGTTAGGTAGCACGTCCTGTTCACGGCGGAACTGCTGCCAGTCGGCTGCCTGATGCGCCCTTAGTACGGCTGTATCGTATTCTGTCCGTAGCCATGCGCCACACTGATGCGAGGCTATCGGTAGAACGTCCTTTAACCACTGATTGAACGGCTTTAAATTGCCGTTTGAATCCATCAGACGAGCAACCATGTCGTTCTGCATGCGATGCACCTTGAATGCCGAGAACACATCGTTGCTGTGGCGCAGCTGCTGTTGGAAGTCCCTGTCGTGGTCAGAGGCAGCGAAAGCCCCATCTGTCGCTTTGTTGAACACATCCCGCAGTGCTTCAAAAAGGTGGGGCTCAATATCAGTATCGACATTGAACTTCTTCTTGTAGATATTTTCAAGTGCCTTCCTTAATACGCTTTCGCTGATTTCCATATCAGCAAAAGGTGCGTCGTCAGCATCGAAATAGGTATGATTGACTACCAGTCTAAATGAGCCCCGTCCTTCGGGGCTTTCACGAAAAAAGAGCGGAAGCGGTTCTTAAGTTTTGTTTTTTGTGATTTGTTATTATGAGAGTCATTTTTCCTCTCTTTTGCCTTCTTCTGCTGTAAGGTATTCTCACGCACTTTCTTTTCATCCAACTGTTGTTTTTTCTGCTGGTCATAGTTCTTTGGCTTTTCAATGCCAAATTCCTCGTAGAGGTAGTCATCATCAACAGGGAGAGAGAATGTAGTGTGAAGGCGCGTAAGAATGTTCACTTTCATATTGGGGTCAGTATCTTTTTTCTCAGGGAAACAGAACTTGCCACCAGCAGTGTTAATACCCATGTGCGCAAATATGTCAGCCATGTCATAGTTCAGCACGTTGAGGACGAATTCCCTATCCGCCTTTGCGACGGCTTCTTCCACCTTCTTGTGCACGGTACCAAGTGCTTGTGTGCCCTTTGCAGATGCTTCCGTGGTCAATGTGTTGCCAAGAATGAGCTTGGAGATTTCACTGTTGCAGCGTTCTATGAAACGGTCGTAGACTTCCGCCGAGCCCGTCTTGTTTCCCGCCTCACGCAGCTGCAGTTCCGTGTCCTTCCCATGGATAAAGGTGGCAAGTGAGCCGATGGAATTTGCATCTTGAAGGGCACGTGCACGCGCATCTTCGTCGTCCGTCTCGTAAGTGTATTCCTGTATGGGCATACCGAACACCTCCGAGAACTGTGCCCAGTCGGCAGTCGTGTTACGCTTGTAGATAACCCATGGCGCAGCCCTTGCAAGCAGTCCAAGGTCAGTGCTGCCGCCGATGAAGAGCAAATCTTCAAATTCCTCCCACGATGTTCCCAGTATATCCGTCTGTCTGGTGAGGATGAGCTTGCGGACAGGCTCCACGTGCTTACGCGGCACAAGGTCGTAGTCCACCCACTCGCCCTTTTTGTAGAACTGCATCAATGAAAAACCCCAGAAGCGCGCATCAAGTATATCGGCCACACAGCGATAGAACCATGGCGAAAACAACTGCTCATTGATTTCCTCATCGGGCTTTCCGTTGCGGTGGAATTCAATGCTTGAGCTTAAAACAGCGTTCTTTCGCTTGTCAATGACGCTTGATAAGTGAGCATCAAGCAAAATGTCATTGTAGAGGTCATAGAGTTTTGCCCGCTGCGTGTAATCAACGTTTTCTGCAGCCTTGACAGCCGTCATGAAGTCAGCAGTGTCTATGTTGAATCGCTTTGGCTGTGTCAGCCTGATAATGGCTGGCTGTCGTTGTCCGGGGCGTGGCATATTGCCACTGATGGTTATGCGTGTATTCTTCTTCTTTGCCATGATTATAATCTGTTTTCTCTTTTTCTGTTACTTTTGAACATGAGTGCTGCCTTTGCTGCCCTCTCGTCTTCAGGCAGGAGCGGTACGCCATCAATGGATATTTCTTCCTTGGACACCGCCTTCATCCATTCCACGGCTCTTTCATATCGGTCTTTACGCACCTGCGAAAGTTTCATGGGGTTGTGGATGCAGAAGATGTGATAGACGGCAATATCAATGACCATCATCAAAACAAGCTGGTTGCGCTCATTGCCTGTTGCCGCGAAGATGGCGTTACAGTCATAGCGTTTATACAGATAGCTTCGCATTTCGGCTATCGCCCTGTCTTCGCAAATTTCAACGAGTGTCTCATCATCTCTTACAAGCGCATCAAGTATCTCACGGTGAACGCTTGCATCGTAGTCTTTTATGTCTATAAACTGGCTCATATCCTGTGTCTGTTTTTTGTTCTTATACTTTTTCTTGATTGTATCAGTGGACGGTCTGCCCGTTGGGCGGTCTGGTCAATCTTCCTGTTACCACCCTCTACGGCATCAGGTCCGTCGGCTGGATATTTCAAGGAGAGCGTGAACAGCTTGAATTGGTCTTCAAGTTCCTTCATGTGAGGGTTGTCCTGCTCCTCCTCGTTAAGGATCAGGTTGCCTTCACGGTTCATGGGTTCGAGGTTCGCCTCGATACGCGTGGCCTTGTCCGTCTTCTTTTCCTCGTCCCCCTGAATGTAAAGCGTGATGTCCTTTTCCTTGCGAACCTTACGGACGAGCGGCCGGAATACCTGCTGGAAGAATGGATCCTGCAGCTTGTTGTTCTCCATCCAACAGTAGACGGTGCTGCGCCCTGCCACGTATTCAAGCAGCTGGACATACCAGTCGATGAATTCAGCATTGAGTGCCTGTGCAAGGCGCGCCTTTATTACATAGAGCTTGCCGTCTCTCTTGCCCAAGAGCATAACCGCCTTGAAGGACTTGCCCTTCTTGCCACGGCTCTCTCCCGGCGCAGGGTCGCCATAGATGACGAGGAACTTGAACTTGGAGAGCGGCGGCACCTTGCCATAGACCACCTGCTTGAATATCTCACCTTCAGAAATCGGATTATTGAAGTACTCGTGCTGCTGCGAAAGCGTGGAAATCTTAGACAATGCGCGGTCTATGTGCTCTTCCGTATTTTTCTCCGGCCAGGTGCTCTTGCCGCTTTTGTCGCGTATGTTGACTATGTCCCAATGGTCGGCCATCTCACCGGCACGGGTGATGCAACAATCCTTGGCAATGATGTTGCCACAGAAAATCACCAATGTCGGTTCTGAGGTGGAGCGGGTTGGATAAAGTGCCTGTTCCCACCATTCCCACCGTTTCTGAATGGTGTCAGGGTTCTTGGTATCCTCGTCAGTGTCGAAGTCGTCAATGAGCAGCACATCGGGGCGTATGGCTTCGTTACGGGAGCCACGGGGAGACTGCCCTGCACCGATGCCGCGAAAGGCCACGCCACCCTTTGTAATGAACTCGTCTTCCGTCCACGCCCCAATTGTTTGCTGCTTTCCATAATAGGCAATGATACGCCCATTGGCCTCAAGGTTTCCTCTGTAAGGGTCAAGCAGGCGGACAGCATTGTCCTTGCTGTTGGAGGTGAGAATGACATTGCGTTTCTTTCCTGTAAGTGTGAGATACATGACGACAAACATCGTGATGGTGGACTTCGCAAGCTCGCGCGACCATGAGATGACTTCATACCATTCGTCATGCGCTATCAGACGGCGGATAGCCCGTTTCTGAAAGTCGGCAAATTCATATTTGGCATAGTTCGGAAAGAAATATTGTATCCATTCTATTGGGTGTGCCTCAAGATATATGCGATGCTTCTCTCGTTCCGCCACACTCATCTCCTTGTCAACAGGGGTTGAGCGCATAATGTCCTGACGGTATTTCTCCCAATCAAGTAAGGCGTTTCTGTCTGTTTGCTTCATATCCTTATTTCAATTATAGAAGTGATTTGATAAAAGCGTCAGAGAGCTGTGTAAGCTCTTTCGCTTTGTCAAGGTCTATGGGACGTAGGAACTCTATGAACTTGGTCTGCACACTGATGACATCGGCAATGCCGACATCAGTCTCCATCTTCCGGATAGCGGCAGACAACTTGCCGAGGATGTCCGCCTCAGCGTTGCTTGCGAAGCGCTCACCCTCTGGTTTCTCGGCTATCTTCCTGTTTATCTCGGCTACCTGGCGGTAGAGGTTCGCCACTTGTTCCTCACGTGTTAGCGTGAGTCCGACCTTCTGCTCCTCCCATTTGCCGTCGGCTATCCATCGGTTGACGGAGACACGGGATACTCCGACGCGGTCGGCGATTTCCTGCTGCGTGAGATTCTCCTTCAGATAGAGCGTCTTTGCCCATTCCTTTTTCTGTGTATTGCTTAAATTGTTTGCCATTTTCACCAAATTATAATGCAAAGGTGAGGTGTTTTAATGATGATTGCAAATCTATTCCGTATGATACAACTTTATGCCATAACTATTTGATTGTAAGTTATGTATGATAAAATGGCAGTTTGCAAAATTGCGGAAAATCTTCCACCTTTGCATCAAAAATCGAAATAACGAAATTTGGAAATGAAACGATTCTTTAATATCATTCCTGGCTCAGATACCTGCTGTGTCCTTTTATATGGCGACATCGGTGATAGCTATAGCACCATCACCAGCAGTCAGATAACACGCGAGCTGATGGAGGCGGAGGTGACCTATAAGAATATAGACGTCCGCATCAATAGTATAGGAGGCGAAGTCTATGCAGGCATTGCCATCTTCAATGCCCTGCGGGCAAGCAAGGCGAATATTACGATATACGTCGATGGCGTAGCTGCATCCATGGCAAGTGTGATAGCGTTGTGCGGGAAGCCCGTGTACATGAGCCGTTATGCGCGCCTGATGCTTCACAGCGTCAGTGGTGGCTGCTATGGCAACACCAAGGATATGAAAGAAATGATGGAGCAGCTGGCAAGCCTTGAAGATACCCTCTGTGATATGTACGCCGATAAACTGGGCAAGGACAAGGAGAGCATCAAGACTGCCTATTTCGATGGTGATGACCATTGGCTGACCGCAGAAGAAGCTCAAGCCCTCGGCTTCATTGATGGTATATACGATGCAGAGCCTGTCCCTGAAGAAAGCACCCCCGAGCAAATTTACGCAATATTCAATAACAGGCTCAATGAGCCACAAAACAGTTTTAACATGAATTTAGAAGAGTTGAAAAAACGTCCGCAGTTCAAGGACTGTGCGACAGATGCCGAAATACTGGCACGTTTGAGCCAGTTGGAGACAAATGCAGGCAAGGTGAGTGCACTTGAACAGGAGAACACCACCCTGAAGGCAAAGGTACAGACGTTCGAGCAGGCTGCCGAAGCAGAGGCAGCAGCCAATCGCAAGACGCTGCTTGACGCTGCCGAGCAGGACGGCCGTATCAATGCCGAGACACGCTCTGTTTACGAGAACCTGCTGAAGGAACACCCCGAAGACGGAAAGAAGGCACTTGCGGCGTTACCTACCAAGAAAATGGTCAAGGACACGCTGCCAGGCGGTCAGCCATCCGAAGAAAGTCCTTGGCAGCAGCGTCAGCGTGAGATTAGAGACAAATTTCACGGAAAGCTGTAGACACCTTGAAAAGATTAACAATTAACAAGATAAACGACAATGGCAATTAACATCAAAAATTCCAATTACAATGGTGAGGTGCTGGAACAGCTCCTTACCGTGGCGACAACCAATAATGAGATTGTTGACAAGGGACTCATCCACGTAATCCCGAACGTGTCAAAAAAGAGCTCAATCCCACGTCTGCGTACCAGCAAGATGCTTCAGAAGCATAAGGAGAATCCTCAGGTGAGCGACAGCAAGGGTGGATTCGACTACTCGGAGAAGGCTCTTGAACCAGTAGACTTCATGGCGTTCACTGTGTTTAACCCACGTACGTTTGAGAATGTCTGGAGACCATTCCAGCCTAAAGGTGATCTTGTATTTGCAGAGCTGCCACCAAACGTGCAGAACCAGTTGCTTGATGCTCTTTCCAAACAGGTTCAGTTTGAACTTGGCTCACATTATTTAAACGGAGAGGCTGGCACTGATGATGACCACCTGTTCAATGGTATTTTGACACAGGCAGTAAAGGATACAGACGTCATCGTAGCCAAGACCGATTCAGCTAAGCAAGTCGAGCGTCTGGCAGCAGTCCGCAAGGCGATTCCAGTCGCAATCCGAGAGAATCCGAACTTACGCATCCTGATGAGTGTAAACGATTTCGACAAGTATGATGATGAGTTGACCTCTCGTGAGTACAAGAATCGTGATGAGACGACACGTAACATCAAGCGTTACAAAGATATCCAGATTGAGACTCTTTCGGCATGGCCTGATGACCTCATCGTTGCTACACTCTGTAGTCCTGACGCTATGACGTCCAATCTGTTTGCTGCAGTGAACCTGCAGGATGACGAACATGTCATTCAGATTGACAAGGTCAGCAACATGAGCGAGCTGTACTTCTTCAAGATGCTGATGAAGGCTGACACCAATATCGCATTTGGTGAAGAATTCGTTGCGCTTGACAAACGTACATCACCGAAGTTCCTTCCTCGCGGGTAAAAAAAGTACAAACATTACATAACTATTTAAAACGATAAAAAATGGGAAAGAAGACAGAAGAAAAAGAGGGAAAGGTAACCATCAAGGTAACAGAAGATTTCCTCGACAAGTTTGACAATGCTATCCGCTATGAGACGGGTACAGTGCTGGAGTTTGATGCAGAGCGCGCCGAGGACGTCGTGAAACGCGGCCTGGCAGAGTTTGTAGAACCTGAACTGCCACAAGGCTAATGAGCTACCCAATGAAATTCCTTGTAATCCACTGCACAGCCACTCCCGACGGCCGTGAGGTAACCTCTGACGAAATACGTGCATGGCACACCAACGCCAAGAGCAAAGGTGGCCGTGGCTGGAAGCAGGTGGGTTACACGGACATGATACATTTGGACGGCCGTATAGAGCGGCTGGTGGCCAACAATGAAGATGCAAACGTTGACCCGTGGGAAGTCACCAATGGTGCAGCAGGCTATAACAGCGTGAGTCGGCACATAGTGTATGTGGGTGGTTGCGACAAGGCAATGAATCCCAAGGATACACGTACTGCCGCCCAACGCGAGTCGCTGAAACGCTATGTCCAGGATTTCCACCGTCGCTTTCCGCAAATACGGATAGTCGGGCATCATCAGTTGAATTCGGGCAAGACATGCCCAAGCTTTGACGTCCCGACGTGGCTGCATCAAATTGGCATCAGGCAAGTTTAAATAACCAATCATAAGCAAAGAACAATGGCAGATACTATATTACAGATTCTGCAATGGGCAATTCCCTCAGGCGGTATCGGTGTTGCCATTGCATGGATTGCCAACCGCCGTCTCCGCACGGTGGAGGAGAAAAAGAAAGTAGAGGACACTTACAAGCAGATGTACGACATGGTGAGTAAGGAGCTTGTCGGTCTTCAACAACAAAATCAAGCAAATTATGAAAAAATCGAAGAACTGCAGAACGAGAACGGCAAGACCCGCCGTGCACTCCTTCGCCTGTCGAGGGCTATCGAGGCTATCCAGCTGTGTCCTCATCGGGCTGCTTGTCCTGTCAGCAGCGAGCTGTCGCTCGTCGAAGAAGCTGACACAGGAAAGCCGCGTCGAGCAAAGCATGGCAGAGGAGGTAGACAGCGAGGTGATGAACTTCAGCGAGACACGGATTCAGCCAGTGAAGGTGCCGATGTCATCAGTAAACCTGGCTATCAACCTCGACTCCCTGCGCCTGTTACCCATCGGGGCGGGCTACACTGCGAGGAAGGGACAGGCACATGTGAAGGTGAGTCGTCGTCCACCGACGGCTGACGCCCCCGAACGGATAATCATCGAAGCCGGTTGTGACAGCCTTGAACTTGCCTGTGCAAGCCTTACAAAGACGGTCAGTGCTCTCAAAAAGCGCCTTGCCCGTCAGCAGTACAAGAACGAGAACAGGCGTGAGGAGGCAAAAGAAAAGGCCTCTTTCAATAGCGTTCAAACAGCGTTCAAATGGCTGTTGATAGGCATCCTGACGGGCTTGATACTATCAAAGATAAAAACGATCATTTCATTTATAAAACGAAAACTATATGGGAAATAAAGATTTTTTGTATGGCCTTAGCAAAATTACCTTTGCGGGTAAGGTTGTCGGCTATATTGAGAAGGACAGCTTTGAGTGGAACGGAAAAGCACCTGAAAGCGTCGATGTTGATGCAGAACAGGTGCCCGATGCTCCGGTACTGACACTGGTGCAGAAGAACGGTACCGTAGAGCCTAAATTCAACATGATACAGCTCAACTACGAGAATATGGCAGCCATGCTCGGCGGTAAGGCTACAGCCACAGGCTGGGAAGCACCAACAGCATTGCTGCAGCTCAGCGGCGAATGTATCATAGACACGCCAAGCGGCAAGCGCGTCAAGATTCCTAACGCCGTGCTGCTGTCCAACCTCGGAGGCAAGCTGACATTGACGGAAGTATCCAAGATAGAGTGCCAGCTGAAGGTGATGAAGCCTGCCGACGGCAGTGCTCCTTACTCTATCAGTGATATCAGTGCGGGCTAAAAGGCGTAGGCTATGGATGAAAGAAAAGTCCAACAGGAGGCATCGGAAGCCCTGCTTGATGTGGGGGTGTCGGTGCCTCTGAAGCCTATCCGGCTGCCATTCCGCAAGAAACGGCTGTTGCTAAGACTGACAATGCGCCGCCCGAGGCTAAGCACGCAAATAAAGATAGCCCGCCTTTACTTAAGTTTAGGTGTAACCTATGCGGAGTTGGAGGCACTTGACAAAGATGGGCAGATGCGTTTTATTGCCGAGCATGGCAAGACTATTTCAGACATGGTAGCCTTGACGATGTGTGGCAAGTGGTGGAAGCCCGTGTGGCTCGTATCGTGGATACTGCGCCATTGGGTTGATAATCTCTACATGCAGGTGGCAATGATGAAGTTCGTCTTGCTGCTGGGCACGGAAAGTTTTACGAATATTATCAGATCAGCCGAGATGACGAATCCGATGAAGCTGAGACTGAGCCAAAAGAAGAAGGGGAGTTAGCGACTCAGTACGAGGGAAGTCATAGCCCCTTTGGTCTGATATGGCAGATAGCCAATGCAACGGGCTGGAGCCGGGAGTATATCTTGAACGGCGTGAACTATCAGACACTCATCATGATGTTGGCGGACGCTCCACGCTACATAAAGAAGAAAGAGAGCAAAAAAGAAAAAGAAGAAGCAGACAACGTTTTAGACTTCTTCCAAAGTAATCTCCAACCAGAATAAAATTCAAAGGCAAATGAAGGCAGTGGAAATCGAATTCTTGATGAAAGGCAACCTGAAGCAAGGCTTGCGGGAAGTCGGCGGTGAGGCAGATGCGCTTGACAGCCGCCTGCGTGGGCTGCGCAATACGGTTGGTGGTATCTTTGCTGTTGATAAGAGCGCAGAGTACATTAAGAAAATTGTTGATGTTCGCGGAGAAATCGAAAGCCTTCAGATTTCCTTTGAGACCTTGGCTGGTAAGACAAAGGGAGACAAATTGTTTGGAGACATCAAGGAATTCGCCACCAGCACTCCCATGATGATGAATGACCTTGCCAAAGGTGCGCAGACACTGTTAGGATTCAATATCGAGGCAGAGAAAGTGATGCCTATCCTCCATCAGATCGGTGATATTTCCATGGGAGACTCTCAGAAGTTCAATTCTCTCGTGCTTGCCTTTGCCCAGATGAGCTCTACGGGCAAACTTATGGGGCAGGATCTCCTGCAGATGATCAATGCCGGCTTCAACCCGCTTGTTGTCATAGCTGAAAAGACAGGCAAGAGCATAAGCGCATTGAAGGAGGAAATGTCAGATGGCAAGATAAGTGTCGAGATGGTTGCAGACGCCTTTGCTTCTGCCACGGGTGAAGGTGGCAAGTTCCATGGCATGCTCGAAAGGCAGAGCAAGGGAATGAAAGGTGCTGTCAGTAACCTCGAAGGAGCATGGCAGGATGCAATGAATGCCATGGGCGAAAGCAGTGAGGGTTTCTTGATGGAGGGCATTGAGCTTGCAACGTCAGCAGTCAAGAACTATGAGAAGCTGGGAGCGGCTATTTTCACAGTCATAGCTGCCTATGGTGAATATAAGGGTACGTTGATGGCCGTTCAGGCATTGCAGAACGTCATGAACAGGCAGAAGACCATCATAGAAGCTGACCGTGTGAACGAGCTGAAGGAACTTGTCGATAAGTACAAGAATGCGAATACCGATGCCATTAACAATGAGACAGCTGCTACACAGGCAAACACCGCAGCAAAGGCGGCAAGCAAGACGGCCATTGATGTAGAGGTGGCCGCCGTGGAAAATGAGCTGCGTGCGCACTTGGCAGCAGCTGAGATAAAGGCAGCTTCTGCTTTTGCCGAACATGAGTTTGCCAATCAGATGGTGGACGATGCCGTTCGTGGTGTCGCTGCTGCCCAGGAGAATTTGCAAGCTACCTTGAAAAGCGGTGATGCAAAGGCTATCGAAATCGCACAGGAGGAACTGAATACTGCCGTTAAGGAACGCAATACAGCAGAAGAAATACGAAACGCAGCCGCGAAGAATTCCACTGCTGCATACACGCACAAGCAGGCTGCAGCACAGCAGCTGTCGACTTTCCAGACACAGGTGGACACGGTGCAGAAGAACGCCAACACTCGTGCTACGAGTCTTTGGGCGGCAGCTACCCGTATGGCTACGACGGCCATGCAGAGCCTGAAGGCGGCCTTCATGTCAAACCCTTTTGGAATCGCCCTGGTAGCCATTACTTCAATGATAGGGCTTCTGTCAATGTTCTCCTCAGAAACAGAAAAGGCAGCCGACGTTACCAACCGCTTCCGTGATAAAGTGCTGCAGCAACAGTCGCAGTTAGACACCTATTATGCAACGCTTGCAAATGTCGAGAAAGGCTCTAAAAGCTACAAGACTGCCCTTGACGGCATCAACGCCGCTGCCAGGGAGTATAACACGCAGGAGCTGTCACTCAACGATACCTTGGCCGAACAAAAAAGGAAATATGAGGATTTGACGGAGGCTATCCGTCAGCAAGCAGCAGAGAGGACGCTGGCAGAGGCAGCGGCAAAGGCCAACGAAGATGCCATGAATGCCGAGAAAGATGCCATGGACAGCTTGATGGAGAAAGCCAAGGATGCCACGTATAAGGAGATGCGTGAAGTCATGGAGAGTACTCCTGAAGGTGTTACGGTAATGGTCAACAAGTCCGTGGATGTTGCCAGTGAGAAACTGCGTCAGGTAACATCTGCGACATGGAATATGATTTCCACCGAAGTTATGAACCATGCAGCAGATATTTCGGCTGCCTTTGCAAAATCACAGGAAGATGGTACCAAGGCTGTTGAGGAAGAGGTGCGTGCAATAGAAGGTATCTTGCAGGCATTGGGGGTAACAGACAAGGAAATAGAAGCCTTCCATAATAACCTGTATGAATATGTGGAAACCTCTGCTCAAGGGTTTAGCCAGTCATACGAAGAACTAAACCGAACCAAGGCACAGTTGGAAGGAATTGCCAATGCTGTCGTCGAGACGAAAGACACGACTAACGAGGCTATCAGTCAAATGAACTATGAGCAGCTGGTTCAGAAGATGCAAAGCGTCCAAGCTGAAATAGACAGCATCAACTCCAAGGAAATCAGGGTTGAAACGGACAACACCCGTCTCTTGGAACTGAAAACGCTCCTTACTGACATCAACAAGCTGCTCCCCAACGCACTTACCGTTGGGTCTGATGCTGACCTTGAAAAACGCCTGCAGGAGTTGAAGAAGAAGCGCGATGGGGAAATCTACGGCTCGGCAAACTGGAAAGACTACAATAAACAAATTGGCAGGCTGACAGCTCAGCTCTCCACCCATAAAAGCAACTACGCTGAAACTATTCAGCGGGAAAACAACAGAAAGAGCAAAAAGAAGAAAAAAGAAAAGAAAGGCTTGTCTAAAGAAGAGATAGCCCGCCAGCAGGCTCGTTACCAAGAAATAGTTGAAGAGCAAAAAGAAGCGCGCAAGCGTGCGGTGCGGGATATGGAATTGGAAACGCGACAGGCACAGATAGATGCGATGAGGGAGGGCTCCAGGAAAACCCTCGCACAGATACAGCTTGACTTTGAAAAAGAAAAGGAAAAGATAAATCGCGAATATGAAGATTTAAAGAAAGGCAAGATTGAAGCGGCACAGAAGGCGTGGGAGGCTAACCCTGCCAATAAAAAGAAAGTTTTTCATGCAAATCCTTCTGACAGCCGTTTTGCTTATACAAAGGCAGAAGAAGAGAACAAAAAAGCACAGGAAGAAGCGGCAAGACAGGACTTCTTGAAAAAACGCTCTGACGTATTCAGTGCCGACCGGCAGGCCATGCGCGACTATCTCAAGGAGTATGGCACGTTTAACCAGCAGAAACTGGCCATCGCAGAAGAATATGCCGAAAAAATCAAGAAGGCTACAACTGAAGGAGAGCGCAAGAAACTGATAGCCGAGCGCGATTCTGCACAAGGAAAGATAGAAGTAGAAGCTATCAAGCAGAGCATAGACTGGGGCAGTGCCTTCAGTGAGTTTGGTACCTTGTTCAAGTCAGAATTAGATCCGCTGCTGAGTAAGCTGCGCAAGATAACTGAAAGCAAGGATTTCAAAAACAGCAGCGTTCAAGACCAGTCAATTGTCTTTGAACTCATACATCGCCTTGAGCAGAGTGCCGCCGCATGGGATGGTGAGATATTCAAGAAAGTCAGCGATGATATGGTTGCCTATCAGGCGGCAATGGAGAAACTGATAGCCGCACAGGAGGTGGAACGCCATGTGTATGAGGAAACGGTCGATAGCCTGAAAGATGCGCGGGAGAAATTAGAGCAGGCACAGGCGGAAGGCAACACCGAGGAGATGGCGCGATGGCAGGCAGAGGTAGACCGGCTGGTGGCTGAACAGAATGCTGCAAGTACAGCTGTGTCAGCATGTGGTAAGGTAGCCAACGAGGCTACCGAAAATCTAAAAGCAAGTGCTGATAGGGCAAAGGGTATGTTCGAGGGTTTGGAAGGTGCGATAAGCGGTCTTACGAGTGGTACCCTAAAAGGCATAGGTAACGCCTTGATGCGCCTTGACAAACTTTTTGGCGGTGGTGAGACTACAAAGGCTGTCGGCAACGCTTTTGCCAAGGGTGTCCAGACCTTGTTCGGAAAAGACAGCAGCGTCAGCAAGGCACTTTCGACAGCTCTCGGAAACACAGGCATGATGGGCGAAGTCATCAGTGCCATGCTTGGTATCTTGGACACCATTGCGCAAAATGGCATCAGCGGTATTGTGACGAGTCTTCAGGACACCATCTTAGGTGCCGTGGAGAAGATGCTGGAAGATGTATTCAGCGGCAATATCATCATGAAGCCGCTCAGCAATTCCATGCAGCATCTTAACAACATCTTGGATACCGTTACGTTTGGTGGCTTTCACAAGCTGACCAGCCTGCTTGGCGATGGTGACAGTGACAAGCACCTCGAACGCGACCTTGAAAAACTCACCCAGAGCAACGCCGACTTGAAACAGGCATTGGAGAACCTTACCGATGAGATGAGCAAGGCGAAGGTAAACGATGCAGGCGGTCTTTACGAACAGCAGAAGAAGAACATCAGGGAACAGGAGCGTAATGCGCAGGAAAAAATGGCGCGCAGTGGAAAGGCGTACACCAATGGTGATTGGTACAAAGCATGGACTAACGGCAAGCATAGCTCAAATTACAAGATAGACAAGGGTATGAGCAGCCGTGAGTGGGACGCAATCAGCAAGCTGCTCGGCAAAGAAGTGCGTAGTGCCAGCGATTTTTGGAAGCTGTCGAGTAAGGAGATGTATGAAGTGGCCACGAAACTGACCAGCGAGTACAGCCATTTGAAAGACCTTGCAAATGACGGATACAAAGATGCTGCGCAGTTCATGGACGATTACATCGGTTATTGGAAGCAGCTGGAGCAGATAGAGAACGCCTACCGTGAGAAGATGACAGGCATCAGTTTTGACTCTGCTCGCGATTCGCTGAAGAGCCTTGTGAAGGACGTCAAGAACGGCAGTCGCGAGGTATTGAAAAGCGTGGACGAGATGTTCCAGGACGCCATCTTGAATTCGCTGATGTCCAATAAATACAGCGAAAAGCTACAGGAGTGGTACAAGGCGTTTGCTGCAGCCATGGAGGACGGTCTGTCCAATGGCGAGGCAAGCAGTCTGCGCGAGATGTACAAGAAGATATTCGATGAAATGAACAAAGAACGCGACCAAGCCTACAAGTCGGCTGGCATTGACCCTACGGACAGTACGCAGCAGGCAGGGCGAAGCGGAGCGTTTGAAACAATGACGCATGACCAAGGCACTAAGCTGGAGGGACTCTTTACCAGTGGGCAGCTGCACTGGGCAAGCATGGACTCCTTGCTGGCAAAGATAGCTGAACGATGGGCAGCGGCATCAGACCAATTAGCACAGTTGGTTGAGAATACAAGCTACTGTAAACATCTTAAGGATATTTCCGAAGATATAAAATCGATTAAGCGTGACGGATTTAAAATGAGATAACATTATGGCAAGACACATATTATCAGGTCAGGTCATCGTGAATGGTACTGACATTTGGACAGTATATAATGCCTTCCTGCGCGAGGAGCAGAAGGGAGGACACGAGAATTTGAACGCGCTGCTTGCCCCTGCAAAGACAAAGGGCAATGTGGCGGTAAACATTCGGGAGCAGAACGGCGAGGAGTACAGTGCCGACCTTCGGCCAAGAAGCGAGGGGCGCGACGTAACGCTGCACTTTGCCATCAGTGCCACCTCGACTGCCGAATTCGTCCAGCGTTACATCGCCTTCGTCAAATTCTTAAAGTCGGGCGAAAAAGGCTGGCTGACTTTTAAGTTCCCGACACTGGACTTGGAAATGCGCATGTTCGCAGACCAATTTCCTAACGGCTTCACAGCAATAAGCAACCTATGGTCGGACGGGCAGCAATGCGGAGCGTTCAAGGTGAAGTTCCGCGAGCCGGTAGCCTCGTTTTAACAGTGTTCAATTAGCGTTTAAATAGTGCGAAAATGATAGAAATATACGGACGGGACAACAATTTGAAATGCCGGATAGAGCCAGGCAACAACAGTCAGCAGGACAAGACCCTCGGTGGCGACAACCTGCTGTCCCTTTCATTCGTGCATTATAGTTTCGTGCAGCTCGATGTGAACGACTACTGCGAATTCGAGGGCGAACGCTACTGGCTGCAGGAACGTTACCTGCCCACCAAAAAAAGTGAGGGCGAATGGAGCTACGACGTGAAGCTCTATGGAGTTGAAAGTCTCATCAAGCGGTTGCTGGTGTTGAAGAATCCAGATGGTGAGAACGAGGCTGTATTCACGCTTACCGCTCCTGCTGCAGAACATGTACGCCTTATAATTGGCAGTATCAATGCCGGTATGGGCAACTCGGCGAATTGGAAGATGGGAGCTGTCATGGCAACGGAGAACCTGACCATTGATTACAACGGAACTTACTGCGATGAGGGATTGCGTCTTGTTGCAGAAGCCGCCAAGACAGAATGGTGGGTGGAGGGACAGACGGTAAACGTCTGCCGTTGCGAGCATGGCGAGGAACTGACACTGCGCTATCCTGAGAGCATTACACAACTGGAACGTGATACTGCCGATGGTGCGAAATTTTACACACGGCTTTTCCCTATGGGAAGCTCACGCAATATTGACCGTGCAAAATATGGCTCTGTTCGTCTCCAGCTTCCTGGCGGCCGCAAGTATGTGGATATGAACGTTGATAAATATGGCATCTTCCATCATTACGAGGAAGCCGCCTTTTCAGCCATTTATCCACGGCGTGTCGGTACGGTAAGCGAAGTGAGGGAAACTACGGTAAAGGGCAACGATGGCAAGCCGTTCAAGATATACTGGTTCAAGGACGGCGAATTGCCATTCAATCCTAACGAATATGAAATAGGAGGGCTTGTAAAGCACGTGGTGTTCCAAAACGGCGAGCTTAACGGACGCGATTTTGAGGTGAATTATCACGCTGGTAGTCAGGAGTTCGAGGTTATCACGACATGGCCATACAGCGATGATATACAGTTGCCCGGTGGACAGCTCGTCCCGAAGGCAGGCGACAAATACATACTTTGGAACATTCGCATGCCCGATGAGTATTACGGTTTGGCAGAGCAGGAGTTTCTCGAGGCTGTCGAAGCATTCAATGCCAAGCACTGCATTGACACGTCAGTATATAAATGCCCTACACACCATGTATGGGTGGAACGTAACAACGTGCAGCTCTATATCGGGCGAAGAATACGCTTGGAAAGCGAGCAGTATTTTCCTGAAACAGGTTTTCGCAGCAGTCGTATCACACGCATAAGCCGCAGTGTGGCACTGCCAAGTCAGATGGACATTGAAATCAGTGATGCTACAAGCACAGGTGCCATGACACGTATCACCGATAGTATCAATGAAGCCAAGAGATATGCAAGGGAGGCACTTGGGGCATTGCCGGACATTATCCGAAGCGGCGACACAACGAAGCCTACAGATACCAACCTGTACAGTGCACGACGGACACACAAGGAATTCCTGAGCAAGAATTCAGCCGACACGGCGCAGGAGTTAATTACCTTCTTGAGGGGTATAGGGTTCAAGGACGGTGCAGGCATCGACGGCTTTGGTAACGCCATATTGAAAGCTATCCAAACACTCGGTTTTGAAAAGACGATAAACGGCTTTGGCGTATGGCTCGATGAGAACGGGCGTGCCCACGGGCAAATAGACTATTTGGAGGTGATTGGCAAGGCTGTCTTCCGCAGCCTTCAGATAGACGAGTACAAGCACATCGGCGGCAATATCGTGCTTTCAGGTGCAAATGCCATAATAGAAAAGGTTGTGCCTGTAACGGGTGGCTGGAAGTGCTACCTCCACACGGACGACGGCGACAAGGCTATCACCAACGACTGGTTGCCGGGCGACCAAGCACTGTGCCAAACCTTCAATATAAGGGCAGGTGTTTATGAGAGCGTCAGCAACACGTATTACTGGCGTTGTGTGTCGGAGGTTGGACAAAAGACGGCAAACGAAGAAGCGTATATCGTTATCACCGCAGACGAAGCCTATTGCGACAAAAACGTTAAAAATGACGTACCGAAGGCAGGTGACAATGTCGTGTTATGCGGGCACAATACATTGTGGGATATTGCCCATGGCATAGACCCGCTGCTGCACCGCAACCGCATGAATGTTACGATGATTACCACTTCGAAAGAGACAGGGGGCACAATAGAGGTGTACAGGAATATTCACGACTTTTCGCTAAGTAAAGGCAATGCAATATTCCATTTGTCGAGCGACAAAATCTACATGAGTAGCCGCCATTTCGAGTGGCTAAGCTCCGACGGTGAGCGCATTCCCAACGTTCTGTACCGTGGCGACTGGGTACCGGGCACGGTGGCAGCCAAATATGAAGCGTGGTATTATGCAGGAGGCACGTGGCTTTCGCTCGTCGATAACAATGCCGACGAACCAACGGGGCAATCGTCAAAATGGAAGCAGTATGCTGCCAAGGGAAAAGATGGCGGTACAGGGCTACGTGTCGAGGGCTTTGCATCAGCAGGCAGCGCAGCCTACACGGAGGGGCAAACAAGTTGGAAAGCTACCTTTGAAGTCCATGTGTGGGAAAATGATGTCGAGATAACTACCAAGTTGCCATCTACGCGCTTCGTATGGGAGAGGGTAAGTGAATACGAAGCAGGCGACGTAGCGTGGAAAGGCAGGCACAGTAACGATGGCTATAAAATAAAAGTTACCTACGACGACTTGATGGGTGATACATCTTTTATTTGTAAATTCCTTAATTCGTCTGGACAAAAAATTTTGAAAAATATAACATTTTAAAATAAAGAACAATGGCAGAAATTTTAGCACAGAAAACATTTACTGTAAAGAAATTGGTAAACGGAAAGACGCTTACCTTTGTTTTGAAAACTGACAAAGCTCTCACGCAGATTTTTTCGCGCGATAGTAAAACCTATGCACCCAACTATGCGGCATCACCACTTACACTGACACCGCTGCTGCTGGTAAGCGGCAAGAACGGCGACCAAACGGCGCATCTTAGCGATTTAAATTGGAAGGTTGTCAAGCAAGATGGCACAGCGGCAACGCAGGCACTGACGGCAGGCACTGGGCTTGCGAAGAAGTTGGCAGCCAACCTAACCGACTGCACCGGCTTAAAAATCACGTGCGAAGCCACCTATACCGACCCCGTGTCAAAGGCGGCAGCACAAGTGGTGGCGTCGGTGGAAGTTACCAAGGTGGAGAATGCCGGGGCAAACATTCTTGCAAGCCTCTACATGCCTGACGGCGATACTTTCGACAATGCGGGAAAAGCGTTGAAGATACATTGTGATTTGATGCGTGGTGGCGACATCGACACATCTAACGTATCTTACATGTGGTATCAGCTACGCAACGGCGTGTGGGTGAAACTCGAAACCGCCAATGCTAACGGCATCAGCGGAATAAATACCAACGAAATAACAGTACCAGCCTCGGCTGTCGTAAATGTCGGGATATTCAAATGTGTCATAAAAGATACCGATACCGCAAGCGCAACGGCAAACAAGGAGGTGTTTGCCATTGGTACGCTGTACGACGGTTCAGATCCCTACGAAATAGACGTATTCCAGCCCAACGGCGATAACGTTGCTGAAGGTGGCAGCTTGTTGCACTGGTTTAAAATACGTCAAGGGGCTACCTATATTACTGATGCGGTGATACTGGGCGCGCACAACATGCGCGTGTGGCGTTTTGCAGCAAATAACGCTATTGACACGACATGGGGAACGAGTGGGTATAAAGCCTGCACGAAAGACGCGCCGAATGCCCGCTACTCACTCGATATAGCTTACTCTGACTTGCTAAGCGCAAGCCAAGCATTCTGCGTGGAGCTGTATTAAAAAGGTAAGGGCGTGTAATTTGCGCCCTTATCCTCCTTGATAAATTAAAGTAATAATAATGGCAAAGATAATAGCACAACGCACATTTACCGTGAGCCGAGCTCCGAAAGATGGGAAGCCCGGTGAACCCGGCAATAAGGGGGAAGATGCCCTCACCCTTGTAGTTACGCCAAACACCTTTGTCTTTCAGACGAATGACAAGGGCAACATTGAAAATTTGGCGCAAAATAAGGGTAAAATACGAATGTTTCTTGGGCAAACGGAAGTTGTGCCCAGCAGCATAAGTATTACTCCATATAATTGCTACGCAAGAATAGTAGCCGACAATATACTATACTTTGACGGTATTAGTCCTAACCAATGGAGCGGAAAGGTGGAGGTTACTGCCACCTACAAAGAACAGACACGCACTGCCATTGTTGAATTCATGGTGAGTGCTCAGAAGTGGAATGAAGCCAAATTCCTTGCAAATGAGCAGCAATTTCAAAGCATCATTGCACAGAATAAGGCAGACAAGCAAGGGCTTGAGAGGCGAATGTCTACCATAGAGCAAGATGCAGAGAAAATTCGTTTGGAGGTCAACAAGCAGACATTCAGCGGCGTGAATATACTCAAGGGTGCGAGCCTGCGTCCTTTGAACTTATTGTTACTACAAAGAGCTCAATATGTTACTATTGGGAATTATGCAAGCACCGCACATCTTGACAACCCCTACATTTCCATTGTGCGCCACGGTGCGCCACAGAACGAATGGAACGGTTGCAAATTTCCTGTGATAAAAGCAATGGGTGGACGTACCTACACTCTGTCTATGTTTACACGCATATATGGCAGCGACCAGCCTTATATTGAAATCAAGAGAAGCCGTTCAAAGGATATGACAGCCCCGAAGACGAGTTATCCAAATATACCATCGACGTGGGGGCAATGGAAGCAATATACTCATACCTTTGATATGGAAGACGGTTATAATTACTTGCAAATATTCATAGGTCTAACACGTAATGGTGAAGCCTTTCTGTCTGAAATACAGCTGGAGGAGGGCAATAAAGCTACAGTATGGAAAGACCCTGACGTTGTGGAAAGCGTTGAGCGTACTGGTATCGACCTGACCAATGGTACGGTATCGGTCGAAGCAGCTAATTTTGAAATCAAGCATAATGGTGAAAAACCGTTCGTCGTGAGCAAGGGAAAAGCCCTGCTGGGCGGTTGGGTGTTTGATAAAGGAAAACTGTTTTCTCAATGCGGGGATATAAATGGGACGCCAAGCACGGAATATGGCAACGCAAACTTCAATCCAGATATCGTTCTTGACCCAGTCAATGGGTATATGTCAGGTGTTGGCTCTTTCAGAAAGAAAATGCTTGTAATAACACCTCAAAACATCACTAAATATGCGAAAGTAGATCCCGATATTGGTTATGTATTTGTTGCTGGAAAAGTCTCCGCTATTACTTTATTTAAAGGCTCGTTCAACCGTACTATATTTATAACATTGCCCGGTGTTGCGGGCGATGCTGATTTTGAAATAGCTCGAACGTTAATAGGTGAAACCATAGCCATATACAACCAAACCACCAGCTATATAAATATTTGGGGAAGTGGTACGACCATCTCTGTTTACCCTAATAACTTTGCCGCCCTTGAAGTAAAAATATCGGTTAATCCTCAGACGGGAAAAGAAAGTTATTATAATATTGACTGGATAAGAGGGAAAATGCTAATTTAATATAAAAATAAACGAATTATGGAACTAAAAGTAATGCAAAAAAGAGTTGAAGCAGACGTGAATGGTATTGTCATTATAAATGGCTTTGTTCACGTAGTTACCTACAAGGCAGATATCAGCGACCCAAAGAATGCCAAGGTGTTGCTTTTTCACGACCATGTAGCCAAATGTACCCATGATGACGTTGCTGATGAAAGTTGTGCGGCAGATTATGGACACAACGGCTCGACATTTACAGATGGGCATTGGAATTCTATCCCAGACATAGAAGAGCAAGCTGCCGCATACAAAGGGGTACGTGATATCTATTTCGCCATTGAAAGAGGCGAGCTGGATTTAGAGTAAACCTTATGGGGGAATTAAAAAAGCCCCCAGCCTTGTTAAAATAGTCGTCTCACTTACTATTAACACAATTTACCACCTACTGGTACGACTGGGGGCTAAATACCCTCGTCACCAGTAGGTGGTTTTTTGTGTGATGCACAATAATAAGTGAGACAATGCAAAGATACAAAATTTTGTGATTATGAAGATAATAGAAGTCTTAAAATTTAACAGGGAATTGATAAATAGACTCAAAATGTCTGGTATCAGACTGGAGGATGTAGAATATGTGGACTTATATGCCGATTACACTACGCTGCTGGAACGTGGCGAAAAAGTGTCGTATATCGTAGCCCGACTATCTGAAAAGTATGCGGTGAGTGAACGCAAGGTGTACACGCTTATCAAACGCTTTCAAAGCGACTGCAAGCCGCTTGCAGTATGATTTTGTGTAAAAGTTCTTTTGCCTCGTCGGATATGGCGACCTTTGCCGTACAAACAAACCTGTACAACAATGAGAAAATTATATCTTTCAGCACCGCTTCCTTTTCAGGGGCAGAAGCGGATGTTCGCCAAAGAGTACATAAAGGTACTCCAGCAGTTCCCCGATGGTACAACATTTGTAGACTTGTTCGGTGGCAGTGGACTACTATCTCACATCGCCAAATATCAAAAGCCAAGCTCAACGGTTGTGTACAACGATTTTGACGGCTACAGACATCGCTTGAAGCGCGTTGCTCAGACAAATGAGCTGTTGGAAGAATTGAGGGCGATAGTAGATGTTCCACGAAGCAAGCCCATATTAGGCGATGCAAGGGAACGTGTGTTGAGTTGTATTCGCAAGCATGAACAAAAATATGGCTATGTCGATTACATCACGCTATCAGCATCGCTTTTGTTTTCCATGAAGTATGCGACTTGTTTTGCTGACTTGGAAAAAGAAACCTTGTATAGCAGGGTAAAATCAACAAATTATCCGTTATGTACTGATTATCTCGACGGCTTAACAATTACTTCCTGTGACTATAAAGAGGTGTTTGAGAAGTATAAAGACGTGCCAAACGTGGTATTCCTTGTCGACCCTCCATATCTGAGTACGGACAGTAAAACTTATAGGATGTACTGGAAGCTGTCTGATTACCTCGATGTACTGACTATCCTCGCTGGTCATCGCTTCGTCTATTTTACCTCAAACAAGTCGTCAATAGTAGAGCTTTGCGAATGGATAGGCAAGAACAGGCTCATCGGCAACCCCTTTGAGAACTGCCATCGGCGGGAGTTCAATGCGCATATGAATTACAGCGCATCCTATACGGATATTATGATTTATACAGATGCCGTTTAAATACCATTTTAGCACCATTTGAATGATGAACAAATACTATCAGATACTAAGCAAGGTTTTGGGGCAGGGCAAGCCTCAGAAGAATACTAAAGGCAACATTCGTTACCTACTCAATGAACAACTGTCCTTATCGCCTGGCGATTTGCTTGATATTTTCGAGAGCCACGGAATAGCGAGAAAGAAACTGAGAAATGAGTTACAACTATTCATGCAAGGTGAGCGGAATGTTGAGAGATACCACGATGTGGGTATTAGGTGGTGGGATTACTGCGGAAGTGTATTAGTAAACAGCTATCCCACTTACTTTGAAAAGCTACCACCACTTATCGCTAAGATTAATAGAGAAAAACGCAGCAGTAAGAATTATGTGCTGTTCCTGGGCGAGACTGGTGCAGAGAGTAATCAAGCACCTTGCCTCAGCCTCGTACAATTTCAAATAGATGATGGAGAACTGGTACTGTCGGCCTACCAACGAAGCAGTGATGCAAACCTTGGCTTGCCAGCTGATATATACCACCTATACCTGATGGCGCGACAGATAGACCTGCCCTTAAAAAGCATAACACTTAACCTCGGCAACGTTCATATATATGAGAATAATATAGACCGCACCAAACAACTGCTTGATGGGTATGAGGACGTAAAGTTTGGACTCAATGTTTGAGAGTATAAAACGCTCAACTTATTCTATACAAAGGTAGTACTTTTTTGCGAGATATACAAATATTTGTCATGGAAAAACGCCTCAAAATAAAAGATTTTTGAGGCGTTTTTGTACCATATAAAATAGAGATTTCCTTAAAAATGTACTTATTTTGTTACATTTCGTTTTGCACGAAAAAATCACATTTCGTTTTATCAAAGCATCACATTTCGTTTTGTCGGATTTAAGCCGTCGGCAGGCTGTTCGGAATGTAAATATATTCCAGAAATGTGGCAATTGCATAACCGCCTGACGTATAGCGCATTACAGTTCCTACATTTTCATACGGCAAAACAGCCCCTTTTACACGGCAAAAACATGCCTTTTGCAGCGCAAAACAGCCTGTTTTGCATTGGAAGACAACAGGTATTGACAATGTGTGGATATTAGATTGTCATACGGTTATCATTATTTAGGAAATCATCTGCAATCTTGGCGAATGCTTGCAGCATGGCTCTTGCGTGTAGTCTGGCAGCAAAAACCTCTGCCACATCGCTGCGGACACCTGCTGTAAGGGCGATAAACATGAAATCGTTCGGGTGGTTTACGGATATGAGGGGGCAACCAATCGACCTCTCCATGCTGCCTGCCTAAAGTGGCAATGAGGGTTGCACGGGCTGCTCACCCCTACCCTCGCCCGCAGAGCTGGTTGTATGGGCAGTACTCGCATATTCTCTGGTTGCTTGTGGGTACGAAAGTTTCGCTGCCAAAGAGTTCTTCCAACTTTGCCTTCAAGAAGTTTTCAAAGTCGGCTTCGTAGGCTGCGGCATTCGTAACAGGCTCTCCACCCAATGTAACAATGGGCGAATAGTGGTCGCTTCCGGCGTGTTGTATGAAGAGCAATGCCGGACTTACGGGCTTGTGGTTGGGATTGTTGTCGGCATCGTTGGTCTGTTCGATGATGCTGTACAGCACCGCCTGGAAGATGTAGTCGCTCTTATCGGTCAGTATTTTCCCCGAGTCGAATATGGCATCTACGTCCTTCAGCTGTCCTGCCACCTTGTTTCCGGTTTTGTAATCGACCACACGGAGCTGCTCTTCGGGCGTGTTCAGCCTTATTTCGTCCAACCTGTCGACACGTCCGCCCACCGTTATGGTCTTCTGCTTTCCCCCGACATCTATTGTAAAACGCTTGTAGATGTCGAACTCGTGGCGTATTACGCGCATCGGAGAAGTACGCAAGTCGAGCTGGAGAAGGTGTCGGAGGAACTTCTCTATGACCTCTTTCTTGATGATATGCAGACCGTTCAGCTTCGGGTGGCGGGTGCTTCCGGGCTTCTGCAGGAACAGTTCGCGGGCGAAAGCCTCGCTCACCACGCTGTCTAAGGTGGCGTTTGCGTTGCCCGATGTGGGCGACTGTACCGAGCGTCCGGTCTTTAAAAGCTGTTCTATATCGCTGCTTTTAATTACCTCGCGCGGCAGAAGTCGCTCGTACATCAGCTGTGCCGCACAGTGGAAAATGTTTCCAAAGACACGTCCGTCAATGTCTTCCGTCTCGTTGTCGTCGCTTTCCGAGAGTTCGGCAACATACTTGTAGTAGAACATTACGGGGCATCGCTGATAGGTGTTGATGGCAGTTGGCGAGAAGTAGGATATGCCGTTGAGCTTCTGTAGCACCGTTTCGTCCTTCCTGATGATTGTCTTTTGCAACATTAACGGTTCCTGTCCGGCTTGCAACGCCCACTGTCTTATGTCGAGTTTGCTCTCTACCAACAGCTGCAACATGAAGCGGCTCATCTCTCCGGCACGCGTTCCTTCGGTGGAATTGTTGTACAATAGTGTTACGTTCCTGGCACGTTGGAGCAGCCGATGGAAGTAATAGCTGAACACAGACACCTTGTTGTCGATGGTGGTTAGACCGTAAGCCTTGCGCACAAAGTGGGGAATGAACGACACGTCGTTTACTCCTTTGGGCATGTTTCCCTCGTTGCAGGAGAGCACCAGCACGTTATCGAAGTCGAGATTGCGTGTTTCCAACACACCCATTATCTGCACTCCGCGCGCCGGTTCGCCGTGGAAGGGAATGGTGGTAGAGGCAATGAGCTGACCGAAAAGGCGGCGGAAGATGACGAAATCGGCTGTCAGTTCGCCCCCTTTCATCAGTTCCAACAACTTGTTAAGCAGCGTGTACATGCGGAAAGTAGATTCCTGAAAGAGCTGGTCGTGGCTCTCTGCCCCATTCATTGCGATGGTTCTGACCGTCTCCGACAGCCATTCCACCAGTGCATCTACCGGTTTGTCCACGTGTTTCAGGCGTGTGCGTTCCACCTTAATATAGTATTGCTTCTCTGCTTGCAGCTCGGCGAGCAGATTGCCGGCATCTATTCCGAGATATTTTCCGTAGGGGTGGCGCAGCACGTGCGACAGTTGTTGCAGACGGTAAGCACCTTCTTGTGCCGAATAGCCCTCGGTCTGGAGTGCTATGAGCTGCCAGACCATGGAGGTGATGGGTGTCTGCGACAGCGGATAACCCGTTGTTACGTTGAGCGTATCTACCTCGGGCGGAATGCAATGTATAACGGTTTGCAGCAGCATTTCGTTGCACATGACCACCGCCGTGCGCTTTCCTGCCTTGTAGCGTTGGTTCTCCAACAGCCATTCGGACACGTAGCGGGCTTGCAAGTTCTCGGTCGGGGCAGACACGTAGCGTACTTCCTTGTCGGTTTCAAAGCCTGTATAAAGAGGGTTATCGGCACTAAATTCGTTTGGAAACTTGTCCAAGCACCTATTAATATAGGTGCCTGCCTCGTTGGTCTGCACCATATAGTAGTGGTCGTAGTCCCAGTAAAAGCGTGCCTTTCCCTCGCTTTTCAGAGCCGAGAACAGTTCTTGTTCCACCTTCTGCAGCACGTTGAAGCCCACAAAGATGTAGGTGTCGTAGCGGTCGGGCAGCTGTTTTTGTTCCACGACGTCTCTGTACAGCATACCCTCGTAAGCCAAATGCTCTGCCCGAAGGCGTGCCTTGAATTCGGAATAGATATTGTACAGCTTGCTCCAAAGGTTCAGGAAGCGTTCCTTGAGTATGCTCGAATCGCCCGTGAAGTTGGCAAAAAACCTGCCGAGTTCTGCCTTTTGGTTCTCCGTAAGATAGTCTATCGTGTCCAATTCGTGCAGGTCTCGTATGTTGCGGAACACCTTTCCGGCGTCTGCCATGTTCTTGTCGATGTCGTCGAAGTCTGCCAACAGCAGCTGCCCCCAGCCGTAAAACTCGTCGAGCGTCTCGTTTCTGCCTGTCTGTTCCACATATACCCGGTGCAGAACGCACAGGCTTTTAATCGGATCGGCTATGGTCTGGTCGGACTGTTGGCGGAATAATTCGGAGATGGTAACGTACGCCGGGCTCCAGATGGGACCGTCAGCACGCTTTGCCAGTTCCTGATTGAGGAACAGAGCAGCCCGCTTATTGGGAAAGACAATGGCTGTATGGGCTAAGTCGTTGCCGTGTTTTACTATCAAATCGTTTGCTACTTCTTGCAGGAAAGTCTTCATCTTGTTACGCTTTAGGGTCGATTTCAACTTCGGTTACTATGTTTTTTACCACATACCACAGGTATCCCGACACATTCTTATGTCCCATGTGGGTCAGTATTTCCATGTATCTTTGCACTTGCCTTTTGTATTCTTCCCGTTCGTTTCCGAACTTAAAGTCTACCACGACAACCTCTTTTCCATCTGTCATTACCCTGTCCGGGCGATGTTCTTCCACCTCGTCGGTTTCTTTATTGTACTCTAATATGGTGCATTCGTTGTACAGCTGCCACCTTTTGGAGAACCATTCCTGCACCTGTGGGTGGGTTATGGCATCTTCAATACGGGTGCGCAGCTGTGCCGAAGTTATCTCGTCGTTGTATATGATGCCTTGTTGTTCCAGTTCGTTCAGCCTTGCCGGAATGTCGTCGGTGGTGTAGATGGTAGAGAAGAGCTGGTGCAACACGTTGCCTATCTTTATGTATCGCGTTCTGTCGGAGGGGTCCACGTCTTCTCCCTTCACAAATTCCATGCTCTTGTTGCTCTGCTTAAAGCTTGCCGCCTGGGGATATGTGGCTATGCTTACAATGTGTTTGTCGGGCTTAACCAAGAACGGATTGTCTGCCGCGGTGCGCTCTTCCTCGTGCATTGCGGGGGCGATGGCGCCGTACCGGAAGTGTATTTCGCTGCCGATGTCGTCGGGAAAGTCGAGCACGCTGCCCCGTAACTGTTCGCTAACCTGCTTCAATGCCGTTTCGATGGCATACGAACGATTGGCTGGCGGAATGCCTTTTGCAATCTTGTCGAGTGCCGACTTGCCTTGACGGGCGCCCGAAACGAACAGGTTTTTCGATGCTCTTGTAAACGCAACGTACAGCAAGTTAAGGTTGTCTACGATGTTCTGGAAGTGTTCTTCCTTGTAATCGTCTTCAAAAACCGTGCCCAGCATTTCGCTCCGCCTAAAGTTTATGGGCAGCAAAGGCAGCTTGTTGTAGGGTTCGGGCTTGCCTTCCGTTTCGCACCATAACGTGTCGGGCTTCTCCAAATCCCAGTTGCAGAAGGGTATGATGACGTTGTCGAACTCCAACCCCTTGCTTTTATGAATGGTCATGATGCGTATTCCCTCTATCTCGTCGCTCTGTATGGTCTTGGACGAAAGGGTATTTTCCCACTCGGCAATGAAGTCGTCGATGTCCGCGGTGTGGTCGTTCAGAAAGTCGTTCAGGGTGTCGTAGAGTGTGCAAACGTACGAACTCTGACCTTCCAAGCGGTCTAAGCCGAACAGCATGAATAGTTTATCGACCAAATCAACGATGGGCAGACCCAGCAAAAGTTCTCTGTTCTCGACGTATTCCTTAGGCAATTCGCTGTCCAACTTTGCCCTTTGCCGTCGGGCAGCCATCTGTCTGCGTTGCTTCTTGTCCAAGTCTTGCCCATCGGCATCGCCGCTTTGGGTGGGCGAAACCAGCAGGTCGGTGTCGGTCAATGGCTTTTTCAGCACTTCCTGGTTGTAGAGTTTCACCAACTTTCCCCGTGTCAATACGTCATCGGGGTGGGTAAGCAGGTGCATGGCACTTACTATAATGTTTACTGCCAACGACGCATCTAAGCGGAAAGCCTCGTCGGAAACGATGTTCATTTCGCTTCCGAAGGTTGCCAGGAGCGTGTCCACAATGTCCTGAATGTTGGTTTTCGAGCGCACCAGAATGGCTATCTTGCTTTGGTTCTTGCCGCCATAGCCGTTGGCAAACAGTGTCTTTATGGTTTCTACAAGTTCTTCCAGCACGGCGTCCTTTATGCTTCTGCCGGGGAAGAGACTTATTCTTACATAGCCGTTGTCGGCTGTCTTGTGTGTTTTCTGCGCCACATCTTCGTATGCTTTCTGCACTATCGGGGCTTTGTCTGCATCGCTTTGTTCCAGCTCTTTCACGGTGTTGGCAATGCATTCTTTCCAGAATGCGTTGTTGAAGTCGATAATCCGCTTTTCCGACCGATAGTTATAGTCAAGCGTTTCCAGCCTTATCCGTTGGTGGGCGAAGCTGTCTTCTATGCTGTTCAGTATGCCCCAGTCGCCTTGCCGCCATCTGTACACACTCTGTTTTATGTCGCCCACTATCAGGTTTTGCGACAATTCCTGTGCCATGCAGTTGGCTAACAGCACCTTGAAGTTCTGCCATTGTATGGTGCTGGTGTCCTGAAACTCGTCTATCATGATGTGTTTCAGGCGTGCACCAATCTTCTCGAAGATGAAAGGCGTGTCGCTGTCGGCAATCAGTTCCTTCAGCAATGCCTGCGTGTTGCTAAGCATGAAGCGGTTCGAATCTTTGGTAAAGCTGTCTACGGCATCGGCTATGGCGTGCAGAAGCCGCAGCTCGGAGAGGTGCGAAAGGGTGAGACGGACAGACTGAAACTCGTTCCAGTTGTCGCGATTGTAGGCAATCAGTTCGCTGAGCTGGGCAGAAAGTCCCTCGGCAGCCAGTGTCTGTATTATCTGCTTGTCGGCTTTTGCACATTTGGAGCTGGTCCAGTTCTGTGGCGATTCGTTGGCTTTCAGCACGCCTGCCTTGGGCTGTTCGTAGGTAAGGGGCTGGGTTGCGCTCTCTGTTAAATACTTATACAGTCCGCTGCGGAAGTTGCCCGGCACGTCTTCGTTGGCTTCCCGGATAGCCTTCAGAATACTTTTCGCCTTGTCGTTGAACGTTTTCCGAATGGCGTTCCGGCGGTGGCGCAGCGTCGTTTCGTATTTCCTGAAGTCGTCGGCATCGCTCAATTTCTCTTTCAAATCGGCTTCGTGGGCTTTGTAGAAGTCCTTGAATATGTTTGCTCCGAAGCTCTTTATCTTGCCAATGATGTTCCAGCCGTTGTCGTCTTCTATGCTGTTGTCGATGTACGAGCTTATCCATTGCAGCACCGGCTGCCCCTTTTCCAGGCTTTCTATCATCTGGTCCACTGCCTTTTCGGTTATTTCCTCGTTGTTCAGGTCTACCCTCAGGTTGGCAGTCTGCCCCAATTCGTGTGCCAAATTGCGCAGAACCTGTTGGAAGAAGGCGTCTATGGTGAGTATCCGGAAGTTGTTGTAGCGGTGAATGAGCAGCGTAAGGGCTACCCGTGCATTGTTCCTTATCACGGCATCGGGCATGTTCGTCTTCTCTTTCACCTTGTTGAAATACTGCTCCGACGACTGCAGCGAATGGGCAATGCCGTAGAGTTGCGACAGAATGCGCATCTTCATTTCCTGCGTAGCCTTGTTCGTGAAGGTTACGGCAAGTATGTGCTGATAGTTCTCGGGGTCTTTCACCAGCAGCGATATGTATTCCACGGCAAGGGTGAATGTCTTTCCAGACCCTGCCGAAGCCCTGTAAACGGTTAGATGTTCTTCCATTCTGCCTAAGCTGTTTAAGTTCAAGCTGTAAAGGTAAGCATAAAAAACGGAATATGCAAACACTGTCCTTGCTTGCATATAAAATGGTTCTGCCGTCTTGCCGGCATCGGCAAAATGGTTTGCTGCATGCTGTCCGCCATTGGCGCATGCCTCTTCGGCATTGTAAAGAAAATTCTGCCAAAAAGCGATTGCCGCGGTACAGCTTTGCAAAAGTGCCCCTATCGCACGGTAAAACGGTAGGTTTTGGCGTACAAGACAACCGTTTTCGCCATGCAAGACGAGGACCTTTGCAAGGCACTGACAGCGAGACAGTTGCGCTGTTACTGTTTTCTTTACAAACAACAAGGTTACCATGTACAGACTTCCGTCTGCCAAAAAAGCAGAAGCCACGCACTGAACGGTGCGTGGCTTCGGTGTCCGGAGGTATCGAAATCAGTACGAGCGGGCTATGATGACACGGTTTTTGGCAGGTCTGCCGCTTACCATGTCCACGCCTTCGGTCTGTTCGAACATGAAAGGAACGCAGCGAATGGTGGCTTGGGTGTCCTCCTTAATCTTCTCTTCGGTCTCCTTTGTGCCGTCCCAGTGGCAGAGGAAGAAGCCGCCGTCCTTTATTCGCTCCTTAAATTCGTCGTAGTTGTCGCACTCGTAGATGTGTTCGTTGCGGAAGCTGAGTGCCTTCTGATAGATGTTTTCCTGAATGTCGTCGAGCAGTTTCGCAACTCTTTCTACGATGCCGTCGAACGAAACGTTTTCCTTTTCCAACGTATCGCGGCGCATTATCTCTATGGTGTTGTTCTCCAAGTCGCGTCCGCCCATTGCCAAACGCACGGGCACGCCCTTGAGTTCGTAGTCGGCAAACTTGAAACCGGGGCGTTTGTTGTCGCTGTCGTCGTACTTCACGCTGATGCCGAGCTGTCGGAGCCGGTCGATGACGGGCTTCAGCTTCGCCGAAATGGCTGCCAACTGCTCGTCGCCCTTGAAGATTGGCACGACGACAACCTGTATCGGAGCTATCTTCGGAGGCAGCACGAGCCCGTTGTCGTCGGAATGTGCCATGATGAGCGCACCTATGAGACGGGTGCTTACGCCCCACGATGTAGCCCAGACATACTCGGGCTTGTTCTCCTTATTGAGGAAAGTAACGTCGAACGACTTGGCAAAGTTCTGCCCGAGGAAGTGCGACGTGCCGCTCTGGAGTGCCTTTCCGTCCTGCATCATGGCTTCGATGGTGTAGGTGTCGAGTGCTCCTGCAAAGCGTTCGGTCTCGCTCTTCACGCCCTGCACCACCGGAACGGCGAGCCATTGTTCGGCAAAGTCGGCATAAACTTTCAGCATTCGCCTTGCTTCTTCCTCTGCTTCCTCGCGCGTTGCGTGTGCCGTGTGCCCCTCTTGCCACAGGAATTCCGATGTGCGGAGGAAGGGGCGGGTGCGCATTTCCCACCGCATGACGTTGCACCACTGGTTGCACATGAGCGGCAGGTCGCGGTACGAGTGTATCCAGTTGCGGTAGGTGTTCCATATAATGGTCTCGCTCGTGGGGCGGATAACGAGTTCTTCGTCGAGCTTTGCGGTGGGGTCTACTTCCACTCCGCCCTCTTTCTCGTTGGCACGGAGGCGGTAGTGTGTAACCACGGCACATTCCTTGGCAAACCCTTCCACGTGTTCAGCCTCGCGGGAAAGGAAGCTCTTCGGGATAAGAAGGGGGAAATAGGCATTCTGTGCGCCCGTTTCCTTAAACATTTTGTCCAACTGTGCCTGCATCTTCTCCCATATAGCGTAACCGTAAGGCTTTATTACCATACAGCCGCGGACGGGAGACTGCTCTGCCAAATCGGCTTTCACAACAAGGTCGTTGTACCATTGTGAATAGTTTTCTGCCCGTTTGGTAAGGTGTTTCAATTCTTTTGCCATGTTCTATATAATTTTTTTACTGTTTCGTACAAGTAGGCAAATTCCCTAATCAAATAGGCAAATCCCCTTGTTTGATTAGTGCAATTGGCGTAATTTTGTGCAAAATTACAAAAAAATGTTGGCAAACAGCACGTCAGAACAAAAATAGTTGTATCTTTGCTTCGTGGTCGGCGCAACTCCAAGGCACTGATTTTGCAGGATAACAATTACAAGTTGTTTCGTCCGGAGAGAATGTACGACACGCTCGGACAGCATGTGCGAACAGCCGGAACAGAACATATTACAAGACAAAACGTTTAAAATTATACACATTATGAAGAATTTAAAGACAATGGCAGCTGCACTTTGCGTGGCTACGCTCGTGTCAGGCTGTGCAACAAACCAGGGAACTTACAGTGCAGGAGGTGCCGGGGCAGGTGCCGTGCTCGGCGGAATCGTGGGCAATATCATCGGCAAGAACACCAAGGGAACAGCCATCGGGGCTGCCATCGGAGCTGCCGTGGGTGCCGGAACGGGTGCCATCATCGGCAGACACATGGACAAAGTGAAGGAGCAGACCCAGGCTCAGGTAGACAATGCCAAGGTTGAAACCGTGAAAGATGCCAACGGCTTGAGCTGCGTAAAGGTTACTTTCGACTCTGGAATCTTGTTCGCCACCAACAGTTCGGACCTCAACGCATCGGCTAAACACGACCTGACGAAGTTTGCCGGCGTGCTTAGACAGAACAGCGACTGCGACGTTGCCATTCAGGGATATACCGATGCATCGGGCAACGACAACATAAACATTCCGCTGTCGGAGCGTCGTGCCAAGTCCGTATCAAACTACCTGCGCGGTCAGGGTGTGTCTTCTGCACAAATTCGCACCGTAGAAGGTCTTGGCAGTTCGAACCCAATAGAGAACAAGCGCGTCAGCCAGGCAAACCGAAGAGTAGAAGTTTACATGTACGCTTCGAAGGAAATGATTAACAAAGCCAATAATGGCAATTTGTAACAGAACGCTTTTTTCTTGATTAAACTTATCTACGAACAAGGCGTGTTCCACTTTCGGAACACGCCTTTCTTATATTTTCCCGAAGAGAGATTGCGGTGAAGTGTTCTTCGTGTCATCGTTTCCGAAGAACAATATAGCACCCTTAGAATTCCAAAACCTCTGAACATCAGAGCAAATATAGCTCTTAAGGTTCTCAGAACTCCTAAAAACTCATAGAAAAAACAATATTTCCAGACTGCACTTTCTACCCTTACATCAGCATCGGGACGACGAAACGTGCCAAGCAATAGCCGCCGCCGATGAGCCAGCAGTAGATGATGGCAGCCAGCAGGAAGGGCTTGAAGCCTGCCTTCTTGAACTTGTCGATGCTCGTTTCCGCACCGAGTGCCGTCATGGCCATGGTTAAAAGGAAGGTGTCCAGGGTTACAATGCCTTTCACAACCTCTTCGGGCAGCAGGTTGAGACTGTTGAAACAGATTACGAGCAGGAACATGATGGCAAACCAAGGCACCTGTATCTTGTTCTTCTTTCCCTCTGCGCCCTCACGCTTCGCAACGTCCTTTGCCACGAAGAAGGCGATGACGAGCAGCACGGGCACCAGCATCATCACGCGAATCATCTTCACGATGATGGCACTGTCGCTTATTGCGCTGCCCATTGCGTTGCCTGCTCCCACCACATGTGCCACTTCGTGAATGGTAGAACCCGCAAAAATGCCCATCTGTTGTGCAGGCAAATCGAACACGCCCGAGCGGTAAAGAACCGGATAAAGGAACATGGAGAGCGTACCAAAGATGACCACCGTGGCAACGGCAACGGCTGTCTTGTAGGGTTTCGGGCGTATTGCGCCGTCCACGCCCATTACTGCTGCTGCCCCGCAGATGGCACTTCCGCAAGCCGTGAGCAGGGCTATGCTGCGGTCCATCTTCAGCAACCGTCCTATAAAGATGCCGAGCAAGATGGTTACCGTAACCACTATGGCATCGATGATGATGGCAGGAAGCCCTACGGCAGTGATGTCCTGGAAAGTGAGTTTAAAGCCGTAGAGAATGATGCCGAAGCGCAGAATGCGTTTGGAACAGAATACGATGCCGGGCGTCCACGTCTCCGGCAAATTGTTGCGAAGGCTGTTGGCATAGAGCATACCGAGGATAATGCCGACTATCATCGGCGAAAACGACAAGGCCTTGGCAAAGCGCATGTCGCCGATATAGAATGCCGCACACGCAAAGAGAGCCATCAGGAGGACTCCGTGGAGCATGCTGCTCCGTTGTTCTGTAAGTTTCATATTGGTTGTCTTTATATTGTCAGTCGCCCTTGGCAAGTCCGTTTCGGGGTCTGCAAAGCGGCATGGCATGGTTGTTCGGGTGCAAAGGTACGGAAAAAACAACTATCCGGTTGTACATCATCGCAATAATTTGACAAAATCAGCAGATAAAACAAGTGGCTGACTGCCCGGGAACGGCTGTCCTATCCCCATTATTAGGTATTTTAGCAAACTTTCGAGAGGACAGTGTACAGCCTCCGGCGATTTCTTCGTACCTTTGTCTAAAAGAACAAGAGAATGAAGTTATCAGAACTGAAGACAGGCGAAGCCGGCATCATCGTGAAGGTTTCGGGACACGGAGGCTTCAGAAAACGTATCATAGAAATGGGGTTCATCAGTGGCAAGGAAGTGAAAGTACTGCTCAATGCGCCGCTGAAAGACCCCGTGAAATACCGCATCATGGGCTACGAAGTGAGCCTGCGGCACAACGAAGCCGACCTTATCGAGGTGCAACCCATAGGCAACTCGCTGCAAGACACCACCGATAACGACAGCCAAGACACCGGCACGAACAACGACAATGCCGGGAAGAAAACACAATATCCCACAGATTCTACTTACAATCCGCCATTGGAGGCTGACCCGTCAGACCCCTACGAGCCTACATTGGCACCCGACGAAGAAGAAAAAAGACACAACCAACAGCTCCACACCATAAACGTGGCACTCGTGGGCAACCCCAACTGCGGCAAGACGTCGCTCTTCAACTTCGCCTCGGGGGCGCACGAGCGGGTGGGAAACTACTCGGGCGTTACCGTAGATGCCAAGTACGGCTACACCGACATGATGGGCTACCACTTCGAACTGGTAGACCTGCCGGGCACATACAGCCTCTCGGCATACAGCCCGGAAGAGCTCTACGTGCGCAAACAGCTCGTGGACAAGACGCCGGACATCGTCGTCAACGTGATAGACGCATCGAACTTGGAACGCAACCTCTACCTTACCACGCAGCTCATAGACATGAACGTGCCCATGGTATGCGCCCTGAACATGTACGACGAGGTGGAAAACCGTGGCGACCACATAGACTATAAGAAATTGGGAATGCTGCTGGGAGTGCCCATGGTGCCCACCGTCTTCACATCGGGAAGGGGCGTCAGGGAGCTGTTCCAGACCATCATACAGAACTGCGAGGGCAAAAAGGGCGATGCACCGCTCTACCGGCACATTCACATAAACCACGGACACGAGATTGAAAACGGCATTGCCGAAATTCAGGAACACCTGAACGAGGAGTCCGACGCATCGCAAAAATACTCCACACGCTACCTTGCCATAAAATTGCTGGAGAACGACAAGGAGGCAGAACGCCTGGTGAAATCGTTCCCCGATGCCACGGAGATAATGCAACACCGCGACGAAACCGCCAGGCGCGTGAAGGAAGAGACTGGCAAAGACAGCGAAACTGCCATCATGGACGCCAAGTACGGCTTCATACACGGAGCACTGCAGGAGGTGCACTACACTACCGGAAAGGGGAAAGATGCCTACGACACGACGCGCACGATAGACAAAATCCTGACGAACAAGTACCTCGGCTTTCCGCTTTTCTTCCTTATTCTCTTCGTAATGTTCACGGCAACGTTCAGCCTCGGGCAGTATCCCATGGACTGGATTGATGCCGGCGTGGCGTGGATTTCGGAAGTTTTAAACAACGCCTTGCCCGACGGGCCGGTGAAAGCCATGCTCGTAGACGGAGCCATTGCGGGCGTGGGGGCTGTCATCGTGTTCCTTCCGCAAATCCTTATCCTCTATTTCTTCATCTCGTACATGGAAGACTGCGGCTACATGTCGCGTGCAGCGTTCATCATGGACCGCCTCATGCACAAGATGGGACTGCACGGCAAGTCGTTCATTCCGCTCATCATGGGCTTCGGCTGCAACGTTCCGGCAGTCATGGCGACCCGAACCATAGAGAGCAAGCGCAGCCGATTGGTTACAATGCTGGTTCTTCCGATGATGAGCTGCTCGGCACGGCTGCCCATTTACATCATGATAACAGGCTCGTTCTTTGCCGCCCGATACCGCTCGGCAGTCATGATGCTGCTCTATGCCATCGGCATTGCAATGGCTGTGCTGCTGGCACGGCTCTTCTCCAAGACGCTCGTAAAGGGCGAAGACACGCCGTTTGTGATGGAACTCCCACCCTATCGTTTTCCGACATGGAAGGCAATAGGGCGACATACGTGGGAAAAGGGCAAGCAATATCTGAAGAAGATGGGAGGAATCATACTCGTTGCGTCCATCATAGTGTGGGCTTTAGGCTATTTTCCCGTGCCCGACAATCCCGACTTGGGCAATCAAGCCCGACAAGAACAGAGCTACATTGGGCAAATAGGCAAGACGATAGAACCCGTTTTCCGTCCGATGGGCTTCAACTGGCGTCTGGACGTGGGACTGTTGGCAGGGGTTGGCGCGAAAGAAATAGTTGCTTCAACCATGGGCGTGCTCTATACGAACAACGATTCGTTCGGCGACGACAACACGTACAGCGACGACAGTCATAAATACGAGGCACTGCGCCACCAGATGACGGCAGATGTTGCCAGACAGAACCACATCAGTTACGCGCAAGCCGAACCGCTGGCACGGCTCACAGCCTTCTGTTTCCTGCTCTTCGTCCTGCTCTACTTCCCTTGTGTAGCCACCATAGCGGCGATAAAAGGCGAGACGGGCAGCTGGAAGTGGGGCATCTTTGCTGCCGTGTACACCACAGCGCTGGCGTGGATTGTGAGTGCCGTTGTTTACCAAGTGGGGGTGCTGCTTTTGTAGGTGCTGCGGTTTCTGTGGTGGAAGAAGGGGGTGGTTTTCCTAAAATCCCTAGGGTTCCTAGGAACTCTAGGAACCCTAGGAAAACTAGAAACCTTAGAAAAAAACCTATTAAAAGCTGCTTTGAAAAAAGCACCCCCACGCCCTTGAAAAACAAAACAGGCTCTTTGAGAAACCAAAACAGGCTCTTTTGCGGTGCAAAAGAGCCTGTTTTGTTTTATGATATCCGCATTGTAATGCTGTGTCCGCAGCAATGTAGCAATGTGGAAATTCCATGCTCCACAAATCACCTGAGGGGTTGCTGATGACCGTAGGGGAAACTATGAAACATAGGATTTCTGTAATAGGAAAGGTTTCAGGGACATCAGAATATCCAATATCCCTGAAAAATAGATGGAAAAACAGATGCTTACAAAGCTATTTGGCTATGCGCTTCTTGCCCTTCGTAATGTAAATGCCTTTGTAGTTGGCATTTATACGACGTCCAGAGAGGTCGTAGCGAGGTGCTGCAGCATCTGCTTCGAGGGGTTCGGTGCTCACGTCGGCAATGCCATCGGCAGCGGTTACTTCGGCAGAATTGGAGAAACGAGCCTCGCCTTTGTCGTAAACGGCAGTTACGTTGTAGGTGTGTGCTCCTCCCACCTCGTCGGTAAACTGAGTGGCGGGAACGGGTGCGGCGTTTACTTTTATACCATCGCGATAGACATTGTAGCCCACGAGCGACAACTGTTGTGCTGCCGACGATGCTGGAAGGAAGTTGATGTCGTCGATGAGTGTGGCATATCCGTCGGTGCTCGCTGCCACGATGGCAAAGTATTTTGTGCCTTCGGGCAGGGCGTATTCCGACTTTGTCCATGCCGTAGGTACAACGTGCTTTTCCTTCAGCACCTTGAAGTCGGCACGGTCGAAGCCTTCTGTGGAGTAGAGAACGCTGTAGGTTTCGTTGCTTGTGCCATAGAATGCTTTCTCCCAGAGGGTTATGTTCTGTGCCTTTCCGGGTAGTTCGGGCGACACGAGCCAGTTTTCGGTAACGGCATAGGGTGCTCCGAACGCAATGAGAACCTTGTTGCCGGTATGCCCTTTCCATGCCTCGCCACTGGCAGGAGTGGTAGCCGAGTAGTTGAAAACCGTCCAAGCCTGTCGGTCTCCCATGCCCGGGAAGGTGCTTTCGTTAAATCCGTACACGGTGTGATTGTCTACATCGTAGAGCAACCAGTCGCCTATGCCGGTGGTGGCAAAGTCGGGATAGGTTTCAAAACTTTCGGTTACGGGTTCGTCGGTGGTGCGTGGTGCATCGGGAGCAGCCCATGTCAGGGTGTTCTTGGTGCCGGCAGTGGCTTTCAGTTGCTTAGCCGTTGGATAGACTGGATAAGCCACTCGTATGCTGATGGTGTCGGTAACGTTGTTCGTTGCGTCCTCGTCGGCATCGGCTTCGAGCTTCGCATAGAGTTTCGCGGCATCGCCAAGGTTGCGCTGCGGTGTGAAGGTGAGTGTGCTTTCGGCAGTTTTTCCCGGTTCAATGGGGTTGCCCTTTACGGTAGCCAATGGGATTTCGCCATTGTAAACCACTATGTTGTAGTTGGTTGCGGGTTTCGTGCCATGGTTCGAAACCGTAACTGCAATGTTGGCAGGATAGTCTACACGCAGTTTTCCGGGAGCTTCTTTCAGCCTGATGGAGAGGTCGTTGGCTTTGCGGTCGAATATGTTGATGTTGTCGAGATAGATGTTACTGTTGTGGGCCGTGCCCTTGTAATCGAAGCCAATCTGTACGAATTTAGCCCCCACAAACTTCTTTAGAGGAAGTTCTACCTTTATCCATTCGCGCACGTTTGTATTCTCCAAGTCGATGGTGGCAATGGTTTCGGGCGTTCCATAGTCCTTTGCCACCCATATTTTGAATACATCTCCCGAGGTCTGGTGGGTCTTGTAGTAGAACGAGAGCATGGGGTCGGTGGCGTTGCCGAGGTCTATCAAGCCTGTTTCGAGCACCGACCATTCGCCTTCTATCATGGGTGTGAAACCTGCAAAACCGCCGTCGCCGTCTTGCGAATAACTCGATTCGTCGTGGAAAGGCGTCCATCGGCTGCGCTTGTCGTAGTCTACCAACCAGAAGTAAGAGAGCTTTCCGTTGGCAAACGACTCTTTCATGGGCAGCTTGTAGGGCTTTCCGGTTACGATTATATTAGAATAGGTGCGTGCTCCTTCGCCCGCTTCGTTTACGGGAGAAACCACGTATGCCAATGCCTCTTGCTCGTCCTGAACAGGCGGAGTATCTTCGAACGTGTTGGTTTTCAATCCCTTTGCTATTTCAGTAGTCTTGCCGCGGCGCAGCGTATAGGTGATGTCGGCAGGGTTTACGTAGGCTCCGTTGGCACCCGTTGTAACCTTGTCCCAGTTTATGTGTGCCTTCCCCTCGTTATAAGTAAAGCTGATTTTGCCCACGGCAGCAGGAATATCGATGCCCACAAAGGTTTCCAGTTCAACCGAAGCGCCTTCGCCGTCGGCACTGAAAGGCGTAATCTTGTAAGTTGTCTTGCCGTTTGGCACGTTGCTGTCGGTATAGCTCAATGTAGTTCCAAGTGCGGGATTTGCAAAACTCTTCACCAGCTCTTCGCCTCGGAAAATGTCTATTTTGGAAAGCGACGACAGCGCTGCGCCTGCCTGGTTTAGCGTCGGAGCGGTGAACGAGATGTCGGCAGAGTGCCCTCCGTTGGGTGCGGGCGTAACCTTTGCATTGGCAACTGCTGCCGGAACACCGTCGCCGAGCTTCTCTTTCAGGGCTATGTTGTAAATGTTGAACGCACCCGCCTCGAGCTGCATTTCGGTGTTGAAGTGCCACCCAAGATAGTATTCGGCATCGTTGTCCACCGAGAAAAGCACCGTAACGGTCTGCTTGTCAATGAAGTCGGACGGTGCTGCGGTCTTGGCAGCAATGGTCTTCGTGAGTGCATCTACGGTTTTGCTGGTGCCCAGCTTCACCTCGTAGGTCTCGGTAGCATTCGCCGACTCTCCACTGACGGTGTACGAAAGTTGGTAGGTCTTGCCTGCCTTCAGGGCGATGGCGGGACTCAACAGCCAGTCGTCGGCGTCTTGCGTACGCACACAAGAGGCTGCAAAGGCGGTGTTGCTGAACTTGAATGCCTGGTCGTCTACGTTGGCATCTATAACTGTAAAGTGGTCTAACGCTTGCTCGCTGGTGAACTCCTGCGTCCACGGAAGCTTGACATTCTGTGCCTGCAGACCCATCGAGCACAGCAATAATGTAACTATAAGGTTCTTTTTCATATTTTGTATTGGTTTGATATGGGTATATTTTTCGTTTACAAAAGTAGGTATTATTTTTTATAAAGCAACAAATTACAGCAGAAAAATACGAAAAATTTTTCTTTCTTTCCGATAATTAATTATTGTTTGTCGATAAAACACCATGATATATCCATGGTATTGTTGCACCAAAAGCAAGATACTGTTCGGGCACACAGTAAAAAAAGTAGAAAAAAAGACGATTTTTATTTGACAATACCAAATAAATGCTCTATCTTTGCAGTACCTGTAAGAGGTAGACGAGACGAGTTGTTAAATCTATTAGTATATATAAGGAGTCCCCGTCTCTGCCGAATACACAGCCCGACAGGGATTTTTTAGACAGGGAAGACGCTATCCGGAGGAACTCGGAACAGCACGGAGAGGGGACATGAGAAACCTTGAAGCAGCCATGCAACGCAGAGATTGCAGGGTGCCATGGCAAATATGAAAAGTTGAAATACCTCTGCAGGGTGGGTTGAAAACTGCTGCAGGCAGCACAGAACCTGTCTCCGCCAGGCACGGCAATTGCCTTTCGGACAAGAAAGAAGAATGCGAATTGTCTGCGGAAGCAGCGAGTTTTGTCTTAATTCATACGATTTTTAAGCCCTTATTGAACTGTGCCAGGTGCGCAATTCCCACAACAAGAGCATATAGAGAGTGCAGTACAATGCCATCGAAACTTAACCCGAACAGTAGAGAAACAACACACGCCACATCAGGAAAGAATGTTCCCATCAAGCAAAAAAAGTAAATTCACGCTTGCAGAGACTTGCCCTCGGCAACAAAATACACTTCTCGAAGAAGAAGAAAAGAACGGTTTACCATTTGTCTGGAAACAGAAGCGACAAACAAGAAGGAAAATGTCGTGCCGTAAAAAGCACGGCAGAGCGGGGTAAAAACATACACCGTGTATTTCATTACTAAATTTAATTGACACTAAAAAAACGGTGTGGGGGCGCAGCTTCGGTTGTGTCCCCTTTTTGTTTGTGCAAGTTGCAGAGGTCATTATAGGAATCTCGAGAGGTCTATGCATACTGTAAAATGGAGGAGAGCAACATGTCGGCTATGCGTGGAATGCCCGTTCGCAGCCGTAGGGGCGCGATTCATCACGTCCTAATCAGAAACATGTATCTTAATGCAGGTAAAAATGATACGTCTGACCATCTTATTGAAGCTATAATTTACAAACAACAAGAAAATATTGGAAAACACTTGACAATGTAAAATAAAAGAACTAAATTTGCAGAATATCACATAGTACTGCGTGAAAACGGAAGAATAATTAACCAATCACCAAACACCCACGCCTCCGAAACGGTGTTGCTCCGAGAGAGTTGAAGCAGGGAGGCACGAACAACCATGAGGATTAACCTGACAAAAAGCATGCACACAGCCACAGCCGCACTGTTCATTGCATTGTTCACATTGCCTACGGCGGCAAAGGCACAGTCTGAGGAACTGTTGGAAATAGGAGACATAAAGGTTACTGCCGACAATTGCAACGACCTTTCCGTAATCAAAGGCGTCAGCGGAACCGTGAAATACGACCCCGCAACCAAGGTTCTCACACTGCAGAATGCCATGATAGACATTGAAGAGGGACACGGCATCTATTCCGAAGTCAAGGGGCTGGCAATAAGGCTCATTGGCGTCAATAACCTGAAAGCAAAGAAAGCTGCCATCGGATTCAGGGAAGCTCTGGTCATCACGGGGGGCGGCACACTCAACGCAGAGAGCCTGAGCGACTGCGCTTTCTATGCCATTGAAACCAACCTTACCATAGACAACTGCACCGTAAACGCCAAAAGCAGCATGTACGGCATATCGGGAAACAGCAGTACAAGCGAAAACCTGACAATCAACCATGCCACAGTAACAGCCGAAGGCACGAAGAGAGGATCCATTCGCGACTTTGCATCGCTCACGCTGATAGGTTGCAACATCACGCAACCGGCTGGCGCAGAATTCAATGCAGCAAAACATTGCGTGATGAACAACGGCGAGATGGTGAAAAGCAAGGTGGTGATAACCAAGGATCCGACCGCAATACAGACTCCAACCAACACAGACACTGCACAGCAAGGTGTGTTCTCCATCGACGGACGACGCTTGTCAAACGACTGGAACCGTCTTCCGAAAGGCATTTATATAGTAAACGGCAAGAAGATGGCGAAGCAGTAGACGCACATAAATGGCTGTAAAAGCCATGCATATTTTCGTTGTTTTGATTTTTTTATAGGGATTCCAAGGCGCATGGAAACCTTGGTCTCCCTATTTTTCCATGAACTCTATTTTCCTCTATCTGTCGGAACATGTAATCGTCTAAACGCCAGCATCTTGCGAAAGGCAATCCGCTGCTTTTCAAAAACTACCTTTTTGCCTTCCAAAAACTACCTTTCTGCACGCCAAAACCCACCCTTTCGCAAGGCAAAAAGGTGGGTTTCAGGCTCACACCCCCACCCCACCGCCACACAAGACAAACGATGCAGCAACATTCCACCCAATATATGCTATCGTAAGTTAAATAAAGTTACAGCGCAATATAATTTCCATTGGAAATTTGTAGGAGTCAGACAAGGTGCCTATCTTTGCATTAGTTTCCAACGGAAACATATAAGACACTGTACAAGACAGGAACAATGACAACAACAAAGAAAGGATAACAGAAAGCAGAAAGAAAACAAATGTAGAACGAAAACAAGAAGAAAACAATGAGAAAGAACATTTTCGTGCTCGCTGCAGCAGCAGTCTTCACACTCGGAAGCTGCAACACGACAGCAAAGAACAAAACAGAAAACAAACAACCGGAGACGGTTCAGACAAAGAAAGGAAACAAAATGAAGACAATGGAAATCGACGAAACGACGTTCAGAGAGAAAATAATGGACTACAAGACAGCCGGAGACGCATGGAACTTCAAGGGCGACAAGCCCGCAATAGTAGACTTCTATGCCACCTGGTGCGGTCCGTGCAAAGCCACAGCCCCCATTCTCGAAGAGATAGCACGGCAGTACGACGGCAAGATAGACGTGTACAAGGTGGACGTAGACAAGAACCAAGAACTCTCCGCACTGTTCAACATCCGCTCAATACCATCGCTGCTGTTCATTCCGAAGACGGGAAAGCCGACCATGTCGGTAGGCGCACACGCCAAGAACGAGCTGGAACAGATGATTAAGGAAACCCTCCTGAAACAGTAAGATACAGCAGAAAACGCATGGACGACCACTGCATTCACAAGGTGCATGCCATCTTCCGGGCAGTAATAGAGTTTGAGCGGGCACTGGAAGACACGTTCAACATGAACATAAACGAACTCATGTTGCTGTGCATGCTCGCCAACACAGAAAGCCTTCTCGCAGGCGAAATAGCCTGCGAGATGGGGCTTACACGCTCCAATGCATCGAAAGTAATCGCCGCACTCGAACGGAAAGGATACCTGAAACGCCAGACCTGCAAACACGACAGCCGGTGCCAGCGGTGCAGCATAACCGAAAACGGACGGAAGCAGATGGAACACATCAACTGCAAATCGTTCCCCACACCACCCGACCTCGCCGCCATCATTGCACAGGAATGATGCGGACAACACCCGGGACAACACGCCCCCGACAGCCATCAGCATACCAACGGAACACAAGAGAAACGTCTGCAAACTTGAAAAATCACACTCCCATTACACGGGAAAATTACGCAAAACTTCCAGAAAAGTGGCAATTTCTGCCGTCTTTTATCCTCATTAATGAGTAAAACAGATATTTTTAACTGTTTTTTGTTTGGTATTTCCACAAGTATTGCGTATCTTTGCAACGAGATTTTAAATGCGAAATAATTATGTATATAGATCCAGCTTATCAAAAGCTGCTCGATTGTGGTATCAGGCCCTCATTGCAGCGCATTGAAATAATGCGCTATCTGCTGACACACCCTACCCACCCCACAATCGATGAGATATTCATGGAACTTAAAAAACGCATTCCGACAGTAAGTCGCACCACCATCTACAACACGTTAAGAATGTTCTCGGAGAAAGGCGGCGCACTTATGATTACCATAGACGAGCACCACGTGTGCTACGACGGCACCACCACACCACACGCACACTTCTCTTGCAAAGTATGCGGACGGGTGTTCGACATGCCCGACATGCAGCCGCCCACACCCAAAAGTACCGCCATTGAAGGGTTCAGCATAGACGATGCCCAGCTGTACTACAAGGGAGTATGTGCCGATTGCCAGAGAAAAAGGAAGGAAGAGGTGTCGTAACATAAGGCAAAGACGCCTGAGACAAGACATTGTTAGGTTCAAGACAAAGATTATAAGGTTTAAGATAAAAGAATAGTAATGTTAAAAAGAGAGGCTTCCGAATCTTGTGAGAAGACCAAGAAGCCGCAAAAAGAAAAAATCGGAATGCCTTGTTCGAAAGGCACGATGATTTGCAGAAAAGGCGGAAAGACCTTGCGACAAGGTGTAAACGCCTTTTATTTATTGTAAGAAACAAACCTTTAGCGTAAGGTTCTAATGGTTTAGCGAAATGGCAAGAAACCTTGCGACAAGGCGCAAATGCCAGTTAGATGACTATGAGATTGATGAAGTTGAAGGACAGGAGTGCCCGAATGGGGTGGGCAAAACGTGTTCTGCAACATAGAAACAAGCGAACACAACAAATTCAGACAGGCATTTGAGAACCCCGGAAAGACACTACCATGTTCAAACCAAGCTTCAGACGACTAACTTCTACAAGCATTTCGCCCCATTGTCTGTCTAATATATAAATATATAAACTGCGACAAAAAAGTGAAAACTTGTGTTAAAGGCAAGCCCATACAAATGGTTTTGCCGCGTTGCACAAAGTTTTTTCCCTTTTTGTCGCAGTTTTTTTGTCGTGCATTTCCAAACATATTCCCTATTTGTTGCCGCTGTCTTGCCGCGTGTCATGCACGTTGCTGCAACATGCTATGCACCAGACAGTTGTCCGAAACAAAAAAAATTGCCGTGCAACACCAGCTGCATTGACTGGCAGGAGCACGGCAATCGATTAATGGAACCATGGCTTGTGAATTGCAAGCGGAACACTTCGGGAACAGCAAAGAAATCCGTTCGAAAGACGATTGAAAGGCGGACAACTTCCCTTACGGTCGCTGCCGACCTCCCAATGTGTCGTTTTTTCCTGATATACATTCCCTGTTTGTCGCATCAAACCTACGCGCTTGTCGGAGCATTCTTCCTTTCTTGTCGGCAACAACCTACCAACCTGTCGGCAGACATGGCTGGTAGGACATTGTGTTTCAAGTATTTGCACATCGTCATATAATCAGTACAATTGATTAACAAACGATATTCCAAGTTCCTTGATGGGTGTTCTGGTTTACATGCAAGACCCCATTCCCAACGTTGTTGCGATGGCAGTGAGTACTGAAAGCATGAGCTGTACGATGAATTTCCATTTGTTCTTGTTCATAATTTCTTGGTCTTAAAAGGTTAATAAAAAGTGTTTTGCGGGAGAGGTGGGCGTCCACAGGTGTCTGGGAAAGTTAGGCTTTCCCAGACGTTTCCAAGGTACAGGGTCTCAAGTTTCCCGGTTTCCATGGGGATTACTGGGAAACTGAGATACCCTGAAAATCTATTTGCCCACCAAGGCAGGCTGTCTTGCCAGTCTATGGGTGCTGCTGTCCGCCTCCGGGAGTTGCCCCTCCGCCTGAAGGATTGGTGTCGTCCTTCTTTTTCTTGGTGCCAATGTAGGTGGCAAGTTCCTCTACCTTCACGCCCGTAACGAAGTTTTTAACACGCACCTTGTCGGCTCCGACGTGTGTTTCGGGCTGAAACAGGACGTGCGGACATCTTATTTGCTTTGCGGCAACGAAGTCCTTGCGTTCCTTGGAACCCGTAGAGCTGATGGCGAGTTTGAAAGTTCCGAATCCGTCGAGCTTGATTCGCATTCCGTTCTGCAGGTTGTGCGACATCTCGCTTACCAGTGCGCTGAGCACAGCGAGTATGTCCGGCTCGGTAACCGTGCAGCGGTCGCTGATGCGTACAGCCAGCTGGCGGGTGCCGATGGTGCCCATGTAAGCTGTACGGGCGTACCAATACTTGTGATACTTACTCTTCGTGTTGTTCAACTGATACATTTTGTACTTGATTGACATAACTTTTAAATTTTAAAGGTTAATAAAAAAATGATTGATTTATTCTATTTGTGCAGATGGACAACCCACCTGCATGTTTCTTCACATGTCATAAGGTGTGCCCACGGTGCGGAGCCTGCGGGCTGAAATCTTACCTATTTGTCGCCGGAAGGACTATTCCGACCGCCTGAAACCCACGTGAATCCATCGTTTTTGCTGTATTCCCATTGGTTCCAACAGTAGTTGCTGCACTGCCGAATGGCGTTCCAGAATGTGTCCGTAGCGCATTGCCGTTGCCGTGTCGGGTACGAATATGTCGGCAGCCTCGCCCTTCAGGTGCTGCGAGTTCCACACACCGCCCACCGCCTTGTTCAGTTCCTGACAGCGATAGCCGCTTGTTACAATCACGCGCCCCACCCTTCTCCGCAGCGGCTCGAGCACTTCGGTGCACAGTGCACGCAAGTTTTCCACCACCTCCGCCGTGCTGATGCCTTCCCCGGGGTGCGCATCGGGATTGTTGTCTATGCCCAGCCGTATTGCCGTTCCCGACCGAAAGAATTCGCCCACCGTGAAATGGGGTGATAAATGTTCGTCTAATGTTAATTTCATATTTTTGTCTCATTATATGTTTTTATACCTTTGCCAATACGTTTTTATATGTCTGACCAACTATATATATAAATATGGTGTAGCCATTCCGTCTGTTTCACGTATGTTTGGCGTTGCTGTCTGTTTACGTTTGCAAAGGTACAACATCGCAAAAGCCATGTCAAGCATCTTGTGGGTAGTAACGTGGGTAGTGTGTTAGCAGCGTTTTTACACGGCACTGCAGGTTTTGTTGTGCAGCCGTTGTTATGCCGATGCACTGCCGAAAATGTGGCACACCCTTTCCGAACCGTGCGCATGCGACCATAAAAAAAGGAGAAGTGCAGGCAGCTTTCGCATTTCCACACTTCTCCCCAAACGAATTTATGAGAGAGGATAAGGTCGGTTGACCACGGAATGGTTTGCCGCGCCGACCTAAACCAGTTAGGTTCTGTTCTGATGCTCCGAAGAGCGTACTGCCGCATTACGGCTTTCTGTCCGCAAATTCTGCCGTTCCGCCTGTCTGTTCCGTGGCGTTGCAGACAACTTGCCCACCCATATAGGGGCAAATGCGTTGCAGACAGTTCCGAAGAAAGCGTGCTGCCGGTACATGGCTTTGGTGCGGCGAGGGTTATCCCTTTGGAATAAATATAGTCTTCCAAGTTATTTGTGTTTTCCGCTGTTCCGCTTTGCCATAAGCAATAAGTGTCCGTAAAGCATGTGGTAAATCCAAGTTTATTCGTAATTCATTCACGTTTGCAAACACGAGGACAGGAGATAAGCACTTACGGTTGGTGTTTATCTCCTATCCGATAGCCTTGCCCCTATCGTCTAAAAAAGGGGCAGGCTATCTTTTCTTATTCTTTTCTCAAAAAGAGAAAGCAGGAGGAGGCTTTACTTTTCCCAGTAATCGGAGTCTACGGTAGCTTCTACAGCCTTCTCTATGCTATCGTCGAGGTTGCAGAAGAAGTCGATACCAGTGCGCTTCTGGAGTTCCTCGATGGTTATATAGTCGTACTTGCTCTTCTTGTAGTGGGGCGACCAGATGCCGAGGGCACGATAGGTATTGGTCTTCTTGTCGTAAGCCAACAGTGCCATATAGAAGTATTTGGGCACGATGCCGGGGAAATGAAGGCTGCCTGCTGGCTTGCCCTCTTTCTCGGCAATCTCGTTGAGGTCTTTCTTGTTACAGATATACTCTGCCTTGTCGATGGTGGCAGCCTTGACCACATAGAGTGTGTCGCACTTGCCAGCCCATGCGCGCACCTTCTCCTCGAGGTTCTTCCATACACCACCGTTGTGTCCATGTACTTGGGGCTGCATGTTGCTCAGGTAGAAAGTCTGGTCGTTCATGGCTTGAGAGCAGCATCTGTCGTCTGACGGACAGAGGTGTCCGCGGTCGAATCCACTGCCTTTGTAATCTTTAAGGGTTGTCTGCATGTCCGATGGGATATCGGGGTCCGGCTTGAACTCGTTTTTACGCTTCACATTCTTCTGCATCATTTTGTCGTACATCTCGTAGCAGGTCCAGCGGTTAGCCTTGAGTTTGGCGTCCCACTCTACGGAATAGTTGTTCATTCGCTTCCCGTTCTCGGTGGTGAAATGAGTAATCTCGTAGGTCTTGTTAGTTCCCTGATAGAAGCGTGGGAACTCCAATCGCCACCCCTGCGGGTTCTTTTTCAAGTCGGCAGTGGTGTTACGGTTGGCGTTTTTGCCCGATGGGTCGGGGGTAGGAGTGGGTTCGTTGGTCAGCGTGTAGGTTATCTGCGAGAAGAGATAGTCTCTTGAAACCTTTGTTCCCTTGGGATACACCTTGATGCCCACATCGTTGAGGATACGGAGACTGTCCATAGACTCGCCCATAACGTAGGTGTGCACCTTGCCGCGCTTTGTAGTAATGGTGAGTTTCTGCTTTTGGGTCTGCGCCGTAGCCGTCATGCCCAGTAGCAGTGCCAGCAAAATAAATACACTTTTCTTCATTTTATCGTCCTCCTTAATTTAGGTTATTATTATCGTCCATGCTCCAGAATCCGTCCTTGGCACAACCGTCCTCCCATGCGTTGCCGCTTCCGTGGTCGTTTCCGGTTGCTACCTGCGTTCCACCGGCATTCACGTCAGAACTGCTCATGATAAGGTCTGCCGTGGTGATGAGTATGTTCATGATGGCTGGAGCCATATAGAGTTTTTTCTTCATGATGGTGTTCTTTGTCTCAATTGATGACTACCTTGCGGCCGTTTACGATGTAGAGCCCCTTTGGCAAGCCGTTCAGACTGCTGCCGAGGTACTGACCATTGAGGTTGTACACCTTGAACCGGCAAGGCTGACTTTGCTCCTTGGGAAGCGTAATGCCTGTGGTTTCGCCGGAGAAGGCTATCTTGGCAGTTGCCGTGGCAGGAACTCGATAATAGGCGCGCAATCCCTTGAGGTGGTTGGCTTGCCCGTCCGAACCTGTGGGATAATAGAGATTGCCGTCCGAACCAAGGTAACGTTCCGTCTTGTCGAGGGCGAGCGTGGCTGGACTATAGGTTGCCACGAAGCTGTATTGCTTGTCGGCTGAACTTACAGTCTGGGCTTTCGCAGCCTTGAGGGTTACGCTCTCGTAGGTTGGATTTTTCATGTTCCACTTCACAAGATAGGGCATACCAGCCTCGATGCGGGTCTGTCCGCTCTCGAAAATCATCGTGCTGCCCTCCATGTTGCCGGTAAACTTGGCTATCTGGGCATCTTTCAGGCTTTCCGCCTCGATGTCGAATGGCACGGCGAAGGTGTTCCAATGGTCTGAAGTGAGCGTACGATTCAGGCGCACAGCCACATCAGGCATGTCTTGCCGGGGCGAAACGAACGCCTCTCCCTCGTCAATCACGAAGACTATGGGACGCCGGTTGTTTCCAAACAAGGGGCTGATTTCCTTCTTGTCGCCGTCAGGTACGGCAATGCCTGCCATATCGATGATGACTCCGGCATAGGGTGCAACATACTTATCCTTGTCGGCTGTGATGCCAAAACGGTTGTGCACGGCGATGCCCTCCTGCGTAGAGCGTCCGTCGGCAGCGACATGCAGGCTCTTCAGACTAATCCAATCGGCAACGTTGGCGGCATAATCGGCAGCCTCTATCTCCTTCGGTTGCACCTCTTTCTCCATTACAGGGTCTGCAATGGCGAGCAGCGTTGTGTTGGTCAGGGCACTTACAGCCTTGAAACGTGGCACGCCGTTCTCCATTACATACTCGCCCGTTATCTTGCCAGCCATGTGCTGGTTGCAGGCAAAGGGCACATTGGGATTGATGCCATAGAAGCACACGGCACCCGTACAGTCGCGCACATAGGCTTCCTGCGTATCGCCCGTGCCGTGCACACAGAGCACACGCGCCATACTGCCCCCGTCGCCGTCGGTCAGGCAGAGCGTGGCACGGCTGCCACTCTTCAAGGCTTTAAGTTCCTTAATGCTGTTCACCGTGAATACAGGCTGCTCCGGCTGGGCAGCCGAATAGGTGATGACGATACGCTTGATGTTGTTCGTTGCAGTTGCGGTGAAGGTTACCGAATGGGTGGTCGTGCCGTTGTCGGTCCATTCCATGCCACCGAGCTTTCCCGTACTGACCGTACTACTCAGTGTCCCTGTGAAGACGACAGCCGTAATATGCTGTCCTTCGGGCACGCTGAAAGTGATGCTGCCACCTTTCTTATAGAATCGCAGTTCGGTGTTGTTCTTTTTGTCATTCCATACGCGCGTAGGCGTACTTCCATTGGTACACGACATACTGACACTGCCCACAGTATAGGCCGGTTCTTTCAGATTCGTCGCCTTGCTTGGGTCAGGCTTAGCAATTCCCAAGGTTTTTAGCCCCTCGTCGGTGCTAAAGTCGAATGTAGCCGTGTCTGCAAATCCCTGCAACGGCAGAACGAGCACGGAAATGAGCACGAAAAAACGTAAAATTCGCTTCATAGTTGTTATAAATTAAGTTTATTATAAATAATGTATTGCTTTATGTTAGCTCACATTTAAGTTAATAGCCAAGGCTACCTGATTCGCAGTTTCGGTGTACAAAGGTAATCATTATTTATGAATTAGAAAAAAAAAGATAAAAAAATAAAAAGAAAATTCAGCTTCAACTGTTCGCCGTAACCTGCACAATGTTCCCTGATTGTTGGGCAGATGGTCTGCCTTAAACAAAAGCCATTTTGCCAAACAGCCGCTTTCGTCATGCAAAACAGCCCCTTTTGAAGCCCCAAACGGGCTCTTTTGCACGGCAATACAATGGGTATTGGAAAACCGGGGAAGAAGCACCCTCCCCCACTCCACACACCGCGCACCTGCCACCCTGCAGATTTGGACGCACGGCACGGACAGCACAAATGAGGAGAGTTAATGTTTTTTAACATCATACATTTGCTTTTCCAAATAAAAAAATGTTTCTTTGTAGCCTGATTAAGATGTGTGTAAAAACAGGAGGAGCACTCGCAACAAGAGCGAAGTTCCCCTCCGCGCAAAAAACAACTGAACGAAAGTATATTAAGAGAACGTTTCCCGCCAAGCAACATTGCAGCAACAAGCCTGCCTGAGCATTGCGGAGGCAAGAAATCAAAAGGATTGAAGAAAGAAGAAGAACTATAACTTTATGAAAAAAATCCTATTAGCGACCATTGCCACATGCTGTATGGCAACAACGATGCACGCACAAGACAACTGGACAATGAAGGTAACGATGAAGTCGGGCGAGGTGAAAGAATATCCCTGCAACGACGTCAAGGACGTAACTTTCAGCAATTCGGACAACAGCTATTACGCCGACGTGGCTGCAACCAACACTTACAACCTGTATTACGGTGCCGTGTCGGAGCAATTAGCCGCATACACGCTGCACCTGTGCGACGGAAAGCTGTCGAAAGGCGGACTGCCAACCGAGATTAACAAGCACGACATCAGGCTGACCGTGCTCGCAAAGCCATCGCAAAAACCAGCCGGCGCAGCCCTGCCAGGCGGAACCTACAAGCTTGTAAACAGCACCGAAAAGGCAGGAGTGTACGGAAAGCAGAGCGTCTACATAGAAACCAACAAGGTGAACGCCGACGGACAGGTGGACGGATTTCTCGATTCGCTTGCCACCTGCAACCTCAATGTGGAACGGCGGGCGGACGGAACATACAAGCTGCTGGTGGAAGGGGAACTCAGAGACCACGGAAAGGTGCGCTTTGCATACGACGGCAAGCTGGAGTTCGTGAACAAAGACCCAGCCGCCGGCTACCAGACCATCACCGAAGACGTGAACTTCGTGCCGCGAACCATGTCGGGACGATATGTAAAGGCAACCGATACGTATTGCGACTACACGATTACCTTCCTGAATTGCGACACCGACGACGAAGGATTTATAGTGGGAGCAGGCGAGTATCTGAACCTTGTGCTGCTGACAGAACATAAAGTTCCGATGGACATCAACACCATCGTGGGCACCTACGACGTGGTGATGCCGGTTGCAGGAGCCGTTTACGAAAAGGGAAAGTACGTTGGCGGAACCATGTTCAAGCGCAGCGGAACAACTTATCCCGTGGGTTCGTACTACAAAGAGTTCGACGGACAGGGAGGCGAAGCGTTCGGACTGTTCAACGGAGGAACCATCACCGTTACACAGAACAATGGCGACATTACCTTCAAGGGCAACTGGAAAACGCCCGAAGGCAAGACCGTGAAGATGGAATACACCGGAAACGTGAGCAAGATTATAGACCAGTCGCAACAGCAAGCAAAGCCTGCCGCACGCAACAACCGCATCGATGGCAAGGCAGACAGCACAGCCACAGGCGGACGCACGAACGTGAATGACGTTCAGCAGGCAGGAAACACCATACTGATGATGAAGAAATAAACCTAACTTCTGGCTTCTGCTGTCTCACACCGTCCATGGGCGGGAGAGATGGCGAGGTCTCTTCTCACAGACTTCATCAGCATTTCAGATTAGAAAAGAACAGTACAAAGTTATAGGAAAAGAAAATTTTATTCAAGGAATGGTCCATAATGGATCAGGAGAGATGCCGAGACCGTGAGGCCTTGGCATCTTTTTTTATAGACCTGTTTGCAGGTGTTTGCAGCGCAGGGCAAGCTGTCTGCAGAGTGTAGGGCGCGAAAAATCACGCCCCTACATGGCAGCAAACACCTTGCTACAAGCAGGAATGTCCACTTCCGAGAGTGTCCCGATGGGGGCAGAATGCCTGAAGGAAACCATAACCTCCGTGCTTCCCGTGCGCTCTAAGCCCCCATGGAACACCCGACAACCCCAGACACCCGAAAGCTTCTACAGCAGACTGTCGCCGTAGATGGCTTCCTTTATGTTCTTTTCGTGGTCGAAAACGAAACGGGCAACAATGGAACTGAGCAGCGCCGTAGACGGCATCTTGATGCTGTTGGCAGACTTCAGCCTGTCGAGCACACTCTTCAGGTCGGAGTCTATGTACACCGTGGCAAGCTTGGAGTCGCGCAGCTTGTACTCCTTAGCCAGGTCCAGGAACATCTGCCAGCTGTCCGTGGTGTCGCCCTGCTGCAGCGTGTACTCGCGGGCAAGCTCCTTTCCCTCGGCTTTTGGCAACTTCTTGGCAGCCGGAGCCGAGCGGTCCTTCTCGTCGGCAGGTGCTGCCGGCTTGGTGTGGAGGGCAGGCTCGTGGTGCACCGGCTCCCGGGCGGGCTCGGGTTCTGCCACTACCTCCTCGGCGGGTTCGGGCTCGGCAGGTGCCGATACCGCCGGCTTCTCTACACCTTGCATTCTGTTTACTAATCCAGAAATACCGCCTGGCATTATCACTTTCGTCTTTTTCTTTACCATAATAGTATGTTGTTTTTTGTTGTTATCGTCTGTTCTACTTCCTGAATGGGCATCGTTCGTCTGCCGGAACAGGTTCTGTCCCATCGCCTAATCTTCACTATGTGAAGTTGGCAACACGCTGAACCCAAGGCAGATACGATTGTAAGACCTGCCTACTTCATTCGCTTTATCATGCACTCGAATGCCCCTTTCACCGCCTCGCGCTGCGTGGCAAGCAGCTCGAAGGTGTTTATGCGCTTCAGCGTGGCACGGCTGTTCACCATCGGCGTAACCTTTCCAATCTGCGAGAAGATGTCGTTGGTGTCGCTCCACATGCGCTGCTCGTCGGAAGTACCGATGCGGGGGTCTATCCGGTTGGGCACAAAGAAGATTTGAGCGTGCATGTCCGGGTTTACGTCCTTGAGCGCATTGATGACCTGAACGAATATTCCCGTGGAATCCAACGTCTTGTCTTCGTACTCGTAAGGGCACACAATGTAGTCGGCATTGGTGAAGAGAGGCACCAGTCCGTCCTCGCTTACGTTGCCGGGAGAGTCGAACAGCACGTAGCCTTCCACCTCTGAAGCCGAATCCATGAGCTGCTGCATCAGCTCGGGGGCACTTACGTCGAAGCTCTGCACACTGTATGGCTCTTCGCCCTCGTAGATCTGAACATCTTTCTGCCGCTGCATCAGAATGGTCTTCTGCAGGTCGGTGTCGATGATACACACGGGTTTGCCCTTCCAGCTCAAGTAATTGGCAAACAGCATGCACAGCGTGCTCTTCCCTACTCCACCCTTCTGGTTGGCAAATACTACTTTAATATTTTTCATACCTTGTTATATTTATATGTTATATTGCTTGTTTCGTAAAATTCTGTCGCTTTGTTTGTTGTCTGGTCATTGTCCTGCTGCATCGTCGATTTCAGTGTCGGACAATGCCGAAGCGGTTCCGCCATACTTCAACATCTTGCTGAGCATGACGAAACTACAGCCCCATGCCGCAAGCATGAGCATGACCGGAACGGCTATTATAAGGCCGGGCAGACCGAGCAGGAACAGATAAGTTGAAAAGAAAACAAGACCGACGGCAAGCAAGGCAACAAAGAGCGCACGACGAATGCAACGCCGTATGTGGCTGCTGCCGTTGGAATAAATCCACCCAAATATGCCTATCATCAATCCTAAGAATATGGTTTTGGCTAAGAAAACCGCCCAATCGAGCAAATCGGGAAACGCTTCGGTGTTGTAACAGAACAACAACAACTTGCCCAAAACCACATAAACCACACCCGAAGCAATGGCAAAGGCTAACGCATCGCGGCACATACTGACACGATTTACACGCCCTACCCTGCCTAAACCACAGTGCAAAAGTGCCAACAGCGACACAACGCACAGATACATCAGGGCTTCGCACGTTATGGAAACAGCATCGGAAACCGACACGCTGCCTTCCGTGAGCTTCTCGCCGGACTGGTTCACCAACACAAGACTCAGCCCCACAATGCAGAACATAAATATATATTCCAACACAGTGAGCAACTTCAACTCTTTCGAACGTAGGTCGAAATGGTCTATCACAAACTTCTTCATATTTCTATACCATTACTTTAACACATCAATTTGCACCTTGCAAAGCTCCATTAGAAGCCTTTGTGCATTTTTATATAATTACGTTTACACATCTATTTATATCTAAACACGTTGCAAATCATTGCTTATCAATATTCTATATATTTATGTTTATACGTCTATAATTATCTTTCTATTTACCTTTAAAGGTATTCCTGTATCTTTGTATTTACCTTTCCGTCCGGTAAGTGCAGCATCTCCCATTCCTATAAAGGCTGTTATTCACAGGTGGTTTATTCTCTCTGTGATTGCTATGAAACCGAATATCCTTAAGCATATCTGCACTCCCCCACTCCATCTAATCTTCGTTTGAAGCGAAACTCCTGTACAGCAACACCCACAAAACAACCTGAATGCACAACTGAACAATCAGTTTTACAACCCGATAGTTCTCCAACTCAGGCAAAGTGAGTCCGCCGACGCTCGTATATAAATAGGTGTAGAACTCGCCAACCAGCATCGACAGCACCGGCAGAACGGCAAGCGCAATGCCGTAAAGGCGTATCCTGCCACCAAACTTCCGGGCTATTCCAATGCCCAAACACAGACTTGCCACCCCAATAGCCATGTCGTTGTAGAATGGTAACGCCATCTGGAACTTGCCAAAACTACTCAACAGCGTTGCACCGGCAGCCGTTTGCGTTGCACCAGAGGGCATTATGGCAACCGCAGCCCCGAGAACGGTGAGCACCATCACCACAATCTGCATCAGTTGCAGCCAGTAATGGTTGGCTTTGAGCAAAGCATGGCGAAGCTGTTCCCATGCAACAACAGAGCAAAGCGCCACTGCCACCCCACAAATGCGCAACAAGGGCGACACGTCGGTGGCTGCACTCGCCACACTGAAGCCGTCGGCAGACAGCTCATCAATATGCTGTCCGTAGTTTTCGGAGAACTGCAGCAACAAGAATACCACACACAAGCACACCGACCAGCCGAGTATTGCAACTCGACGAGGTGTTATTTCAAATGCATTCATCTTCATATTTTTATATATTTATAGTTATACGTCTTTACATTACTACTTTTAAATATTATCAACTCTTTACCTTTCTACGTATATAAGTGTTTGTTTGTTTATATTTTATAGTATGTTTGTACTTATATTATGCACTATAAACATATTTAAAGATATAGTTATTATCTGATTATACCTATCCAGATAAAAGACTAAATCTATGTTTATATATTTACAGAAGTACACTATTACATAATCAAACATATATCCAAAGAACGCAACACATACACCAAGGCGAAACAGAAAAGTGGCGAACGCGCAGTATTTATATTTATATATATTTACTCTATATTTTGAAACACAGCATATTATCAAGTCTTTTTGCAAACGCCAGTATCGCAAGTGCAACGCAAGAAAGCATATTCAGATAGCCAAAGATATATTTATATAAAAACATAACAATGGTATTCATCATACAATTACAAATTTACGACAAAACATTTAAATAACAAAACGTTTTTAGTTTTTTATAAAATACAATACAAAAGTAGAAATCTTATTTTATATTAATACCGTTTTGTTTCTTTGTTTTTATATATTTATATTTTCACTTCAATAGATATAACGTTACAATATATTTTTATTCGCAATGCTAAATTTATCTTTTTGTTTATTTGTTTTTATATATTTATGTTTCTTTGGATTTATCTTTATACAAACGTATGTATTTCTTTGTTGTGCATTTTTGTGCCTTTTGCAATCAGGCTGGAGGAGAAAGGGCAGACTGGAAATAAGGAAAGCAATAGAAAGGATATGGAAAGAGTGAAACATTTTTTGGCAATCGTAATGCAGTGGGGGAGTGTTTCATCGTACCGAACACATAGAGGAAACAAATCGTTTATATTCAGGCAAGAAACTGTTGCGCGAAATAGATGGGGCATTGCAAGCCTGCAGGTGGCACAGAACAGACCCTTACAGTTCCTAAGAATAGGCTGCCAATGCAACAAAAAAATCACCGTATGCACTGCAGGCATACATCAGGCATGTTGGCGATGCCCTCACACCGAGAGCAGGAACAGAAAAATATATGATGCATAGCACTCTTTCACATCGTGCAAGCAACAAATAAGCGAAATAAGAAAATAATTTCCAATTTATTAAAACGTATCGTTATTCGGAAATGCAGCATATTTATAACAGAGAAAGTGGCAGACATTATATGCACATTCATCTGTATAGATATTCCATACAGCAGGTGGCGCAAACAACAAATGAAGTTTATAAAAGGCAACAGACAGAGCTTTATAAAACAACAGACAAAGTTCTATAGGCGACAGACAAATTGATGGGGAAAGGACAGAACAAAGTCTACTGTCACAAGTGAAGGCTCTGGAAAAACAAAAGAGGCTGTCTTGCAATGCAAAAGGCATTGTTTCGGTCGGCAAAAGAGCCTGTTTTGCAAATCGGAAATTGGGAACAGAAAATAAGAAAACTGCAACCTCATTTTGGAAACTCAAAAGTTTGGGCGACAAAAACGGAAGATATTTTGAGGAGAAAAATACATCGATATTTTTTAAGAAAAAGGAAAGAGAAACAGAAAACAATTGCAGCGATGGGGTGGGGGAGCCGCAGACAAAATATGGAAAAAACGAAATGGGAGAGTAGTAAAATTGTCGCCAATAAATAAAAGTGGCGGTCTGGGGCGACAAAATGGGAAGAAATATGATGCAAAACACACGTGCGACAAATGGGGAATATATATTTCAGCTATGTAAATATGGTCGTAACAAGCTGATTTACATAGTAAATAAGGGGTTAATTAAAGGCGAACGGCGACAAAAAAGTGAAAAGTTTTGTAAATCGTTTAAGTTCTTCTGCAATTTGTCGGATATATTTCGTTGTGTATTAGCAACTTAAATGATAAATAAAAGAGACATTTTGAGCGATATTTGTTCCTAATTTGTCGCACAGAAAACAGCCATTTATACGTTTGCAGGTTGCCTTTTTCAGTACGATTGCAGTCGTTCTGGAAAGAAATAGGGTAGTAATGCGCGACAAATTAGTAAGATTACAAAAAGCGGAAAAGGAAGTATGGTACGACAAAAAGGGAAGTCCTGCATTTTAATAAGTAGGCGACAAATTGGGAAAGAAAACCCGAACAGAACGCGAAAGAAATTCAAACGATTTGGATTGTCGGGCGAGCTGAAATATGTCGAGGGGTGCGCAGCGACGTTGCAGAACGTTCGCAGGAGGCGCAGGGGCTTGATTTATCATGTCCCTAACAGTCAGTGAGTTCAATAGAAAAGCTAAGAGGAGACGGGGAAACGGTCAGAGAGACGAAATGGAAAGAGTAGGAGGAGACGGGAGAACGTGGTAAATCACGCTTTTACAGTGGCTGTGCGCAGCGACGTTGCAGACCGTCTGCAGGAGGCGTAAGGGCTTGATTAATCATGTTTCCAAAGGCAAATGCGGTGCAATGAACAAACTGCCAGACAATACAAGGTTTCACTTCAAATCACGTTCCAAAGGCAAATGCGGTGCAATGAACAAACTGCCAGACAATACAAGGCTTCACTTCAAATCACGTTCCAACGGCAAATGCGGTGCTATGAAAAGCCTATGAAGCCATAAGAAAGGCGTGCTGGATTGATAATTCTTCCCCATCTGTCGTTAAAGAGCTTATTTTATGGTTTTAAATATTATTCCCTTTGTGTCGCAATAAATATTTATGAATGTGTATTAATCACTTTATCAATTAGTTACAGATATACAAATACAAATTATGGAAGCACATTCCAAAGAGAAAACACGGTCAGACGATGGGGTAGGGAAGAGGATTTTAGAAATGAAAAGTAGTGTTTTGGGCACTTCACCGACAGGTTTTCGGCGTCAAAAAAGTGAAAAATTCCCATTCTGTCGCAGTCATTCTCCCTTTCTGTCGTGCCGATATGGCTGCGAGTTACCTATTTGTCGGCGACACATTACTATTCTGTCGGAGCGCCTTTCCCTATCTGTCGCCGGCAAGTTCCGTATCTGTCGCAGGTCGGAAGCTGGGATAATTGAGCATCAGACAGTTAGGCTTTCCCTATATAATCTATTATAATGATTAAGAAAATGATACTCTAAGTTGACCGATGGAGTTGTGTTTTTAGTGCGGGGGATATTCCTTTCTGCTGTAATGATGATTTTAACAAAACGCCATTGCGACCCTCCCTATTTGTCGCAGGTGGCGTTTGGGAAGGCAGTTTGTGCCGTCCAGAGGTGCAGCTGGCAGCATTCGGGGGCGTAACCGAGAGCGTTCGGGTGGGCGGAATGTGGTGTCTGGGATAAAATCAGTGGTGTTTTTTAGGTTTCCAGAAGATGGTTACGGCAATGGGAAGCACATCTAAAATCAGCATAAATATCCAGAAATCCAAAAAACTCGTGTCGTATTCAAGACTGATGAATATGCCTAAGACAGATATAAATGGTAGAATATACGATGTGGCATCTATCTTTGTGAACTGTTTAAGGGGAAAAATTTTCTTCCTGAAACCATTGATTATGGTGGTAAGCAGGGCGACAATTCCCACTGCAATAAACGCGTACATGGCGTACCAGTACGGGGCGTACGAGCCGAGAATGGGTTCGAGTGCAAACAGGAATAGGAAGACGGTGAAGCAGATGTTGAAGACTGAGCTGATTTTTTTCATATTTTGTCGCTATGAATTAGGTTGCAGACAATCCTTTTAGATATTTTTCTGCAACGTCGTTTCTTATAAATAGGAAAAAGACGAAGGCAGACAGCTTCCTCGTTTTTATAGAAATCAAATAAACACAGTGGGAGTTTCGCTGCCTGCCTTCAAAAGAAAGGAATAATATCTTTACTATGTTTGTTCCTTGCGTGGAACATTTCAGGAATTTATTTTGCTGCGATGCACTCCACTTCCACGAGCGCATTCTTCGGCAAAGTCTTTACTGCGATAGCCGAGCGTGCCGGGAAGGGTTCGCTGAAGAACTCTGCGTACACCTCGTTCATGGCTGCAAAGTCGTTCATGTCCGAGAGGAACACGGTGGTTTTCATTACGTTTCCGAGTCCGATGCCCGCTTCTTCAAGGATAGCTTTCGCATTTGTGAGCGACTGTCTGGTCTGCTCCTTGATGCCGCCGGGGGCAAATTCTCCGGTTGCCGGGTCGATGGGCAGCTGTCCTGAAGTAATGATTAGTCCGTTTGCTTCGATTGCCTGGCTGTATGGGCCGATGGCTTTGGGAGCTTTGTTTGTGTTTACAACTTTCATAATTTTAGTTTTATAAATTGTTAGAATTGTCTTGATGGCTCTTCAGAATATGTATTTTCAATTGCGAACAGCCTATTTCTTAGGCAAATTTACAGTTTTTTTTGAAACCCTGCAACTACTTTCTTATATTTTAATGGCATGTATCTGGAAATTCAGAAGAGTTTACTTCGCAAAACAATATATTTACGTAAGTTTAACAAAACAATTTTTTCGATTGAACATTTATTGCACACTTGCTTTGTATTTTTGTACCGAATACGAGCCGTATGAATGGCTAACGACTTGTTGTAGAGAGAGTTTTGCGAAGTTACACCGCCTGTTTGGCAGGATTCATGCAGTGCGGTTGCGACGGGAGTTATTAACCTTAATTTGTATTTCAGGCAATTTAGAGGATATAATTCGTTTTATTTTCGGTTGCCATCAAACCACTTTTTACGTATTATGAAGTTACTTTCGAAGACCCATGTGGGCGATTGTCGCTGGCAGAGCGACGATGTAGCGAAGATGAAAGCCATGATAGTGGCAGACTTTTCGGAGTTGTTGAACCACGAAACGGTGGAAGGGCTGCGGTGGACGAGCACGAAGACCGACCTCGTGGAGCTGTCGCACCTTGTCTGGGAGACGGGCTTGCTGCTCGATGCCCGTGGCATTCCGCTGAGTTTCTGCAACATCGTGCGTCGCATTTGCAGGGTGCTGAATGTCGTTCCGCCTGCAAATCCGTCGGGCGTGCTGGACAAGATACGTGCGCGAAAGAACATTCGGGTGCGTCCCATCGTGGAACGCTACATGCTGTTGTACCACCATCAGCGCATTCTGCACCCCATGCGCCTGGACATCAAGCGGCGGAGGGTGCGGCAGATGTAGTGGCTTGGCATGCGGCGGAGCGTGGCAGGTGGGAAGGAAACGATGGTCGGTGAAAAGCAGAAGGGCTGTTTTGGTGCGGCAAAACAAGGCATTCTGGAAGGCAAAAGAGCCTGTTTTGGGCGGCAAGACAGCCTGTTTTGCAATCTGCAATTTTACCTAATTCTGGGTATTGTACATTTTTCAATCTCTAAGTAACTTTGCACCCACAAAAAATTAAACGTTATAAAACAAAATCTAAAAGTAATTCTTATGAATAAAAAATACTTGTTATTGTTCGTGTGTGGTCTGCTGTTGTCGTTCACCAATGCCATGGCAGCAGTGGGAAACGGTGTTGTAAAGATTAAGACAAATGCGTCGAAAGGTCAGAAAATAAAGATGGAGATGTTTATTTTTGGCGGATGGGACGAAGACGGGGACGCCTTGGACAACAGTCCCGTCTACGGCGACAACTTCTCGGTAGACGGTGCCAGCAACGTTACTGCGGCAGGGAACAAAGTCTTCATGACGGCAGACGGTCCCGAAATTACTATACATGGCGATGTAGACTATCTTTCCATAGTGGGGCAGGGCGTTACTTATATAGATGTGAGCAAGGCAACCGAGCTGTACGAACTCCGTGTAAACGAGAACCCCATCACGAGCATCGACCTGTCGAATGCACCGAGACTGAAGGTGTTCTGGGCAAGCAACTGCAAGGAACTCGCCACCGTCAGTCTGGAAAACACCCCGAAGCTCACGGGAATATCGCTGCAGGGAACACAGATTACGGCGCTCGACCTGAGCAACAATCCTAACCTCACCTCGCTCAACGTGGGCGAAAACCAGAACCTCAGCTCCATCGACGTTACGAAACTTCCCGCCCTCGAGGAACTCTGGGTGAACGGAAACGGAATGGAAAAGCTCGATGTTTCGAAGAATACCAAGCTGGAACGCTTGGAATGCAGCAAGAACAACCTTGCCGATCTGGACGTTGCCAACAACGAAAAAATAGAGTTTCTTTCCTGCTGGGGCAACAAGATAAGTGGCAATTCGATGGACAAGCTGATAGCTTCGCTTGTGAAAGAGACCGAAGGAACCGAACGCGAGTTCTGCGTTTACAACAAGCTTTACGACAAGGAGAAGAACGCTCTGACCGTAGCACAAGCCAAGGCGGTGAAAGAACGCGGCTGGACACCCAAGCAGGCAACCGGCACCATGGACTTCTTTACGTGGCAAGCGTTTGACGGCGACGACGCCACCGGCATCAACACAGCCACCATCAGCCATGCAGCCGACAATGTCTGGTACGACTTGAACGGTCGCCGAGTGGCTAAACCCACACAGAAGGGCATCTACATTCACGGAGGAAAGAAAGTAGTAATCAGGTAACGGCATCTCCGTACACAGTAAATCCCGAAGTTTCCGTGTGTTCCTCGCATGGAAACTTCGGTGTCTTTTAAAATTAAAAGACATTCAACATAAGATGAAAAAACTCTTATTGACACTCTTCGCATGCCTGCTTTTTGGTCAGCTGCAGGCACAGATGCGCTGCAAGGTGCTGGAAAACGGCACGCACCAGCCCGTCATCGGTGCGACGGTCATGGCAGTTGGCACGAAGAAGATAGTTGCCGTAACCGACCAGAACGGCTGTTTCGTACTCTCTGAAGGCTTCAGCAAGCCCGTCAGAATATCGTATATCGGCTACAAGTCCATACAGGTAACACCCAAGAAGCAAGGCGTCTACTATCTGTCGGTAGACGTGAGCAGCCTGCAGGAAGTGGTGGTTACCGCGCAGGAAGGGCACGGCTTGTCCAGCGTTTCCACCATCAGCCGGCAAGCCATGGAGCATCTGCAGCCCTCAAGTTTCTCCGACTTGCTGGAACTGCTGCCTGGCGGACGTGCCCACGACCCCCATCTCAACGTGCCCAACACCATAAACCTGCGCGAAGTACCCATAGCCAGCGACCAGTACAACACCTCTTCATTGGGCACGCGCTTCATCATCGACGGTGCACCCGTGAGCGTAAACGGCAACATGCAGTACCTTTCGGGCGCAGTAGACCGCACCTCGGGCAAGCGGAACTTCGCCAATGCAGGTGTCGATATGCGCACCATCTCCACCGACGACATACAGGAAGTAACCATCGTGCGCGGCATTCCGTCCGTGCAGTACGGCGACCTTACCAGCGGATTGGTCAAGGTGAAGCGGCGCAAAGGCGGCAACGACCTCTCTGCAAGGTTCAAGGCAGACATGGACAGCAAGCTGTTCTATCTTGCCAAGGCGTTTGAATGGCAATCCAAGAAGCTCTCGCTCAACCTCAGTGCCGACTATCTCGACAACAAGGCAGAACCCCGCAACCTGCTCGAAACCTATCAGCGCATCACGCTTTCGGCACGTCTCAACAAGCGGTGGCACACCGAAGCGATGGACTATAACGGCTCGTTCAACATGGACTATGGCGGTTCGTTCGACAACGACAAGGCAGACCCCCAGTTCAACCATGGCGGAACAGACAGATACAAGTCCAAGTACAACCGATATGCCGCAAGCCTTTCGTTCAGCATGGGCAGCAACAACGAGCGACTATTCTTCAAGAGTGCCGGGCTGTCGGCATCGTTCTCGTACGAGCGAAACCGCCTGGAGCGCACCAAACTTGTACAGCTGGACGGCGACACACCTGCTGCCATGACCATGACCAACGGCGAAAGCGATGCCGTGCTGATAGCTCCTTACAAATACACTGCCACCCATACGGTAGACGGAAAGCCCGTCAGCCTGTACCTGAAAGCCAACGCCAGCTTCAGCGCACCCGTCAGGGGACTGTCCAACACGCTGCTCGTGGGTGTCGATTACCAGATGGACCGCAACCTTGGCGAGGGACAGATATTCGACCGTCTGCACCCTGTCTACACGGGAGCATCGTATCGTCCGCGCCGATATGCCGACATTCCGGCGTCGCAAATGCTGGCTGCTTACATGGAAGAAACCCTTAGCAAGGGCATAGGAAACCACAAATTAGACATAGAAGTGGGCGTGCGAGCCGAAACAATGCCGGGTATAAGTAAACGTTTTGCCATATATAATAAGGTGAATGTAGACCCAAGGCTGAATGTAGGGTGGACTTTTCCGTCGTTCAACCTGTGCCACAACCCCATGACGGTAAGCCTTTCGGGCGGCATAGGCTGGCAAAGCATGTTCCCAACCATCGACCTGCTCTATCCCGAACCCACCTACATGGACATTGTGGAGCTTAACTACTATCACGAAAAGCCCGAATACAGGCGCATGTACCTGCAGACCTACGTCGTCGATCCCACCAATACGGAACTGAAGGCAGCCCGAAACCTGAAGTGGGAAGCCAAGACAGATGTGGAGTGGGGCGGAAACCGTCTCACCGTAACCTGTTTCGTGGAAGACATGAAGTCGGGTTTCCGCACCATGGACGTCTATGCGCCATACGCCTACAAGGAGTTCGACGCATCAGGAATAGACCCCGACGCACTCACAAGCCGCCCCGACATCAATGCGTTGCCCTATAAGGCAAGGAACGTCATGCGGGCTTACGAGCACGCCTCCAACGGCAGCCGCACCTACAAAAAGGGATTGGAGTGGGTGCTCTCCACCGTTCGCTTCCCCATAATCAACACCCGCCTCACCGTAACGGGGGCGTGGTTCCGCACCGAATACCACAATTCGCAGCCCATAATGTACAAGCCCTCCAAGACGATAGGGGGCGAACCGCTCGAAATAGTGGGCATATACAAGGACGACGACGGCTTTATCAGGGAGATGGTAAACACCAACTTCACCTTCGACACCACCATTCCGAAGCTCAAGCTGGGCTTCTCGCTGTCGGCACAGTGCGTGTGGCTCACTGCCGAACAGTCCATGCGGAAAGAAAATATGCCGTTGAAATACATGGATACCAACGGAAACATACACCCATACACCGAAGCCGATGCGCACGACACGTACCTGCAGCACCTTGTCCGCACCTATACCGACGGCATGTTTCGTCGCCAGACCGTGCCCTTCAGCATGGATTTGAACCTCAAGGCTACCAAGAAGCTCTTCAACAACAGGCTCATGGTGGCACTCTTCGTAAACAAACTGTGGGACATACACCCCGACTACGAACGCAACAGCTTCGTTGTACGCCGATACGTAACCCCCTATTTCGGATTAGAAATGAACGTAAAACTATAAAGTCAGGCGGAAACGCACCCTGCGCGCAGCCGCAAAGAATTTAAAACGAACACCATAATGAAATACTTGTCCTACCTGATAGCCGTGCTCATGCTGCCATTCGCTGCAGCAAGCTGCGGACAGAAATACGACGATTACTACACGCAAGCCGTCGTTACGCTGCAAGTTCCCGACACCATCGTGCCTGTGGAAATGCAAGGAACGGTGGTTCTGAAGAACCTCTCTGACGGTCGCCGCTACACCGTATCGGCATTCAGGGGCACCACTGCCGCCCTCGACGTGCTGCGTGGTTCGTATATGCTCGATGCCGAAGGTACGCTGCGCTACCGAATGGCAGACGGAACAGAACACGTAAAGTATTACAGAGCTTCGGAAAACTATGTGGAAATCGTTGCACACCCCACGCAGATAAGTACGAAAATCATCTTCATGTAGGCACGGGAACTGTCATCATGTACACAGAACCCACCCTTTTGGTAAGCAAAACCCACCCTTTTGGTGGACAAAACCCACTCTTTTGGTAAGCAAAAACCCCTCTTTATATATACGGAATGAACGGAAGACTACTGATAACCGCCTGCTGCTGTCTGCTGCTTTCGCCTGCAATGGCACAAGACAGGGACACCACCGCAACAGCCGAACACCGCAACGGCTGGACAAACATACTGGGCAACGCACTGCACAATCCCGCCTTCATGCACGCTGCCTACACCACTTCGCTGTCGGAAATGTACCTGAGCATGAGCTACGAGCAAGCCAGCCGACCCCTGCAAGCCGAAAAAGGCGACGGACACACGCTGGGCAACATTGCCGTAAGCTCCTATCTGAAGCTCAGTCCGAACACCACCGTGTGGGGCGGAGCGTCCTATCAGACGGGCAGGAAGCGCAACATACGCTTCAATTCCACCTCCGACTACGACCAGCTTTATCCCTACGTCATGGCAGATACCATCGGCGGAGACCTGCAAAACGAGCAATACGCCTTCAGCGGAGGCTATGCCGTGAAGCTGAAGCAATGGACCTTCGGGGCAGAAATAGACTTCAGGGCAGAACACGAATACCGCACCATCGACCCCAGACCGCGAGGAATAGCCACCGACCTGACCCTCCGCATCGGGCTGGCCCGTGCTTATGGAAACTACAACATGGGGGCAGGAATAGGCATGCGCACCTATAAGCAGACCAACAACGTAGACTTCTACAATCCACTGGGCGTCGTTCCCGAATACCACATGACGGGACTCGGAACCAACTATGTGCGCTTTGCGGGGGCTGTCCGCTCCTCTTACTATAAAGGGACGGGCGCAACTGCCGACCTGCAGCTGTCGCCTTTAGATGCAAGTGGGGCGTATCTGTCCATCGAAGGCAGCTATATGCCTTACAACAACATACTCACCGAGCTGAACGCACTGCCCATAACACGATTGGAAGTGAGCACCACTGCCATGCAGGCAGGCTGGAAACACGAGGGAAAAATGCGGTGGGCGGCTTACTCGGGCTGGAACATGGAGCACCGCCGGGGCAACGAACACATTGCAGGAAGCTCGTCGAGCACCGAATACAAGTCGCTTATGACGCTGTCGATGTTCCGCAGTCGCAAGTCAGACTACCACGTTGGCGGAGCAATAGGCATCGGAAGGCAGTCCCAATTCATGCTCCACGCAAGGTTGGGCTGGCTCGACGACCATTCGGAATACATCGACCTGAAACGCGAAATGGCTTTCACGAAGACCTACGGACGGCTCGGCTGGCAATGGTTGTGGCGTCGCAGCGCACAGTGGCTGCTGGAATGGAACGCCGATGCAGCCTGCTTCCACAACAGTTCCAGGCGGATAGTCATGCCCTATGCCATCATGGACAGGCAGATAACGCAGCTGGTGAACGACACCTACGCCGCCAAGACCGCCCACCTCTGGGAGATGGGAACGCAGTGTGCCGTCTACCACCACCCGAAACAGTGGAAGGGCGCAGGCATTTTCCTCAGGGCAACCTTCGCCTACAGCCACTCTTCCTTCCTCCATCAGGTGGAAACGAATGCCACCGTTGGCGTAACATTCTGACGAAAAAGTAAATACAGCAATACAACAGAACAATGGACACAAGCAAATTCAGGCATGATTGGAACGCAGTGCCGGTCATCTTCGCCCTCCTCTGCATGGCAATGTGGTCGTGCAACAAGTACAAGGACGATGTAGCGGAACCGAAAATGGTGAGCCACCGCCTCTCTCTCAACATGCCGCTCAACATAAACGGGGCGACACTGGGCGAGGGAACGGCAGTGCTGACCAACATTCAGACCGGCAGGAAGTACACCGCCGAAAGCTTCAGACCGTCAGGCAAAGGCTTCGCAGCCGACGTATCGCTGCCCGAAGGCAGCTACAACATTGCCGTGAAAGGCATCATCAGCTATCGGCTCAACGGTCAGGACATTGCCGCAAAGGTGAAGGCTGCACGAGAGAACGTAGCCATTGGCGCGGCAGAAACCACCTCCACCACCGAGATAGCCCTCAACGTGTATTCCGCACAGGAGGGATTCGTCATATCAGAAATATTCTTTACCGGCACGACAACGCCCGACGGGTTCATGTACACCGACGACCAGTACTTCAAGATAGGCAACAACAGCGACACGACGCTGTATGCCGACGGCATCGCCTTCGTGGAATCGTTCTTCACCAGCGACGACAAGCACGACTATCAGCCCGACATCATGGACAAGGCAATGACCATCTCAGCCATCTATGTCATTCCCGGCACAGGGCACGACGTACCCGTCAAGCCCGGCGAAGAACTGCTCATGGCACTCACTGCCATAGACCATCGAGCCGTAAACCCCAACTCTTTCGACCTGCGCAAAGCCAATTTTGAAATCTACGACAAGGGTTCGAACCCCGAAGGCGACCAGGACAACCCGAAGGTACCCAACCTTTCCAACTGGTATGCCAACTTCAGCGGAACGTTTGTAATGCACACCCGGGGCGTGAAAAGCTACGCACTGGCTCGCCCAATGGCAGACCGGAAGACCTATACGGCGAAGTATCGCTACAAGTTCGGCTACATGTTCAGGCAGGGCGACATCGTCGTGCCCATGGACGAATACGAATACTTCATGCCCAACGCATGGATTGTAGATGCCGTGAACCTTGCCGTGCCCACCGCACACGAGTGGAACATCATCTCGCCGATGCTCGACAAGGGCTTCACTTACTGCGGAACTGTGGACTTCGACGAGTCCCGCTACAACAAGGCAGTCATCAGGAAGAAGGACGGAAGGAAGTGGATTGACACCAACAACTCCACCGACGACTTCCTGCCCAATGCCGTTCCATCTTGCCTGAAAAAGCCTTAGACGGCACAGCAGGCGGCAAGGCAAGGTGCAGCCGGAATTTAGACGAAACATTAAAAGCAACATATAAAAACAGATATGAAACATTTTCTCACCATCGTTGCAGTATTCATAGCCTGCAACGTCTACGCACAAGAGGGCAGGCTGGACACCGACAAGACCATACGCAAGGGGGTTCTGCCCAACGGAATGACTTACTACATACGCCACAACAGCCAGACAAAGGGCGTGGCAGACTTCTACATCGCCCAGAAAGTAGGTTCCATACTCGAAGAACCACGCCAGCGCGGACTGGCACACTTCCTGGAACACATGGCATTCAACGGCACGCGCCACTTCCCCGGCGACTCCATTCGTCCGGGAATCGTGAAGTGGTGCGAGAGCGTTGGCATCAAGTTCGGAGCTAATCTCAACGCCTACACCAGCGTGGACCAGACCGTCTACAACATATCGGCAGCACCCGTAACACGCGAAGGCATCATCGACTCGTGCCTGCTCATACTCCACGACTGGAGCCACGACCTGCTTCTGACCGACAAGGAGATTGACAAGGAACGCGGAGTGATAGAAGAGGAATGGCGGACACGCCGCACCGGCATGGCAATGCAGCGCCTTGCAGAACAGTCCATGCCCGTTATCTACGCCGGAACGAAGTATGCCGACTGCATGCCCATCGGCAATATGGACATCGTAAGAACCTTTCCTTACAACGACTTGCGCGACTATTACCGCAAATGGTACCGCCCCGACCTGCAGGCAATCATCGTTGTGGGCGACATAGACGAGGACGGAATGGAGACGAAGATACGCAAGATGTTTGGCAACATACCCCTGCCTACAAATCCTGAACGGCGTGTTTACTACCCCGTGGGCGACAACAGGAAGATGATACTGTACACGGCAACCGACAAGGAGCAGCCTACCGTGAACTTCACACTATACATGAAGCGCGACATAACACCGAAAGCCGAGCGCAACACCCTGCGGAACTATGCCGACGACTACAAGACAAGTATTCTGCGAATGGCTGTAAACGACCGCTTGGAAGCACTTGCCAGAGCTGCCGACGCCCCTTTCATATCGGCATCGGTGCGCGACGGCAACTTCTTCCTGGCGTCCACGAAAGACGTTTTCGAGCTTTCGGGCGTGCTGAAGGAGGGCAGGGTGCTCGAAGGAATACGCCTTCTGGTGGGCGAAGTGGAGCGCGCACGCGCCAACGGCATCACTCCCGAAGAGCTGAGACGGGGAAAAGCCGAGATGCTGTCGTTTGCAGAGAATGGCTATAACGACCGCACCAACCGTCGCAATGGTGAGTTTGTGGAAGCCTGCGTGCAGAATTTCCTCGAAGAAACGCCCATCTTGGAACCCGAATACGAGCTTGGACTGGTTCGGAAACTCGACAAATCGGTTACTCTTGCCGACATCAATGCGTTGGCAAAGGACATTATAACCAATCAGAATCAGGTGGTTACGCTCTTCGGCCCTGCCAAGGAAGGGTTTGAGATGCCTGCCAATGCCACCATCGAAAAAACTATCTTGGAAGCCCAGACACGGAAATATGCCCCCTACCACGAGGCTAAAGCGTTGGGCGACAGCCTTGTAACCAACCTGCCAAAGCCCGGCAGCATCGTGTCGGAACGTAGTTATAAGTTTGGCTACACCGAGCTGACGCTCTCCAACGGAATGAAAGTTTATGTGCGACAAACCGACTTCGAGCCCGACGAGGTGAACCTGAAGCTCTTCAGCATGGGCGGAAAGAACCTCTACCCCGATGCCGACATGCCCAACCTGACCTACCTTATGGCTGGCGCAACCATCGGTGGAGTGGGGCAGTACGACGACCTTGCGCTGGAGAAGATGCTGGCTGGGAAGACCGCAACCGTGGCTCCTTACATTGACGACGACACGGAAGGCATGACGGGAACTTCCAACGTGAAGGACACCGAGACCCTTCTGGAACTGGTCTACCTCTACTTTACGCAGCCACGGAAAGACCCGCAAGCCTTCAAGAGCCTGATGGAGCAGCAGGAAGCATTCCTGACCAACGCCCACGTAAACCCGATGTTGGCATACAACGACACCCTCCACAAAGTGGCATACGGCACCGACCGTCTGGCATCGATGGACAAGGAACGGCTGAAGAAGGTGAGCTACGACCGCATCATGCAGATTTACAAGGAACGGTTTGCCAGCGCATCCGACTTCAAGCTTATTCTTACGGGCAACATCAACCTCGACAAGCTCCGCCCATTGCTCTGCCGGTACATGGCAGTGCTGCCTTCCAACAATCGCACGGAAGGCATTGGTACACACGGCGCAAGGCTCGTCGATGGCAAGAAGACGTACGTCTTCCACAAGGAACAAGCCACGCCGACAGCCATCACCACCATCGTGATAAAAGGGAAAATGGAATACAGCAACCGCAACGAACTGCTGATGGACGCCATAGGGCAGCTCCTGCGCATCGTCTACACCGACAAGGTGCGCGAAGAGAAGGGCGGCACCTACAGCGTACAGGTGTCGGGCGACCTGCAACACCACCCCGACGACGAGGCATTGCTGCGCATTGCCTTCCAGACCGACCCGCAGAAGTACCACGAGCTGATACCCATCGTGTACGAACAACTGCACAAGATGGCAACCGAAGGGCCCTCGCAGCAAGACCTCGACAAGGTGAAGGCTTACGAACGGAAGGTCTACAACCAGGTGTTGCGCATGAACAACTACTGGGAATACGTGCTCTACAGCGACCTGTTCAACGGAATAGACGTGGACACCACCTTCCGTTCCATCGTTGAAAGCATGACTTGCGACGACATTCGCACCACGCTCCGCCAACTGCTCGACCAGAACAACTGCATAGAAGTTACGATGACACAAAAATGAATGCCCGCAAGGCAAAGGCAAAACAGGCTCTTTTGCACCGCAAAAGAGCCTGTTTTGGTTTCTCAAAGGGGCTGTTCTGAAACACATTCTCACTATATTAAAGAACCCAAGCTCAATGTCTCTTTATCTTAAAACTTGTACATTCCAGATCGAAGTGCAACAAACAGCCACGTTTTTCATGGTCTCTAATCTATGAAAAACACCGTGGAATTGCCTCGCGACCGGGGTGCGTAGCCCCGAAGAGCGATACCGGCAATGCAAAAAAAAGAGTCCCCCCTTTTGTGGACTCCCCAAGATTAATTATCTTTGTATTGTTATGTATAAACAATTAACCTCGGAGCAAAGGTCGCAATGATACAGAAGAAAATAAACAGAAGACCGAGACAGAAACTCAATTTTCAAACACCAAAATGCGAGTTCTACAAAAAATATTATAATTTTGCACTTGCTGGTTGACTTTACGAATATATTTGATAACAATAACTACATAATCATGAATAGATTAAATGATGAAAAAAATATTATTTTTATTACTGTTGCCAACATTGCTCAATGTTGTATATAGCTGCAAAGGCGGAGGAATACTTAATGCAAATGCAAATATGGAAAAAACGTATAATGGACATGAATTGAAGTTCATTGCATTTAAGGTGTATAACGCTGGCCTTGTTTCTGAGAAGAGCAAGGATTTACTAAATCTTTTCAAAGATATGCGTATGACTATCATCAGAGATACGCTTATAATTAACGGTGACAATAAGATCGTTTTTAGTGTTCAGCAGGCAGATTCCAAACAATTTTATAATCATCGTTATGGAATATCAAATTTCTATGCAAAGGAACTTGATAAATTGGGATATAAAGATGGTAGTAACACCATAACCTTTTTAAAGCCTGAGGATTATGCCGGGCAAGAAACTTGGAGTCGCAACTATACAGATATGTTAGGATTGGGTGTCATTGCCGGAAAATATATTTTCTTTCCTTGCATTCTCTCCGATAATGATGAAGAGAACGCCATGCTTATCTACGAGATACCTCATGGAGTTAAGCTCTCTAACGCTGTTGATAGAAGAGGCGATAGCAGTGATGTAGATTCAATACAAATCTTAGGAACATCATCTGAAAATTTCTTTGATGGAAAAGACATTAGCATAGATAAGTTTGGAATTGATACTACAAAAATAATGTTTGATGAATATACCTTGCCGAGAGCAAATATAGAAAATGTAACAGATAAGGTAAAAACAATCATTATCAATGGGAAGAAGACGCCATTTAAGGACTATATAAATTCGTGTGTGAACGCAATCTTTCCGTTACCAAGCTATCAAGGATATGACATTTTTATCATATACTTTGAATATGGAGATAGTGAATATTGGGAAATGTGTATATCTGATAAGGGAATTATAAATGGAGATACTCAAAAAATGACAGTGCATTACACGTGGGATGATTGGGGAGATGAAAATCAAGAAAATGCAGATTATAGTAAGATTAGTTTCCAAATTTATCCGAATTATGTAATGTGCCTAAAAGGAGAAAAGCGAGAAAGCGGGAAAACAAAAGAGCGTAGAAGATACTATCGCATCAATTCAAAAGGTAGCTTTGAAGAGATAAAATAATGTATCTTGGTGATGGGTGGTTGGTTCAACGGCTACCCACCTATACAAAATATAATGCTACAAAAATATGTAGTAACACAAATTAGGAGGAATTAATTATGAAATTATTAAATATCTTATTTTATCTTTTATTCTTCTATTCATGCAGCAATGCACAAAAATGGTATGACATAAAAGATTGCAACAACCATTCCTTTGTAGGAAATTGGGAGCAATTGACAATTACAGACAATGGAGACACCGTAATGTACCATGCTTGTTTTGATGTAGCACACAAAATAAATGTCGATACAATAAAAAAAGAACTTTTTGTGCAGTACGATATGGAAGATGTACATTATCCCATAGACACAGTACATTTAGAAAAAGACGAGTTTATCATATCTTTTGTCAATAACATTTGCACACCATTCAGATGTAAGATAATAGATCAGAATAAAGCTTTATGGACATATAAGTATATGGAAGATGGCGAAGTGTATCATAATTACTTTACCAATGAGAAGAGATATTTCAAAGAAATAAAGGAAAAGTACGATGACCAAGAACCAGAAGAAAGCCCCACACCTATCGTAGCCGTTCAAAATCACAAATGGTTCGGTGAATATGAATACTTCATCTCAGATACGACCGTTGTTCCCTCGCCTTTCATAGAGTACACATTGAGCATTGCGGCTGACCAATGTGTATTCAGCGGTAATGGGCATATGACTGCCTTTGAAATCCAATGCAGTGTAAAAACAGAAACGAAAGACAAACTCTCCCTTGATTTTGTCAAATTGCTGTCGGGAGATACACTGATGCCCAATATTGACAGAAACGTTTCACCCACAGTGAATTTATATTACAGGAAAGGAAAATACTATCTGGAAAGTCCGTTTATCAGCAATACTGAAGGCAAAAAAAATGTAAAAATAGAATGTAGAAAAATAAAATAAATCCTTGGTACTTTTAATGCTTGGCAAGGACAAAACCACATAATCTCATTGAGTATATTCCATTACAACAAGGGATAACATAAAAATACTTGTTTATAGGAAACGAGAAAACAGAAGACCGAGGGGGAAAAACTCAACTTTTCTACGCCGAAAGAAGAGTTCTTCGGGTTTTATTCTTAATTTTACATTTGCTGGTAGACTCTACGGAAGAGAGAAAATGCTACCAACCTATACATCACTGCCCCAACATTTTTGCACAATACCTTCTGTTTGCACTCTTTTTTTTCGTACATTTGCACACTGAAACGGATTGTTCCGACTGCCGAAACAAGCTTATGCGCATACGGAAATCGAAGAAATGGCTGGCTGCCATAGTGTTAGCTCCCATTTCGTTGTTTATGTTCTTGCTCGTTCTTCTTTACTTGCCACCTGTTCAGAACTGGATTGTAAAGAGGGTGGCAGACTATGCTTCGAAGAAAACGGGAATGGAAATATCGGTCGGACACGTTTCGCTCAGCTTCCCACTCGACCTGAAATTGGAGCAGGTAATGGCACTGCGACCCGACGACAGCATTCCGCAAAGGCGCGATACCGTGGCAGATGTAAAGGAGCTTGTGGTTGATGTGCAACTGATGCCGCTATTTAAAAGTAGGGTAGAGATAGACCAACTTACCTTCAAGGGGCTGAAGGCAAACACCATGAACTATATCGGCGACTTGCAGATACGGGGCAACTTGGAACGGTTGCACGTTGTTTCGCACGGCATAGACCTTGAAAATTCTACTGCGTTGCTCAACAATGCCGACGTGCAGGGGGGCTTTCTTGACATCGCCCTTAACGATACAATGCCGAAAGACACCACTAAAAAGAAAAACATTTGGAAGATAAACATCGACAAACTGAACCTTTATCGCACCAATTTCCGACTGCACATGCCGGGCGATTCGATGGTGATAGATGCCAATTTCCACAAGGCGGCAGCACAAAATGCCTCCATTGACCTATATAACAAGGTGTACCGAGTGGACGGAATAGCTTGGCAGGGTGGGTCGTTGACATACGACAAGACCTTTGTTCCACGCATACGGCACGGTTTCGATGCTGCCCACATTGCGCTGAACAAGCTGAACATGGGGGTAGATTCGCTTTCGTACGACTCTAACGGAGTTTCCGTCAATGTCAGGACAGCCAATTTTACAGAACAAAGTGGACTGATAGTGAACGACTTGCGCACACGCTTTCGCCTCGATAGCACCCATTTCTATCTGCAACCGTTCTATCTGCGCATGCCCCAAACCGAACTGAAGGGTAGCGTGGCAATGGCTTTGAATGCCTTTAGTGCAATAAATCCCGGACAACTTGCCGTCTCGCTGAATGGTTTTGTGCGCATCAACAACCTGCAGCCACTGCTGTCGGGCAGCGTTCCAACGAGGTTCTTGCACGCCTTTCCGACTGAACGGATAGACGTGAACGGCTCGCTGCGAGGCAATATGCGCAACTTAATCTTGCAAAAGCTACGCATCGGCATGCCGCAACACTTCGCCTTGAAGGTGAATGGGCGGATATCGAACCTGCAAAGTCCGAGAAACCTGTCGGCAAACCTTGCCTTAGGCGGCAGTTTGCGCGACATTCGCTTTGTTAAACGCCTGTTGCCCAAGAGCATAGGCAGTACGATTAAAATTCCGACAGGCATCGACTTCAATGCGAAAGTCAGGGTACAAGGAACGCAATACCATGCCGACATGCTGCTGTACGAGGGCGGAGGCAATGTAGCCGTAAAGGCAGACTTCAACAAGAGCAGCCAGACCTACAACGTAACAGCCCGTGCTGTAAACCTCCAGCTGCAACACTTCGTTGCCAAAACGGGGCTGTACCCCTTCACGGGCATGGTTTCGGTTTACGGACGAGGGCTCGACGTGCTCAGTCCGAAGTCATCGTTGCGCCTGAAAGCAAACATAACGCAGTTCCGTTTCGGCAATTATGTGCTCAACGGCATTAATGGCGACATCGCGAAACGAGGCGAGACAACTACTGCACGCATCGTCAGCACGAACCCAATGCTGGGCGGCGACTTCACATACAGCGGCAAACTGTCGGCTAAAAACGTGGACGGACACTTGCGAGGGTGGTTCCGTCGTGTCGATTTAAGGCAACTTGGCGTAATGAAAGACCCCTACGTGGTGTCTGCATGGGTAGATGTTGATGTGCGCTCCGACCTGAAAAACCATCACTACATAAGCGGACCGCTGCACCAACTCGTGCTTACAAGCGTGCATAAGCATGGCGAACAGCACCTTGCAGCAGGCAATTTAGACATTACGGCAAGCATAAACGGAGCCAAGACTGCCGCCCACGTCAATGGAAAGTTAGACTATGCCAACCTGAAAGGCTTGGGACTGATGGACAAACCCTACGTTCTGGGCACCGAAGCCAACCTTGCCTTCCGCTCCGACCGACCGAAACACTACACCGTGGAGGGCTATCTCGGCAAACTGAAGCTCGACGAACATCGTGGCGGAAAGGCTGTTTCACTCTTCAATGGCGACCTAAACGTACACGCAAGCATGGCCGGGAAGCTGCTGAATGGCAGTGCCAACGGTATTGTACGCCATGCCGACCTCTACCAATTAGGCTTTGTAGACAAGCCTTTCGCCTCTAACTGTGCACTGAACATAGAGTTTGACACCGACATGGCAGCCAAACTGATGGTGCGTGGAATGCTTGGCAACCTGCAAGTGCAAGCCGACAACAAACAGTTTAGCCCCGGCGACGTTACCATAGACATGCTGAGCCGTGCCGATACCACCCACGCCGTGATTGAAGGAGGCGATTTTGTACTGAACACCGACTGGCATGGCAGCTATCAGCACGTGCTGAAGGCAGGCAAGCGCATAGCCACCGACTTGCAAAAACAGGTAGCCAACAAACGAATAGACCAGACTTCGCTGCAGAAATTGCTCCCCATGGGACGCCTGAAACTTGTCAGTGGCGAAGGCAACCTGTTCAGCAAACTGCTCGAACAGCAGGGTTATGTGTTCAAGACTGCCAACATAGACCTCACCTCATCACCCTCAAAGGGACTCAACGGCAACATTGTTGTAGACTCGTTGGTGTACAACGACATGCACGCCGACTCGCTGATAGTGGACCTTACCACCAACGACACCGGACTGAACTACGACCTGCAGGTGCTGAACAACGCCAAAAACGACTATCCCTACAAGGGTTACGTGCACGGCTCGTTCTTCGACCGCGGGCTCAACACCTCCATCTTGATTACCGACATGGCTGATAAAACCGCCCTTGCACTATCTGCACAGGCTGCAATGCAAGGGCAGGGCATCAATCTTTCGCTTACTTCTGCACAGGCAATATTGGGCTACAAGACATTCAATGTAGAGCCAGACAACTATTTATATATAGGCAGGAACAAACGACTGAAAGCCGAAATGCGACTGCTTGCCGACGACGAGGCAGGCCTACACCTATACAGCGACGACACCGATTCTACCTCGTTGCAAAACTTCACCCTCTCCATCAACAAGTTCGAACTTAGTCAGCTCATGGCAGTGCTGCCCTTTGCACCACGCATTTCGGGCGAACTCAATGGCGACTATCACGTCATTCAAACCACGTCAGACCTTACTGTGTCCAGCGACATGGCAATAAAGAACATGGTGTACGAACTGAACGGCATGGGCGATGTGGGGGCAGAGTTCGTCTATATGCCTAAAGGCGATGGCACACACTATGTAGACGGCACCCTGACAAGGAACGACAGAGAGATAGGAAGGCTCTCCGGCGTGTACGACAGCAAGGGCAAGGGCAGTCTCGACGCGGAGTTTACGCTCGAAAAATTCCCCCTTAGCTACATCAACGGTTTCGTTCCCGACCGCATCATAGGACTGCACGGAACAGGCGAAGGTACGCTTGCCATGCAAGGACCGCTAAAAAATCTCGACATAAACGGAGAGATATACCTCGACTCTTCGTATGTTTTCAGCGAACCATACGGTGTCAAGCTGAACTTCGCAAACGATCCCGTGCTCATCAATCACAGCCGTGTGGAGTTCGAAAACTTCGAGGTCTTCGCTTCCAACAAGGCTCCGCTCGACATCTCCGGCTACTTAGATTTCTCCAATTTCGACCGTATGAACACCGACTTACGCATGCGGGCGCGCAACTTCCAGGTGATTAATGCAAAGGAGAACATGCGCTCTGAAGTGTTCGGAAAAGCATTTGTAAACTTCGACGGAGAGCTGCAGGGACCGCTGTCGTCGCTCCAGTTAGATGGAAAAGTGGACGTATTGGGCAATACCGACATAACCTACGTGGTGCGCGATGCACAGCTTGCCAACGACAACGAGCTGGAAAACCTCGTTACTTTCACCAATCTTAACGACACGACCAGGGACGTCGTGAAGCGACCGGACATTCAAGGACTGGGCATGAAGCTGCGTGTCGAGGTGGACAACGAGGCACACATCGTCTGCGCACTCGACCCGGAGCGTTCCAACTATATAGATATTGTGGGCGGAGGAACCCTGAACATGAAGTACGACCCCACCAACGGACCACGCCTGAGAGGTCGTTACACCATAAGCGACGGTCAGATGAAGTACTCGCTGCCCATCATTCCGCTGCGCACTTTCCACATAAAGGAAGGCAGCTATGTAGAGTTTACGGGCGACCCAACCACGCCGACGCTCAGCATTACGGCTACCGAACGCGTGCGGACGAGTGTGTCTGACGGGACGGGGAACGGCAGAATGGTAGACTTCGATGCCGGTGTCCGACTGTCCAGACGCTTCCCCAATCCCGGTGTAGAGTTTATCATACAGGCTCCGGAAGACCAGGACATGCAGGGGAAACTAAGTTCCAAGAGTGTGGAAGAACGCTCCAAACTTGCCGTTACCATGCTTGCTTCGGGCATGTATTTCGACGGTTCCAACAATTCAACCGCCAATGCAGCCATGAACAGTGCCCTCATGGGCTTCCTGCAAAGTCAGGTAAACTCCATAACGGGACGTGCCCTGACCTCCATGGGTGTGGACCTTACAGCCAACATGGAGAGCACTGCCGACGCATCGGGCAGTCTTCACACCGACTATACTTTCAAATTCTCCAAACGATTGTGGGACAACCGTCTCCGTATAATCATGGGCGGACGCGTCTCCACAGGCTCCCAGGTGTCGGAACAGAACGGTGCCTTCTTCGATAATCTGTCGTTGGAATATCGCCTGAACCGCCAGGAGACACAGTATCTGAAGCTTTATTACGAGCGGGAAGCCTACGACTGGCTCGAAGGAAACCAGGGAGAGTTTGGCGTCGGCTTCATGTGGCGACGCAAGTTGCAGCATTTTAAGGACATCTTCCGCTTTAAAAGCAAGAAAGAACAGCCACCACAGCGCGACAGCCTAATTAATTTTGTAAATGGAAAGAAACAGTAGACATGCTCACAGCCACCTTGTTATCCCTCGTGGCAGTTTGTTTTGCACAGCAATGGTATTGCTGTTGGTGCTCACGGCAATGCTTTCGGCATGCAGCACCACCAGTGCCTTGCCCGAAGGCGAGCAGCTTTACACGGGCATGACCTCCACCGAATACACCAACTACACCAAAAACGCCCACTTCAAAGGCGTGCGGGAGGAACTCGACATCGTGCTTGCCACAAAGCCAAATGCATCGCTTTTCGGCAGTCCGTCACTGAAGTCGCCCTTCCCCGTGGGCTTATGGGTGTGGAATGCCTTCTCGCCCGACACCACACGGTTTGGCCGCTGGATAACAAGAACGTTCGGTTCGCGCCCCATCACCTTGTCGAACGTGTCGCCAGACTTGCACGCTACCGTGGGCGAAGGACTGTTGAACAAGCGCGGATACTTCGATGGGAAGATAACATACCAATTGGTTCCGCAGAGGAACAAGAAGAAAATAAAACTTAAATACACCGTGAACATGGGACATTTGTGGACCATAGACAGCCTGCAATATGTAGATTTCCCACCCGATGCCGACAGTCTGATAAGGGCAACACGCCCCGATGCCGCCATAAAAGACGGCGACCCGTTCGACGTAGCCACGCTCGAGCAAGAACGCCAGCGCATCACGACCCTCTTTCGCAACAGCGGCTACTACTATTACAAGAACAACGACGCAAGCTATTTGGCCGATACAACCATCGTTCATGGGAAAGCTGTAACACGGTTGCAGCTTGCCGACTCTGTAAGTCCTGCCGACTTGCGCAAGTGGCGCATCGGAAACATTACGGTAAATCTGCAGAAAACCTTTATGGAAGAGTTGCACCAGCATCGCAAGAAGCGTGGTTTCGACCTTAACTTCAACGGCAGACACTCGCCATTGCGAGGCAGGGTGATTGCCAACGACCTGCAATTCCGCCCCGGCGACCTGTACCAGCAAGCCAAGCACACCGAGACAATGGAACGCCTGAACGCCACGGGACTGTTTACAGGGTCTAACATTTCTTTCAAGCCAAGCAACCAGACGGACACCTGCAGCACGCTCGACGTAACGCTGGACTTCCTTTTCGACCGTCCCTACGACTTCTACATAGAAACCTACGGACGCGGAAGGACCACCGGAAAATATGGTCCTGAACTCGTGGTTGGTTTTGCCAAGCGCAACGCTTTCCGCGGTGCCGAACTGCTGAACGTGCGTTTGCACGGAGCCTACGAGTGGGCATCGAGACGCAGCAACGATGCCGGCGCCACCGGACGCATCAACGACTACCAGTACGGCGCGGAGGTAAGCCTGCAGTTTCCACGTTTTCTCAATCCGTTCAAGACACCTCCGCGCATCATGCGCGAACGCATGCAGCGGCGCGAGGCAGCCGCCATGGCTGCAGGCAAGCCTCTGACGCCGAATGCACCACGCACCTATTTCGAGACGCCGATGACCACCCTGAGCGCTTCTACCAACGTTATCAAGCGTGCACTCTACTTCAAACGCCACGTGGTGGCAGGCGAAATAACCTACAGCTGGGCACCCAGCGAGCGCCACTCGTTCATTTTCAAGCCCCTGTCGCTCACCTACGAGTACATGAGAAGCGTAACCGACCGCTTTAAGGCACTCACCGACAGCGTGCCATACCTTGAAGTTTCCATGGCAGACCAGTTCATTCCGAAAGCCTTGTTCCAGTACACGTACCAGAGTCCGAGGGAATATGCCAACCCGATACGCTGGTGGTCCACCCTGAGCGAAGCCTCCAACCTGCTCGCCTTGGGCTATCTGGCAGGCGGAGAGAAGTGGAACAAGCGGGGAAAGACGATGTTTAAAAATCCGTTTGCGCAGTTCGTGAAGATTGAAACCAACTTTACGAAGCTCTGGACACTTGGCGGCAAGTCGTCCGTTGCAGCCCATGCCAATGCAGGCGTGATATGGGCGTATGGCAACAGCAGGTTTGCACCCTATTCAGAACAGTTCTTTGTGGGCGGAGCAAACAGCGTCAGGGCTTTCAACGTGCGCGAGATAGGTCCCGGCACTTACCGTTCGGCATCGCTCGGACGGTCGTATGTGGAGCAGACGGGCGAAGTTAAGGTGCAGGCAAACGTGGAGTATCGGCCTCATTTGGTGGGAAGCCTGTACGGGGCACTCTTCCTCGACGCCGGCAACGTGTGGACGTTGCACAGCGACAGCAGCCGTCCGGGGTCGCAGTTCCACTTTACCAACTTCTTCAAGGAACTGGCTTTCGGCACGGGGGTAGGCATTCGCTACGACATCGGATTCTTCATGCTCCGCCTGGATTGGGGCATTGGTCTGCACGTTCCTTACGAAACGGGTCGCAGCAGGCTCTACAACATTCGCCACTTCCGCGATGCACAAGCCCTGCATTTAGCCATCGGACTGCCATTCTGAGGCGTAACCATTCTGCAAAACATTTTTTGCTTTGCAACGGCTTCATTGTCAGCGGTTTGCAATATACACACCTTGGTACTGCAAAAGGCACTGTTTGGGCGTGCAAAAGGCACTGTTTTACGTTCCAAAACAGTGCCTTTTGTATTTTTGTTCTGTTAATTTTCTTTAATAATTCCGTGTTTCCCATGCAACATTACAATATTTATCATATCTTTGTGATATTAAAATGATATTATAAAACATACAAAGTCGAATTAAAACAATACAGCTATGGAAAAGAAAGAATTTGCCTTTAAGGGCGCGGTACAGAATGGTTTTGTAATGCTTACACTGACGCTTGCATTGCTCTTGTGTGGCATAGCCAGTGCAATATATGGCTTCGTGCTGATTGGCAACGACCAAAATGGCGGCTTGTTGATTGGTGCTGCTGTGGCTATGCTGGTTCTTTTTGTCATGTGTCTTTACGGTTTCGTGAAGATAGAACCCAACGAAGCCCGTGTAATGATGTTCTTCGGACAATACAAGGGCACTTTCACAACGGTGGGTTTCCACTGGGTGAATCCCTTCATAACCACCAAGCGACTGTCGTTCAGGGCACGCAACATAGACGCTGCCCCCATCAAAGTGAACGACAAGACGGGCAACCCCGTCATGATAGGCATGATGCTGGTGTGGCGATTGAAGGATACGTACAAGGCAATCTTCGAAATCGACTCCGAGACAATGGCTACCTCGGTCGATGAAGGCGGCGAGGCACCTGCCGTAGGCAACATCATGATGGCGTTCGAACGCTTCGTGCGCATACAGGGCGACGCTGCCCTGCGCCATGTGGCAGGGCAATACGCCTATGACACCACAGACGACGAGCACGAGACACAGACCCTCCGCGACAACAGCGAGGAGATAAACAAACTGCTGGAACAGACGCTCGACGAACGGTTGGACATGGCGGGAATAGAGATTATAGAGGCGCGCATAAACTATTTGGCATACGCTCCCGAGATAGCAGCCGTGATGTTGCGCCGCCAGCAGGCTTCTGCCATCATCTCGGCACGCGAAAAAATCGTGGAAGGAGCTGTTTCCATGGTAGACATGGCACTGAAGAAGCTCGACAAGGAGAACGTTGTCGTGTTGGACGACGACAAGAAAGCTGCCATGGTAAGCAACCTTATGGTGGTGTTGTGCAGCGAAAGTGCCACACAGCCGGTGGTAAACTCGGGTACGCTTAACATGTAGTTGTGAGTCTGCAAGGGCACTCTGCCTACACCTTATATATATAAAGGGGGGACGGACAACACGCCCATGTGCGCCCAAAGGCGTTGCAGGCATAAGCCAAAACATAAATGACAAAGAAAGAAACAAACACTAAGAGCTTTATTCTCAGGGTAGATGCCGACACGATGAGCGCGATAGAGAAGTGGGCAGCCGACGAATTCCGCTCAACCAACGGACAGTTGCAGTGGATAATAACCGAGGCACTGCGAAAGGCACGCCGTCTGCCGAAGCAGCAACCCAAGAACAAAGGCAAAGCAAAAACAACGAATGACGAGAATGAATACACCGATTGAAAACCTCCGATTGCCCAGAACAGGCAAATCGACACTATACGAAGTCATGTCGGCAGCAATCCTTCTGCTTGCATGGATAGCGGGAATTGTAGCCACCAGCAACCACAAGACATCTGGAAGAATAGTTATCTTACTCATTGTTTTCTCTGTTATTGTGGCATTAATGCACTACTGCTCGTATCGCCCGACGATGCCTTGGGCTCGCAACAGCTTCCAGCCCACAACCGTGCGGCAAGCTAAGGTGGCGTCAAGGTACTACCGTGTGTTTGCCATAGAGATGGCTCTGTTCTGTCTAATTATAATTCTTTTCGACCTGTTAGACATGAGAGACTCGTTGCCTTCTCGTGCTTCAGGATTTGTTTTCTTCGTTGTTGTAATGATAACATATAATTCCGCCTCCCGAAAACTAATGCGGGTGCGCAATGCCGAGCGGGAGCAGCGGCAACAAAACGGGCACGGAAAGTAACCGATGGAGATGAATGGGCAAAATTGGAAAAGTCTTTTAAAAAAACAAGACAGGCTCTTTTGCAGTGTAAAAGAGCCTGTCTTGATTTCTTGTATGTTTACTTTGTCCTATGTTTGCAGTTTTTCAGGAAGTTCAGAACTGTTGGAAGTCATAGGTATTCTATATTTTCCATAAGGTTTCTATGTATCTTTGTTCCTATGGCTTCAATGTGTTCATGTTTTCTTGAAAGTTGTTTTGTCCTTCCATTTCATTTTTCAGGAAGCGGCAAGCAATTTCCTTGGCAAAGTTGATATGGTTTAAAAATAAGTGGTTACCTTTGCAAGCCAATAACAAACCTGTGTTGGCGGACGGACGATAAGGTGGAATATCGGTTCGCAATATGGTATTATCAGACAGAAAAGCAATGGGTGTTACTTTCTACAGAGAACTCTATTACACGCTGAATAGTGGAAAAAACTCTAAACTTAAATATTACATAACTTCCTATTTGTGGGTTCTTATGCCCCACTTCGTACTCTTGTTGTTACGTAAAGTGCTGCTGTACAACGTGCAGAGACGCAGCGACTGGGACGAAATAAGGGCGCGCATAGACTACTACAACAAGCTGGGCAAATCCGAAATAGACTTTTCGGCGTTTCGTCAGAAAGCCATCATGCTTGCCGAACAGCAGAAAACAAGTCAGTCGGTGTATTATTTGGACTCGTTCCGCTATGCAAAATCGTTCCCATTGTGCCGGAAATGGTGCTTGCAACCGGGCGACGTAACATGCGTGCCCGATGTTCCTTCCATCGTGAAAAGTCGCCCCATTGCCGGCAACAACGCCAATTCGGTGTTGCTGAAGCTCGACCGGGTGCGCCATTTCCTGTTCGTAAACGACAGCAAGAAGTATTGCGACAAAATGAACAAGGTGCTGTTCCGTGGACTAATTGGGCAGTTCGACAGCCACAGTCTGAAGCAAAATCGCTACGACTTTGTGCAAAAATTCTTCGGCAATCCGCTCTTCAACATCGGCGTTATCGACAAAAGTTTCCCGCAATGGCATACCCCAAAAATGACGATAGGCGAGCATTTAGACTATAAATTCGTGATGGCGTTGGAAGGAAACGACGTAGCCAGCAACCTGAAATGGATAATGTCGTCGAACTCAGTCGCCGTAATGCCGCGTCCCAAATACGAAACGTGGTTTATGGAAGGCACGCTGATACCCAACTATCACTACATAGAAGTGGCTTCCGACTATTCCGACTTGGAAGCAAAAATAAACTATTACATTCAGAATCCCCACGAAGCCGAAGCCATAATAGCCCACGCCCATGCCCACGTAGCCCGCTTCTGCAATCCCCTTCGCGAGTACATCGTGTCGCAACTCGTTCTGTCCAAGTATTTTGAAGAGACCGCCGGGGCAGGAGAAACCCAATAAGTCCGTCAGCCGCAATGGTGCAAGGTCGTTGGCATGGCTGCACATGCGAAAGCGAAAATGGCAGGACAGATTTGCAATAATCGGTGAAAAATAGTATATTTGCAGCAGCTATAGAGACAAAAGGACAGCGCACACATACAAAAAGCCTTGGACATAGTGTTTAATTCGGATACCTATCAGAAGTTGCTCAACGACAAAACAAGATTGTATTACCAAAGTGCGCGTTATGTATTTTCGTATCTGCAGCGCGAATTGGAAACCGGTAAGGTGGGCTGAAAAGAACGGAAACGCTGCCTTGCCATGAATGAACGGCAACGCCCAACAGCCTTTAGCAACCAACTATACAGCCAAGACTTACAAAATGTAGGACACAAATAGCGATTTGGTTCCCATTTGTTTGTAAGTTTGAAACAATATTTATACTTTTGCAAATGACGACAGCCATTTCTCAACAAATGGCAAAATAAAAGCATATATCGCCTTACACCTTAATTAATATAGGCGTTGGAGAAGGCGAAAGACCAGAGAGCTACGAAACAATCTAATCATTAATATTTAAACATAAGCACGATGAAAGGACTTTACACTACACTTCTCGCAGCCATTGCCCTGCTTGTTGCAATGCCTGTGAATGCACAAACAGAATACCAATTGTACGGACATCTTGTTGGAACAAGGGAAGATAATGGAATCTATCAGCTTACAACAGAGAGCACTTCGCCCCTGACCGTGGTACAAAAAATACTCTATTCGCCCGACTATGGCATCGTAAAAGTGAAAGACCGTTACTATTTCTTTGTGAACGACGACTCCGGTTATGGTGCAGAAATGTACATGTACATCTACAACGCCAGCGATTTCACATACATAACACGCCATAAAGTGCCTGCCGACATGGTTTCCATAGGTTGTCCGATAGCTTACGATGCAACGACAGACAAGGTTTATTCCATATACAAAGACGGCAGCACATACAAGCTCTGTACGCTCGAACTCGACAAACACAACCGCAAGGACATAGGAACACTAAGCAGCAACTTTCTTGCAATAGCCTTTAATGGCGAGGGAAAGCTGTATGGAATAAACTCTGCAGGCAAGGTTGGAGAGCTTTCAACAGCCGATGCCGCCTTTACAGAGATACTTTCAACAGGCATGAACCCCCTCTATCAGCAATCTGCAGCCTTTCCGTCAGACGACAACAACACTTTCTATTGGGCTGCAACGCTCGACGACTGGGGTGGCACGCCAGGCATTTATAAAATCGATTTAAAAGCCAAGACCAGCACATTGCTGCGCGAATTCAAGCACGAAGAAGAATTTGGCTGTCTCTGGGTAGGCGATAAAGTCGTTGCAAAAGGTGCTCCTGCCGCATCGACCGACCTTGCTGCCGACTTTGCAAACGGAAAGCTTACGGGCAAAATCAACTTTACCGCACCCGAAAAGACCTACGGCGGACAGACGCTTACGGGCGACCTTACCTACAAAGTCCTCGTAGACGGTGTGGAAAACATGCAAGGCAGTACGCAGGCAGGCAAGGCTACCACTGCCGAAGTTACCACCACGCAGGGTCTGCACGATTTTGTAGTCATCGTAATCAATGCCGAGGGCGATGGCGACAAGGCTGAAATAAAGAACATATACGTAGGGCACGACACGCCAAAGCAAGTACAGAACGTGAAGTTGGGGCAGGGCGATGCCGCCAACAAGCTGACATTGACATGGGACGCAGCCACCGAAGGAATGCACAACGGATACGTAGACCCGGCAGAAGTGAAATACCAAGTGCGCAAGATGCCTTCGGGCGAAATTGTAGACAACGCCGCAACGTCGCCATTCAAGTACACTGTAACACAAGAAAAGGCAGAAAAATGTTTCTTCGACGTAACTCCGTACATCGACAACGACCACAAGGGAATGCCCACGGCATCGAACAAGGTTATGATAGGCAAGCCTTTCGAAGTGCCCTACGCTGCCGGTTTCGACACCAACGACGAAGTATTGCTCTTCACCATCGAGCACATCGGCGACGGAAACGCTTACTGGGATTGGGACTACGACTACAAGTTCATGAAGATATACAGCTCTACGGCACCTAAAAACGACTGGTTGTTCACACCATTCATTGCCGTTGAGGAAGGTTCGATATACAAACTGTCGTTTGATATACGCACCGTAGGCACCGAAAAGTATGAAGTGAAGTACGGATTGGCACCCGAAGCCGCTGCCATGACCGAGCAATTGGCAGCAGATACCGAAGTGGATACCGACCAGTTCGCCACTCGCAGCGTCGAGTTCACTGCCAACAAGACGGCTGCCATCTACATTGGCTTCCATGCCAACACCACAAACGTGGAGAAAGCCATGAACTTCTACCTCGACAACATACGCTTGGAGAAGGTTGGTACAACTGCTATCGGCTGCATACCTGCCACCACGACCGATGCGAACCTGCGCATTGCCGACGGCGGATTTTATGTTCTTGACCGCGATACCCACGTCAGTGTGGCACGCATCGACGGCACCACCGTGCTTAGTCGTACCGTTCAGGCTGGTCAGCACGTATCTCTGCCGAAAGGCATCTACATTGTGCGCACCGCCAACGCCACACAGAAAGTGGTTGTGAAGTAAGGTTCGGGTAAACCGCAGAAACCATTTAGCAAACATACAGCACGTCCCACATTGCAGAAGAAATGCGGTGTGGGACGTTTGTTTTAGTTCTTCAACAATTTCATTTATCAAAAATAAATAGTATCTTTGCAGAAAAAAGAAAGCACTATGCAGGGAGATAACACGCAGACATTATGGCAAGTAGTGAAAGGATACTTCAATGCTTTCCCAGAGAAAGATTGCGAAGACGAAGTGGTAGCGCAGATAAGCGATGGCGTAGACTTTCACGGTGCAACCCTTTGGGTACTTATTTTTGCCATCTTCATAGCCTCGTTGGGTTTGAATGTCAATTCAACGGCGGTGATAATAGGTGCCATGCTCATATCGCCACTGATGGGACCAATCATCGGAATGGGCTTAGCAGTGGGCATAGCCGACCTTAAACTGTTCAAGCGGGCACTTACAAACTATCTCATTACGACGGTAATCAGTGTCGTTACGGCTACGATTTACTTCACCATTTCGCCCATTACCGAAGCCCAGTCGGAACTTTTGGCACGCACCTCGCCCACGCTCTACGACGTGTTAATAGCCCTTTTTGGTGGTGCTGCGGGCATTTTAGCCATCTCCACCAAGAGTAAGAACAACGTAATTCCGGGCGTTGCGATAGCCACGGCATTGATGCCTCCGCTCTGTACGGCAGGTTACGGGCTTGCAGTCAGCAACACTTCTTACTTCTTTGGTGCATTCTATTTATACTTCATCAATACGGTTTTCATCGCCTTTACCACCTGCATAGGCGTTCGCTTGTTGCATTTCCATCGCAAGAAGTTTGTCGATCGCGAGAAGATGAAGCGGGTGAACTATTATATTATAAGCATTGTCATCATCACAATGCTACCTGCTGGCTATATGACATGGAGCATTATCAAGCAGAGTGTGATTGAAAACAACATTGAGAAATTTGTACGCGACGAGCTCGATAACAGTGGAACGTACATTATTTCGCACGAATACGATTCTAAAACCAAGACACTCAGCGTGGTGGCAATAGGCAAACCAATCTCAGTCGGTGCCATAGCGAAAGCGCGGAAGAGTATGGCAGACTATAAGCTTGGCGACTATACACTTAAAGTGATACAAGGAGCGAGTTCCGATAGCCTTTTAGCCATACAGCGTAACAAGAAAGGTTTGGCTGTTACAGGCGAAGGAAACTCGTCCAAATGGCAAGAACAGGCATATCAGAACGTTGCATTGCAGAAGCAGTTGGCTGCCTATACACGCTATCCTGTATTGGCAAATGATATGAAACGCGAGCTGAAAGTGGTGTGCCCCGCAGCCAAAAGCCTTGTTCTTTCTCAGTCTTCCGAATGCTTTTTAGATACCGCTTTGACGAAAGGATATGTTATGGCAGTGGTTAAAACCAACAATACGCTTGCCAAAGACGATAGGCAACAACTTTACGAATGGCTCAAGGCAAGAGTGAAAACCGACAGTCTGGAGTTGATAGTTCTGCCACAATAGCAAGTGCGGTCAGTATGTCGATAGCCGAAGAGCATTTGTTTCGTCAAGGGCAGAAAACACTTCAGTTTTGTAAAGATTATTCCGACGAAAAACGATAATTTCGATTTGACACTGCGAAAGCGGCTGTTTTGCATCGCAAAACAGCCGCTTTTACCGTGCAAAACCTACGCTTTTGGAATGCAAAACAATAGGTTTTTCAATGCGTTGATAATGAAGCGGTTATGCAATATATATACTTGTGAAAAATATTTACACTTTATTGCCTACTTTCCGTCTATAAAACGAGGCATGCAGGGGTGGTTGTGTAGCTGCTGAAAGGGACTTGCTTGTTTGTAAAGGTGGAACGTTGGGATTGTTCTGCTGATTATCGGCTGGCTTTGAGGCGTTGTTTTGGCTTTGCCAAATTATTGGTCGGGGTTTTCAACGAAGCCTTTGTACTGTTCTTCCAGTCCGCTTTCAATGCTGTCGTAAGCCTCCTTCATGGTTTCCTTTTCAAATTCCGCTCCCTTTCCTTTCGGTGCAATCGGCTCGTGAATGGTGAGCGAAAGACGGTGCCGGACGGGGAAATGCCAGTCGCGCGTGCGGGGCATGACATCGAACGAACCGTTGATGGTTATCGGACAAACGGGCAATTGCAGTTCGTCTGCCAGCATGAAGGCACCACGACGGAATATGCCTATGTGCCCCGTAAAGGTGCGTGCGCCCTCGGGGAACACCACTACCGACATGCCTTCGCGCAGCGTTTCGCGTGCCTGGTCGTAGGTTTGCTTAATCTTGCTCGCCCCCGACTTGTCTACAAATATATGGTGTGCACATTCGCAGGCTATGCCCACGAAGGGTATCTTGCGTATGCTCTTCTTCATCATCCACTTGAAGTTGCGACCTAAAAAGCCGTAAATAAGGAATATATCGAACGAACCCTGATGGTTAGACACAAACACGTAGCTCTGGTTGGGGCGCAGATGCTCGCGTCCTTCCACCCTTACGGGCAGCAGAAGGGCACGGATAACGAACTGTCCCCATAGCCGTCCGGGGTGATAGCCCCAGAAATGGCCGTTGCCCAAGCGGCAGCCTATTGCCGTAACTGTGGCAGTTATGACGGACGAAACAAGGAAAAGCGGAAGAAAGACAAACAGCACGTACACCCGATAGAGCAGGGTGAGCAGGGTTCCGGCGAGCGTTCTGTGTGCCGTTGGTGTAGTTTTTTTGTTGTAGTTCTGTTGCATAGTGTCTGTATATTATCCCTTATTCTGTTGTTTTCGCTTTTAAAGTGATTACCACAATCTCGTTTGGCATGTTCAGACGGAACGGTGCAAATCCGCCCAGACCGTCGGTAACGTTAAGTATCTGGTTGCCGCTGCGATACACGCCATAGTCGTTTTTCTCCCGAATTTTGGTCGGACGGAAGCCAAAGATCTGCATTTGTCCGCCGTGGGTATGCCCGCTCAGCGTTATCTGCGCCATCTTCCCGGGCACTATGTGGCGTCTCCATGCTGATGGGTCGTGCTGAAGCATGATGACGAAAGCCCCTTTTTGGACTCCCTTGAGCGTCTTTGGGTAGTTGGCTTTCTGTGGGAAGGGCGGTTTGCCGTCGTTCTCTGTGCCTGCAACAACGATGCTGTCGGTGCCGCGTCTGATGGTTGTGTGGCTGTTTTCCAACAGTTTCCAGCCTAATTTGGAGCGCACGATGTCTGCGAAATCCTTGTTTTGTTGTTCGGCATCTTTAGGGTTTAGTTTTACGTATTCGGTATAATCGTGGTTTCCGCGCACGGCAATGGCGTTCTTCATGCTGGTTTTCAGGAGGTTGGTGAAGGGCAGAATTTCGCTCGGACGCATGTTCTGAAGGTCGCCTGTAAACACAATCAGGTCGGCATTAGCCTGTTTTATGCTGTCCATCTCGTTTTCAAGAATAAAGCGCCGCCACCCATTGAAAGTTCCGATGTGCATGTCCGACACCTGAACAATGCGGTATCCGTCGAAGTTTCTGGGCAAATCGCTTGCCGTAAGCGTAATATGGCGTACCCTAATCTGCGAAAAGCCGAAGGTAAGACCGTACACATACACCAAGAAAGCGGCTATTCCAGCCGCCAAACCCACGTAATGGCCGTAGTTCCGGCGTGTTCTGATAATGGTTTTGCGTATGATTGACCCGATGATTGAGCAGATTCCGAAGATGGTTTTTGGTCCTACGAACGCCCCAAGCAGGAAAAGATAGGTGTTGAGCCACGTCAGATTGGTGGGTGCAAAGTTGTGTATAGACGCCAGAATGCAGGTGTATGTTACAAGAAAAATGGTAGGAATCCACCATGCAAGTCGCTGTTGCCAAGTGATGTGCACACGTTTTCGGAAGTAGTGGGCGTCGATATAGACATCGGAAAGGACGATGACGAGCAGCAAGGGAATAACAATTCGTGCAATCATAAGCAGTCTATTTTTTCGTTACGAAACCTTATTTGTTCACCCCGATAGTCCGCATTGAACCGTTTTCCGTCAAGAATGTGGACACCATTGCACAGCGTGTGCACCACTTTCCAGCGGTATTCGTGTCCTGACATGGGGCTCCATTTGCACTTGCTTTGTATGTCTGCCTCGGTAACCGTCCACGGTGTGTTCGGCTGGACAATCGCTATGTCGGCACGGTAGCCCTCTCGCAAGAACCCCCTTTCGCTTATATTGAATCGCTTGGCAGGCGCATGCGCCATGAGTTCCACGAGCCGTTCGAGCGTAAGAACCCCGCTATCGACCAGCTCGAGCATGGTTGGCAGCGAGTATTGCACCATCGGCATGCCCGAAGCAGCGGTGGCACAGCCCCCTTGTTTCTGCGATAACAGGTGCGGAGCGTGGTCGGTTGCCACGGTCGTTATGCGTCCGTCGGCAAGCGCGCGTCGCAGTTCGGCACGGTCGTGCGCCGTTTTCACCGACGGATTGCACTTTATCAGTGCTCCCTTTGTGGCGTAATCGTCGTTCGTGAAGTACAGATGCGCAATCACAGCCTCCATGGTAACGAAGTCGCGGACATGCGGTTGTTGCAGCAAACCCAATTCGCGAGCCGTTGAAAGGTGGGCAATGTGCAGCTGGGTGTGGTGCTTCAGCGCCAGTTCCACCGCTAATTGAGAACTCTGGAAGCACGCTTCTTCGCTCCGTATTTCGTTGTGGTGGCAGATGTCGGGGTCGTTTCCGTAGCGCATTCTTGCCCTTTTCATGTTGTCGTTGATGATGCCCGAGTCTTCGCAATGCGTCATGACGGGCAGTCCGACGGCTGCTGCAGTGGCGAAAATCTGCTCCAATGCACTGCGCTTGTCCACCAGCATGTTGCCCGTAGAGGCTCCCATAAAGAGTTTTATGCCGGGAACGGTGTGCCTGTCGAGCTGTTTTATGGTGTCGGCATTGTTGTTTGTTGCCCCGAAAAAGAACGAATAGTTGATGTGCGAGCTGCGTTTGGCACGTTCCACCTTGTCGTTCAGTGCCTCAATCGTGGTGGTCTGCGGGTTGGTGTTGGGCATTTCGAAGAACGATGTAACCCCTCCGACGGCTGCCGCACGGCTCTCGCTCTCCATGTCAGCCTTGTTTTCCATTCCCGGTTCGCGGAAATGGACGTGCGTATCAATCACTCCCGGTAAGACAAAACACCCCGAGGCATCGACGATTTCGTCGAAATTGCCTCGGGGTGCAGTGTGTTCTGTAAGAATTTGGGCTATCCGATTGTCTTCAATGACGATTGCGCCATTGAGCATTTGTCCTTCGTTGACTATCGTTCCGCCTTGAATGAGTTTCCTCATTGTGTCTGTGTATATATATGATGTGTACTTTCTTTTATTTCGCCAATGTGGTGTCGCCAGCCATTTCGGCTGGGGTTGGTGGTGCAATGTTGCTGTTGTCGGTCATCGTTTCCTGTGCTGGCAGCTCCATTCCGTTCATCTCTTTCTGTGCGCGTTGGAACTTTTCGTAGAAGTCTTTGATGGCTCCGTTGTTCTTAAAGGCATCGGGCGCCTTCGCCATAATGAATTCTACCCACGACGAAAGCTGTCCTACGGCATTCATATAGAGGTAGTCGTTCATCCAGACAGGGTAGGCGTCAGGCGTCATATCGTACGAAACTCTGGTAAGAAATCCCCACGGTGCCAGTGCATTGTCGAAGTTGTCGGTAACGAAAGCCGTAAAAAGGCGGTCTATATCGGCATAAACCAGCAGTGCTTTCTTTATTAATCGGGTGTTGGTAGCCTGCTCGTCGTGCCCATTCATGATGGAAACACCTTCCTCGTGGTCTATTTCAATGAACTGATTGCGTAGTTGTGTGAACTTCGTCCAGAAGGTATTGAGCTTTTCGTTAAGCGGTGTGCCTCCCACACGGAGCTGTGTATTGTCGAGCTTAAGCTGTATGTCGCCTTCTTCCAAGACTATTGGGAGCTGCAAATTCATGTCGTCCATGTAGATTTGGGCTACCTGTACGGAGTCGAGAGACCCCTTGAAGGAGAAGTCTCCATGCACTACGTCGCACGAATCGAGTGTTATCAGCGAGTCTCCGGAACCACCCTTGAGGTATAATTTCCGTCCGTCGAGGTTGGAAATGTTCGATGTCCCGTGTATGTAATACGACTTAGCGCACGACGTCAGCGCCAATAAGGTAACGAGAGCGTAAAGTATTTTGTTCATCGAATGTATTCTTTTATGTTTCCTTCGCCGGTGCATCGCATTGCCGCGACATTCCTAAGGCGAGTTCGGCATAGCCGATTGGCTTTAACAGGAACTTGTTTATGCCGTCTCACAAAAGTACAATGTAATTGCGAAGTAGCGAAAGTTTTTCATTGAATTTAAAACATTTGTGGTATATTTAGGCTTTTTTTTGAGTTTCAGACTGCTGTTCTTTCTTTATGATATGGTCTATCCGGTGTATCGTATAGAACTCTATTACGGTTGCAATGAGCAATATTACCACCCAGTTATGGTACACAATGTTTACGTAGGTGGTGTATCCTCCGATGGAATTCACGGCAAACGGACGTACTATTCCGTACACGTCTTCCACCATGAACAGCCCTGCGAGAATGAAACCCACGTCTGCCAGCACCATGATTCTGCGCAGGCGGCGTATGGCAATGTTTGTTCCAAGGTATTGTTGCCGCATTTGCATGGTGGCGAACCCTATTGCTCCAACCAGCATGACGATGCAGGCGATGTCTTGTTTGATGAAGAATGCGTAGAGACCGGTGCCCAATGCCATCATCAGACCGCCGGCTGCATAGATGATTGTTTCTATTCTATTCAGTTGTTTCATATGCATTTTTGCCCTTGAAGGGCTGTTCGTCGTCGCTAAGAACAAAGATATCTTCGTCGTCTGCCTTCATGAAATAGCGTTCGCGGGCTATCTTTGCTATGGCATCGGGGTTTGTGTTCAGTTCCTTCAGCCTTTGCATGTCGTTATAATACTGCTTTCTATATTTTGCTATTTCGGTGTTCAGGTCTTGTATTTCATAGTAACATTCAATGCTGCGACGGAAGCTGTTCTCGTCGAAAACGCCTACGATGAGCAGACCCACCATTATTGTTATCTGGTATCTGAAGCGACTTATGAACGTGAAGACGTGCCCTGTAAACTTGTTCACCTTTTACTTTAGTTATTGTTTATAGTCTTTTGCAAATGTAGCAGCGTATATGGGCAGTGTTGTTGCCGTTGTTGCTATTAGTTGCAAAAGTACGGAAAACTTTTTGAAAAAGGTGGTGCGACATTCATATTTTACGCTAATTAACAATTAATTCGGTTTCTCTGACGTTTCGTTTTCCTACTTTTTATTATCTTTGCAACACCAAATTATTATCTTTGCAATACCAAAAGGAATAAAGAAAGATGGACGAATACATTGTATCGGCACGGAAATACCGTCCTATGTCGTTTGCTTCCGTTGTGGGACAGCAGGCACTTACCACTACTTTGATGAATGCCGTGAAGAGCAAGCGGCTGGCTCATGCTTACTTGTTTTGTGGTCCGCGCGGAGTGGGAAAGACCACTTGCGCCCGCATTTTTGCCAAGACCATTAACTGCGAACACCCCACCGACCAGGGCGAAGCGTGCAACGAGTGCGAAAGCTGCAGGGCTTTCAACGAGGGAAGGAGCTACAACATCTTCGAATTAGATGCCGCAAGCAACAACTCCGTAGAAAATATCAAGACGCTGATGGAGCAAACGCGCATTCCGCCACAGATTGGACGATACAAGGTTTTCATCATCGACGAGGTGCACATGCTGTCGTCTTCGGCTTTCAATGCCTTTCTAAAAACGCTGGAAGAACCGCCAGCACACGTCATCTTCATTCTTGCTACTACCGAAAAACATAAAATTCTGCCTACAATACTGTCGCGTTGCCAAATCTACGACTTCGAACGCATGTCGGTTCCGGGTATCATCAACCATCTGAAAGCGGTGGCGGAGAAGGAAGGAATAGCCTACGAGGAGGCGGCATTGAACGTGATTGCCGAGAAAGCGGACGGCGGAATGCGCGATGCGCTCTCCATTTTCGACCAGGCGGCAAGCTTCTCCCAGGGCAACATAACCTACCGGAAGGTGATTGAAGACCTGAATGTATTGGACGCAGACAACTATTTCAACATTATGGATCTGGCTGTAGAGAACAAGGTTCCCGAAATTATGGTGCTCCTGAACAACGTCATCAACAAGGGCTTCGACGGCGGAAACCTTATCAACGGGCTTGCTTCGCACGTGCGGAACGTGCTCATGGCGAAGGACCCACAGACACTCCCACTGCTCGAAACCAGCGACGAACAACGCCAGCGCTACCGGCAACAGGCTGCAAAATGCCCCACACAGTTCCTGTACAAGGCGTTAGAGATAATGAACAGGTGCGATGTGGAATATCGGCAGAGTTCGAACAAGCGGCTGCTGGTGGAGCTGACACTTATTCAGGTGGCGCAGATTACACAGAAAGACGACGACTCTCCCGGGTCGGGGCGTAGCCCTAAGCAGTTAAAAACCCTGTTCCGAAATCTTATTTTAAAGGCTCAACCGCAAACAGCATCGCAGGTGGCTGGGGCGAGCCGTAGGCATAATGCACACGAAAACAAGCACGACCGTGCTGCAACACACGTTACTGTAACAACCCAGACACCTCCCACGGGCACCCCGTCCGCTGCTCCCACCATGCCAAAGATACGGTTGGGCAGTCTCGGAATGTCGTTCGCAAACCTTATGAACGAGGAAAAGAAAGAGGAAAAGCACGAGGAAGAGGTAGAAATAACCAACAAGGACGAGCACCAGAGCTTTACTTGGCAAGAGCTGATAGTGGAATGGAAGGGCATGTGCAACCGCATTGCCAAGCTGAACGTGAGCCTTGCGCAACGCATGAAGCTCATTAAGCCACAGATATTGCCCGACGGAAACATCGAAGTAGTGGTGGGAAACAAAATCCTGCTCGACGAAATGCAGACCATTCGTGGTAGAATACGTGCTACGATGGCACAGCGTTTACACAACGGACAGATAGATGTGATGTTGCGATTGGCTAAGGCTGAAGAGTTGAAACCTATTCTTACACCGCGCCAAGAACTTGAAAAAATGCAGCAACAGAACCCTTCTATTGCTAAACTTATAGAACAATTGGGACTTCAATTAGAGTAAAACACTACACAAACTACGGGCTTTGGGTTGCTATCTTCCTAAGACTTACAGTTTGTTAGTATAAAAATCATCGGTTATGGAAACTGGTATGGAAAATGAAATAGTACACGATGTTGCTTCGTTATTATTAGAAGCAGAGGTTATGTTTGCTGTTGTTATGGCATGGATAATGGCAATTTTCTTTAGCGCAATAGCTACCCGACCATCGTTTACCAAATGGAAAGATGTGTTAAAAGAACGTTTTTGGCTGTTCGTAGTCTATTTTACACTGTCTGTTATAACTGTTGCTGCCGCATATTGGTCTAGTTTCAACTATCTTTCTTTGGGTGTTGTAGCTGTTTTTCTTATCGTTTTGCTTATTTCATTTCCCCTTTATTTTTTAGTGTTTTTCTTGCGTTTGAGGCGTTGGATAGCCACTAATCCAGGTTATGCAATGCTAGTTTTCGGTAGGAGAAGGTGGTCTGGAAAACTTCATATTATAGAAATACAAAAGATAGATGGCGTTGTTGGAAAGCAAATGAATATATTTACTGTTTCGGGCAAATGCTTGGTGCCACCAGGAAAGCATAAAATTAGCTTTGTGGTTTGGGAGCGAACATCGGTGCCTCGAGGGTATAGCTTGCAGAAAATGTTCGACTATGATGTAGAGATGGAACTAAAATCGGGTGGCTTATACGTCGTACAAGAGCACCCTTCGTTGCCTTCTTTGAATATATCTTTAAGCTGTTTTGCTCCTAATATGCGTGAAATGGCAGAATGAAAACCATAAACAGAGAGTTTGAATGTTACCATTCGAGGTGTTCTACTCGTTGTTTTGGCAAAATAATATCGTAAAAAATAAAGTAATATTACCTTATAAATATGGACGCAAGTACATTCTATTTCTGTTTATTTTTGTGGTGGGTATGCTGCTATGTAATAATTTCCTACTTAGTAAACCCATCGCATGTGCGTTGGAACAACCCTATAAAGCAAAGTCGTTTCGTAGTTCTTTCGGCTTTAGCAGTGTCTTTTTTAAGCTTTATAGCACATTCTTACGTATATATAGAGGAATATCAAGCAAAGAATAACATAGAATTTAAATCAATATCCCACTTCTTCTCCTGTCTTACCAACCCACAGTCGAAGCCCATTTTCGAGGCAGATTACTTCTTAATGTTAGTTGTAATAGTTGTTATTTCTATAATTCCGCTTATCCAACACCTACGTTTAATATGGTGGATAAGTAGACACCCACACTATTCAATACTTACTTTCAAGGTGATACCCGAGATGCCGCCTCGCAAAATATTTATATTCAGCATAGATAATAAGTATTCTTGTGGCGGAAGATACATCTTGTCTTATTATAAATATTTGGTGTTGCCAGGCAAACATAAGTATCAATTCTGGGTGGGAGAACTACATGGAAAGGGCAGTTATAGGCGTTTGTTCGACCAAGAAATGGAACTCCAGTTGTCTGCAGGGTGTCAGTACGTGGTGGAAGAAGATGATATGGTGGACGAGTTGCACTTTTATGACAGTTGTTCATCGTCTGTGAGAGATAACAAAACTGAAGAAATAAGTAAATAAAATAGGTTATGAACATTGATTTTTTTTGGATTTTAAGTTTGTGGTTACTATCCTTTTTGGTGGCTATTTTGCTATATTTTAAATGGACCGCCCCCATTCTCGATCGATGGAACAACCTATTAGGACGGAGCGTTAAATTTGTAACACTTAGCGGTACCCTTCTTTTTATCAGTATCTGTGTGTTCTGTTACAAAACTATTGAGTGGGAAGTGTCTTCTAACAATACCGAAATTCGGAACTCTAACAGTCCTTCTTCCGATGATTCAAAGCCCAGAGTTATCTTCTCTCAGAAGGGCGATTTCATCTACATATTAGTTGTTCTATCTCTGGCATTTGCCTATTTTCTTATTCAATACCAGCGTTTAAAGCGATGGATAAGCGAACACCCAGACTACGCCATACTGGTTTTCGACCTTCAAGATATGGGGTATGTTAAGCAAAAAGGGAGAATAATAAACGATGGTTTTCTCCCTATTAGCAGAGGACTTGCCTTCCGAACATTCAACGAATACTTGGTTGTGCCAGGCCAACACACATTTCATTTTGAGGTGAAAGAGAACCGTTTCAAAGGCGTTAATACAGTTTTGTTCACCCAGCACATGGACCTCGACTTAGTGCCAAGCTCGATGTATATTATCAAAAGAGAAGGTTTGGAGGGTAAATTGAGCTACCATTTTAAGTGCAAAGCCCCCAAAACAGATAATACAACCTTATAAGGAAGAAAATAAACCCCAGTATGAACATCGACTCTTTTTGGATTCTTACAGCATTGTGGATACTCCCATTTGTTGTTAATAATATGTTGAGAAGTCGCAAACGATTGCCTCTCGACAGGTGGCACAATCCCTTAAAGGTGGCAAAAACCGAACTATTGGTGTTTACTGGGGCCGCCCTTATAAGCATTGCGTACATCTTTTGCCAATATCTTCAGTCGAAAATATTTATAGTTAATAGCTATCAAGGTTTAGTTTTGTTACTAATCATGTACATTTATACTACCTCTCTTGTTACATACTTGCGGTTGAGGCTATGGATAAACCAGCATCCTGACTACGCATTTTTCGTTTTAGACAGTCCACATTCGTGGATAAAAGGCCACCATAAGCTGCATATTGGAAAGATGAACGGTGTGAAGGAGGGCAGAGGAATGAGCTTTTCGTTAGATGACGAAATATTTGTTGTGTCTGGAAAACACAATTTTAGTTTTGATATACTGAGTAGACATGGCAAGAGTTCAAGCTATTTATACACCGATTACATAGACCTCGACACTGCAGCAGGCACGATGTATGTGTTCAAAGAAAAGCAAAACGAAAAGAAGTTATACCTAAGTCATGCCAATTCTGCCCAAGAAACAAATTCCAAAAAGTAAGCGATGTTTATCAACTAGCTGGTATTCAGCTTCTTTTATCACTTTGTTTTGTTAAGGTATATATCTGCCGTAGTAGATTCAAAACATTACCGTTCGTCGTTCGTCGTTCTCAATGGCTGTTTTTTAGCCTTGAACTTGGTCTTCCGTTTCTCCATATCCTCTCCGAGAACCCCGTATCCCCGCGCTTTTATTTTGTAAAGAAAACGCATGCGAAAGCTCACAGGCTTTCTTTTGCCTTGCGAAACACGCCTTCTTGCCTTGCAATATAGGTTCTTTTACCGTGCAAAACAGCCGTTTTTGGAAAACAAAAAAATAGGTTTTGCAAGGGTCTGACAGTGAATGGGTTGCATGACAGCCACGATGGCGAAAAATGTTTACACCATGGCGGTGCAGGCAATAGATGGGCTTCGCAGGCAATCCGGCACGCTATGACACATCGGCATGCTCGCCGTTGCAGGAAAACCTACATTCCTTTAAAAAACAAAAAATGACGAACGGTTGCGAAAAAAACAATAAAATACTTGCAAAAAAGGAAAAAATGTATTATATTTGCACCATTGACAGTTTAGCGGACGCACAGTAAGGCATGGTTCTTCAGATTGCTGTGTTTCTGTACTGTGCAGTAGGCAACATGCCAGTTCCTCCTTTTCGGAGGTTCTGAAAAATATATGTAGATTTGGTTTTTTAGTGGATTAGAAATCTTTTTCAATGACTTTAAAGAACGAAAGCCTTGGTGTGCGATGCATCGAGGCTTTTCTTTTATTCCTTTTCATGAACCATCTGTCGCCAAATACGGTCGTGCCGACCGACGACAATGGGCTTTTTTGTTCCTTTTTTTTACGTTTTTAGTACTCAATTTGCAATGTTTTTCAATTTATAAAGCTTAAAAGTGTTTTTTAATATAATTTAGATGCTAATCTGGTATATATCCGATGGTAATGTAGTACTTTTGCGTAAAGATAATAAGAAAGAAGTAAAACAATAGGAATTATGGCAGAAGCTATAGACATTCGCGAACTAAACATACGGATAGAACAGAAGAGCGGGTTCGTAACAAACCTTGTTACCGGCATGAACCAGGTCATTGTAGGACAGCAACACCTTATAGACTCGTTGCTGATTGGTTTGCTCAGCGATGGGCATATCCTGCTCGAAGGCGTGCCCGGGCTGGCAAAGACGCTCGCTATAAAGACCCTTTCGCAGCTTATAAGTGCAAAATACAGTCGCATACAGTTTACTCCCGACCTTCTTCCAGCCGATGTAGTGGGAACACAAATATATTCGCAGAAAGAAGAAAAGTTCCTGGTCAAGAAAGGACCGGTGTTTGCAAACTTCGTCCTGGCGGACGAAATTAACCGTGCACCGGCTAAGGTTCAGAGTGCATTGCTCGAGGCAATGCAAGAGCATCAGGTAACCATTGGCGACGAAACCTTCAGTCTGCCCAACCCATTTATGGTGATGGCAACGCAAAACCCCATAGAGCAGGAAGGCACATACGTGCTTCCGGAAGCTCAGGTAGACCGTTTCATGCTGAAAGTGGTGATAGATTACCCTACGATAGACGAGGAAAAGCGCATTATCCGCGAAAATCTTAGCGAGCATCTGCCCACTGCCCCGGCACTGATATCGGCAGACGAGATAATGGAAGCCCGAGGCGTGGTGCGCGAAGTGTATATCGACGAGAAGATAGAACAATACATTGCCGACATCGTTTTCGCCACCCGCTATCCCGAACGCTACGGACTGGGCAGCCTGAAACAAATGATAACCTTCGGCGGAAGTCCCCGTGCCAGCATCAATCTGGCAAAGGCAGCACGTGCATACGCATTCATAAAGCGACGCGGATACGTGGTTCCTGAAGACGTGCGCGCCGTGGCTCACGACGTCTTGCGCCACCGCATCGGTCTCTCTTACGAGGCAGAGGCAAGCAACACGACCCCCGAGGGAATAGTAAGCGACATCATCAACAACATACAAGTGCCCTGACAGAAAAGGGAGGATAACACATGAACGCCACCGAAATACTCAGTCGGGTAAGAAAGATTGAGATTAAGACACGACGCCTTAGTCAGAACATCTTCGCAGGGCAATACCATTCAGCCTTCAAAGGCAGAGGTATGGCTTTCTCAGAGGTGCGCGAATACCAGTACGGAGACGACGTCCGCGACATTGACTGGAACGTTACGGCACGCTTCCACCGACCTTTCGTGAAAGTGTTCGAAGAAGAAAGGGAACTCACCGTGATGCTCCTCATCGACGTTAGCGGCTCGTTGGACTTCGGGACAATACAGCGTACAAAACGGGACATGGCAACCGAGATAGCCGCAACCCTCGCTTTCTCTGCCATACAGAACAACGACAAGATAGGCGTAATATTCTTTTCCGACCGCATAGAGAAGTACATCGCACCCAAAAAGGGACGGAAACACATTCTCTATATCATACGCGAGATGCTCAACTTCGAGCCCGAAAGCAAGAGAACCGACATAAATGCCGCCTTGGAATTCCTCACACGTGTGGTAAAACGCACCTGCACGGCATTCGTTTTGAGCGACTTCTATGTGCGGTCCGACTTCGAGCACGTGCTCCAGATAGCCAATCGGAAGCACGACATCATAGCTGTCCAGGTGTACGACAGGCGCGCCAAAGAGCTGCCCGACGTTGGACTGATGAAGGTTTGCGATGCCGAGACTGGGCACGAAATGCTGGTAGACACCGGCAGTGCGAAGCTACGGAATGCCTATAAAGCCAATTGGAACAAGCGACAAGTCCAGTTGCAGACCATATTTACAAAGAGCAATGTAGACAACATATCTGTTGCAACAAACGACGACTACGTTAAAAAACTAATGGCACTGTTTGCCCAACGAAGCTGATGAAGAAGTTTTTAGCAACCATAACCCTCGCCCTCGTGGCAATGACCGCCGCCGCACAAGTGCGCGTCAATGCCTCTCTGGATTCAACAAAGATACTCATAGGCGAGCAAACGCACTGGAACATAACCGTAAATGCCCCCAAGGGCGCACGTGTGGCATATCCACACTTTGCCGATACCACCAACGTGCCACGCGGAATAGAGGTTTTGGAGCAGCACATAGACACCGTCCGCAATGGCGATGCGTACACCTTGACCTTTAAACGCACCCTTACCGCATGGGACGCACGCCGCTACGAGCTGCCAACGGTTACGATACAGGTAGACGGAAAGAACTATACAGCCGGCAAACTCGGTCTTGACGTTACCGAAACAAAGGTAGATACGGCTGCAACGGCACCCGCCCGACCCGCCGACGGAGTGCAGAAGCCACCCTTCTTGCTGCGCGAATGGCTGCCATACATTGGTCTTTGCGTGCTGGCACTGCTTCTGTCAGGTATCGCGTATGCCATGAACGTACGACTGAAGAGCAGGAAGCCACTTGTAAAACCTAAACAAAAGGGACGCAGGCTGCTGCCGCACGAGAAGGCAATGCAAGCCATAGAGCAAGTCAAGGCGCAATACAACAACGGCGAAAGCTCCGACCAGAAAGCCTATTACACGGCACTTACCGACGTGTTGCGACAATATCTGGAAGACCGCTTCGGCATGAAGGCAAAGGAAATGACGTCTGCCGACATCGTGGAAACACTCCGGCGAGAAAGCAACAACGAAACAAATGCCGAACTGGAACAGGTGTTTGCCACTGCCGACTTGGTGAAATTTGCCAAGTATTCTACACAAAACAACGAGAAAGACTACTACCTCGGAAACGTGGTAGACTACATAGAAGAAACCAAAAGCGGCTATCAGCCACCACAAGCACCACCGCCTTCCGACACCGAGGAGGCAGAACGGCGCAACCAGCGCATGCACGACATATTGCGCTGGTGTAAGTATGGTGCCATCATGGCTGCCATGACGTGTGCCGCCATCGCCGCATGGGGCATCACAGAATTGTTGGATTAAAGGAAAGGCAAGGCGAATGGAATTTGCAAACAAAGAATACTTATTGCTGCTTTTGCTCCTTATACCTTATATAATATGGTATTTCCTGTACAAGAAAGGAAGCGAACCCACAATGAGAATGAGCAATACGTTCACGTTTCAGCATACGCCGAGGAGCTGGAAGGTGCGTCTGGCACATCTGCCCATGCTCCTGCGCTGTGTGGTCTACGCACTGATAGTTCTGGTTTTGGCTCGTCCGCAGACCAATAACCCCGTTGGCAACGAACAGGTGGAGGGCATTAACATCATGTTGGCACTCGATGTATCGGCAAGCATGCTCTCCGACGATGTGGAACCCAACCGCATCGAAGCCGCAAAATCGGTTGCGAGAGAGTTCATTTCATCACGTCCGAACGACAACATCGGGCTGACCATCTTTGCCGGGGAAGCCTTTACGCAGTGCCCAATGACCACCGACCACGCCTCGTTGCTCAACCTTCTCTCTGCAGTAAGGGGCGATTTGTCTACAACGGGGCTTATACAAGATGGTACGGCAATAGGTATGGGACTGGCAAATGCCGTCGGACGGCTCAAGAACGTACAGGGAAAGAGCAAGGTAGTGATACTTCTGACAGACGGAAGCAACAACGTTGGCGACATTTCGCCACTGACTGCAGCTGCAATAGCCAAGAAATTCGGCGTCCGTGTGTACACCATCGGGCTTGGAACCGACGGCAAAGATGCGCAGGGACGGCTCGTTGGCGACATAGATTACAAGACTTTGCAGAACATTGCAATGCAAACCGATGGCGAATTTTACCGTGCACAGAGCCGAAGCGAACTGTCGCAGATATACAAAGACATCGACAAATTGGAGAAAACAAAGCTCGATGCCAAATCGTACGGCAAGCGATACGAAGCCTACATGCCCTTTGCCATGCTGGCATTGCTGGTGTTCTTCGTAGAGATAGTGTTGCGAGTAACAGTGTTTAAACGTATTCCTTGACGGACGCAACGACGCCCGGAGAGGACAAGAATAATAGAAAGAATGTTCAGATTTGCTAATCCTACATACTTATGGCTGCTCTTGCTGGTCCCATTGTTGGCAGTTGTCTACCATGTCTGGGCTTTCAAGCGCAGCAAGCGCATGGCTCGCTTCGGCGACAAAGAACTGCTTCGGCAACTCGTTTCGGGCTATTCCAGGTATCGACCGTTGCTAAAGTTCTACCTCATGGAGGCTGCCCTTGCGCTCATCGTGGTGATTGTGGCACGTCCGCAGATGGGAACGAAACTCTCGAAAGACAGGCGCGAAGGCATAGAAGCCATGATAGCGATGGACATAAGCAACTCCATGCTGGCAGAAGATGCGGCTCCTTCAAGGCTGGAGCGAAGCAAACGATTGGTAGAAGACTTGCTGAACCGTTTCACAAACGACAAAATCGGACTCGTGGTATTTGCCGGCGATGCCTTCGTACAGCTGCCAATAACGGCTGATTACGTGTCGGCAAAGATGTTTTTAGACAACATCAGCCCTTCGCTGATAGGCACACAAGGCACCGATATAGGCAAAGCCATCGACCTCTCTATGCATAGCTTCACGCAAAACAGCAAGTTCGGCAAAGCTATCATCATCATAACCGATGGCGAAAACCACGAGGGTGGGGCAGAAGAGATGGCACGCAAGGCACAACAAGCAGGCATACGCGTGTTCGTTCTCGGCATTGGTTCAACACAAGGAGCACCCATTCCGATGGACAATGGCAGCTATCTGCAAGACAAGGACGGGCAAACCGTAATGACAAAGCTCAACGAAGACATGTGTAAAAAGCTTGCCGAAGCTGGAAAAGGCATGTATATACACGTCGATAACACCACCGGCGCAGAGCAAATGCTCGACAACGAGATTGCAAAAATGCAGCACGGAGAGATAGAAAGTATGACATATAGCGACTATGCAGAACAGTTCCCAGCCATCGCAGCCATTGTCTTGCTGCTCCTTATAGCCGAAGTGCTGATGAGGGAACGCCAGAACCCGCTGCTCAATCGCATGAATTTGTTTACCAAGAAATAAATGATTAGAAGACTATACATATTGCTTTGTCTTGCCTTTGCCCTACTTTCGGCAACGGCACAGACCGACAGGCAGTACATTCGGAAGGGTAATGCAGCCTTTGCCGATAGGAAATACGGTGTGGCAGAGGTGAATTTCCGCAAGGCTTTGGCTGCCAATGCGCACAACGCAATAGCTGCTTACAACTTAGGTTGCGCCATGCAGGCACAGCACAAAGACTCTTTGGCTCTGCAAAACTACACGTTGGCAACAAAGAACGAGACCGACAAGGCTCGCCGTGCCAGTGCTTTCCACAACATGGGAACGGTATATCAGGCAAAGAAAGACTACCAAAAAGCCATCGAAGCCTACAAGAATGCACTGCGAAACAATCCCCATCACGCCAACGCACGCTACAATCTTACACAGTGCATGCGTCTTTTAAAGAAGCAACAGCAGCAGCAAAAGAACAATAAACAGCAGCAGAAGAACAACAAGAACGATAACAACAAGAACAAGAATAAAGACAACAACAAGCAGGACAAGCCTCAGAACAAACCCAAACAGGACCAGGGAATGAGCAAAGACAACGCCGAGCAGATGCTGAATGCGGCAATGCAGGAAGAAAAAGCAACGCAAGAGCGGCTCAAGAAGTATATGCAACAACCTCAAAGTAGGCATTTGGACAAGAATTGGTAACGCTTTATGAAACGATATATTAACATACTGCTGCTCGTTTTGCTGCCGTTTACAGCGGTGGCACAGCACGTTCGCGTGTTGGCACCGCGCCAAGTGGAGGTTGGAGAGCAGTTCCAGATAGAGTATATTATCTACACCGACAACGTGGAAGGGCTGAAATTGGGCAAGATGCCCTCCGGTGTTGAATTGTTGGCAGGACCCTATTACACATCGCAACGTAACCTCCAGATGATGAATGGGCACATGAGCAGCTCGTCGTCAGAGTCGTACACCTATGTTTTCATGGCTACAAAGCGAGGCAATTTCAACATTCCACCTGCCCGGATTGTAGTGAATGGGCAGCGCTTGGCGTCCACACCGGTAAAGATAACAGCCTCTGGAAATGCCAATGTAAGCCGTTCGGCACAGTCGAACGGTGCTGCAAGGGCGGACATAAGCATTACACGGCCCGAAAGCAGAGTGCCTATGGGCAAAGACTTGTTTGTTAAAGTAACGGCAAACAAGCGTACGGTGCACGAACAGGAACCCGTTCTGCTTACCTATAAGGTATATACCAACGTGAATTTGGTGCGCATGGCAGGCAAGATGCCCGACATAAAAGGCTCCCACGTGCAGGAAATTCCGTTGCCACAACAGAAAACTTTCCGTACCGAAAGGCTGAACGGGCGCACCTATCACACCACGACGTGGAGCCAGTATGTGGTATATCCGCAGGTAACGGGCAAGCTACGGATACCCGCCGTAACCTTTACGGGCGTGATAAGGCGCAACATCGACGACTTCGATCCGTTCGCTTTCATGGACGATGGAGGCGACATTACAAGACAAATCCGGACAGACGGCATCACCATCGACGTGAAGCCACTGCCCCAAAAGCCTGCAAACTTCTCCGGAGCGGTGGGCAAGCTCAGCATGACAGCACAGTTGAGCAAGAACAATGTAAGGGAAGGCAATCCCATAAACCTGCGTGTCGTGATAGCCGGAGTGGGTAACCTGAAGCTCATGCGGCAGCCTGTTGTGAAGTTTCCCGGTGGGTTCGACGTGTACGACCCGAAGCTGACGGACAAGACGCACCTTACTTCTAACGGCGTGGAGGGCAGTATTGTCTACGACTTCCTGGCTGTTCCGCGCAAGCAAGGCAAATATACCGTGCCGCCAGTCAGCTTTGTTTACTTCGACACCACCACCAATTCGTATCGGACTCTAACCACACAAGCCTTCCAAGTCAATGTGGCAAAGGGCGACGGAACTACTCAGGACGTTGAGGCTTTCACCGGAAACGGCAAGCAAGACATACGCGGACTGAAGACAAGGGAGACCGACATGCTGGCTGAAACCAACTTCTTCAACTCGTGGACCTATTGGCTTGCAGTGTTGTTGCTGGTGGGTGGCTTTGTCTGCGCGCTTACAATGCTGCGCAAGCGAGCCAACATTAAAGGCGACATAGCCCGGCTGAAGGGCAAGAATGCCGAGCATGTAGCCCTGAACCGGCTGCACAAAGCCAACGTTTTCTTGGAAATGCACAAGGCAGAAGACTTCTACGACGAGAACCTGAGGGCACTCTGGGGATACGTCAGCGACAAGCTGAACGTGCCGGCAGAACAGCTTTCGCGCGACAATGTGAAGGAAAAGTTTGCCGAACTGGGCATAGACGGAAGCGTGATAGACAAGTTTGTTGCTGCGTTGGACGAGTGCGAGTTCCAGCGTTACGCCCCCGGCGACGAACGAGGCAACATGTCTCTCACCTACGATGCGGCTGTAAAAGCCATTACCGACATAGAAGAAGCAATGAGAAACCAGCGCAACAAAGCCGGCAAAAAGGGCAACGGCAGAGCCTTTTTGCTGTTATTCACCATCGTCCTGGGGCTTTCGGCTCTTTCGCTGCGTGCCTCTGCCGCAACCTTGGACGAGGCAGCAAGAGCTTATAACAAGGCTAACTACTCCGAAGCCATACGCATTTACAAACTGTTGATAAAGCAAAAGCCATCGGGCATACTCTATTACAACCTTGGAAATGCCTATTATCGCAAGAACGATGTTACGCAAGCCATCATTGCTTACGAGCGTGCGTTGAAGTTAGTACCCAGCGACGAGGACGCAAGATACAACCTGCAGCTTGCCCAGGCAAGGACCATCGACAGGCTGTCGCCCGAGTCCGACATCTTCTTCATGCACTGGCTGCACGCCATAGTCTACTCCTTGAGCATCGATGCCTGGGCTGTTGTAAGTTTAGTGGTGCTCCTGCTCTGTCTGTCGTTCCTGCTCTTATACTTCCTGGCGCTCGATGTAACGAAGCGGAAAATAGGTTTCTTCTCTGCCTTGGGACTGCTTTTGCTCTTTGTTCTCTGCGTTACCTTTGCCAAAATGCAGCAGAACGAGAAGCGGAATGCCAACCAGGCAGTAATCGTTGCCTCCATTGCTACCGTGAAGAAAACCCCCGATGTGAAAGGCGACAGTGCAGTTACGCTACACGAAGGTACGAAAGTGGAGATAATAGACAGTAGCATTGACGGGTGGAAGGGCATACGGCTGCCCGATGAGACCATGGGCTGGATACCCGCAAGCCAGTTGGAAGAAATATAGAAAACTACGCTGCAATGAACCTTTCATCGCTCCTTGAATACGACAAGACCTTGCTGTTGTTTTTCAACAACCCCAATAATATGTTCTTAGACCACGTTGTGCTGGTGTTTACATCGGGCTACACGTGGATACCCCTCTACATTTCGTTGCTCTATTTAGTAGTGAAAAACAACGAAAGGTGGGGTCGCATACTCCTCATAATGGGCACCATGGCTTTGTGCATGCTTGTTTCGAATGTGGGCAACGGCAGTTTCGTAAAGCCATACGTAGCCCGGCTGCGCCCATCGTCCGACCCTTTGCTCGCCCACAGCATCAGTTTGGTGCGCGGATACACCCCTGAAGGTTTCAGTTTCTTCTCTGCCCACGCCTGCAACGCCTTTTCGGTAGCCGTGTTCTTTATGTTCCTGGTGCGCAGCAGGTTGCTTTCCGTCACGCTTTTCCTATGGGCTTGCCTTGTGGCATGGACACGATTGTACCTCGGCGTGCACTTTCCGTCCGACGTTCTCGTGGGTATGGTGGCTGGAACACTCAATGCAGCCTTGTGCTACTTTGTATATCAACAGATACAACACCGTGTCGCACCCATCTCTCCCTACGTAACCAGCCAGTTCACCAAGACCGGCTACGAGGTGAAAGATGTAGATGTGGTGCTCACCGTTATAATGCTCACCTGCATTTATTGCATGATTAGAGGCGTGATAGAAGCCGGATTATAAAATAAAAACCAATGATAGACGAAACAAAACATATAAGAATATCGGACTACGACTACCCTTTGCCCGACGAACGCATTGCCAAGTTTCCGCTTTCCGAGCGCGACCACAGCAAACTGTTGCTCTACAAGCACGGCGAAGTGGGCGAAGACGTGTTCTGCAACCTGCCCCAATATCTGCCCAAAGGGGCACTCATGGTGTTCAACAACACAAGGGTGATACAGGCACGCATGCACTTCCGCAAGGAAACGGGGGCACTGATAGAAATCTTCTTGATGGAACCTGCACAGCCCACCGACTACGAACTGATGTTCCAGACCAACCAACGGTGCTCGTGGCTCTGCATGATTGGCAACCTGAAGAAGTGGAAGGAGGGCACACTGCGACGCTCGTTCCAAATCAACGGGCACGATTTGGTGCTCACTGCCACCGTAGACCGCACAAAGACAGACACTGCCGTGGCTGGCGGAACCAACCACTGGGTAGACTTTGCATGGGACAACCACCGGGTGTCGTTTGCCGAAATACTCGAAGCCGTGGGCGAATTGCCCATACCGCCCTACCTGAACCGCAACACCGAAGAGAGCGACAAGCAAACCTACCAGACCGTTTATTCTAAAATAAAAGGGTCGGTGGCTGCACCAACGGCAGGGCTGCACTTCACACAAAACGTGCTCCACGCCATCGACAAGGCAGGAATAACGCGCGACGAACTTACGCTGCACGTGGGCGCAGGCACATTTAAACCCGTGAAGAGCACCGAGATAGAAGGACACAACATGCACTCCGAATATGTAGTGGTGCACCGCCACACGCTCGAAAACCTGCTTTCGCATGGCTGCAGTGCCATTGCCGTGGGCACGACAAGCGTACGCACGCTCGAAAGTCTTTACTATATGGGCGTGAAGTTGGAACGCAACCCACAAGCCACCGAAGACGAATTGCACGTAAACCAATGGGAACCCTACGAGCAAGAACACAACTCCGACGGACTGATTTTGGTGAACGGAACAGCTGTCAGCGTGGAACGTGCGCTGCAAAACCTGCTGAATTACTTAGACGGCAACGGCTTGCAGGCACTCCATACAAGCACGCAAATCATCATAGCCCCCGGCTTTACGTACAAGATAGTGCGAATGCTCGTAACCAACTTCCACCAACCGCAATCCACGTTGCTGCTCTTGGTAAGTGCGTTCATTGGCGGCAACTGGCGCAAGGTGTACGATTACGCACTCGAACACGACTTCCGCTTCCTGAGTTATGGCGACAGCAGTCTGCTCATTCCGTAGCTTCGGCGAGCAGGGAAAACTGTCGCGGTGCTGGTAAAAATACATTACACAGAACTAAGAATATAATTATCTGTTGGTCAGAGGCTTACAAACACTCTGCAAAAGTGTTGCTTTTGGCTCGCAAAACAAGGTTTTTTGCAAGGTAAAAGGGTGGTTCTTGCACCGCGAGAAGGTGGTTTTTGTACGGTAAAATAGAAGCGATGGCTTTTTGTAAACATTTATTACAGTAATCAGAACAAAACAAAAAAGAAAATGAAGATAGGCGATAAGGTTAGATTTTTAAGCGAGGTAGGCGGAGGAAAAATATCTGGTTTCCAAGGTAAAAACATAGTATTGGTAGAAGACGAAGACGGTTTTGAAATTCCGACACCCATCAACGACGTTGTGGTAGTGGACAACGACGATAGGGCGGAAGCCAAGATAAGGAGTCTGGAACAAGCAAAGGAGGAACGGGAAGAAGGAAAGTCGAAGTCGATAAAAGCCCGGCTGAGCGGAAACACTGCCACAACCACCAGCGAAACAGAGGCAGGCGAAGAGGAAATAGACTACGACCCAGCCGACAATTTCGTGCCACAGCCACGCGAACGCGAGGACGGCAACACGCTGACAGCCTATTTGGCGTTTGTGCCAACCAAGCCCCGGGAGCTGAACAACACCGACTTCGAGTCGTATTTGGTGAACGACAGCAACTACTATATACATTATTTATATATGGTAGGCACCCAAAACGAATGGCAATGCAAGGCAGTGGGCGAAATAGAACCCAACACCAAACTCTTCATAGAGCGGTTCTCGTATGACGATTTAAACAACATTGCCGAAGCGTGCGTACAAGTTTTTGCCTACAAACCTGCCAAGACGTTCGAGCGCAAGCCCGCACTCGATGCGCATATACGCATAGATGCCACCAAGTTTTACAAGCTGAACACCTTCCGCGAGAACGATTTCTTCGATGCACCGGCACTGCTTTACGCCGTAACCGAAAAAGAAAAGGCGAAAGAAACAAAGCTGAACGAGAAGATAGAACTGCCGAAGAAGTTGCAAGGCAGCAACACCCAGCCAGCCCAACCCACGCTGCAGCCCGCCCGAAAACCTTTGGTGCGGAGATACGAAAATAGTCAGAGCAAAGCAAAATATGCCAAACAAATTCTTAAAAACGATAAAATTGTTGTAGATTTGCACGCCGAAGAGGTGTTGGAGACCACAGCAGGGCTGACAGCAGGCGATATTCTGGAATATCAACTGGGCATTTTCCGCGCCACATTGGAACAGTATAAGAACAAGAACCAACAGAAAATAGTCTTCATTCACGGTAAAGGCGAAGGCGTGTTGCGCCGTGCCATCATACGCGAACTGAACTATCGGTACAAGAAATACCACTTCCAGGACGCATCGTTCCGCGAATATGGCTACGGTGCAACGCAAGTAACAATAATAACCTAACATACTTTAAAACGAATGAAATACGGATTTATCAAAGTGGCTACGGCAATTCCGGAGGTAAGGATAGCCGACACTAAGTTCAATCTTGACGCTATTGAAAAGCAAATAATAGCTGCAGAAGGGCAGGGGGTTGAGATAATCGTCTTCCCGGAGTTCTGCATTACAGGCTATACATGCCAGGACTTGTTCCGACAACAACTGTTGCTCGACGACTCGGAGCACGCTATGATGATGCTGCTCGACTTTACCCGTCAGCTCGACATCATTGCCATTGTCGGCATTCCGGTGTGTGTGGGGCCGCTGTTGCTCAACTGTGCAGCAGTGGTACAGCACGGAAAGATAATCGGAATAGTACCAAAGACCTACCTTCCGAACTATGCAGAGTTCTACGAAAAGCGGTGGTTTGCATCGGCGCGCGACCTTTGTCCGACACAGATACACTACGCCGGGCAGACCGTCTTGGTTACACCGGCACGCCAGATATTCCGTACTGCCGACGGAGTTAAGTTCGGAATAGAGATATGCGAGGACATCTGGGCACCCATTCCGCCCAGCAACGCACTCACATTGGCAGGTGTGGAGGTTATGTTCAACCTCTCGGCAAGCACCGAACAAATCGGCAAGCACCACTATCTCGAGTCTTTGCTGGCACAGCAGAGTGCCCGCACCATCTCGGCATACGTGTACAGCAGCTGCGGTTTCGGCGAAAGTTCGCAGGACGTAGTGTTCGGTGGCAATGCGTTCATATACGAAAACGGCAGTCAGATAGCCAAAGCCGAACGCTTTTCGCTCGACCCGCAGCTCGTAACAAGCGAGATAGACATAGAGAAACTGCGTACGGAAAGGCGGTCGAACACCACTTTCGTAAACGCACAGAAGGACATGTATGTAGACCCAATAGGCGGTGTGCTGCCCGAAAAGACATACATTAACTGCCTGCCAAGGCAGAATGCGGAACGCGAATTTACCCTGACGCGCAAAATAAACCCACAACCTTTCATACAAAGCAGCCACATGGAAGCTGCTTGCGAGGAGGTTTTCAACATTCAGGTCATGGGTTTGGCAAAGCGTCTGGTACACACCCATTGCAAGAAAGTGGTGATTGGAGTGAGCGGAGGGCTCGATTCCACACTCGCATTGCTTGTATGTGTGCGTGCGTTCGACAAGCTGAAACTCGACCGGAATGGCATTCTGGCAGTTACGATGCCAGGGTTCGGCACATCGAAACGAACCTACACGAATGCCGTTGCACTGATGAAGGAGCTGGGAGTAGACACGAAAGAGATTAGCATAGTGCCGTCGGTGGTTCAGCATCTCAAGGATATTGGACACGATACAGTTACCCACGACTCTACATTTGAGAACGCACAGGCACGCGAACGCACCCAAATTCTGATGGATTTGGCAAACGAATACAACGGAATGGTGCTGGGAACGGGCGATTTAAGCGAACTGGCGCTGGGCTGGTGCACCTATAATGGCGACCACATGAGCATGTATGCCGTCAATGCAAGCGTTCCGAAAACGTTGGTAAGGCACCTTGTTACATACGTATCTGGCATGACCAAGAACGAAAAAGTGGCAGAAGCATTGCGCGATATAGTGGACACGCCCATATCACCGGAGCTTACTCCGGCAGACGAAGAGGGGAAAATACAACAGAAAACGGAAGATTTTGTCGGACCATACGAACTTAACGACTTCTTCCTGTACTACTTCTTGCGACACGGTTTCCAGCCTTCAAAGATATATTTCCTTGCCAATCAGGCGTTTGCAGGCAAGTATGAGGCAGGAGAAATAAAGAAATGGCTGTACAATTTCGTCGGTCGTTTCTTCCGAAACCAGTTCAAGCGCTCTTGTTTGCCCGATGGTCCGAAGGTGGGAACGGTGAGTTTGTCGCCCCGTGGCGATTGGCGCATGCCGTCAGATGCCGACTGCACCAACTGGCTGGCAGAGATAGAACAGCTCTGAAACACAGGTTTCGGGTAACAAAAAAGAATGAGAAGACTATTTTTAATACTTATATTATTCTGTATTGCCATATTGGGGAAAGCTCAATATGGCAATTATCTACAACTGACAGCCGTAGAACTGTTGCAATATCAGCAACAAAAGCTACGCAAAATGCCCACCGTTGCACCCTTTAAACGCTACGGACTGAGGCGGATACGGGTTTCGAAGTATCTTGACGACAGCGATCCGAGGCATATCTGGGGCTGGCATCTGCAACCCAACGAGCAGTACGAAGTGTCTGAACCGCTCTATAAGCTATTCCGGAAGACCGACGAATCGTCGCTCGCCGTCATCGATACGCAAGGTGCGGGCATCGAAGTGGTGTTCTGGGACAAGAACTATTATCGACGGTTTGCACAGCAATTGCGCAACATCGGCTTTGTCGTCAGCAACAGCAACACCGCTACGAACGTGCTGCAATTCCGCAAATCAGACACCACGGTGCATGTAGATGTAACCATTTGGCCCGATGTTTACATCTTAAAGGTAGAGTAAAGACTTGTGGTTTCGGTGTTTTTCCTATGTGTTCCAAGGCTTCCATTTCTCCTATGAAGCTTAAAATTCATGGGAGAAATATAGTTTCTATCACCCCTTCGCCTAAAAAGCGATGTTCATTCCAGCATTTATTGTGGTGTAATTCTTGCGCACCGGCACAATAGGAGCAGTATCGTAAATAAGGCGATAGGCACAATTCAAACCAATTTTCGGTGTAATATGGTAAGCCAAATCTATCGCTGCGCCGAATCGGGGTGTCTTAAAATAGCTGTCGGGACGAGCCTGATAGATGCCCGTTGTAATGATGTCCCAATGTGTTCCGAGCTTACATTTAATGCTGAACGACAGGTGGTGCTTTATGTATCGGCTGTAAGCGTGTGTCGCTGTGCCTGCCGGTGGGCCGGGATACTCCCATTTTTCGAACTCGTAGAACAGGGCAGTGTTGGCAAACAGCAGCCAGTTTTTCGATTCAACAAACTTGTAACGTGCCTGTAAACCAGTGGAAAGCTTAAACGTCATGCCCCTGCTGCCTGCCCATTGCGACTCCATATAGGGATAGACTTCGAACCTATGCTGAAGCAAATAGCGGTATTCGGCATGCACATAGCCACCGCTCACCGTTATCTTTTTGCCGTAAGAAGAAAACTCAAACTTGTTTATAAGGTTGATGATACGCTTCCGCTCAATCAGCAAATTAAGGTTGGCAGTATTCTTGAACGTGAGTACGTTCTCCTTTTCTGTCTTGAAATCGAGCTCGGGTTGCAGCGAACCTTGTATTGTTTTCGTACTGTCAATATCCAAGGTAAGGTTCTCTGAGAAAAGCATTTGCCCGCGTGCATGCAACGAAACGACTGCACCAAGCAACAAGAAGGCGCATCGTTTTGCGCCAATCCCCCTTTTGTGAACATGAAAAATAGACTGTGGCAAGAAACGAAGAGACCCCCTGTCCTCTTTCGTGTTGCAGGCATCGGGCCTCATTTTTTTCCCCTGAACCATTCTTTAATATTCTTTTTTATTTGTTTTAGCAATTTTGCTGCAAAGATAAGTATATTTTCTTGAATAAAAGTAAAACCGCTCTTGATATTTAAGACGGAAGTCTTGTCAGTCCAAGAAATAATATCTACCTTTGCAGCGAAAGTTAAATTAATAAAATTATGAAAAGATTTCTTTTTATAGGGATAATGGTTTTGTTGGCTGCCTGTGGCTCTGTACAAAACTCAGCGAAAGTGAACAACCTGAAGGAACAGCAGAAAGTGCTGGACCTGACCTCCAAGCTGAACAAGCTTCAGTTGGACTATGAGAAGGCAAAAGCCGACTATAATGATGCCAGCGAGAAGGCTGCCAGCGTCAATGCAGAGGCAAATACGGTTACGACCGACTTTAATACGTCTGACGCAACAAGCACTGTAAAGGATGCAAAAGACACCATTGAGAAGCTCAAAGCAGCGAAAGACGCCAACAAGAAGTTGGCAAAGGCACAGAAGAAGCTGAGCAAACTGGAGAAGAAAATTGCCAAATTGCAGTCGCGCATAGACGAATTGAACAAGAAAATTCAGTTCGTAGAACAATAGAACTCGCAACGAATGCTGTGTTACAAGTACACTTAAGTTAGAACACAGTTATTATTGTAATTTGTCCCCGATACGCTTTTCCTTGCCGAAGCAGTATCGGGGATAATCTTTTCTGCCTATGTAGGGGCGCAATTTATTATGTTCCTAACACCACGAAATTAATTTATTGGATAGAGGAACGCAATAAATTGCGCCCCTGCGACGTGGGTGCGGTTTCTACATAAAATCGCTCTGATTTTGTTAAGAAAGTTTCGTTAAAAACTAACATCTGCGCTTCGGCATTGCAAAAGCGGCTGTTTTGCCATGCAAAAGAGCTGCTTTTACCACACAAAACCCATTGTTTTGCAATGCCATACAACTGTTGTTGCAATGTGCTGACAGAGAGCCTTTTACGCAATGGCTGCGTTTGCGAAAAATGTTTACGGCTCTGTTGCCTTCCTTGCGTTCGTAAGATGGAGTGTTTTCTTAGGTTCTGTCTCTCCTGACATATCCGTGTTCGGCAGGCTTCAATCAGTGCGAAGATGGCAGAAACATCCCATTTCATGGATCGCGTTGAACCTGAAATGAGCAATTAAGGTGGTGTTTAAGCTGATTTACACCTTATATATATAAGGTGATAGAGTACTCTCGTCTTTCAGATGCTATGCCTTTGTATATAGAATTTCGATGTCGCCGTCTACGAATCCGGTGGCTACGGCGGTGCAGCCCTTCAGTTTGTCGGCATGTTTTCCCTCTGAAAGGTATCTCTTCAGGCAGCCGGAAACGGTGGAAAGCATTTCCTCCCAGTCGCCTTTGCTTTTCAATACAAGCGGATTTTCGCGGGTCTCGAAGTCTGTAAGCTCGTCGCAAGCCCAGTCTTCGTCCTCTTCGTCGAAGCTCTCTGTGCCGACAACCTCCATTGAATAGAGGGCATCGCCGTCTTCGTACAGGTTGAACATCACGGCAACTACATCGTCCGGAAAGTCCTGTTGCAGGACTTTATCTATCCATTTTTCTATTTTCTGATACATTGTTTATTTGTTTTATTCATGTCTCCGTGCGCTTCCTGCATATATTTATAGAAGTTCCGGTAGACGTTTTCAATCGATTTCTGCGTGTATTGGTCGTACCATGGCATTTGTGCCCATTCGGTTGTGGACAGGGAAGTAGGTATTTCCTCATACTCATATTGTGAATAGGGGTCGGTCAATTTCTGACTTTTCATGTCAATCAGCTCGCCTCGCTGGAACTTGTCAATCAGTCCCTCCATGTAATCAAGGTACTGTCCGACGGCATTCACGAGCTTTGACAGTTGTTCTTTGCTGACGTCTTTAAGGTCGAACACATTGGAAACCTCGTTCTCCTGGTTATTGATGTCATACACAAAGAACCAACCTTCCTCGCCATCTGGGTGCTGATAGCAGATGCGCATGTGTATTGTTACGTCTATATTCTCGTCTATGGCATTCCATGAAAAGGTCTGATAGTCGAGTTCTATTCGGAAAATGCCAATTTTCTTGTACATGTCGTGCTTGGATTTGCGGTATTTGTAGCCGCGGTCGGCAAAGGTTTCGCCCACCAGCGCATAAAAATCCTGATAGATTTCCCGCACGCTGTGCCCTTCTTGGTGCAGAATGGGGCGGTCGGTCAAAGTTTTTTCTTCCATAGAAGGTCGTCTTATGTCTTTACGTTTTCTGCGGCAAAAATAGCTAATTCCGCCGATAAATACAAAGATATGTCTATATTTTTTATGTTGTGCATAGCTGTTTATAGGGGCACGACATGGTATTCAGGAAACCTTTGTTGCTTTCGTTAATGATTGCTGTGTCTGCACAGACTTTGTAAAGATAATTCCGTTGAAAAGCGATGGCTTCGCTTCGTCATTGCGAAAACGGCTGTCTTGCAATGCAAAAGAGCCGCTTTTGCCACACAAAACCCATTGTTTTGCAGTGCGAGACAATAGGTTCTGCAAGGCGTTGGTGGTGAGGAGATTATGTCGTAGATAGGTTTGTGAAAAATATTTACACTCTTGTTCCCTGTTTTGTGCCTATAAAATAAGGAGTGCATGTGAAGTATAGTGGTGGAGAAACTCTTTTTTATGACTTATAAAGTTGATGGTTTACAGTTTTTACCATACTTCTTTAATTGAATGGATAGGTTGAGGCACAAGTGTGTGTGCTCGTAACTTCATTTTCTATTGCAACGTTTAACCGATGTATAATGTTCATCATGGATAAACGAATAGAGAATAATGAATATGAAAATTTCATTGTTCGCATCAATAAGACTGTCTTTTCTTTGACTTGTACAATAATCAGTGAGTTGGTTTATGATATGTTTTTACGATTACAAAGTGCATTTATTGCTTTTTATTGTTGCTTTGTTAATAGATAACGTAAAAAGTTATAAGAACTCCCTTATTTTTGTACCAATAAACAGAGAAGTTTGTTTAATGGCAGACTTTTTCTAAAAAGGAATACAATATGAAACAAAAAGCAAAAGAAACAAAAGGTCAATCAACACTATATGGTGGTATTGACGCAGGAGAATCAAAGGAAGTAGGCTTCGATGTCGAACTTTTCAACTTTGAAAGTGAAGCAACCCCACTTTTGAGTTTAATGTTAAGGGCGAAACACATAGATGTAAGCTCTCCTATTGTGGAAAACTACGCATTTGCTGATGTGGACATTTCGACAGTTAAAACGGTTGCAAAAGTAGAGGAAGGAAGCGGCACGAGTTTTATTCTTCCTTTGTCTGAAATGGATAAGCTCTATGTTTCGACCTATTCTACATTGCGTGTTCGTGGAGTAAAGGGTTATACCGATGATGGCTCAGAGGAAACACTGCGTATTGATTTGCAGTTGTACGTAATAGGCAAAGACGAAAAGGGTAATCCCATTGTGCGCTGCGTGAATGGTTTTCGTCAAAATCCGACCGACGCATATTGTCAAACACCTACTATTCCAGCAGATACTACGCTTGATATTCTTGCTGTCGCTTTGCCCGAAAAGCAAGATATAGTTCCACCCGATAGCGTCAAGCCTATACCAGTAGAGGTGTATTTGCAGAAGCGTGGAATTAATAATTCTATGCTAAAACGTTCTATAGATGAGTATGAGCACGCTGTTCGTAAGCTAAAACGTGCCACCAACCGTACGTTGTGGATAGGAAGAAAAGGCAAGATGTCTGTAGATAAAGATATGGGTATGCAAGAAGTTTACTTTACAGAGGGCATTCGATGGGCAATCAAACGGGAAATAACAAATCCATTCAAATGGACTTGCGAAGATTTTATTAGTTGGTTGAAGGACCTCTTTGCAGGTGGGGATAAGCCGATAGAACCTATTTGTTTATGTGGCAGTAACTTCTTGGAAAACATTCAATGTTTAGACTTCTCTAAATACCCAGGGATAAAGATAATGTTCGTAACGAACAGATTGGGTTGGAAAGTTGCAAAGATTCGTACACTATTCGGTGATTTGGAAGTTAAATACGACCCATCGCTCGATAAAATAGGTTATAGCAACAGTGCTGCCATCTTGGATTTCGGCCGTTTGGTACACTATGTTTACAGCAAGGAGTGTAGCGATGCTGCAGAAAAGAATGAAAACGATGCAAAAAACAGCTCTGTAATTATTTACGAAGCACTTGCGTTAGAGGGCAATAGCCACATCTTCATTAATTGCGAAGAGGATAAGTAAGGCTGTATAACACTATTACCTATATCGTCTGTGCACTTTGGCAAAGTACAGAAAGTGCGCAACTTTTATGGACAGACAGGTATATTTACTCTTTAGTAGGTTGTCTCAAATTTATAAAGGGGGCACTTTAGAGGCAGTATTTTTGCCTTTTGGTGTCCCCTTACACTCCTGCCGTCTCCTTTTTGTTGCAAAATGGAGCGTTTCCATTGGGTTTCCTCCGTCTTCTTTGTAAGCTATGGCAAATCCGCCACACCAGCAAGACGAGGTTGTGTACACGTCCTTGTCTTGTGTATAAATATTGCTATTATATAAATTTTCTCGAAAAGTGTTTGTTTTATCAAATATTTTGTTTATCTTTGTGGCGTATCAGAATTTCTTTATTTGGGTTGTATGCAGTGCAAAAGTAAACGAAAACGCTGGTATATGTGAGCATAGAGCAATCCTAAACACTCTAATTGCTTGCTTTTTTAGAGAGTTATATAATTGCTGAATTAAAGAACTAAAAACGTAATTATTATGAAAAAAGCATCTTTATTAATCTTGTTGCTGTCCTTTTTCTGTAGTATGCAGGCAGCCGATGTGAAGATTTTAGGTGACAACACCTATTCTTTAGCCATCTCTCCGAATGGCAAATACCTTGTCGGATATAATCCGACTAAAACTCGATCGGGGATTGGAACAGAGAGTTTCGTGTATAATGTAGGCAGCGGAAGCCTGCAATGGATAACAAAGGACATTACGGACGATTGGGAAAAATGCGGTATATTTAGAGATGTGAACGACAATGGAATGCTGTGTGGGTCGGTAAAGGACATTAACCACTATGTGGACTTCTACGGAACGAATGCTCCTACCAACATTGCAGCCGTGTTTGAGAACGGAAAAATAGCGAAACTGCCTTACGGAACGCTGGACATGAAGAAAATTAAACAGCACGAGGACGGCACTTTTGCAGTAGGACTGTCGGGCGATGGCAATATTGTCGTGGGATATTGCAAGTGTTCCAACTTTGCATACGCCTATCCGCTGAAATGGACTCGTGATGCAAGTGGCGAGTGGAAGACGGAAATACTGCCCTTGCCCGATGGTTATGAGTATGGGCTTGCAGTCAATGTGTCGTCTGATGGACGCACTATTGCGGGGCTGGCAATTGCTGGCGGAAGATCAATAGCCTGCTATTGGATTGACGGAAAGTGCAAGACGGTGAGCTGCAAAGACGAAGATGCCAAACTGGCAAAGCTGGAACAGATGCGCATGATAGACATGAGTCCCAATGGCAAATACTTCATTTTCTCGCTTTCCAGTATGTCAGATTACCGTCTTTTCGAAGTTGAGAAAGGCACATACCGCACTTTGCCAACCTTTGAGCGTAACGAACAGATGCGCGTACCCACCGTTGCAGACAATGGCGACGTGTTCGGTGCAGTAACTTACGGCTCTATTGCTGCAGGCGGAATGTCGTATCGGGATTTCTGGTACCAGTATTCATCTAACAGAATCTTCGACTTCACCTATTATCTCTATCTGTTCAATCCGCAACTGAAGTTGCCGTTCCCATTGAATTATGAAGCCCAGGTACAGGCATTCCCTGCTGCAGTGTCGGCAGATGGCAGTGTCATAACTGGCAATAAAGACGTTAATATAGCGTTCGGACAGACTCCTAACGCATGGATATTGGACGTGAACAAACGAGAGGCCGAAATTCCTGCAACCCCCGAGAAACCGAAAGGAATTTCAACAAGGCTACAACAAGTACAGCTTTCGTGGAAGAAGGACAAGACAAACTATAAGTCGTTGACGCTGAAAGGGTACAATGTGTATTGCGATGGAGAGAAAGCGGTAAGTCTGAGCGATTTGGAAGACGAGATGAAAGTAACCCTGGAAAATGTTTATGCAGGCTATCGCAAGTTCTCTATCGAAGCTATATATGCCGACAAGCAGGGGAAAGAGATGCTCTCTCCACGTTCGAATGCTAACGAAATAGCCATTCCGGAGAACTATTCGTTCCCACTTTTCGAGAATTTTGAGAAGGGTTCGCTGCGGGCTAACTATTGGACGGTAGACAAGGAATATGGCGACGAGTCAGACACAGAATGGCTGGTGGCAGCCCAGGTAGGGCATAACGCCTCAATGGGACTGTCGTCTGGCGCATGCACATTCCACCCTTACTCGTCAAGTGTCGTAAGCCGTCCGATTGATGCAGCCAAGGCAAGCAAGGTGAAATGTTCGTTCCTGGTTCTTTGTAACGAGGAATTTGGACAGGGAGGCAAGGAGACGGACCCGACCAAAGATACGCTTAGCGTTGAATATACCATAGATAACGGAAAGTCATGGCAGGTAGCTAAGGAGTGGACAGTGAAGGAATTGCCACACCAGGAAGGCATCATGTCGTTCGATTTGACGAAGCAAGTTGCCGGGAAAGAATTCCAGATAAGATTCCGCAAGCACGGAAAGGGTGGCATAAGCTATTATTTCTACCTCGACAACATTATGATTGGAAGTACCGCCGACGCCGAAGCTCCTAAGGGATTCACGGGTAAGGTGATGGACAAAAGCGTATTCCTGATGTGGAAGAATAGCAGGAACAGCTATTTGCTCAACTATCTTTTCGAACCGGAAGCACCCGGATACACACTGGGCAATGAAGGGAAAGAACTTATCGGAGCCAACAAATTCACGCAGAACGAGCTTGTTCCATACCACGGGAAGTACCTCACTTCGGTAACAACACACCTTAATTATTACGATGATGTGGACGAAGAGAAAGGTATTCATGCTTCTGTCGTAGTGTTCGAAGATGGAAAACTTATCTACGAACAGGAGATGGAAAACATCAAATTCAACGAAAATACAACCCAGAAACTCAATAAGCCCATCAAGATAGACAGCTCAAAGGAACTGATTGTAGGTATTAAGATTCACGATTATGATGCCGGTCAGATTCCTTTGACCTACGAAAGTTCGCAATATAGCGTAACGGGCAAGAGCGATATTTACTCTGAAGACAACGGCAAGACATGGCAAACCGTGCACGACTTCTACGATGGGGATCCTCAGATGGGCTCTTGCTGCTGGCGAATAACGGGCAACGTAACCGACGGTCCCGACGATGTTATGGGAGAAGAAGACAACAATCTTGTTGGCTACAACATCTTCCGCAATGGTGTCCAGCTGAATAATGTCTGCATTCCTTACGAAACAACGCGTTACATTGACAGACAACCGCTCGACAAGGCAGAATATGTCGTCGTGGCATACTATAATGACGGAAAGGAATCCATGGCGTCAATACCATTCATAGCAGACCTGACCAGTGGAATAGCTCCGTTGGTAGACAAGTCAGTCTTGTCGGTAGACCGAACTGCAATAAGGTTAAATGCAAAGGGAACATTGCGACTCTACTCTGTTGATGGACACTTTATTGCCAAGGGAATCAAAGGCATTATTCCGTTAGGAGGCATTCCTTCAGGCATTTACATCGTATTGGTAGAATACAATAACCAAAGATTTGCCCAGAAAATTATTATCAACAACTAAACGAAAGTGAGGCAATGAAACGAGAGGGGCTGGGTGCGTGAAACACTCATGCCCCTCTAATAGTCCCCTATATAATATAAGGTGCAAAGTCGTTCTACTTGTTAAGGAACTTAAAAATATTATCTTTTCTAAATATTTCTTAGCGAAATATTTGGTTGTTATTATTTTTTGTCCTACCTTTGCACTCGCTTTTACGGCCGGTGCGTTTGTCGTGCTGCCGTTGGGCATCGTTCTTTGATAGGATTTACATGGACAGAGAGTAGTACGAGAAGCGTCTGCCGCTCCTTTCGGGACGGCAGATGGGTAAAAGAAACGACCTTGTCATTTTTTTAGGTGCATGAACTTGATGCCAATTGATAATTGGTCCCGGGCAGATTACGGGACGGGGGATTCCGATGGCCTTCGTGCCATTCGTGTTCCCGTTCCATGAGAGATATTTTACAATGGAGAGTTTGATCCTGGCTCAGGATGAACGCTGGCTACAGGCTTAACACATGCAAGTCGAGGGGAAACGACGGGGAAGCTTGCTTCCCCGGGCGTCGACCGGCGCACGGGTGAGTAACGCGTATCCAACCTGCCTCTGACTGAGGGATAACCCGTCGAAAGTCGGCCTAATACCTCATGGCATCGTCTGCGGGCATCCAACGACGATTAAAGATTTCATCGGTCAGGGATGGGGATGCGTCTGATTAGCTTGTTGGCGGGGTAACGGCCCACCAAGGCGACGATCAGTAGGGGTTCTGAGAGGAAGGTCCCCCACATTGGAACTGAGACACGGTCCAAACTCCTACGGGAGGCAGCAGTGAGGAATATTGGTCAATGGGCGAGAGCCTGAACC